>Ga0307477_10003788_pt1 | contig 11132 bp, 9 predicted proteins | sample atmos_gasesECM2C_FD_203316 | JGI IMG/M metagenome (GOLD analysis project Ga0307477, IMG submission 203316) | Hardwood forest soil microbial communities from Morgan-Monroe State Forest, Indiana, United States - atmos_gasesECM2C_515 | ecosystem: Environmental > Terrestrial > Soil > Temperate... | reverse complement strand
GAAGTATTAACCTGAAATTCTTGAACGGCGGCCTTGGCGCTGGAGTAGCCAATGCGCGTGCGACCCCGCTCCTCGGAAAAGAATGCCTGATTGTTATCGCCACCATCGACGGTGTTATTGTTGAGAAGAGTGCTCATGCCGCGAAAGCTGATCAGGCCAAAACCGTTGGCATCATTGACCGCGCCAGGAGTGAGGAGAACGAAGTTGGACCAGCGCCCGCCATTGATGGGCAGGTTGCTGATGGCGGTTTGATCCACAGTGGAAGCGAACTCAGCCGAATTCGTGTTGACCTGGGGAATTTCCGCAGAGACGATAACAGTTGCGCCAGCTGCCGCGACATTCAGTTTTGCAGAGACGTCAGTGACAGAGCCCACCTGAACGATGACGCGCTCCACTTTGAAGGGGGCAAACCCCGACGCTTCAATACTGACGGAGTAGGTGGCAGGCTGAACCTTGCCAACACGAAAATAGCCAGTTTCATCCGTTGTAACCAGTTCCTCGGCGTTCGTACCGAGGTTTTTCACTGTGACTTTGGCGTTGGGAACAGCCGCGCCACTGCTGTCGGTTACCACACCGCCGATAGCCCCATCCGTAGTGGACTGGGCAAGCGAGCCTGAGGCAAACAGGAAAAGTGCTATCATCACCGCAAAGGACAAGAGCCATGCCTTGATGATGGGGCGTCCCATCTCGTTCTTTTTCATGAAGTTCCTCCTTGAGAACCCACGCCGCGTGCTACGCTCTGGAGCACACACGCCAAGCTTTCCCGGAGGTGATAGGCGGCTTCCGTTTAGGCCAAGGCTGATGGTCACTCGCACCGGCCGTCGACGCTTAACGTAACTCTGTGATTTTCTTATCTTCTACCACAGGAGCGAGCTGAAGATAAAGGTGCGCCTTGTGGAAAAGCCCGTAAAGCAAGGATTTGCCATTTCAGTGAACCCCTGCACTCGAAGCCACGCCCCATCACACCCCCAGTAGATTAATTGGCCGAATTTTGCGAGCAAATGAACGCATCGCGACCACTCTGTGAACTCTGTGAACGCTGTGAACGCCCGAGGTTGCCTTGCGGTCTTGCGTGGAGTAGAGTCTCGCTTCCGCAAGCGGGGAAGAGAAATGGCCGAGGCAAGAACAGCAAAGGGAAAAATCAGGCAGGGGCAGAAAGAAAGCGTTCGCCCGCTGATCCCGGCGGCCCGGATTCAGAAGAGAATTCGCGCCATGGCGAAAGAGATTCGCCGTGATTTTCCCGAAGAACGGCTGCACCTGGTGAGTGTTTTGAAAGGTGGAGTATTTTTTCTGACGGACCTTGCTCGAAGCATCCCGGGAGAAGTCTCTTTCGATTTCATTGCCGTCGCAAGTTACGGGCAGAACACGCATTCTTCCGGTCAAGTGCGTCTGACGCGGGATTTGGACTCCAGCATCGAGGGCCGAACGGTGGTCGTCGTCGAGGACATCCTGGATACGGGCATGACGCTGCAATACTTATTGCGGCTTTTCCAGCAGCGCAAGCCCAAACACTTGCGAGTGGCGGTGCTGCTCGACAAGCCGGAGCGGCGCATTGCGGCGGTGCGCGCGGACTATGTGGGCTTCACTATTCCGAACGAATTTGTCGTCGGATACGGGCTCGACTATTCGGAGCGCTACCGCAACTTGCCTTATGTCGGGATTTTGAAGCTGGGGAGCGGAGCGAAGCCGCAAAAGTAAGAAAGGCAAGGCTTCCTGAATTCTCTCTTGCCGACGTTCGTGGCACTGTCCCGAGCAGGCCAAAAAGGACCAAGGAGTACTAAGCGGATTCCCGCCGGCAAACCTGCCCGTTCTCTCGCACCTGCTATAATAGTTTTGGTCCATGAACCCCACAGAGGAACACATTATTAGCGCCGCTCTCGGCGGTGGCTCGGAAATCTCTACCGAAGTGCTTGCCACGCTTGCCGAGATCGGCGAGGACGTGAATGCCTCGCTCGATCTAGATGAAGTATTGGCGCGCGCCGCGGCGCTCATCAAGCGACACATTGATTACGAAATCTTCGGCGTACTGATGATCGAAGGAGACGGAAGCTATCTCCGTCACCGGTTTGCCATCGGCTATCCAAGAGAGCTCGCGGAAAGCTTGCGCATTCCGATGGGGCAGGGAATAACCGGAACCGCCGCGGCCACCGGCCATTCGGTTCGCGTGAGCGACACCTCTAAGGACCCCCGGTACATCAACGCCATCGAGAGCGTGCGCTCTGAATTGGCTGTTCCTCTCATCGTGCGCGGCAAATGCGTGGGCGTCCTGGATATTCAGAGCCGCCATCTCGATTACTTCACGCGCGATCAGCAAAACATTTTGACGCTGCTGGCAAGCCGCCTGGCGATCGCCATTGAAAACGCCCGCCTATTCGAAAAGGTGAAAGCGCAGGCGGACACCCTGCTCTTGCTGAGCGAAGTGGGCCGCGAGACCAGCGCGATTCTGGACGTAGAAGAACTGCTCCGGCGCGCCGCGGAACAAACCAAGCGCGTGATCGATTATCAGATTTTGAGCATCATGCTGTATGACGAAGAGCAGAAGGTTTTCCGGCACCGCGTGGATGTGAAACACGGTCAGAGCGTGCAGGGCCGTCTGCGCGCAACGACGAGCGAAGGCATCGTAGGCGCGGCAGCCACGCTGAAAGAGCCGGTCCTGGTTCCTGATGTCACCGTGGATCCGCGCTACGTCATGGTCAATCCCGAGACGCGCTCGGAGCTGGCGATTCCCATGATGCACCAGGGAAAAGTCATTGGCGTGCTCGACCTGGAAAGCCCCATTCCGAATTATTTCACCGAAGACCACGTGCAGACGCTTTCGATCCTCGCCGCGAATCTGGCGGTGTCGCTCGAAAATGCGCATCTTTACGAACAACTCGCAAAGGAAGAGGCGCGGCTGGAGCGCGATCTGCAAGCGGCAAAAAGGATCCAGGGCGCGCTGCTCAGGCCGGTGCCCACGGAAGATTACGGCGTGGACCTCGCGGCGCGGTATTTGTCGGCTCGCGAGGTATGCGGGGACTTGTATGACTTGTTGCGATACGGGCCGCAGCAACTTGGTATCGCGCTTGGGGACGTCAGCGGAAAAGGAACTGCCGCGGCCTTGTACGGCGCCGTAGCGATTGGCATCATGCGCAGCCTTGCGCCGCAAAAACTGCAGCCCGCGGAGATGCTCAAGCAAATGAATCAGCTTGTAGGCGAACGCCGCATCGAAGGGCGGTTCATGACCGCATGTTTCGCAACGTGGCAAAAAGGTCGCCAAAAGCTGCGCGTGGCGAATGCGGGCCAGTCTCAACCTTTGTTGTACAAGGACCACCGCTGCGGCAAGATCGAATTGACGGGCTTTCCCCTGGGTATTTACGAAGATGTGGCTTACGACGAATGGGGGGTCACGCTGGAGCCGGGAAATATTCTGGTATTTCATTCCGACGGCATCACGGAAACCGCGAACAGCGAAGGCCAATTCTTTGGCACTACGCGGCTGCGCGAATTGATTGAGAAACACCAGGACCTGACGGCCGCGGAGTTGGCCGACAAGATTCTGGGCGAAGTGGACTGGTTTTCGAGGAGTGCGCCCCTGTCAGATGACCGCACGCTAGTGGTGATGAAAGTCCGATGAGCCATTCGACGACTGGGTCCCTGCGCAAATTGCAATTTGTCGATCCGGTGGCGTTCACGCCCTATTTCTCTTGGAAGAAGGCTTCACCCGCACAGTCGCAAGAACAAGTCTTCTGCGAGCGAGTCTCGTTGCCGGCCGTGGCCGACAAGTTTGCCACGCCGACTTATTTGTACAGCAGCGCTGCGATTGACGACGCTTACCGTGAATTCCAGGAGGGTTTGCGCGGAATTCACCACACCATTTGCTTTGCGGTGAAGTCCAACGGCAATCTTTCCATCTTGCAGCGGCTGACCAAGCTAGGCAGCGGCTTCGACATCGTCTCGGGCGGCGAGCTGCGGCTCTTGCAGCGCATTGGCGTGCCCGGGGACCGCATTGTTTTTTCGGGGGTAGGGAAAAGTCGCGAGGAAATTCGAGAAGCGCTGAACTACAGCATCAGCGGGCAAGACGGCCGTCCCGGGATACTTCTGTTCAACGCGGAATCGGAAGCGGAACTCGAAATCCTGGCCGAAGAGGCCGCTCGCGTCGTCGAGAAAGGCGGAAAGCCTCCGGAAGCCGCCCTCCGCGTGAATCCGGATGTGCTTGCCGGCGGCCACCCGCACATTGCTACGGGCCGGCACGAGCATAAATTCGGCATGGACTGGAAAGAAGCAAAGCGACTCTATCTGATCCATGGCGATTCGAAATGGATTCGATGGGCGGGCCTCAGCGCGCACATCGGATCGCAGATCACCACACTCGAGCCTTTTCGCCTCGCAGTGAGGCGGCTGGTAGGTTATGTCAAGGAACTGAAATCGCAGGGAATAGGCCTGCGGTATCTCGACGTCGGCGGCGGCTTAGGCGTTCGGTACGCGGATCAAAAGCCGCCGAAACGAAGCGAATACTCGAAACTCATCAAAGACCTTGTCCGCGGGAGCGATGTCGAGGTTCTCTTGGAGCCGGGACGTGCCATCACTGCGCAAGCGGGTGTACTGCTTACGCGGGTTGTTTATACGAAAACGAACCGCGGCAAGCGCTTTGTGATTGTGGACGGCGCTATGAACGATCTCCTGCGGCCTTCCCTCTATGGCGCGATTCATCCCATTACGAAGCTGACGCGCGATACAGCGGAGCGGAACGCGAAGCGGCAACGCGCGGACGTCGTTGGCCCAGTGTGCGAAACCGGAGATTGTTTTTTACACGACTGGCCCGTTGGTGAAGTGCAAACCGGCGACCTGCTGGCCATTTGGTGCGCCGGCGCTTACGGAATGGTGCTCGCGTCCAACTACAACGCCCGCTGCCGCCCGGCAGAGGTGTTGGTCGAAGGCGACACCTTTCGGCTGATTCGCCGGCGCGAGACGCAGGAAGACTTGGAGCGCGCCGATGTCGTGGACCAGGAGCAAGTTTCGAGAACAGCCTAAGCCACTCATTCCAAAGGAGTAAGTTTCCCCGGAAACCGCCCTGCGTCTGTTAAGAGGCGGGTTGCGCGTTACTTCGTACTGGCTTCGTATACGACCCTTCCGCCCACCATCGTGTAGCGCACCGCCGCGTCCTTGATTTTCTCCTGAGGCATGACAAACAAATCGCAATCGAGTACCACGACGTCTGCCAGTTTCCCCGGCGTGAGCGAGCCTTTTTCTTTTTCGCGAAACTCCGCAAAAGCCGAGCCCAGCGTATAAGCCTGTATGGCTTCCTCAAGAGTTAGCTTCTGCTCTGGAAACCAGCCACCCGGGTTTTTCCCGTCGAGCGTGGCCCGTGTCACGGCAGCGTACAGGCCAAGCATCGGATTCAGCGGAGCGACAGTCCAATCGCTTCCGAAAGCGAGCCGCACGCCGTGGTCGAGGAGCGTTCGAAAAGCGTACGTCGTTTTGGCGCGCTCGTGGCCAATGCGCTTTTCGGCCCAGCGGCCATCGTCAATGGCGTGGTAGGGCTGAACCGACGCAATCACGGCAAGTTGCGCAAAGCGCGCGAAGTCTTCGGGGCGAAGATGCTGCGCGTGCTCGATGCGCCAGCGCCGGTCGCTCTGTGCGCCGTTTTGCTTCGCCACTTCTGCGTAAATGTCCAGCATGATGCGGTTGGCCTTGTCCCCGATAGCATGGACAGCCAGTTGCAAGCCCGCGCGGTCGGCGCCGAGTGCCATCTTCAGCATGTTGCCCTCGGGCAGCATCATCTGGTTGGGCAAGCCAGAAGTTTCTGGCGCGTCGTCGTATGGCTTTTCAAAAAGCGCGGTGGTTGAGCCGAGCGAGCCATCGGCAAATCCCTTGAGCGCGCCTAGATGAATCCAATCATTTCCAAAGCCCGCGCGGATCCCCGTCGTGGCCGGCGCTTGCCATTGTGGAAGCGGCGTGATCGAGTAGATGCGCAGCGTCAATTCGCCCCGATCGGCAAGCGTTTGGTAGGCGCGAACATCTTCCGTGGAGCTAATGTCGTGAATGCTGGTCACTCCGGCGCGGCGCGCTTCATCCATTGCGGCATGAACCATACGAAGGAGTTGTTCTTCCGACGGAGGCGGAATGACGCGATAAACCAGGTCCATCGCAGCATCCTTGAGGAGGCCGGTGGGATTGCCTTCTCTATCGCGAACGATGGTGCCCCCGGGAGGATCTTCGGTCTCTCGCGTGATGCCCGCCAGACGCAATGCGAGAGCATTGGCCATGGCCATGTGTCCGTCATAGCGGCTCAAGAAAACCGGAGTGTCCGGAGTCAGCGCGTCAACCCAAACGTGCGAAGGGAGGGGCGTGCCGACCCACAGTTCGTGGTCCCACGTTCCGCCCAGCATCCATTCGCCCTTGGGCAGCTTCTTGGCTTGTTCGCCGACGCGACGGGCAAATTCCTGCGGTGTGTTGGCATCGCGCAGGTGCACGCCGCTGATTTCGCCTCCGCCGCTGCTGAAATGCACATGCGCGTCGATGAATCCGGGGAGGACGCTTTTCCCCTGAGCATCGATCCTTTTCGTTGCCGGCCCGTCCCATTTCGCGATCTCTGCGTCGGAGCCGACGGCAACAATATGGCCGTCGCGGATGGCAACTGCCTCCGCGCGCGGGTTCCCTGGATCGACGGTCCATACGTGCCCGTGAACGATAACCAGGTCAGCAAAAGAAAGCTGTTGCGCGTAAGCGCTTGCCGAGGAAAATACCAAGATCATCACAACCGCGAAGGCAATTCTCATGAACGGCGCCAGACAGATTCCGCCATGGAAAGCGAAAGGAAAGATGGCCAGGAAGTCAAGCTTCGCCCCATTTCAGCTTGCCGCGCAAGATCTCGAAATACGGCTTGTTTGGCGGCTGAATGAGTTGCAACTGTTCGTTGCCCCGCCGGATGCGCGCGATATCCGTGGGCTGCATGGGCAGGCCGCGTTGTCCGTCGATCGTGAGATAAACGGATTCCGCGTCGCCGACTCGCACTTCGATGGTGGACGTATCGGGAACAACCAGGGGGCGGTCGCTCAACATGTGCGGACAGATGGGGGTGATAATGAACGCTCCCACGGCGGGATGCAGGATGGGACCACCGGCAGAGAGGGAGTAGGCGGTGGAGCCAGTCGGGCTCGAAACGATCAATCCATCCGCACGGTAACGGCAAACAAAATCGGAATCGATGCTCAACTCCAATTGAATCATTCGTGCGAACGAGCCCTTATGAACAACGGCCTCATTGAGGGCGCACTGGGTTTCGACGACCGAGCCCGCTCGCACGAGCTCCGCCTGCAACATCACCCGCTGGCTGATGGATGACTGCCCCCGGAGCGCTTCTTCGAGGGCGGGATAAAGCTCATCGAGGGTGAAGCTGGTGAGGAAGCCGAGGCGGCCCATATTGATGGGTAAAATGGGAATATGGCGTGATGCCGCCAGACGTGCAGCCGCGAGGATCGTGCCGTCCCCGCCGAGAACCAGCAAGAACTCGGAAACATCCGCCACCGCAGGGGCAGGCTGGCCTTGGAATCCACCCGTCGCTGCGGCCGCGGTGTCCTTGTCCAGCACCGGTTTGATTCCGCGGGCCTCCAGCCATTTCAACAAAGGCGGAACGACGACGGAGAGTTGTTCGCGCCGAGGCCGGGAAAGAATGCCTATCGTTTGAACCGTTTTTCCGGGCTGCATGGGCGGTTGTGATTCTACCGCATGGACTTTTTTCGCGCGCAGAGAAAATACTCCTGATTGCCTTCGATGCCGGTAACCCTGCTGGGGTGGACTTTGAGAAATTTGAAACCGAGAGATTTCACGTGTTTGCTCACGGATAAAACCGCTTTGTCCCGCAGCCTTTTGCTCTTAACAATCCCGCCGGCGCCAACCTGCTTGCGCCGTAATTCGAACTGCGGCTTGATCAGGATCAAGAATAAACTGGAGGGTTTTGCGAGCCCTGCTGCAGGCTCGATGACCTTTTCGACGGAGATAAAAGAAACGTCGACGACGGTCAGGTCCGCCGGTTCCGGAATATCCCCCGTCTGCAGTTCGCGTGCATTTTTCCTGACGGCAACTACGCGCGTGTCCTGTCGCAGCTTCCAATCGAGTTGTTCGACGTTGACGTCCACGGCGTAGACCCGCGCCGCGCCGTGCTGCAGCAGGCAATCCGTGAAGCCGCCATGCGACGAACCAACATCAAGGCAGACCAGGCCCTTCGGATTAAGTGAAAAATCCTTAAGCGCGCCTTCCAGCTTGAACCCGCCGCGGCTGACATATTTCGGGTGCCGACTGGCGACTTCAATCTTCGCATCGCCGGCGACGGGCATGCCGGCCTTATCCTCACGCTTGCCGTCCACCCGCACTTCACCGGCAAGAATCATGGCCGCTGCTTTTTCGCGAGACTCGGCAAGCTTGCGCTCCACAAGAACTAAGTCCAGACGCTTTCGAGCCGGCTTTCCCTTCATGAGGGCCCCGAATCTTTTCAGGTTCTGCGCAAAACAAGAAACTCGGCGATCTCGCGCAAGCGCGCGGCGCGCTCGGCGTAGGGAGAGAGTTCGGCAATGGCCTTGGTGGCGAGCTCGCTGGCAATCTGATGCGAGCGTTGCAGTCCATACACCGCAGGGTAAGTGGCCTTCTGCTGTGCCAAATCCTTGCCGGCGGTTTTGCCGAGAGCGGCCGAAGATTCTTCCACGTCAAGAATGTCATCGGTGACCTGGAACGCCCAGCCAATGGTGTCCCCGAAGCGGCGGAGTCGCCCCACATCCTCGGGGCCTGCGCCGGCGCACAGGGCTCCCGCAGTAACCGACGCGCGAATCAGCGCCGCGGTTTTCGCGCGGTGAATGTATTCGAGCATCTTCTCATCGACGGCCTTGCGCTCTGCTTCGATATCCGCCACCTGGCCGCCCACCATGCCGTTGACGGTGCCCGCGGCGCCGGCAACTTCCGTGAGGATGGCGGCGCGGCGCTCCACGGGTACTGGGGTTGCTCCGATGGTCTCAAATGCCAGTGTCAAAAGCCCGTCACCCGCAAGAATCGCCAGGGCTTCGCCAAATTTCTTGTGGCAGGTCGGTTTGCCGCGCCGCAAGTCGTCATTGTCGAGCGCTGGCAAGTCGTCGTGAATCAGCGAATAGGTATGAATAAATTCGAGGGCGCATGCCGGATGCAATGCGGGACTCAGGTCGCTTGAAAAAATGCGCGCGGTTTCCAGACACAGAATCGGCCGCATGCGCTTGCCGCCGGCAAAGACGCTGTAGCGCATGGCAGTGTGAATGGAAACAGGCTGTAGGGTCTCGGCGGGCAGCAATCGGTCAAGAGCGGCGTCCACCGCCAGTCGATCCTCTTCAAAAAAAGCGGACAGTTTCATCGCGGGATGGAATTCACGCGGGCAAGCGGCTTGCGAAGTATCATGAATCGGCCTCCCGCTCGGGATCAAACGGTTCCGCCGCCAGCTTGCCATCCGCTTTTTTGAGCAGAATTTCCACGCGGCCTTCGGCTTCTTCCAGTTGCTTCTGGCATTCTCGCGACAGGGCCACGCCTTCTTCAAAAAGCTTCATGGCGTCGTCCAAAGAAAGCTGCGGACTTTCCAATCGGCGCACGACCTCTTCGAGGCGTACGAGGGAGCGCTCGAAGTCGGGCTTCTTTGGCGGTTCAGGCTTTTTGGGTGCAGGTGTATTCACAAAATAGGCCTTTGTTCATTTCTGGCACTTCCGGCAGCAGTATGTCGAGCGGCCGCTCTGCGCGATGCGCTGAATGGCCGCCCCGCACCGGCGGCAGGGCTCTCCTTCCCGGCCGTAGGCGCGCAAAATCTTCTCAAGTCCCTGAAACCACCATTGCGAATCGTGAAAGTCCGGCGCTGGGTGTAGGCAGCATTCTAAGGCACGCGCGAGAACCGACACAATTGCTTTGTGCAGGCGGCGGGCCTCTTCGGGCTTCAATGATTTGGCCCGGCGCCGCGGATCGAGGCGCGCGTGCCACAGTGATTCGCAAGAATAGATATTTCCCAGCCCCGCGACGCGGGTTTGGTCCAGCAGAAAATCTTTCAACGGCCGCGCCGATGCGGCGAGCAGCGCAAGGAATCGCGGGCCGGCAAAATCCTTAGACAGTGCATCGATTCCGAGCGAAGTCAGCCCAGGACTGTGCTCCAAACAACCCCAGGCATAAACGCGCCCAAAATGGCGACGGTCCGCGAAGCCAAGTACCCCTTTCGCGAATTCCAACGCAACATCCACGTGAACTCCATTCTCCTTGAGGTTCGCACGTTCCAGCAATTCGGCTCGGTCCAAAAACCATACAAGCTGGCCATCGAGCCGAAAGTGCATGGTAAGCAGTCCCCGATCCAGTGCCAGAAGCACATATTTGCCCTTGCGGTCCACTCGCTGGATCGCACGATTAGTGGCAAGGTCGGCCAAGCGAGACGCTTCCTGCGGCTTCACGGCGATGGGATGAAAGACGTGGACACAGCGAATACGCTGACCTTGCACGAGGGGGCGCAGTGTGCGTACCACAGCTTCGACTTCAGGCAATTCGGGCATCGGCGCGCGGGTGATCAAGAACCCGGTTTCAGGATGAGCGTGTGCTTCTTCGCCTTGGCTTCAGCCGCCGCGCTAAAGGGCGCCAGAATCGGCTTTCCCTCGTACCAATATGAAAACTGGTCTGCATAATGGCGGCTGCCCAGCTGACCCGACTCGCCGGAAGGAATCAGCAGGATAGATTCGTCCCAGTTTGCAGGATTGGCCACAAAGCGCATGGCCGGCCCATGCGTCTTCGTCGCGGCGCGCACGCTATAAACCGTCCCTGATTGCGGCTTGCCCGCAATGCTCAGAAGCGTTTTCAAAAACCCCTCGTGTCCCAGCGGGTGGAACATTTCGAGCGAATCAAAGTTCTTCCACGCCCAATCTTCCACGTGTTCGCTCCTGCTGTCTTCGGCCAGCTTCTTTACCGCCAAGTCCGCCGCCGCAACCAGAAGTTCGTCGTAATTTTTGTAGGCGGCCGGCAGCCATTTGGAAGGGCGGCCGGTGAGCGTTTTCTGGAGAAACGTCATGCTTCGCCACTGGTAGAGGCCGGCCTCCTCCCCGAGCACCGGCTCCAGGATCAGCTTGAGCGCGGCAAGGCGCACGTTGTGAAGAAAGGAAATCTCAGGCGAA
>Ga0307477_10003787_pt1 | contig 11134 bp, 7 predicted proteins | sample atmos_gasesECM2C_FD_203316 | JGI IMG/M metagenome (GOLD analysis project Ga0307477, IMG submission 203316) | Hardwood forest soil microbial communities from Morgan-Monroe State Forest, Indiana, United States - atmos_gasesECM2C_515 | ecosystem: Environmental > Terrestrial > Soil > Temperate... | reverse complement strand
CAGCTCTGGTACGAGAATCCCAAGACTGGCGTGTACTTCAGTATCGATTTTGAACCAGAAGCTCAGGAATCGCCTGAGAGCGCCCCGCAAATACCTGATGGTTACCTCTATACCGGTCTATCGTTCAATCTGAACTACAAACGCCCTAGCTATTTCGGTTTTGAAGCAATGCCCCTTGTGGAGCAGGTCGCGCAGCGGTTTGGTTTAACTGTGTTCGACCCTCAAGCAGATAGCGACGAGCCATTGGTGGCAAGCGTGAATAGCGAAACCCTAGTCCGGTCGTGGCTCAAGCACAACCAACGAGCAACTCTCGCTTTGATCCAGGAACCTGATTTCTCGAACACTTTGCGAATGTCGGCGGCAGCCTCCTCCTATCTGTGGCAATACAACACAGCGAAAGCTGACTTGGAGAAGAAGTGTGGAGAAGAGGTCTTCGTGCCCAATTTAGTTCCGGTTCAAAGGAAAGGAAACTCAAGGGTTGGCAGGGTTTTCGCTTACACTCAGGGCCTTCCGATGATTGTGCCGGAAAGCGAATGGGTTTTTATTGTAAGAGCCAAGAGTGGATTTTTTCGCGCGAAAGAAAAACGGGAAGTTGCTGTCATAAGCGCAGAAACTTTCCGGGAACTGCCCGCGGGTTACATCCGAGAGTTTCAGTGGCCAAGCCCCGCTGTACGAATAATCGACCCTGCATTCGCCGAAAGAGTGGGCTCGATCATTTTCTCAATTGACCATACGTTGTCGCGGTCCGAGTTCGACGTCGTTGCCACAGACTCCTTTGTGGACATTGAATTACCTAACGGTGAATAAACGCATTGTCGCTGCTTCTAATTTTAATTGTCCGTTGGCGCTAATACGTCGCATAAGGATCCGCCAACTGCATTTCTCTTTGCATCGGGCACCACTTCCTTTACATTGGCCCCGCCAAATGGGCTCCACTCCCAAAGTCGACGTCGTCGGTGTCGGCCTCAATGCCACCGACACGCTCATTCCCATCCAACACTTCCCTGCCGCCGGCTCGAAAGTCGAATTCCGCTCCGCCAACGTCCTCCCCGGAGGACAAGTCGCCACCGCCATGGTCGCCTGCCAATCCTGGAGACTGCGCACCCGTTACGTCGGCAAAGTCGGCGACGACCTCGCTGCCACCTTGCACCGCTCCGAGTTCGCCAACCACGGCGTAGAAACCCATCTCCTCACCGCGCCCGGCTGCCCCAGCCAGCAAGCTTTCATCCTGGTCGACGACGCCGGCGAGCGCACCGTCCTCTGGAAGCGTGACGACCGCCTCGCTCTCCAACCCAGCGACCTGCAACGCGACTGGATCCTCGAAGCCCGCGCACTCCACCTCGACGGCCACGACACCTCGGCAGCGACCGTCGCCGCAAGCTGGGCGCGCAAAGCGGGGATACCCGTCGTCGCCGATCTCGATGAACTCTACCCCGGCGTCGATTCCCTGCTCCCGCTGATCGATTACCTCATCACCAGCCGCGACATTCCCGGCCGCATCTCCGGCGAATCCGACCTCTGCAAATCGCTCCCGCTCGTGCGCGCCAAATACAACGCACGCCTGGCCGCCGCCACGCTCGGCCACGAAGGCGTCCTCGCCTACGACGGTACACAATTTGACTACGCCCCGGCGTTTCGCGTCCAAACCACGGACACCACCGGCGCCGGAGACATCTTCCACGCTGGTTTTATCTATGGATTGCTGCAAGGCTGGCCGCTGCCGCGCCAACTGGAATTCGCCTGCGCCGCCGCCGCGCTCAATTGCACCGGAATCGGCGCACGCGGCCACATCGCCCCCGTCGCCGAAATCGAAAAGCTAATCGCCACCGGCCCCCGCCACCCGTCCGCCTTCTAGAAGAGTTAATGAGAAGGGCGCGCCGGTCATTCAAGCCCCTTCGCTCCGCCCCCTTTGCCGACGGCCGGGTCGGCTCACGCCACACGCGCCGGCCACTAAAATCAAGCCAGAAACCGCCTCCACTCTCAGCCCCGCTAAATACCCTTAGAATAAACACTTGCAAAAGTGTATGAAAACAAGCCACTTTAACCAGCTTTAGAATGAACACTTATGCGAAAACGGAAGGAGGGCGGCAGTACACACCGCGGCCTTCACCATCAGTAATCGGCACCCTAGCGCTCAGTCCACTAGACGTCCGGTTATCCGCCTTACCAGGACGTCACCGCGTAGAGTTTCAATTTCAGCCTGTCTGCAGGCGGACGAGCGGACTCCCTCTGAGCCTCTCGATTTCGACTTGACCGCAATTCATTGATGACGTATGGTCGCTCCTGAATACCCGGCCCGCGAAGGGAGATAAATGTTTGACCTTTTTCTTCGCCGGGTGCGCGGCTCTGTCTGTCGCATTTCCGCCGTCATTGCCATCTTGGCGTTCATCTCGCTCACATTCACATCCATTTTGTTCACCTCCGTGCCCGTCCAGGCAGACGATCCTGCTGACGCACACCTTTCGGTCCTCTATGACATCGCCCAGGACACCTGGAAGTTTTTCGCTACTGATGTGGACCCGAACACTCACCTGCCGATGGACAACCTTACTTGGGCCGGTGGGGGTCCGCTGAGTAGCAAAGGTCAATACACATCTGCGTCGAACATCGGCGTATATCTTTGGGCAGTTGTAGCTGCCAATGATCTTAAGCTTATCCCTCGTTCTACAGCCCATTCGCTCATCAGTGCGACCTTGGACAAGGTTGCCACCATAGATCGCTACCAGGGCTTACTTTATCAGTGGTACGACACAACGAACGGGCACCGCATCCGCAACCCCTTCGACATTGACTGCGCGGCCGAGCCGACGCCGGTCCAAGACAACTGCTACTTTCTCTCTGCCGTGGATAATGGCTGGTACGCTTCTGGGCTCATCGTGGCTCGGCAGGCCTTACCGGAGTTGCGGCGGCAAGTAGATGCCCTGCTCCAGCCGATGAATTTCGGCCTCTTTTACGACAACGGGTATCAGCATCCCGGGTGCAATGTGAATGCGCCAACTGATCCAAACGCGTTTCAACCAACCGGCCAGATGTTTGGTGGCTACTACGCCAACCAAGGTCCCGTTGGCTATCACAATGGTGCTCTGTACAGCGACCCGCGCATCGCCATTTATATCGGCATGGGCCTTCACCAGATGCCTGGCGATGTCTGGTGGCGGTCATGGCGCGTGTTACCTCCGAAGCAGTGCGACACGGATCCCGATTTCTCATGGATAGGTCAATGGCCTGCGCAAGGCTATTGGCAGACTTACACGGACTTTCAGTCTCACAAGACGTTTAACGTTTGGGAGGGCCACTACGAATACCCAGGGACATCCACGACGTTCGTTCCTACTTGGGCTGGCGGGATGTTCGAAGGTTTGATGGCGAACTTGGTGATGCCGGAGACGACCTTTGGCCCGCGGAGCTTCGGCTTAAACGATCTTCGTTGGGCGCAAGTGCAGGTTCAGTATGCAACTCAAGCCTTGCACTACCCCGTATGGGGCATGTCTCCTTCAAGCACGGCAGACGACACCGGCGCCTACGGTGGCTTCGGTGTGGAGGGTCTGCTTTTTCCCTACGTCGGGGGTGGAGCAAACTCAGGCAACCCAAGCCTGGGCTTGTCGCAATGTCACGGCTGCGACACAGAGGACACAATAACACCGCATGCGTCCTTCCTTGCGCTCTCTGTTCTGCCGCAAGAAGCCTACGCGAACATCGTCAACTTGCGGACCATCTTCCCCGAGGTCTACGCCTCCGATGGAGGCTTTTATGATGCCGTCAATCCACTCACTGGCATGATAGGTCATCGGCGGCTCGTGCTCGACCAATCTATGATCATGGCCGCGCTCGACAACGCTATCAATCATGAGGCTATGCAACGCCATTTCTTCGGCGACCCGGTGGCTCAGACTGGATTGCTCTATCTCGCCCTGGAAAAGATGTCGATCCATTAGCGGAACTCGGTGCACTAACAACTGGTCCGTTCATAATCGTGCGAGATTGTGTGTGCTTTAAGATGCAGGGCTACTTTCATCTTCATCCTTGTTTTGGTCCCAGAAGGACCACAGAGCTATTCGTAGCGTAGGGCCTTCATCGGGTCCACGCGGCTGGCGCGCAACGCTGGGATGTATCCCGCCGCGCAAGCCACCATCGCCAACAGTCCCGTGGCCAGTCCCACCGTCCACGGATCATGCGCTTCCAGTCCATAGAGCTGGCTCTTGACTATGCGTGTGAGCAACAGCGCAGCTGGCACTCCGATCCCCACGCCAATCGCAATCAGCAACAGCACCTCGCGCATCACCATGCCGATCACCTTCCTCTGTTCCGCGCCCAGGGCCATGCGGATACCAATCTCCCGCGTGCGCTGCGCCACGCTGTACGACATCACGCCATACAAACCGATAATCGCCAGGACGGTCGCTACAAATCCAAACACGGTCGACAAGCTCGCAATCATTCGCTCGGTCGACAGCGAATTGCTGATCTGCGTCTCCATCGTGCGTATCGCGTAAATCGGCAGATTCGCGTCCATCTCTCGCACCTTCGCGCGAATGGACGTCATCAACTGCTGAGGCTCCCCCACAGTGCGCACGTAAATCGTCATGCCTCCCAGATACGGGCTATTCATGTACGGAACATAAGCCTGAATCGGAATCTCATCCCGCAGATTCGTGTACTTGATGTCTTTCACCACCCCGATGATTTCCATATCCATGTGCGTTCCTGGATCGGTGCCGAATCCCAGGTGCATGCCTAGCGGATTGCGCCCCGCAAAGAACTTCTGCGCAAACTTTTCGTTGATCATCACGGTCGTAGGTGTGGTGTCGAAGTCATCTGTCGCATCGGCTCGCTTGATCATCCGGTTGTCGGTCAGACGGAAGTCGCGCCCCGCAACGATCGGCACGCCCAAGGTCGCGAAGTAGCCAGGCCCAATCTGGTTCATGTAGGCCTGCGGATGGTCGTCAGGTTTTGTCGGCGAATATCCCTCTGCCGTCAGCCCGCTGTCCCACTCGTTGTCTTCCATGATGCGCATCGACGCCACGGCCACGGATTTCACGCCCGGTATGGCGCCAAGGTTGTCGGTCAACTCCTGATAAAACGAATTGATTCGCTGCGGTGTGTAGCCATTTAAGGAAGGGTCGATATTGAACCCCACCAGCCGCTCCGCCGAAAATCCCGGCCCCAAATTGCTCAAATTCTTCAAGCTGCGCAAAAAAAGTCCGGCGCCGATCAGCAACAAAAGCGACAGCGCCACTTGCGTGACCACCAGCGCATTCCGCAACCGGCCATGCCCTCCGCCAACCACCGCGCCGGCCTGATCCTTCAAGGTTCGCCCTACGTCCGGCCGCGTAGACTGCAGTGCCGGAGCTAACCCAAAAACCAATCCAGTCACCACCGTCACCGCCAGTGTAAAAAGCAAAATGCGAAAATCTGGCGCGGTCGAAATCTTCAGATTGCCCGAATCCGAAGGCAGGTATATCGCCATCAGCGCCTTGTCCGCCCAGAACGCCAGCGCCAACCCCAAAGCTCCGCCCAATGCCGAAAGCGAGAGCGTCTCGATCAGCAACTGCATCACAATACGGCCACGCGTCGCCCCCATGGCCAGACGCACCGCGATTTCCTTCTGTCGTCCGGTTGCACGCGCCAGCAATAAATTCGCGATATTCGCACACGCAATCAGCAGCACCATTCCAGTCGTGGCCATCAGCACCCACAGCGGTGTGCGCAACCCCTGCCGCAGCGACGCCCGCCCCTGCGATCCCGGTAATACGTCGATCCAACACTTCAAGTACTCTTCCCGGTCGTACGCCGAAGCATTGCGGAACGCCGCCTCTTTCACTTCCTGCTCCAGCATGGAATGCATGAAAGGCTGCAACGACGCTTTAGCCTTCTCTTCCGTAACGCCCGGCTTTAATCGACCGAATGCGTTCACCCATCGCGACCGCCGGTCCGTCAGAAATTTCATCGGTCCAATGATGATTTCCTTCTCCATCATCACCGGAATAAAAATCTTCGTGGAGTACCCTAACTCGACGCCATCAAACCCCGGCTGCGCCACACCGATGACGGCCATCTGATAGTTGTTCACCAGCAGCGTTTTCCCAACAATTTGCGGATCGCCGCCGAAGCGCTGCTTCCAGTAGTCGTAGCTCAGCATCACCACCGGATGCCCGTCCGGCACACGGTCGTCCTCCGGGCCAATCGCGCGCCCCAGCACCGTTCCCACACCCAAGACGCTGAAGTATGTTCCCGAGACCAACTCTCCGTACGTGCGCTCCGCCTGTCCGCCATACGTCATGCTCACCGGCTGCGGAAACCGGCAGAACATCCCGGAAAACACTTCGTTGTGGTCCTGAAAATCGCGGTACATCGGATAGGAAATAGCGTTGCCGCCCCAGTTGTTCCCATAATGTCGGCCGCGCATGGTCAGCAGCACCAACTGCTGCGGATTCTTCACCGGCAGCAATCGCAGCAGGACCTGGTCCAGCAACGTGAAAATCGCGGTGTTCGCCCCGATCCCCAGCGCCAGAGTGAGCGCCGCCACCACCGCAAACGCCCGGCTCCGTCGCAGGGTCCGCAGCGCGTACGCAAAGTCCCGCCCCACCATCTCCACCCACTCGCGCATACCCATCCTCCGCGTCTTATGTGGACTGCGGCGGTCTGGCCGCCGCTTTAACGGTTCAAGACCGATGAGGACTGCATGACCATGCTTGAACCCATCCCGTTCCACTGCTTCCAATACGCAAAGACGTGTTAATGGTTCCATCGGTCTTGCCGAAACTCGACAAAGTTTGCCCAAGTGCGGGAACGCTTTAGAGAGCGTTCCGATGGTTCTGCGAAGCGTATGAAAATGGGAGATTTCGAGGAACGACCTGGGAGAAACACAATGACGGGTGCCGTTGAAACAGGGGTCTCAGCTTGGCGGAACACCTCTAGCATCCGGCGCGGAAAACCCCTGCGCGGCCTGCTCGACGGTGGCGAACATCTCGATAATTTTATCAACCTTGGTCAGGCGTAGGCTGTGGTCGATCATAGCCTGGGCCCCGCCGATTCGCAGCCCGCCGCCAGCATTCTTGAGCTTCCCCAAACATCGCACGATCGCGCCAATCGCCGCGCTGTCCGCGTGCGTCACACCAGTCATGTCGAAAATCACGCGCGTCTCGCGCAAAGCGATCATTCGATCCACCTCACGCTCCAACCGTTCGCATTCCGGCCCGGAGTGTATGCTGCCGTACATGGACAACACCGTAATGCCGGGCTGCAGAGTTCGCTTGATGAAGTCCAGTATCATGACGCCGCGCGCTCCTCGCCCTCGTACGGAAATTGCCGGATCAAACGTACACAATCTCCCAATGCGGCGAAAATCGACACTCCCCACCCGCACGGCACGAACGGCGCCGTCTTCTGATTGACCGGCTTGTCCGCCTCCGCATAAAACCGCAGCCGCTGGCCAGGAGGCGGCACGGCAAACTCCTTGACCGTGATCGCAAATGTCACGTTACCCGCGGCTTGCAGCTTCACCATTGTAAAATGGTGCAGTTGCGTCAACTGCTCCCCGGGATTCGCTTGGATGTGTACCCAGTCGCTCATCGACCAGCCTTGGTATTAGTGAATTCTCGTCGCGGATACTAGGCCACAACCTCTCTCCCAAGTCAACGCTGTCTCGTCCTCGTGCCTCGCCTTCGGCGGGGAGGTGCGGCAGGCCGCATCCTGCGATAGAGTGACCCGATGCGCTCACCCCGCGACCGCAAAACGCGTCCCAACCCGATGCCCTCCATCTCCGCGGAGGCCGCGCTCAGCTTTCTCAAAGACACCAAGGGCACGCTGGCGTGGACTCCTCGCGACTTGGCCGACACGTTAAAAATAAATCGCAGCGAAGCAGAGCAAGCCCTCGCGTTTCTGCAGGCACAAGGGTACGTCCAGCGAGCACGCAGTGCGCGAGAATGGATGACCACGCCTGCCGGCGAAACCGTTTCCGGCGCAAAGCCGCCGCGCTTCACGCGCGACAGTGTCGAGCAAGCCCTAACCGCCCTCAGGGATCGCATCCAAACCAACAACAAGAGCCGCCAGGCGCCGTTCCGCGTCACTGATGCCGTCGCCTTCGGTGATTTTCTGCTCTCCGACCGCGCGAGAGTCCAGTCCGCCGACGTGGGGATCCGTCTGGCGCGCCGGGAGGACTCTAGGCAAAAAAATGCGCTTGCGGCCGAATCGCGCTCCGCTTCCGAAGCCAAGGCCGAGCGCGGCTTTCTTCGCGACCTTCGCGCCAAGTCCACCCACTTGACGTTGCGCCCGTACGCCGACTGGATGCGCCGGCGCACCCATCGCGATCTTCTCTAACGCGCTTGCCACTATTCGTTCCTGAGCGCACTCATCGGAGAAATGGACGCGGCACGACTGGCCGGGATCACCGCCGCCACAAACGCGGACGTCCCCAGCGCCGTCGTTGCCACCACCAAGGCCAGCGGATCCCAACTGGAGACTCCATATAACTGGCTGGAGATCAGTCGTCCCGCCCCCACGGCCAGCGGCAGCCCCAAGAGCAGCCCAGCCAAAACTCGCTGCCCAGCTCCGCCCAGTACGAGTTTCACTACCTTCAGGCGTTCCGCTCCCAGCGCCATGCGAATCCCGATCTCCCGCGTCCGCTGCGCTACCGTATACGCGGTAACGCCGTACAGGCCGACCGCGGCCAACAGCAGCGCCACAATCCCGAACAATCCGGCCAAGCTGGCCACCGCCCGCTCCTGATCGAACGACAAATCCACTTCGTCGCGCATTGTCCTGACGCTGGTCATCGTCAGGTTGGGGTCCACCTCCGCCAAGGCCTCGGTCAGCAGCGGCTCCAGTCGGCCGGCCGGAGCATTGGTCACCAACATAATCCCGCCGATGTAATGCGAACGCTGTTCGATCAACTTCATCAGATCGTTGCTGTACTCAACGCTCTGGGACAGCGGCACGTAGAACATCGGACGCGCCGGCTTGTCCAACGCAAAGCCCGCGAATTTCGCATCGCGCACCACCCCTACGATCCGGTACTTACCCGCATTCTCCGGTAGATCGATCCCAAAGTGCTGGTCCAGCGGGTCCTCGCCGCTCTTGAAAAAGCGTTTCACGAACGCCTCGTTCACTAGTGCGACCGGCGCCGTGGTTTCATTGTCCGCCGCGCTGAAGTAACGTCCACGCAACACCGCTACGCCGAGGTTCTGCAGATAGTTCGTGCTCACCCGGTCCCACGATGCGCCTGATTCTTCGTTCAACTCTGCGGGGGGATGGCCGGCCACCATAATCAGCTCACCCCAGTTGTCTGTAAGCGGGTTATACAGCGCCAGCCCAACCCCTTGCACACCTGGCAAACGGTTCAGCCGATCCTCGAGTTGCCGATACAGCGCCCTCAACTTGGGTTCTGTGTAGCTGGCCGGCGGATTGTGCAGCGCCACCAGTACCCGCCCCGGCACTTGATATCCGAAATCCTGATGTTCGAGTTTGTTGAGGCTGCGCCCCAACATGGTCGCGCCTGCCACCAGTACCACGGAAACCGCCGCCTGCACCAGCAGCAGCGCCTTGCGCGCAAAGGAAGATCGATCGCTGGTGCCGCGCCCCGATCCACGCAAAGCATCCACGGGATCGGTCCGTGTCGCAAACCACGCGGGAGCCGCGCCGAAAATGATTCCCGTCAGTAGCGCTAATGCAAAGGCGAACGCCAGGACAAGCAATGACGGCGAGGTGCTAATGGGCAGGAAATGCGCGCTATGAAACGCCAGCGCCAGCAACAGCCGCGCCGCACCTACCGCGACCACGAGCCCCGCGATAGCTCCACCGATCGCCAGCAGGATGCTCTCGGTCAAGGCCTGCGCAATGATCTGTCTGCTTGTCGCTCCCACCGCCATGCGCACCGCAACTTGTCCGCGCCGTGCCACCCCCCGCGCCAGCAGCAGGTTGGCCACGTTCGCACAGGCAATCAGCAGGACCATCCCGCAAACCGACAGCAATATCTGCAAGCTTCGCCCGTATTCTTCCTTCATCTCCGCCACGCCGGCCCCCGCGGGCACCACGTTAATTGACTGCTTGGGAAGAAGCCGCTGGACGTCCGCCAACCAGTTCGATGGATACCCGGAATCGTTCACCATCCACTGCCGCAACACTCCAGTCAGCCGCGGCGCCATTCCAGTGATCGAAGCTCCCGGCCGCAACCGGCCGATCATGCGGAGCCACGCGGACACCGATTGACGCAACAACGCACCCTCGCCTGCAATCATCGGTTCCTGTTGTAGCGGAATCCAAATATCGGGTGGGTCGCTGCGCAACGTCTCCCCGAAAAATCCCGGTGGCGCTACGCCAATCACCGTGAACGGATGCCCCTCGATCACAAACGTTGCGCCCACCACCGTGGCATCCCCGCCGTAGGTGCCCTGCCACGCGCGATGGCTCAGCACCGCAACCGGCGGAGCCGACGGACGGTCATCGTTAGCCGTAAACACTCTTCCACCAAAAGCGCCCACACCCAACACCGAGAAGTAATTCCCGGTCACATATTCCGACCGCAGTGGCCGCGCCGCCGATTCGACTCCTTCTCGTCGTACGCTCAACCGCCCCCGCCCGGTCTGGAAGGCGGTTACCTCTTCAAACTCCGGCGCCTCCGCCTTCAGCCGCTCGTACAGCGGAAACGAAAACATTCCCCAGCGGTCCTGCGGACCACCCTCCACGCAGCAGTCATCGCCGTCGCCCACTCGGTACAGCCGCCCAGGATCCTTGACCGGCAGCGACCGCAGCATCACGGCGTCAATCAACGTGAAAATCGCCGTCGTCCCGCCGATACCCAACGCCAGGGTCAGCACTGCCGCTACCGTAAACACCGGCGAAGACCGGAACTGCCGCAGCGCATACCGAATATTTCCCATCACATCGCGCATCTGCACACCCCCAGCTCTCGTGCTCCCCTACGGATACGCATGCAACGCCCGGCGAGTTCCCGAGATTCCGATTTTGCGTGATGAGATTTCTGGACCGCGAATAACACAAGACGGCGACTGGACGCCCTTACCTGGACCTGAACCCGCTCACCTCGGTGTCGGCATACCCAGTATCGACCGAATCCGGTATCGGTCGCTTCTCTCCCGTGGCGACCCTCCTTCCCTTTCCAGCCACCTCGTGAAAT
>Ga0307477_10003786_pt1 | contig 11138 bp, 7 predicted proteins | sample atmos_gasesECM2C_FD_203316 | JGI IMG/M metagenome (GOLD analysis project Ga0307477, IMG submission 203316) | Hardwood forest soil microbial communities from Morgan-Monroe State Forest, Indiana, United States - atmos_gasesECM2C_515 | ecosystem: Environmental > Terrestrial > Soil > Temperate... | reverse complement strand
GCGGCCCGGGCCCGCAGGTCCCGGAGCTCATCGGGTCCGACCCGGCCGAGCAGGCGGGCCGATCCGTCCCGGGCGATGCGGGCCAGCTGCTCGCCCAGCGGTCCATCGCCGGTGATGAGGAGCTCGATGCCCGCGTGGCGACAGGCCTCGACCGCCACATGCACTCCCTTCTCGGGGGCGAGCCGTGCGCTGACCAGCGCGTGGACGCCCCGGTCGGCGAAGGAGCGCTCGGCGAACTCGCGCACCGGATGGGCCAGGATGCGGACCCGGGCGGGGTCCAGCGGGGCACCGAGGGCCATCAGCCGGTCCCGGGCGAAGCGGCTGGGCACCAGGACCAGGTCGGCCTGCCCGACCAGGCGCCGCTGCCACAGGGACAGGCCGGCGCCGTAGACCACCGCCTCGGCCCCGGTCCCCCGGCAGTTCAGGGCCACGCCGGGGAGCGTGTTGCGGCCATGGCAGCGGGTGCAGTCCGCCCCCCGCGTGAAGCACGTGCCCACCGCGCACACCGCCCGGTAGTTGTGGAGCTGGAGGACGACCCGCGCCCCCGCCGCGCGCGCCGCCGCCAGCGCCCTCCAGCCCAGCGACGGGTTCAGGTTGTGGGCGTGCACGATCCGGGCGCCGGTCCGGCGGACCGCGGCTCCCACGTCGTCGGGCCCCAGCCCCCCTCGCAGGAGGGCCACGGCGGCCCGCGCGCGCCCCAGCGGCGCGGCGGCCAGCGAAGCCGAGTCGCGCGTCAGGAGGTGGACCTCGCGCCCGAGCTGCGCGCTCGCCAGCCACATCAGATCGTCGACCGCGCGCTCCTCTCCGCCGGTCGTGCGGTAGCGGTTGTGCAGGAACAGGACCATCGGCATCGCCACCGTAGACTGTGGTTCGAGCGGGCGGGGTCCGCGCGACGGCCGCGCCACGGCCGGCCGGTCGCGCCGAAGTCAGCCAGCATGCGTCCCGTCACCGTCGCCATCCCGGTTCTCAACGGCGGGAAGACCCTGCCCGGCGTGCTCGAGGCGGTGCGCGGCCAGCGGGTGGAGCGCGAGGTGGAGGTGGTTGTGTGCGACTCCGGCTCCACCGATGACTCCCGCGAGCTCGCGGTCCGAGCGGGGGCGCGCGTGGTGGACATCCCTCCCGGTCGCTTCGCCCACGGGCCCGCGCGCAACCTGCTCATGCATCACGCGCGGGGCGAGTTCGTGGCCATGCTCACCCAGGACGCCGAGCCGGTGGACGAGCGCTGGCTGGCCCGGCTGCTCGAGGGGTTCGAGCTGGCCGACGCCGTCGCCCTCGTCTATGGGCCCTACCTGCCCCGGCCCCAGGCCGCCCCCCGGGCCGCGGCCGACCTCGAGCGCTTCTTTGCGCTCATGAGCCCGCAGGCCGAGCCCCGGATCGACCGGCTCGACCCCGCGGAGCGGGAGCTGCCCGGGGCGGTGCTGTTCGGGCGCCGGACCTATTTCACCGATGCCAACGGCTGCCTGCGCCGCGAGGCGTGGGAGCGGGTCCCGTTCCCGGAGGTGGCCTACGCCGAGGACCATGCCCTGGCCCTGGCCATGCTCCGGGCCGGCTACGCCAAGGTCTACCTGCCGGCGGCGGGCGTGCTGCACTCACACCAGTACACCCCGGTCCAGCGGTTCCGCCGTGCCTTCGACGACTATCGCGGCGTGCTCGAGGTCTACGGCTGGCGCTCGCCCGCCGACGGGCGCCACTGGGTCCTTCAGCTCCGCGGCAGGCTGGGCACCGAAGCCCGCGCCCTGCGGGCCGGGCGTGTGGCGCCCTGGCGCTGGCCGCTGGCGCTGACCGCTGCCGCGCTCGATCACGCCGCCCAGCTGACCGGAGCCGTCCTGGGCTCGCGATCCGACCGGCTGCCGGCCTGGGCCAGGCGGGCCGCCTCGCTCGATCGCCGGGCCACCTTCGAGCCGCTCGGTCTCGATTCGGCGCCCGAGAGCGAGGCCTCGATCACCACGGAAGCCGGCGGTGCAGGAGGGCAAACGCCTGCCGCAGCGGACCGGAGCTGAGGTTCTTGCGCTCGAAGTAGGCGATCGACTGGGCGAAGGTGGGGTCCTCCCTGCTGGCCACCACCGAGCCGCGGTGGCGGACCGTGACGGAGGGCTCGTACAGGATCCGGTGACCGGCCCGGCGCAGCCGCAGGCACAGGTCCTCCTCCTCCTTGTAGAGGAAGAAGCGCTCATCGAATCCACCGACCCGGTCGAACGCGGCCCGGTCCAGGAGCAGGACCGCGCCCGACACCCAGGCCACCTCCTGGGCGCGCGAGGTCGGCCTCCAGTAGCTGTCGCCCGCGAGCACCGCGATGCGCGCCCTCACGCCGCGCAGGCGGCCGTGGTCCCAGCGCTGCGGATCCCCGTGCTCGGTCACCAGCCTCGGCCCCGCCGCCCCCGCCCCGGGCCGGCGGGCGAGCGCCTCCAGCAGGCGCTCCACGGTGGCCGGTTGGATGAACTCGGTGTCGGGATTGAGGATCAGGAGGTGGGCGGCGCCCGGCGATCGCGTGGCCAACTCGTTGTGCCCCGCCCCGAAGCCGACGTTGCGCGGCGACTGGTGGACCTGGCAATGGGCGAAGCGATCGGGAAGGTCGCTGAGGTCGTCCCCGGAGTGGTTGTCGAGGATGTGCAGCTCGTAGGAGAGCCCGCTCCGGACCAGGTCACGTTCGAGCGTGGGCAGACATCGCTCGAGCTCCGGGCGCGTCCGGTAGTTGACGATCTGGATCGCCAGCTTCCCACGCGCCCGACCCATGCCCCGACCACGATAGTGGCGGGCCCTCGCCGGGGGGGCGCGCCGGGCCCGGGGCCCGCGCCCGCGATCATGCCCCCGATGCGCGTGGTGGTCGTATCCGAGTTCTACCCCCGGGCCAGCGACCCGGTGCTCGGCGTGTGGGCGCACCGGCAGGCGCTGGCCTCGAGCCAGGCCGGGGCCGAGGTCCAGGTGCTCGTGCTGCACCGGCCGATCGCGCCGCGAGCGGCGCTGGCCCGGGGGGCCGGCGCGTTTGCGCGCGAGACCGCGCGGCTGCTCCGCCAGCCCCACCGTCAGATCCTCGACGGCCTGCCCGTGACCTACGTCCCCTTCCTGTCCCCTCCGCGCGAGCGCACCTACGCCGCGTGGGGAGCATGGGCTGCCCCCTCGCTCGCCCTGGCCCTGCGCCGGTTGCGCCGCGGCTTCCCGTTCGAGCTGGTGCACGCCCACAACGCGGTCCCGGGCGGAGACGCGGTGCGCCGGGCCCGGCTGGGCGTCCCCCTGGTCGTCTCCGTCCACGGCGCAGACGTGCTCTACACCGCCCCCCGCCTGCCGGGAGGAGAGCGGGCGGTGGGCAGGACGCTGGGCGCGGCCCGGCTGGTGCTGGCCAACAGCCAGGGGATCGAGCGGCTGGCCCGGGAGGACGGGGCGCGCGAGACCCGCGTCGTGCACCTGGGGGCCGATCTGCCCGATGTGGCGGGCTGGTCCGCCGCCGACCGGACGGCGGATCGGCCCAGCGCCCCGCCCTCGAGCCCGCCGGGCCGGCTGATCACGGTCGGGCACCTGGTGGCCCGCAAGCGTCACGCCGACGTCATCCGGGCCCTGGCTCGACTGGCGGACCGTCACCCGGCCGCGAGCTACGTGGTGGTGGGGGACGGCCCCGAGCGGGGCCCGCTCGAGGGGCTGGCGGCGGAGCTGGGAGTGTCCGAGCGGGTCACCTTCCTGGGCCCGGTCGAGCCCGACCGGGTGCGCGATGAGCTGGCCCGCGCCGACCTGTTCGTCATGCCGAGCGTGGACGAGGCGTTCGGGGTGGCCTACATCGAGGCCATGGGGGCCGTGGTGCCCGCGATCGGGTGCCGGGGCGAGCCCGGCCCCGAGGAGATCGCGCGCACCGGCGAGGGGATGGTGCTGGTCGCCCCCCGCGACCCCGAGGCCCTGGCCCGCACCATCTCCGATCTGCTCGGGCATCCCCACACGCTCGCGGATCTGGGCCATCGGGCCCGGGCCACGGTGGAGCGGGCCTTCACCTGGGCCGCGTGCGGGTCGGCCACGGTGGCCGCCTACCGCCAGGCCCTGTCGCGGTGAAGCCGATCCTGTTCGTGACCGGCCACGCCCCGCCCGACCGGGTGGGGGCCTTCGCCTGCCTGCACGAGCGCGAGGATGTCCGCTTCGCCCTGTTCGGCGGGCGGGCCAGGCACGCGGTGGCCGCTCCCGAGCCGGCCGCGCTCCCGTTCCCCTCCCTTGCGGTCGCGCAGCGAGCGGTGGCCCGGCTGGCGGCCTCGGGGCGCTACCGGGCCGTGGTGTGCGGCACCGGCGGACGCGTGGCCCTGCCGGCCGCCTGGCTCGGGGCCGGCCGGGCCCGGGTCCCGTTCGTGCTGTGGTCTTCGCTCTGGGCCCAGCCCCTGAGCGCGGCCCATGTGCTCGGCTATCCGCTCATGCTGGCCCTCTACTCGCGCGCCGACGCGGTGGTCACGTACGGGCCCCACGTCAGCGCCTACGTTCGGGCTCGCGGGGCGCGCAACGTGCACGAGGCCCCCCAGGCGGTGGACAACGAGTTCTGGTCGGCCCCGGCCGACCCCCTCCCGCGACCGGCCCCCTTCAGCGCCCTGTTCGTGGGCCGGGCCGATCCGGAGAAGGGGCTCGAGGTGCTGCTGGCGGCCTGGCGGGCGGCGGGGCTGGGCCCCGCTCGGGCCGCGCTGGTGGTGGCCGGCCTCGACCCGGCCGAGGTGCCGTCCGCCCCGGCCGGGGTCACCATCGCGGGCCGCCTGAGCCCTCCGCAACTGCGCAACCTCTACGCGGCCAGCGACGTTCTCATCATGCCCTCCATCCGCACCCGGACCTTTCTCGAGCCCTGGGGGCTGGTGGCCAACGAGGCCTTCAATCAGGCGTGCCCGGTCATTGCCACCGACGCCGTGGGGGCCGCCGCGGGGGGCCTTGTCCGTCATGAGCGCAACGGGTTGATCGTGAGAGCGGGGAACGCCGCAGACCTGGCCGCCGCCATCGCGCGGCTCGCACGCGACCCCGGCCTGGTCCGCAGGCTGGGGTCGACCGGGGCCGGGGACGTGGCCCCGTTCACCCAGCGGGCGTGGGCGGCGGGATTCTCGGCCGCCCTGCGCACCGTCGGGGCCTCGAGGAAGCCTTGCTAGGTTTCTGCCCTCGCCTCATGGGCGACCCGGTCCCCGCTTTGCTCCGGCCCGGGGGGCAGGGGTTTGGACGGCTGCGCATGTGCCGCTTGGCTGACACGACCCATCGTTCCGTGCTGCGCATCGGCGCGCTCACCGTGCTGCTGCTCGCCCTGGCCGCCGGCCTGGCCGGTCCGGCCTGGGCCAGCAAGGGAGCCCAGGTCATCCGCGACTGCCTGGCCCACGACCGCATCACCCACGCTTACACGGTCCAGGACTACCGCGACGCGCTGCATCAGCTGCCCACGGACGTGCGCGAGTACAGCGACTGCGGGGATGTCATCCGCCGAGCCGAGCTGGCCGCCGCCGGGGGGAGCCGGTCCTCGCAGGGCGCTTCGCCCGGGCTCACCGGCACCACCAGCCAAACCAACGCGCTGGCCGGCGCCACCTCCCGGGAGCGCGCGGCGCTGGACTCCGCGCGGCGGCTGGGGAGCCAGGCGGTGCGGGTGGGCGGTCTGCTCGTGCGGCCCGGCGCCTCCCCCGTCCGGACCGGGTCCATAGTCAACTCTCTGCCCACGCCCCTGCTGGCCGGACTGGCCGCCCTGCTGGCCGGCGCCCTCCTGGGACCTGCGGCCTGGGTCCGAAACCTTGTCCGCGCACGCCGCTCTCGCTGAGCCCCGCTGGGCCGCGCGCGAGCAGGTGGCGCTGCCGCGCCCCGGGACGGGCGCCGTGCTGGGCCTGGCCGGTGGGGCCGCGCTGGCCGGCATCGCCTTCGGGGCCAGCGGAGGGCTCGGGCTTCAGCAGACCACCACGGTCGAGATGGTCCTCACCCTGGCCTCCGGGCTGGCCCTGGCCCTGGCCGTCCTGCTCAGCCCGGCCCGGCTCTTTTCCCACGGCGCCTCGGCCGTGGTCCTGCTGGGCGTCCTGGCCGCGCTGACCGCGGTCTCGCTGGGCTGGTCCCTGGACCCGGCCACGTCCTGGGTGGAGGCCAGCCGCATCTTCACCTACGTGTTCGTGTTTGCCGCCGCAGTGGTGGGAGCGCGCGCGCTGCCGCACCGGTGGCCGAGCGTGCTGGGGGCGGTCCTGGTGGGCGCCGTGGCGGTATGCGGCTACGCCCTGCTGACCAAGGTGTTCCCGGCTGCCCTGGACCCGAATCAGTACTACGCCCGGCTGCGGGCCCCGTTCGGCTATTGGAACGCGATCGGGCTGGCGGCGGCGCTCGGCGCCGTCCCCTGCCTGTGGCTGGGGGCCCGCCGGTCCGGACACGCCGCGGTCAACGCCCTGGCCTACCCCGCGTTGGGGCTCATGCTCGTCACCGTCCTGCTGTCCTATTCACGCGGGGCCCTGCTCGCGCTCGGCCTCGGGTGCGCGTTCTGGTTCGCCGCCGTGCCCCTGCGCCTGCGCGCCGCCGCCGTGCTGGCCACGGCCGCAGCGGGCGCCGCCGGCCCGGTGGCGTGGGCATTCAGCAAGAGCGCCCTGACCCAGAATCAGGTCGACCTCGGGCTGCGCGGCAGCGCCGGACATCAGCTGGGCATCCTGCTCCTGGCCATGCTGATCGTCCTCACCGTGGCCGGCCTGACGATCGGCTTCCGGTCGGACCGGCGCCCCCTGGCCCCACCGACGCGGCACACGATCGGGCTGGCCATCCTCGTCGCGCTCGCCCTGGTCCCCGTGGGCCTGGGCACCGCGCTGGCCCTCACCCCCCGCGGCCTGGGCGGCACCATCTCGCACGACTGGAACTCGCTCACCAACCCTCACGCCCGCACGCCCCCCAACGATCCCAGCCGCCTCACCGCGGTGGGCAGCGTTCGGGCTCGCTACTGGAACGAGGCGCTCAAGATCTTCCGCGCCCACCCCGTGCTGGGGGCAGGGGAAGGCTCCTACGCCATCGCCCGCCTGCGTTATCGCCAGGACACGCTCAACGTCCAGCATGCCCACGGCTACGTGGTTCAGACCCTGGCCGACCTCGGCATCGTGGGCATGAGCGTGAGCTTGGTCGTGCTGGTGGCCTGGCTGCTGGCGGCCATCCGCTCGGCCGCTCCCTGGGGCTGGCAGCCGCCGAGCTGGAGCGCCCTCCGGGCCTGGCCCCCGGGGCGCCGGCGCGCGCCGCCCTCGGGCGCCCTGGACTGGACCTCCACCGCCGACCTGAGGCGCGTCGAGCCGGGGGGGCTGCCGCCGGAGGCCGCGGCGGCCGCCGGTCCGCCGCCCTCCGACCCCGGGGCGATGGCAGTGGCCGGCCCGCTGCCCTACAGCCCCGAGCGAATTGGACTGCTGACCCTGCTCGCCTGCGCGATCGTGTTCGGCGTCCACTCCACCATCGACTGGACCTGGTTCATTCCCGGGAACGCGTGCGTGGCCCTTCTGTGCGCCGGCTGGCTGGCCGGTCGCGGTCCCCTGGCCCTGGCGGGCCCGGCAGCCGAAGCCGTTCCCGTCGCCGCCGCGCCCGCCCCGGCCACCCCCTCCACCACCGCCGCGGGCGGCACCGCCCCCCACCCCGCCGCCCCCTCCACCCGTCTCGGCCTCGGCCTCTCGCGCCTGCGAGCGCGGACCGAAGCGCTCGGAGCCTTGACCCGGACCCGGGCCGCGAGCTCCCTGCGCGTGATCGGGGCGACGACACGCGACCGGGCCAGGAGGGAACCGCTGCGACCGGTGATCGCGGTGCTCCTGCTTGCGGTCACGCTGGTCGTGGCCTGGTCGGAGTGGCAACCGCTGCGGTCGGCCAATGCCGGGGACGACGCCCTGGCCGCGCTCGAGCGCCATGACTACAGCGGCGCGCGCTCGCTGGCCCTGACCGCTGATAGCCGGGATCCGGTATCGGTTGACCCGCTGTTCGACCTGGCCGTGATCGACACGGCCACCGGCAACCTGACCGCGGCCCGGCAGGACCTGGGGCGGGCGATCGCGCGCCAGCCCGCGAACCCGCAGACCTGGCTTCGCCTGGCCGACTTCGACTTCGTCCAGAGGCACGACCCGCAACAGGCGCTCAACGACCTGCGCCCGGCCCTGTATCTCGATCCCTCGTCCAACCAGATCGAGGGGGCCGTCCTCATCCTGATCCGGGCCATGCAGGCGCCGCGCCCGGCGGCCCAGACCACCCATCTGGTCAGTCCCAAACCGACCTCCCCGCCGCGGCCGGTCAGTCCCTGACCGCAACCACCCCCCTCCGCAGGAGTTCTCCTTCCCTGATGACCCGCGTTTCCCTGGCCCGTACTCCTCGAACGATCGCCGTCCTGTCGGCGGTGGCGGCCATCGCCCTGGCCGCCGGAGCCCGCCCGGTCCACGCCTCGCCCACCCAGGAGTCGAGCTTCCAGGACGACAAGCTGCTCGTGTACGCCACCCCCGACGTGGTGGCGCACACCCTGGACACGCTCAAGACGCTGGGTGTGGCCCGCATCCGGGTGTCGGTGTTCTGGAACGTGGTCGCTCCCCAGCCCACCTCCACCCAGAAGCCCTCCTTCGACGCGTCCGACCCGGCCGCCTACCCGCCCGGGAGCTGGGCTCCGTACGACACGCTCCTGCGGCTGGCCAAGGCCCGCGGGATCGGCGTCTACTTCGACATCACCAGCCCCGCTCCGTACTGGGCCACCGGCCAGCCCCCGCGCCAGGACATCGAGAAGAACTACTACCCCTCCGCCCAGGAGTACGGGCAGTTCATCCGGGCCCTGGGCAAGCGCTACAGCGGGACCTACGTCCCGCCCGTGCCCTCCAGCCCCAGCAACACCGGGACCCAGCCGCGGGTGGACTACTGGTCGTTCTGGAACGAGCCCAATCAGCCCGGGTGGCTGACTCCCCAGTGGATTCCCGACCCCCACAACGCGAGCGCCCAGATCCCGGCCTCGCCGCGCCTGTACCGCGCGCTGGTGGACGCCGGCTATTCCGCCCTGGTCGACACCGGCCACGCCCAGGACACGATCCTGGTGGGCGAGACCGCCCCCAAGGGACTCAACGTGCAGGGGCTGACCCGGGCCATCAAGCCCCTCCCGTTCATCCAGCTGCTCTATTGCCTCGACAGCCAGTACCACCCCCTGACCGGGCAGACGGCGACCGACCAGGGGTGCCCGACCTCGGCGGCGGACTCGAGGGCCTTCCCCACCGCGCATCCCGGCCTGTTCAAGATGACCGGGTGGGCCCACCATCCCTACGAGCTGACCTTCTCGCCCACCACCGCGCCCACCGATCCGGACTACGTCACCATCGCCAACCTGCCCAAGCTGAGCTCCGTGCTGTCGACCATCCTCGCCGCCTACGGGCAGTCGCGATCGGGCGGGGTCCCGCTCTACCTGACCGAGTTCGGGTACCTGACCAAGCCGCCGAGCCCGCTCGGGGTCTCGCTGTCCAAGCAGTCCGCCTACTCCAACCAGGCCGAGTTCATCACCTACAACAACCCCAACGTCCGCACTCTCACCCAGTTCCTGCTGGTTGACGACAAGCCCAAGCCGGGGGTGAGCAACCCCCTGCTGGCCTATGGGGGCACGTTCCAGACCGGACTCGAGTTCGCGGACGGGCGCAAGAAGCCGGACTACACCGCCTACCGGCTACCGATCTTCCTGCCCTCCCCCAAGGTCCGCCGCGGCCATGCCCTGCGGGTATGGGGCCTGGTCCGGCCCGCGCCCGCGGGCGTGGCCCAGCGGGTGGCAGTCCAGTTCCGCACCAAGCGCTCGAAGAAGAAGGCCTTCAAGACCCTGAAGGTGGTGTCCACCCAGGCGGCCCGGGGCTATCTCGACGTCCGCATCCGGGTCCCCGGAACCGGCAGCGTGCGCCTGGCCTGGACCGATCCGGCCACCCACTCGGTGGCCTACAGCCGCGCCGCGGCCGTCCGGGTCCACTAGAACGGCCGTCCGGGTCCACTAAGGCGGCCGTCCGGGTCCACTAAGGCGGCCGTCCGGGTCCACCAGAGGGGTCAGCCGCTGGCCACCAGCTCCGGCGAGGGACGCTCGTCCACGTCCACGAGCTCGGGCGGCAGGGGTCCGGGCTCGCGCATGGCCCTCACCCCGAGCAGCAGCTGCTCGTACTGGTCGGTGACCGCGTCCCAGGAGTACATGCGGGCCCGTTCCTGCGCCCGGCGACGGTACTCGGCCACCAGGGCGGGCTCGTCCAGGCACCGTTGGAGCTGCTCGGCCAGGGCTCCCACTCCGCCCCGGCCCGAGAAGGTCAGGCCGGCATCGCCGACCGTCTCGACGTTGGGGGCGTGGTCGTTGACCAGGACGCAGTTGCCGGCGGCCAGGGCCTCGAGGATGACCGGATGCGTGCCCCCGACCTCCGTCGGGGCGCAGAACAGGTAGGCGTGGCGCTGGAGCTCCCAGTACCTCTTGCCGAACACGTAGCCGGGGAACAGCACGCGCGGGTCACCGGCGCGCCGGACCTGGCGGATGTAGTCGCCCGCATAGGGCGCCCCTCCCACCACCACCAGCTTCATCCCGCGGGCCCGGCTGGCGGGGATGCGGGCGAACGCCTCGACCAGGAGCAGCGGATTGTTCTCGGGCTCGAGCCGGCCCACGAACAGGATGTAGCGGCGAGGCTCGAGCCCCAGCCGGCGCAGGGTGCCGCTGCCGTCGTGCCCCGGGTCCTCGACTCCGTAGGGCACCACGTCGATGCGCTCGCGGTAGCGCCGGGCGAACACGTCGGCCACGGCATGGGAGTCGGTGAGCGCCCGGTCGGCCCAGTGCGGGGAGTTGCGCTCGGCGAAGCGCAGGTAGGCCTTGGCCGGCGCCGGCCACTTGCTGCGGTCCGAGTCGAGCCCGTCCACGTTGATGACGGTCGGGATCCCCGCCCGCCGGGTGATCAGGCACATCGGGCTGTTCCCGGCGATGAAGAACAGGGCCACGTCGGGCCGGAGCCGGTGGGCGGCATGCAGGGCGGAGAGGAACGTATGGGTGAAGGTGTCCAGGTACTTGTTGCGGATGGTGGGCAGGTGCACGAGCCGCGCTCCCCGCCATTCGCGCAGGGTGCGGTCCACCACGTGGGGCCGGCAGTAGACCACCACCTCGTGGCCGCGCGCGCTCAGCCGGCTGGCCAGCTGCTCCGCCGCCGTTTCGAAGCCCGAGTAGGACGCGGGAATTCCCCGCG
>Ga0307477_10003785_pt1 | contig 11139 bp, 12 predicted proteins | sample atmos_gasesECM2C_FD_203316 | JGI IMG/M metagenome (GOLD analysis project Ga0307477, IMG submission 203316) | Hardwood forest soil microbial communities from Morgan-Monroe State Forest, Indiana, United States - atmos_gasesECM2C_515 | ecosystem: Environmental > Terrestrial > Soil > Temperate... | reverse complement strand
CGACGTGCCGCGGACGGCGACCGTTCGGGCTGTCGAGCCGCTCCAGCTCTACGCGGTGGAGCGGGACGCGTTCCTCGCGGCCGTGACCGGGCATGCGCCGACGCTCGCCGCAGCCGAGAACATCGTCACGACGCGCCTTCCCGCCGGCGCGCTGCTTGGCTAGTCGGCCGACTCGGCCAGGACGCGTTCGAGCGCTCTGAGCAGCTCGAATGCCGCATCGCGCTCGCCGTCCTCGAGTTGCGCCGCGACCCGGGCGAGGGGAGCGAGCCGGCCCTGGCCCGCAAGCGCCTCGCGTGCCCGCCGCGCCCGCTGGAGCAGGTCGAGCGCGATCGCAGCCTGATTCGCGAACAGGCCCAGCAAGTCGACCTCCGCGAGCCGCACCCGCGATTCCGGGGGCCGGTCGAGGACCTCGAGCACGCCGAGCGCGCGTTCCTCGACGAGCAACGGCACGGCCATCATGCTCTTCGGGACATAGCCGGTCGACTCTGCCGCCGAGCGCGACCAGCGCGTGTCGGAGCTCAGGTCGTCGACGACGAGCGGCTGGCGTGTCGTCAGCACCCAGCCGGCGATCCCGTTTCCGGCCGGGAACCGCATTCCGAGCAGCTCGCCTTCTCCTTCGCCCGCAACCGCCTCGAAGACGAGCTCATCGGCCTCCTCGTCCAGCAGGAAGACGGATGCGGCCTTCGCGCCGAAGATCGAGCGCGCCACCTCGACCGTGGCCTGGAGAAGCGAACGGTGCGCTTCGTCCGCGCCGAGCACTCCGGCCGCGACAGCGGCTTCCAGGTCGCTCATGCGCCCCCCCGCGCATTCGAGGCCGTCTGGTAGAGGACGCTCTTGAGCTGAAACGGCGTCAGGTCCGGATGCTTGCCCAGGACGAGTGCGCAGATGGCGGCGATGTGCGGCGTCGCGAAGCTGTTGCCGGTGCAGCGGAGCGTGCCGCCGTCGAGCCACGCGACGTCGAGGTCGAGACCACGCCCGAAGAACTCGACCGGCGGTGAGGGGTTGTAGTAGAAGGTCAGCGGATCCGCCTCCTCGTGGCTGCCGACGGAGATGACGCTCGCGAAGCGCCACGGGAAGCTCTCGACCGGCATGTTGTGGGCCGAAGCGACAAGGAGGACGCGCTTGAAGTACGCGCGGTCGGCGAGCTCGTGCAGCCGCTCGACGTACTTCGTCCGCGTCGTCGAGAGGCTCATGTTCACGATCTGGAAGCCCTGCTCGATCGCCCAGCCGAGCCCGTTCAGCATGATCTCGCCACCGCCCGTGTAGCCCGCGCCGAGGACACGGACGCTCGTCAGCTCGGCGTCCGGCGCGACCGAGCGGATCACGCCCGCACAGGCGGTTCCGTGGCCGCAGAGGTCGCCCTCGTCGTCGTCGAGCACCTGGAGCTCGCCGTCCTCGCCGCGCACGACGGCGACCGAGCGCTCGACCTTGCCGACGAGGGGATGGTCGAGCTCGATCCCGCTGTCGAGGATGCAGACGCGTACTCCCGCGCCCGTCGAGCCGCCCCACGCCCACTCCCGCGTCACCTGCTCGGGAAGCGTCACCGGCACGCGAATCCGGTCGACCGCCTCCGCCGGCAGGCTCCAGGCTGGCAGCTCCTCGTCTTCTTCAAACTCGTGCAAGACCACCGAGCTCATCGCGGGCCGATCATCGCACAGCCCTTCCAGCGACACTACTCAGTTCGAGATCAGCACCGGCGTCCCGAGCGGGATCGTCCGCATCAGATAGCGGACGTCGGCTTCGTCCATGTGCAGGCACCCGGCCGAGACAGCGGTGCCCCGTCCCGCGCCGGCGTGGATCGCTACGTAGTACGTGATGCTCGTATTCCAACCGGCCGGCAACCGCGGCTGGCGGGCGGTGAGGACGAGGATGCGCGGGCCGAAGGCCGGCCCGAAGGGGCTGTGACCTTCTCGGCGACGGCGAAGTGGCCGGTCGGAGTCGGCGATCCGGGCGCGCCGATCGCCACGGGAATCGTCCGGAGGACCCGTCCCGCTCGCAAGACGTAGAGCCGGCGCCGGGAGAGCCACGCTCGGAGCGTCCAACGAACCGGGTGGACACTGACATCGCGGCCGAACTCTGCCCAGCCGAAGTGTCCGTTCGGCAGCGCCTCGGCGGTGACCTCGACCCAGCGGCCGCGAACTCCCACGACTCCGAGCACCAGCGGGCCGCCGAGCGGACCATGGGGCCCGACGCGGACGAGGGGATTCCCGCGTGGCCCGGTGCGGAGGACGACGGTCTGATGCAGCGGGCTCGCCGCGAGAGCCGCGGCCGCACTGTTGGGCGGCGCTCCGGCATGGCAGGCGGCTGCGACCGCAGCGGCGAGGTATGCGATCAGCCCCTGGGCCATTCGCCTGTAATTGTGCCGCAGTGCGCGTCCGCGACTTGAACTGGTTCCAGCTCGAGGAGTACCTGCGCGGCGACGACCGGATCGTGCTCCCGCTCGGCTCGACCGAGCAGCACGCCTACCTCTCGCTCGAGACCGACAACATCCTCGCCGAGCGCGTCGCCGCGGAGGCAGCGGAGCCCATCGGCGTCCCGGTCCTGCCGGTGCTCGCGTACGGCCTCACGCCGAGCTTCGCCGCCTACCCCGGCTCGCCGACGCTGCGAGTAGGCACCCTGGTGGCCGTCGTGCAGGACCTGCTCGACTCGCTCCTGGCGCAAGGCTTCCGGAGGATCCTGATCGTGAACGGACACGGCGGCAACGTGTCGGCGGACGCGGCGCGGCGCGAGTGGGGCGCTGCGCATCCCGACGCGGAGGTGCTGTTCCACAACTGGTGGCTCGGCGCCGCCGTCTGGTCGCTCGTGCAGGAGCTCGATCCCGGCGCGAGCCATGCCTCATGGATGGAGAACTTCCCGTGGACCCGTCTGCCGGGAGTCGAACTGCCGACTGAGAGAAAGGAGCCGCTCGCGCAACCGCTCCCTGGCGCGGCGTCAGCGATGCGCGATGTGGCGGGAGACGGCCAGTACGGCGGCTTCTACGAGCTGCCGGACGAGAACGTCCTCCGAGTCTGGGCCACCGGGGTCCAGGAGACGCGCGATCTCCTCATGCACGGCTGGTGCCCCGGCTGACGCGCGTTTGAGACGATCCCCGTCGTCCCGTCCTAGAAAAGGGGGAAGGAAATGCGTCTCGGGCTCCTATCCACGATCGCTCTCGCAGCCGCAGTCACCGTCGTTCTCGCGAGTGCCGCCGCGGCTCCGCGAGCCAGTGCGGCGAGCAGCAACCAGGCGATCTGCATCGGCCACTATCCGCAGGAGTACATCTGGTACACGTCGAGCTGCACCGGCCACGACGAGCCGGAGATCGATCCGCTCTCGAACGCGCCCGGCTCAGCCCAGAACCTGACGTGGACCCTCGTCCTGCCCACCAACGAGGCCGGGACGACGGAGGCCCAGGTGGGGCAGGTGGACGCGGTGGGGCCGACCTTCTGGATCGGCGGCACCGTCACCGATCCGAACAGCCTTTTCGGCCAGGCGTTTCTCGAGCTCCAGTTCTATCCGAACAGCGTCGTGAAGAACTGCGGGTCTGGCGGGAGCTACAACGTGACCTACTCGGCGAACACCTACTCCGCGTGCTCGCCGGTCTGGCAGGTTTCGAAAACCGGCAACTCCGAGTCGGCCGCGTTCAACGCGATGCTCACCGACGGCGCGACGGGCGGCCCGCTCCTCATGCACGGCGGCGACACGATCACCGATCACCAGTACGTGACCGCGGCCAAGGACGGGATGCACATCACCGTCACCGACGTCACGACGGGTCACTCGGGGACGATCGTCCTCAACAGCCACGTCGACGGCCCGCTCATGCCGGCCTTCAGCCAGCAGAAGCTCGGCAACTCGCTCGGCTGGGGTCTCGTGCACGACGCCCCCAACGCCCTCGTCTGGGAGATCGGCCACACCGGCAACTACACGAACCCAGCCGGGAAGTACTGCATCCCCGGCGATACGACGAAGCCCCCCTGCTACTCGTTCGAAATCCCGAGCTGGCTGACGTTCGAGCCGCTCCAGATCAAAGGCGTCACGTTTGGCAACGGGAGCGCGGCGAAGTCGTGGGCGGCGGTCTCGGACACGGGCGGCGAGGCCGAGGTCCTGGGCAACTCGTTCGTAGGGCCCACGACGTGTTCCGGCTACGGCGGATCGTTCTGTATGTATCCGTGGTTCGCGTGGAACGGGACGCTGAACGCGTTCACGTTCGGTGGGGACTATCCCGGGACGAGCAACGACTTCGGTCAGGCGCTCGAGTTCCAGCAGCAGGAGAACTGCGCGAGCCCGGCCGACGGGTCTCCGCAGTACTGCGCGACGGTTCTGAAGTAGACGGACGCGCCACCGACCGGCGGGGGCGAGTGCTCGCCCCCGCCACAGGCGCGCGGCTCGCTTTCCCCGTCACCAACAGTTAAAGTCTTGTTAATGCCGATGCTGCACGGCTGCGCGTTTCCCGACTGCTCAACTTTCACGTTGAGTACTTACTGCGTCGAGCACGAGCTGCTCGCGCGCGCCGTGAAGGAGTCCGAGCGCACCCACGGCCCCCTGGTCGACGACCGGCCGGAGGACGCCCCGCTCACGGCAGCGACGCAGCACAAAGCACAGGCGCCCGCGGCGCTCTAGCCCGCAGAAACGGCAATTCGCACTGGTACTCTCGGAGGGGTCATGGGCGTACTCCCTTCCTCGCCTCGGGCCCGGCGCCGGCTCTTCCGGCTGAGCGCGGCCGTCGGCGTCGTGGCTGTGATTGCAGGAGCCGCGGTCTTCGCGCGGAGCCCGAAGCAGCCAAGCTCGGCGCCGGCAAAGAACGCGCCGCCCGCTCAACTCGTAAGGCAGAGCAATTACGTCTCGCCCGCCGACCGGCGCGGGATCAACCGGACGCTCGACGAGTTCATTCCGGCCGCTCTCGATCGCAGCTCGCCGCAGACGGCATGGCGCCTGGCGGGGCCCGACCTGAAGGGAGGAACGACACTGCGCGAGTGGCGGCACGGCACCAGTCCGATTCCGTACTACCCGGCGCGGGGGAAGACGTTCCACGACTGGACGACCATCGACGCGGGTCGCAACTATGTCGACTTCAACCTCCTCGTCCACCCACGCAAGGGATCCAAGACGACGTCGACGTACGTCTTCGCGGGCTCGATGGTCAAGCGCGGCGGCCGCTGGCTCGTGAACGGTCTGTACACGACAGCGATCTTCGCGCGGCCCACCAAGACCGGTCAGCACGAGGTCGGCCCGGCGGATTTCGGTGCCGGCCCCGCCCCGAGCAGCAACGGCTCGGCAGCGCCACAAACGACCGGAGGCAACGCGCTGGGCGAAAAGTGGCTGTTCCTCGCGGGCGGCGTGATCTTGCTCGCGCTTCTCTTCCCGCTCGGCTTCGGTGTCGCCTCGATTCTGAGGGAGCGCCGCAGTCGCAAGCGCTACGCGCCGTCGACCGCGCGCGAGCTGCCTCCGCTGCCGCGCAACTATTCGGGGTCGTCTCAGCCCGGCGGGGGCGCTTCGGTGGGCGGCGAGCGGCACTAACTTTCCTCTGGTACGTTGGTCTAACTTCGTATGGAGTCGAGCAACTCCACGTCCACAGGCATCCTTTCCTCGCCTCGGGCGCAGCGTCGCTTGCTCTGGCTCAGCGCGGCGATCCTCGCCATCGGGCTGATCGTCTTCCTCGTGGCCTACTTCGGTGGCTCGAGCGGATACCACTCGCCGATCTCGAAGAAGCCGGCCCAGCTCGCGCCGAAGCAGGTCAAGGCGAAGCCGGACCCCGCGGCTTTCAAGGTCGCGCGGAAGTTCATCGAGACGGCTCCTCTGCGCAAGAACCTCGATGCCGCGTACACGCTCGTCAATCACGACATCAGCGGCGGGATGACGAGGAAGCAGTGGGACAAGGGCAATATCGCCGTCCTGCCATATCCGGCCGGGAACACGAAGACGGCCGGCTTCCAGGTGATCTCGTCGTTCAAGACGCAGATGATGCTGGTGGTCGACCTCGTGGCCGCGAGAGGCGCGAACGTCCGGCCCCACCTGCCCTTCTGGCTCGGCCTCGTTCGGGCCGGCAACAAGCCGAACGGCCGCTGGCTCGTGAACTACTGGGAAGCGGACTGGGCTCCGCCCGTCCCATCGAGCCAGTAAGCACGCGCCCGATCGATCGGCCGAACGAACCGAGCCGAAGCGGTAGCTAGTCGCCTTGGCGCTACTCGGCCGTCAGAGCGAGACGAGCCCGCGCCGAGGCCCGTCGGGCGTCGCTCTTTCGAAGGCGACGTGTCGAACGCCGAGGTTCTGGTCGGTGTTCGGATGGACGGCGGCGCCGGTCGGCCAGAGCCCGAACTCCGCCGAGGCCTGGCCGGCGCCGCCCTCGAGCGGCACCGCCGAGACGGCGACGAGCACGGCGGCTGCCGCCGCCGCGGTGACCGCCGCAACCCGTGCAGTGAAACGAGTGGCGGCCGGCCTGCGCGCGACCCAGAACTGCGGCGCGAGCTCCAGTGGAGCCATGCGGAGCACCTCGGTCGAGGCGCCCACCTGCTCCGCGAAGGCGGCGCACGCAGGGCAGCGCACGAGATGCCGTTCGAGCAGCATCGTCTCGTGCGGCGAGAGCTCGTCGTCTAGCTGCAGCGAGATACGCTCCCGCGCCAGTTCGCAAATAGTCCTCACATCAGCTTTGACGCCGAGAAGCAGTCAGGAGTTAGCCGTTTCTCTCAAACGGTGTCAGCCCAATCGAATCCGTGGGTCGAAGAGGGCATAGAGAACGTCCACGATGAAGTTGAGGATGATCACTGCAAACGTGATGACGACGATGACCCCGACGACGACCGGCACGTCGCCCCTTTGGGCCGAGATGATGAGCTCGCCACCGAGTCCGTGCAGGTTGAACACCCTCTCGATGAAGAGCGCGCCGCCGAGCGCAAGCGCGACGTCCATGCCGAGCACCGTCACCACCGGCAGCATGCTGTTGCGCAGGATGTGATGGACCAGCACGCGGCGGCCCGACGCACCTTTCGCCCTGGCGGTGCGGACGTAGTCCTCTCCGGCCACCTCTAGGATGCCCGCCCGGATCAGGCGGGCGTAGAGCGCCGCAAAGAGGAACATGAAGCTCACCCACGGCAGGATCAGGTGGTAGGCCCACCGGGTCGGGCCGCTGCACTCGCCTCCTGAATGCGGGAAGAAATTGCAGTAGTCGGAGATCGGCGTCCAACCGAGCTTGAAGCCGAATACGTAGGCGAGGATCAGGCCCAGAAAGAACGGCGGCATCGAGATCCCGACGAGCACGAACACCATGGCGAAGCGGTCGAACAGCGACCGCGGCCTCAGCGCCGAAACGATCCCGATCGGGATCGCGAGCAAGAGCCACAAGACCATGCCGCCGAAGACCAGCGAGGCCGTGACGCGCGCGTCCTGACCGATGATCCACCGCACTGACACGCCGTTCTGGAACGAGTAGCCGAGCGACTGGTGACGGATGATGTTCCAGACGAAGATCCAGTACTGCTGGTAGAAGGGCACGTTCAGGTGGAGAGCGCTCCGAATCGACGCCAGCAGCGACGGCGAAGCGCCCAGGCCGACCCCGGTGATCCGGGTGGGATCGGACGGGATGAGAAAGAAGATCACGTACGTGATCAGGGTCGCCGTGAAGAAGAGCCAGACGGCCCAGAAGATGCGCCTGATCAGGTAACCAATCAGCGGAGCCGCCCCCTCCGGTTCACACCCGTCTTATACCTACGCGGCCCGGCTCGATTCTCAGAACGGATGCCGTGTCGGATCGAAGCCAGAACCGATGAAGATGAGCGCGATGCCGAACACGAAGAGACCGACGGAGTTCCGCTTGGACTCGCTCCGCTCGTCGGACGTCGCACGGCGGACGGAGCGCGGGAAGAACCCGCGCGTGGCCGGCATCACGCCCTCCTTCCCCTCTTCCCACTCGGGCCGCAGCGGGCCCCGCACGCCGATGACGAAGCTGCCGAGCAGGACGGCCGCGCCGGCGACATAGAAGCCAACGGCTTCTGCGCGCAAGAGATTGGCCCCCGCCAGCGCGCCGATCACGAGCGACACCACTGCAGTGAGGCCGACGACGACGGCGACGAGGATCGCTATTCGCCGGAGCGCGCTGCGGAGCAACTACTCGGCGGTGGTCGCCACCGACGCGGACGGCGCGCGGCGGAACTCGTCCTCGTCCAGCGGCCAGCGCTCGAGCGGGAAGTGGCAGGCGAACTCGTGGTCGGTGGCGCCCGGAGCCGGCCTGAGCAGCGGCTCGTCCACATTGCACTTGCCGTCGACGAAACGCGGGCAGCGCGGGTGGAAATGGCACGCGGCCGGCGGGTTCAGCGGGCTCGGGACGTCGCCCTGGAGGACGACCGGCCTTCGAGCTCGCCCGACCGTCGGGTCGGCGATCGGCACGGCAGACAGCAAGGCGCCGCTGTACGGGTGCTTCGGGGCCGCGTACAGCTCCTCCTTCGAGCCGGTCTCGACGGGCTTGCCGAGATACATCACCATCACCCGGTCGGAGACGTGGCGCACGACGTTGAGATCGTGGGCGATGAACACGTACGTCAGGTCGAAGTCCTGCTGGAGGTCCTTGAGGAGGTTGAGGATCTGCGCCTGCACGGAGACGTCGAGCGCCGAGACCGGCTCGTCGCAGATGACGAGCTTCGGGTTGATCACGAGCGCGCGGGCGATCCCGATCCGCTGCCGCTGGCCGCCGGAGAACTCGTGCGGGAAGCGGTTGTAGTGCTCCGGGTTCAGCCCGACGATCTCCAGCAGCTCCTGCACGCGCCGCTTGCGGTCCTGGTCGGAGCCGATGTTGTGCACCTCGAGCGGCTCGCCGACGATCGAGCCCACGCGCTTGCGGGCGTTGAGTGACGCGTAGGGATCCTGGAAGACCATCATCATGTCCCGCCGCACCGCTCGCATGTCGCTGCGGTTGAGGTGGGTGATGTCACGGCCGTCGAAGATGATCTTCCCGCCCGTCGGCTCGAGCAGCCGCGCGACACAGCGCGCCATTGTCGACTTGCCGCACCCCGACTCGCCGACGACGCCGAGCGTCTCGCCCTGCTCGAGCGTGAAGCTCACGCCGTCGACCGCCTTGACCTGGGCGATCTCCTTCTGGAAGATCAGGCCGCGGGTGACGGGGAAGTACTTCTGCAGGTTCTCGACGGCGAGCAATTCGCTCATGCCGCACTCCCTTCCGCCGCCTCGAGTGCCGCCTTTTTCGCGTCCCAGATGCGAGCCCGATCCTCGTCCGCGAGATGGCAGCGGAAGCTGTGGCCCTCGCCGACGGCTCCGGCGCGCAGCTCCGGCAACTCTTCCCGGCAGCGGTCGAACACGTATGGGCAACGCGGGTTGAACGCGCAACCCTTCGGTGGACGGAGAAGCGAGGGCGGCTGGCCCGGGATCTGCTCGAGGCGCTCGGCCGTGGCGTTCAGCCGCGGCAACGAGCCGAGCAGGCCCCAGGTGTACGGCATCTCGGGCTTCTCGAAGAGATCGTGTACCTCCGCCCTCTCGACGACCCGTCCGCCGTACATCACGAGCACGTCGTCGGCGAGCTCCGCGACGACGCCGAGATCGTGCGTGATCATGACGATCGCCATCTCGTGCTCCTGCTGCAGCTTGATCATCAGCCGCAGGATCTGAGCCTGCGTAGTCACGTCGAGCGCCGTCGTCGGCTCGTCGGCGATCAGCACCTCCGGGTTGTTGATCAGCGCCATCGCGATCATCACCCGCTGGCGCATGCCGCCGGAGAACTGGTGCGGGTAGTCGTCGACCCGGGTGTCGGCGCGCGGGATCTCGACCTCCTTGAGGATCTCGACCGACCGCCGGCGCGCCTCTGCGCGCGTGACGTCGTTGTGCAGCATCACCGCCTCTTCGAGCTGCCAGCCGATCGTCTTGACCGGGTTGAGCGACGTCATCGGGTCCTGGAAGATCATCCCGATCCGCTTGCCGCGGATGTTCCGGAGCTGCGACGAGCTAAGACCGAGAATCTCGTTCCCGTCGAAGCGGACGGAGCCGGTCGTCTCGGTATGCCGCGGGTCGTTCAGGCCCATCACGGTCAAGAAGGTGACGCTCTTGCCGGATCCCGACTCGCCGACGACCCCAAGCGTCTTGCCTTTGTCGAGCGAGAAGGTCACGCCCGAGACGGCCTTGACGATCCCGTCGTCGGTTTGGAAGCGCGTCACGAGGTCGTTGACTTCGAGCAGCGCCATGTCAGTCGAGCCGGATTCTCGGGTCCAGCCACGCGTACGCGACGTCCACGATGAAGTTGAAGATGATCACCGCGATGCACGCGAAGACCACGACACCCACCACAACGGGCAGGTCGTCCCTGTTCGCCGACTGGATCAGCTCGGACCCGAGGCCGCGGAGCTGGAACACGGTCTCGGTGAAGACCGCTCCGCCGAGCGCGAGCCCGATGTCCATGCCGAGGATCGTCACGACCGGGAGCATGCTGTTGCGCAGCACGTGCTGGACCAGCACGCGCTGGCCGGGGGCGCCCTTCGCCCGCGCCGTTCGCACGTAGTCCTCCGACATCGTCTCCATCACCGTCGCTCGGATCAGGCGCACGTAGAGGGCGGCGAAGAGGAACATGAACGTCAGCCACGGCAAGATCAGGTGGTACGCCCACTGGGCGGGGCCGGAGCAACCCCCGGCCACTGCACTGCCGGGTATCAGGTTGCAGTAGCCCGCTATCGGGGTCCAGCCGAGCTTGAAGCCAATGACGTAGGCGAGGATCAGCCCGATCCACACGGCAGGCGCGGAGATCCCGATCAGGACGAAGATCATTCCGAAGCGGTCGAGGATCGAGCGCGGCCGCAGGGCCGAAATGATCCCGATCGGGATCGAGATCGCGAGCCAGAACACCGCGCCGCCGAACACGAGCGAGGCGGTGACCGGAGCGTCCTGGCCGATGATCCAGCGCACGGACACGCCGTTGACGTACGAGTAGCCGAGGGAGCCGTGCCGGAGCAGGTTCCAGACGAAGAGCCAGTACTGCTGGTAGATCGGCAGGTCGAGGTGCAGGCTGTGCCGGACGTGCGCGATGAGCTGGGGCGTGCAGTGGGTGCCGCAGGCGATCGCCGCCGGATCGCTCGGGATGACGAAGAAGATGATGTAGGTGATGACCGTCGCGCAGAAGAACAGGAAGATGGCCCAGAGGAAGCGACGGATGAGGAAGTAGACCAC
>Ga0307477_10003783_pt1 | contig 11141 bp, 7 predicted proteins | sample atmos_gasesECM2C_FD_203316 | JGI IMG/M metagenome (GOLD analysis project Ga0307477, IMG submission 203316) | Hardwood forest soil microbial communities from Morgan-Monroe State Forest, Indiana, United States - atmos_gasesECM2C_515 | ecosystem: Environmental > Terrestrial > Soil > Temperate... | reverse complement strand
GACACCGGGAGGAGACTGGCGACGCTTCCACTCGGCCAGGTCGACGAGACGCACGATTTGGGCCACCCGCTCCGGGTCGAACCCGGCGGTCACCAGATCTGCCGCGGTCAGATCCCGCTCGACATACGCCTCGAGGATCGGGTCGAGGACGTGGTAGGGCGGCAGGCTCTGATCATCGCGCTGGCCGGGCCGCAGCTCCGCCGACGGCGGCTTGAGCAGCACCGACTCCGGGATGGGTCCGGGGCCTCCCGACAACGAGTTGCGATACCGGGCTAGCTCGTACACCTGCGTCTTGAACACATCCTTGATGACCGCGAAGCCGCCGGCCATGTCGACGCCGTAGACCGTCGTGTAGCCCACGGCCAGCTCGCTCTTGTTGCCGCAGATGAGAACCAGCCAACCGAGCTTGTTGGACAGGGCCAGCAGCAGCGCCGCCCGGATACGCCCCTGGAGGTTCTCCTCGGTGACGTCCGGAGGCCTGCCCTCGAAGGAGGGCGCGAGCATGTCGAGCATGGCCGCGTGCGCGGGCTCGATGGCGATGGCAAGCAGATCGACGCCGAGCGCGGCGGCCAGCGACTCGGCGTCCGTGGTCGATTCTTCGCTCGAATAGCGAGACGGCAGGCAGACGGCGTGCACGTGCTCGGGGCCGATGGCGTCAGCCGCGACGCACGTGACCAACGACGAGTCGATCCCGCCGGACAAGCCCAACACGACGTCGGTGAACCGGTTCTTGCGCACGTAGTCGCCGGTCCCCAGAACCAGTGCCTCATAGACCTCCGCCGCCGGCGTCAGCTCGGGCCGTGTTGCCGCCGGGATGGCGGGCTTGTCGGGTGTGTTTGTCTGACTGTCCGTGACGGCGACGACCGGCAGCGGCTCTCCGCTAACCCGCCCGCGTGGATCGAGGAGCCGCTTGCGGAAGACCGCCCGAACGTCGATGTCGCACACCATGACGTCCTCGCGGAACGCCGGCGCCGAGGCGACCACAGAGCCGTCTGCATCGAACACCAACGAGGCGCCGTCGAACACAAGCTCGTCCTGGCCACCAACCTGATTGACGTATACCAGCGCGCAGCTGGCGTCCGCGGCCCGGGTAGCGAGCATGCGCTCGCGTTCCGCCATGCGCCCGGCGTGGTACGGGGACGCGTTGAGGTTGACGACGAGCTCGGCGCCTCCGGCGGCCTCGGCCGCATGGGGACCAGTGGGACTCCAGATGTCCTCGCAGATGCTCACGCCTAGACGCACACCGGCCACCTCGTAGAGGCGGAGAGGCTCTACGCCCGGAGTGAAGTAGCGCTGCTCGTCGAACACTGCGTAGTTGGGCAGCAGGCGCTTGTGGTAGACGCCGTGCACGACGCCGTTGGCACACACGGCAGCTGCGTTGTGCAGGTCCTGGTCCGAATCGACGAAGCCGACGACAGCCACGCACCGGCCCGTGCGGGCAGCGAGCTTCTCGAGCGCCTCGACGTTGTCGGCCACGAACCCGGGCTTGAGCAGCAGGTCTTCCGGTGGGTACCCCGTCAGGCAGAGCTCGCTGAACACAGCCACGTCGGCTCCGGAGGCCTCGGCCGCGGCCAACGCCGCCAGGACCCGCTCAGCGTTGCCGGCTAGGTCTCCGACCACGACATCGAGCTGGCAGGCCGCGATACGAAGGCGGGGCATGTTTCCAGCGTACGCGGCCAGACTGGATCCGTGACCCTTACCCGCGAAGTGGTGCGTGCCGTCGAGCGCTCGGCCGCGCCCGCTGCCGTGGGAACCACCCTGCAGCGGCTGATTGAACGGCACCCGAGCTTGACGGCCCGCCTTGACGACAGCGCCTTCAGCCAAGCACTCATCGCCGTCACCGGTGCCAGTCGCTCACTCAGCCATCTCTGCCTGGCCGACGAGGCGGCCCTGGCTGTCCTCGTCGACCTTGACATGCGCCGCCCCGTCGACAACACGAGTCCGGGCGCCCTCGTGCGGTGGAAGCAGCACGAGCTCCTGCGCATCGCCGCACGAGACCTGACGGGGCGCGATGACCTCGAAGCCGTCGGACGAGGACTGTCGATGTTGGCCGAGGACGTCCTGGCCGGCGCGTGGCACCTGAGCGGCAGCGACACCGAGGGTGTCGCGATTGTCGCCATGGGCAAGCTCGGGGGGTCCGAGCTCAACTACGCCAGCGACGTCGATGTGCTCTTCGTGGGTGAGGGTCACGTTCTCCCGCTGCTTGACATCGCCCGCCGCTGCTTCCGGGTGGACGTCGGCCTGCGCCCGGAGGGCAAAGACGGCCCGCTGGTCCGTACCCTGGACTCCTACCTGACCTACTGGGACCGCTGGGCCGAGGTCTGGGAGTTCCAGGCTCTCCTCAAGGCGCGTCCGGTCGCTGGTGACCCGGGGCCAGGGGCGGCGTTCGCCGCCGCCGCGGCGCAGCGGGTGTGGCAACGCCCGTTCGGGGCCGAGCAATTGCGAGCCATCCGGCGCATGAAGGCCCGGGCCGAGGGGGAGATCGAACGACGCGGCCTGAGTGACCGAGAGCTCAAAAGGGGCCGAGGCGGCATCCGCGACATCGAGTTCGCCATCCAGTTGCTCCAGCTCGTGCATGGCAGGCAGGACCCGAGCCTGCGCTCGCCCACCACTCTGGCCGCGCTGGCCGAACTGGCCGGCGCTGGGTACGTCGACGCGGACGACGCCCGGCACCTGGCCGACGCCTACCGGTTCCTGCGCACCGTCGAGCATCGGGTCCAGCTCGTCGATGAGGCGCAGGTCCACTCGCTGCCCAACGACCCACCGGCCCTGGATCGGCTGGCGCGGGTTCTCAGCTACCGCGACGATCCGGATCGGACCGCGGTGAGCGCGTTCCTGGGCGATCTGCAACGCCACCAGAGCCGGGCGCGATCGATTCACGAACGGCTGTTCTTCCGCCCGTTGCTCGAGCTCTTCGCCGGCCAGCAGGTCGGATTCACGCCCGACGCGGCGGTGACCCGTTTGGCCGCGTTCGGGTTCACGGACGCCCAACGCACCCGCCAAGCCCTCCAGGAGCTCACTCGGGGCCTCACCCGGACCTCGCGCATGATGCAGCAGCTCCTGCCGCTGCTCTTGGGCTGGCTCTCGGAGTCGCCCGACCCGGACGGTGGTTTGCTCCGGCTGCGCACACTCATCGACTCTCCCCACCGCTCTGACGTGCTGGCCCCCGCCTTTCGCGACTCACCCCGATCGGCTCGACGCATCTGTCTTCTACTCGGCACCAGCCCCCTGATCGCCTCGGGGCTGGAGCGCCACCCCGAGCTCATGGCGGAGGTCGCCGCTCTGCCCGAGGACGGCGGGGACCTGAGCGCGGGGCAACGCACGCGCCTCGGAGCGACACTCGGATGGCGCGAGGGCAAGGACGCTCGCAAGGTCGCGCTGCGTCGTTTCAAGGAGGCCGAGGAGGTCCGCATCGCGGCAGCCGACGTGCTCGGTGGGTTCGGGGATCGAGATGTCGAGTCGGTGGCCGACCGCCTCACCGGATTGGCCGAGTCGGTGTTGAGCGCTGCGCTCGAGACGATCGACGCACCGATCCCGATGGCGGTGGTGGCCATGGGACGATTCGGTGGCGGGGAGCTGTCGTACGCGAGTGATCTCGACGTGCTGCTGGTCCACGACGCGCAGGCGCCGTGGGACCTGCAGCGGGCCGACGGGGCGGCCGAAGAGCTGCTGGCCATGGTCAAGGGGGCGACACCCGCGGAGCGCCTTTACCTCCTGGACGCCGACCTCCGGCCCGAAGGGCGCCAGGGGCCGCTGGCTCGAAGCATTGGCGGGTACCAGAGCTACTACGAGCGATGGGCACAGACCTGGGAGCGTCAAGCCCTCTTGCGAGCCCGGCCCATTGCCGGCGACGCAGGCGTGGCCCGGAGGTTCATGGAGGTCGCGCGATCGTTCGTCGCCCAGCCCCTCGCCGACGGCGAGGAGCGCGAGATCCGCCGCATGAAGGCCCGCATCGAACGCGAGCGCATCCCCGCCCGCGACGACCCGGCGTTCCATTTGAAGCTGGGCCGCGGTGCGCTGGCCGATATCGAATGGACCGCGCAGCTGCTCCAGCTCCGCCACGGGGTGCAGATGCCCGGGACCATCGGCGCCCTCAACGCGCTAGTGGACCACGGCCGCCTCGACCCGACGGACCGCGACATGCTGGTCGAGGCCTACCGCCACTGCGAACGGACGCGCAACCGGCTCTATCTCGTGCGCGGCGTGCCGGGTGACGCTCTCCCCACCCGTCCAGACCAGCTGGCGTTCCTGGCCCGGAGCCTCGGATACACCGCCGCCGAGCTCCGAGACCAGCACCGACGCGTCACCCGGCGGGCCCGCGAGGTCATGACCCGGCTGTTCTGGCATTGACAACTATTGTTTGGCGCATCACCCGGATCGATCTGACCGCGGCCGGACGGCGTTTGCACGCCCGGCTGGCCGAGGTTGCCCAAGGGCTCGACCGGCGACTCGAGGCGCTGTTCACCGGTCGGGAGCAACAGGTGCCCGACCCCGCCATAACTCGAATCACTGCCCACTGGGAGGACCACCATGCCGTCGCCGCTCGATAGCCCATTGGCCGAGGCGGCGTCTAGGCCAAGCCCGGTCGACGAAGTCATCCGGTGCGAACAGCTGACCAAGATCTACCCCGGCGACATCCTGGCCGTCGATCACCTCGACCTATCTGTGCGCCAAGGAGAGATCTTCGGCCTGCTCGGCCCCAACGGCGCGGGCAAGACCACGACCGCGGGCATGCTCACCACGCGGGTGATCCCCACCAGCGGGCGCGCCATCGTCAAGGGCATCGACGTGGTCGCCCACCCCGCGTTGGCCAAGCAGGTCATCGGGGTCGTCGCTCAAACCAACACCCTGGACCGCTCCCTCAACGTCTGGGAGAACCTGTACTACCACGGCCGGTTCTTTGGCATGAGCTCCAAGGAGGCTCGTGCGGCGGCCGACGAGGCGCTCGTCAAGTTTCGTTTGGCCGATCGAGCCAAAGCCAACGTCATGGCCATGTCCGGGGGAATGGCCCAGCGCCTCATGGTCGCCCGGGCGATCCTGCACCGTCCTTCGGTGTTGTTCCTGGACGAGCCCACCGCCGGCCTGGACCCGCAGAGCCGCATCGCCCTGTGGGAGATCCTCGGCGAGCTCCACAGCGAGGGGCAGACCATCCTGCTCACCACCCACTACATGGAGGAGGCCGACTCCTTGTGCAATCGGTTGGCCATCATGGATCACGGCCGCATCCTGGCTCTCGACACCCCCAAGGGTCTCAAGGAGTCAGTCGGTGCCGACTCCATCGTCACCGTCTCAGCCACCGGTGACCTTGACGCGCTGGCTCGCGTTCTCGAGGAGTCGGTCGAAGGCGCGACGCGGACGCAGCGCGTCGAGGGGACCGTCAGACTCCACACCCGTGGTGTGGCCGGCGTGCTGCCGCGGGTCGTGGCCGCCGCCGAACGGGGGGGCTTCACAGTCACTGACCTCTCAGTGGCCGAGCCCTCGCTCGAGACCGTGTTCATCACCATGACTGGGAAGGACCTCAGAGACTGATGTCAACCGCGGCCACAACTTCGCTTCCTTCCGGTGACCGGCATCTGGCTGAGGCGACCCGTTCGGCTGCTGCCGCGAGTCGGACCGCGTTCAAAGCCCTGCTCCTTCGCGACCTCGCCGTCTTGTGGAAGAACCTCGGCGAGTTCGTCGGGCGCACGGTGATCCAGCCCTTCCTGCTCGTCTTCGTGTTCCTCTACGTGTTCCCCAAGATCGGCCAGGGCATCGGCGGAGGGAGGGGCGCGGCGGGCCAGTCGTTCTTCGCCACGATCCTGGTGGCCGGAGTGGTCGGCCTATCCATCATGTTCCAGGGCATCCAGTCCGTCGCCCTGCCCATGTCCACGGAGTTTGGCTACACCAAGGAGATCGAGGATCGTGTCCTCGCGCCGATGCCGGTGTGGATGGTGGCCATGGGCAAGGTGGTGGCCGGAGCGCTGCAAGGCCTCATCGCCGCGGCCATCGTGTTCCCCATCGCTGCGGTGGTGCATGCCAAGCACGTTCAGGCCCATCTCTCGGTGCATTGGCTGATCCTGCTGACGCTGATCCCCCTGACGTGTGTCATGTGCGCCAGCTTGGGCCTCGTGCTCGGCACCCGCATCGAGCCGCGCAATATCGGCGCCATGTTCGGGTTCATCGTGCTGCCCATGACGTTTCTCGGTGGGACGTACTACCCGTGGACGACGTTGGCGGCCGTGAAGGTAGGAGGATTCTCCTGGCTCCAGGCGTTGGTGTGCCTCAACCCGTTGATCTATGTGACGGAAGGCTTCCGGGCGGCCCTGACCACCGCTCCTCACATGCACCTGTATGTCGTCTACCCCGTGCTCGCCGCCATCACGACCTTCCTGTTGTGGCAGGGAATGGTCGGCTTCCGCCGGCGGGTGGTCAGCTGACGGCCGGCTGAGGGGAGGTGCAGTAGGCGCAGCGCTTGGCCAAGGCCGGGATCTCGCTCATGCACTCGCTGCAGACCTTGGTGCCCGGGTCGGTTTCGCCCCCCGCTCGGCGTCGCTCGATCAGGACATTCACCGGTTTGACCACGAACAGGAACACCGCCAGGGCCACGCTGACGAACGACACGATGTTGTTGATGAAGTCGCCGTAGAGAAAGTGGCTGTGACGGATGGTGAACGACAGACTGCCGAAGTCAGTCTTGCCGGGTATGGCGAGGATGGGCGTGATGAGATCCTTCACGAGCGCGTCGACCACTGCCTTGAAGGCAACCCCGATGACAACGGCGACAGCAAGATCGAGCACGTTGCCTCGCAAGATGAACGCCTTGAACTCGCCGGCCAGTGATTGTTTCTCAGCCACGATGCCTCCTTGTTCGACACTCGGCCGCCACCCTAGGACTTCGGCGCGCTAGCTTCGCCCGTGCATGCCCAACCGAACAGGCACGTGCCTGGGAGTGGTGGTCACGCTGGCTCTGACCGCTTGCAGCGCTGGCAACCGCAGCAGCGCCCAGATCCTCCCCTCAACCTCGACCTCCGGCTCGTCGCTAACCACGCTGGCCGCGCCGAGCACTACCTCCACGGCGACCACCTTGGGGGTCCCGACCAATCTCGCCGTCGCCACTGGCCAGGGCGCGCTTCTGGCTGCCCCTCCGCCGCCGGTGACACAGTCGCCTGCCGGTCCTCAAGCCGGCTGCCGTCAGCTCGGCGACCCCGGGTGGGCGGTGAGCTCGTGCAACAAGATGAGCTTCCCCGATGCCAGCCGCGTCTGGCTGGTCGAGCACAGGCCCGGCCCGGCGACAACAGATGCCTGGCGCGTCTTGCTGCTGCATTTCAGCCTGGGCAAAGGAGTGTGGCTGGTGGACCTCTGGTACAAGGACGACCAAGGGGACACGGTGCTCGACATCAAGGTCGTCTCGGGCGACGTGACGGGGACGAAGGCACCGGCTCTGGTCGTCGGCTACCGGCTCCTCGGCAGCGGCTCGATCCTCGACTACGACGTGATCGCCACCCTGGACTCAGCGACCCCGTCGGTAGCGGTACACCGCGCCCTCTCCCATGGCCAGGCCACCGTTGGGAGCGGCCAGATCATCGACTACGAAGCTCGGTATCCTAACGGCGAGCCCAACTGCTGCCCGGCCTACTTCCAGAAGTCGAGTGTGCACTATCGCGCGCCGAACTGGGTGGTCACCCCGCTCGGTCACGTAGCCGCCGCTAGCACGGGCGACTTCTGAAATGGGGGAGCGCTCAGGGCCGGACGGGCTCGACCGGACAGCCCACGTCGATCACGCCGGCGCGGCGGAGTTCGGAGCCCCGGGCGGGACCGAACACCAGTCTGCGGGCGCCGCGCAGGAACTGCGGGTCGCTCCACGCCCAGATGTGGGAGGGGTGGAGATTGACGTTGACCGGTTCCGCGTTCCAGCACCACGCCGAGCGCAGGGTCGCACCCTGCGCCTGTACGAAGGTGCTCCAGAGCACAAGCCCGGCCGTCATCGACACCAGCCAGGCTCGCCGGCTCGACGAAAGCTGGGCCGGCCGAGCGAGCCGCTCTACCGCCGGCAGCGCCAGCACAACGAAGAAGGGCATCATGTCCGTCAGGAAGCGAGGCCCGTAGCTGTCGCCACCCCACCATTGCTTGAAGGCGGAGATCAGGCACAGGTGGAGCACCGGGATCACTGCGAAGGCGATCCAAAGCGGACTGCGCCAGCCATGGCGGATCTGCATCGCCACGCCCCACCCGGCCAACATCACTAAGGGGCAGAAGAAGAGCAGTCCCCGACTCGGGCTCACCAGGTTGCCGACGAACGCCTCGGCCACACGGCCGGTGACCGCGAAGTTGCTGCTGGCCCTGAAGTACCTCGGCAACCACGCGTGGTATGCGACACGGTTGACCACCAAGAAAACGGCCGCGACCGGCACTGCTCCGGCCACCACGGCAGCGATCGCCCGCCGCCGCGTCAGGACAACCCATCCGCCCAGCACGACCAGCGGGATGGTGTTGGTCGGTCGCACGGTGTAGGCGCCAGCCAGGGCCGCCCCGAGCCCGACCCAGGCCGCCGACGCCCCGCCGGCTTCCTGCGCGGACGCTCGCAGCGCAAACACGATGGCAAGCGACAGGAACAGCATCGAGGGTCCGTGCTGCCACAAGGATCGGCTGGCGGTCGACCACGCCGACGTCCCGAAGGCGAAGACCAGCGCGACCCCCGCCGACCAGCGGGCCCGTTGACCGTCCGGCAAAGCCACGAGCACCCGCCGGGCGATCGAGTACACGATGACCGTCGTCGCCCCCACCACCACCGCCATCGACCAGATCTGGATGCGCCAGTCGCGGCCACCGACCAGATACCAGGCCGCTCCTGGCCCGATGCCGATCCGATGCAGGCCGTCGAGGATCACGACGGCGGGCACCGCGAACAGCGACACGGTCCACGGGAACAGCGGGTAGACGTGATGCCCGACCGTCTGCAGATCCGCGGCCGGCCCGACCAACGGGCTGAAATGGTTGAGCCCGATCGAGTGGTAATGGACCACCGAGTAGGCCACGCGTACGCCGAAGATGGAGTCCGCGGTGATCGCACTCGGGCTGGCCAGGTCCACGCCGACGACCACCACGAAGATGATCGCCGGCCAAGCCCAAGCGCGGCGGCTCACCGCCGAGAGACTAGATGTCGTAATACAGCATGAACTCCCACGGATGCGGCCGCAGGCGCACCGCGTCGATCTCGTTGAGGCGCTTGTAGGAGATCCACGTCTCGATCAGGTCATCCGTGAACACCCCGCCGGCCTTGAGGAAGTCCTGATCCGCCTCGAGGGCGGCCAGCGACTGCTCCAGCGAACCAGGCACCTGCGGGACCTTCGCCAGCTCCTCCGCTGGGAGGTCATACAGGTCCTTGTCGACGGGCGCCGGCGGCTCGATCCGGTTGGTGACACCGTCGAGGCCGGCCATGAGCATGGCTGCGAACGCGAGATAGGGGTTGCACGACGGGTCCGGGCAACGGAACTCCACCCGCTTGGCCTTGGGGCTCTTGGAATACAGCGGGATGCGGCAGCACGCCGACCGGTTGCGCTGGCTGTAGACCAGGTTGACCGGTGCCTCGTATCCCGGCACTAGCCGCTTGTAGGAGTTGGTCGTCGGAGCGGCGAAGGCGAGGATGGCGGGGGCGTGCTTGAGCAGGCCGCCGATGTACCAGCGGCCCATGTCCGAGAGTCCGGCGTAGCCCTTCTCGTCATAGAACAGCGGGTCGCCGCCTTTCCACAACGACTGGTGGGTGTGCATGCCCGATCCGTTGTCCTGGAACAGCGGCTTGGGCATGAACGTGGCCGACAGGCCGTGGGCCCGCGCCACATTCTTGACCACGTACTTGTAGAGCATCAGCTTGTCGGCCATCACCAGCATGGTGTCGAACCGCATGTCGATCTCGGCTTGGCCGGCCGTGCCGACCTCGTGGTGCTGGATCTCGATCTCGATGCCGAGCTTCTCCATCGTCAGGATCATCTCCGAGCGGATGTCTTGGAAATGGTCCATCGGCGGAACGGGGAAGTAGCCCTCCTTGTAACGGGGCTTGAAGCCGAGATTGGGGCCCTCGTCCTTGTCCGAGTTCCAGATGCCCTCGACCGAGTCGATGGCATACATGGCCGAATGGCTGTCCTGGGCGAACCGGATGTCGTTGAAGATGAAGAACTCCGCTTCGGGCCCGAAATAGGCCGTGTCGGCGATCCCCGTAGATCCCAGGTACTGCTCGGCCTTCTGGGCCACATAGCGGGGATCCCTCGAATAGGACTCGCCGGTCACGGGGTCGCGCACGAAGCAATTGATGTTGAGGGTGGCGTGCTCGCGGAAGGGGTCGATGTAGGCGGTGTTGGGGTCCGGGATCAGGAGCATGTCGGACTCCTGGATCTCCTGGAACCCGCGGATCGACGAGCCGTCGAACCCGTAGCCTTCGGAGAAGCCGTCCTCGGTGAGTTGGTGCACCGGCGCCGAGAAGTGCTGCATCAGGCCCGGGAGGTCGCAGAAGCGGAAGTCGACGATCTCCACTCCCTGGTCCTTGGCCAACTTCAGGACATCGGCTGAGCTGCGCTGCACCACGTCTCGTCTCCTCGCTTGTCGGGGAATCCCCAGCAGCCTTGTCGGCGACCGTTTCCCAGTTGTGTTCCGTTTGTGAACGCACGGTGAACGAGGCCGCCGGGGTTCGGCGGCGCCCGCACGGGCTGCGAAGATAGTCGCAACATCCCAGGCGACGACACTCAGGAAGTGGGGGGTCATGGAACGCCAACAGGACTACGTGCTCCGCACCGTCGAAGAGCGGGGTGTGCGTTTCGTTCAGCTCTGGTTCACCGACGTGCTCGGCACCCCGAAGCATTTCGACATCACCCCGGCCGAGCTCGAGGACGCCCTGGAGGAGGGCATGACCTTCGACGGTTCGGCCATCGACGGCTTCAGCCGCGTCCAGGAATCCGACATGCTGGCCCGGCCCGACGCCAAGACGTTCCAACTCCTCCCCCGGGCCAGCGACGACGCGCCGGTGGCCCGAGTGTTCTGCGACATCCTCAACCTCGACGGGACGCCCTTCGAGGGCTGCCCCCGGCAGGTCCTGCGCCGGGCCCTGGACCGGGCTCGCGACCGGGGCTTCTCCTTCTTCGTGGCGCCGGAGATGGAGTACTTCTACTTCG
>Ga0307477_10003782_pt1 | contig 11141 bp, 10 predicted proteins | sample atmos_gasesECM2C_FD_203316 | JGI IMG/M metagenome (GOLD analysis project Ga0307477, IMG submission 203316) | Hardwood forest soil microbial communities from Morgan-Monroe State Forest, Indiana, United States - atmos_gasesECM2C_515 | ecosystem: Environmental > Terrestrial > Soil > Temperate... | reverse complement strand
CTCCGCCTCGTCGAAAATTAGGATTGGAGGCGTGCCCGATGCATAGCGCGCGCAGAACGCGAGCAGAGCCGCGAACATCCGCAGCCCTGCGCTGCGCTCCTCGATCGGAACGTCCCGCTCTGTGTCCTCGTCGGTGACGTATACCGCAAGTGACTCGGCATCAGCTTTCAGAGTAATTGTAAGGTCGTGCTGACTCCAACTTTCAAGTTGCTCCTTTAGCGACTTGTTAAGCTTTCGCTCAAACGTATTGAGTTCGTCTCGTCGCTCGCGGTCGGTCGCGAGCGATCGGTACTCATCGAAATCGGCCTCTCCAAGATGGAGGAGATTCGCGAGCGCATCGGGCGCGATGCCCATCTCACTCCAGACGTAGTCGGACCGCAATGCCCTCTGGTCGTCGTCGAACTCAAGCATTTCTGGAAGTCGAGGGTTGAGAGCAGCAAAGATCTGGTCGCTGGGCTTCGCGATACGTTCCTTTGCGGCCACATCCGTCACCATTTCGCCCAGATTGGCGGCCTCCTGTGGCTCGCTGCACTCAGCAGCGCGTGCCTCCAAGGCCTGCTGGAGAGCGTCGAGTTGCGCCAGCTGGTCCGCGTCGAGATCTTCGCCAGCTTCCGAAAGCATCTCGGCGAGTGCAGCTGACATCGAGGAGATCGAAGTGTCTGGGTCGGGAACGTTGCCGTCCTCATCGGGCGCGAAGTTCACGTCGAGGGCCCTACGCTCGTTGAGAGTCGCAACGCGCTTCGAAAGCGCCTCGCGCGTGCCTGTATCCCGACGGATGCGCGGGGTCATATTCCATCGCGCCAACCCGTCACTGTCCAAGAATTGTTCGAACGTGTACGTTGTGCCCGAATCGAGGAGGTGTTCGATATCTACGCGATCATCCGTCTCGACCTCGTAACGTGCCTGAACGATCGTCGTCCGGCTACCCGGCGACCGTCGACCCGTAAACTCGCGCCGGTCAAACGCGGCGCTGGCAGGGAGATGCAGAAGAGCCTTAAGCAAACTCGTCTTGCCAGCCTCGTTCGGGCCGACGATGGCAACCACCCTAGGTCCGAGATAGAGCGTTTGCGTCGCCGCAAACCGCTTATAACCTGTGACCTGAATCGACCGTAGTCGCATGCGAGCAGGATCCTATCTAGTTCGCGCCCATGTTAGTGCAATGTGGCTGTTCTGAATAATACGTTCGCACCGGAGCGCGTAGCACGGGCCGCTGCCAACGGTGATCGCCGTCGTGACAGGCGCGCTTGCTGTGCCACGTTCTGGGTGGTCAAGCTCACGCGGACTCGCTCCCCAGACGCGCCAGGATCCGACGATCAGCCCCTCTGCTGGCGCTGCCGTTCGACCTCGGCCGCGAGATCAGCGAGGGTCGCGTCGAGGGCGCGTAGGAGGCGCGTGACGGTGGACCAGCGGATGTCGCGGTGTCCGCCCTCGACCTGGGAGAGGTAGGTGTCGTCGGCGCCTGCGCGGGCGCCCAGCTCCTTCTGGGTGAGCCCGGCGCGGGTGCGCAGCTCGCGTAGTGCTGCGCCGAGGGCGTGCTGGGAGGCCAGGATAGGGTCGGTCGTGTCGTCGCTCATCGTTTCGAGCCCCACAACAGGGCTTTACGTCGCAGCCAAGTTCTGCTAGGTTGGGGCGAACCGAACATACAAGTTGGCGCCCGCGCGGGTAGGACCGCCGGGCGCCGTGGCACCGAGAGCTCGCGGCTCCCGGCACAGAAGACACCCTATCGGCATGAACCGGGCGTCCTCCCTGCCAGAGCGTAAGACCTCGGGGCCTCCGAACCCATAGGAGGAACCGACATGAACACGAACACCAGCCCCATCTGCCGGCGAGTGTCGGAGTGGGTCGTCAGGACACTCGGCCGCACGATCGCGGCTTGCGCGCGGGGTCTGCTCGCTGCGAGCATGAGCCCGACAGACATCAACGAGACCCTGCTGAACAGCGTCGCTGTTGAGCATCCCGACCTTGCCACTGAGCGGCTGCTCGTCCTTCAGGTCCTTGAACGGCCGGGGTTGCGTTCTCGCTGCGAACTGGAGATCGCGCTCGGCGACGTCGAGCCGTTTACGGCGAGCGACGCGTTCAGCACCTTGGAGGCCGAGGGTGTGCTGCACACCAGCGGGGAGCGGGTGTGGGCGTCTCGATGCGTGCGGCATCTCGACACGCTCGGGTTCATCAGCGTATGAGCACCCATGCGACAGGCGCGGACCTTGGGCGGGCTGTTCGCCGCCTGCGTAAGGCTCGCGGCCTGAAGATCGAAGTCCTCGCGTTCGCCGCCGACATGCACCCGACCTACCTGTCCGGTATCGAGCGAGGCCGTCGCAACCCGACATGGGCCAAGCTCTGTGGGCTCGCCGATGCGCTCGGCGTATCCGTCTCGACGCTCGCCGCAGAGGCGGAAGAGGAGGCCGCTATCACGCGTATCTCGCTGGCTGCGAGAGCGCGCCTGAGATCCCGGTCGATTGCGTCCGGGACCTCACCAACACCATTGCGGACGCTCGTATCAGCACGGCCCGGCGCTTGAACGCGCCGGGCCGCTCTATCCACGACGCTCGCTGGACGAATGTTCGACGAAATCTCTTGGCCGGTTTCGGTAGTTCGCGGTCAGTACATGCATGCATCCGACAAACGGTCACCCGTCGAACACCACCCGGTCAACAGGACCGCCCGGCAGCGTCCAGGCGCGAAAAACTCGTTTGCACATTCGGGGTCTTGCTCGGTTGAATAGACATGGCCCCCACCGAGATAGCCGCACAAGCCCTCACCAGCGCCCCTGGCGTCGTTGCCGTTCGGTCGTGTGCGATCGGCAACCAACGACGTGCCGTATGTGGCTTGGTGGCAGGAAATCCGGGCAGACCGGGCGCGCCCGACTCTCTCTACCCGTCCCTACTCCTACCGGTGATGCTTGCTGTGTCGTGTTCAGGCCGTCCGCGAGTGCCCAGGTCTTCTGCCCATGAGTAGTTCTCGCTCCAGCGACCGGGATCGTGTCGTCCGGGCTCGTCGTCGTTCACCCTCTCCCACCGGCGCGGCCAGCGCGCTGACCGACCTCGACCGGCGATTGCTGGACGTGCTGTGCTCGCATCGCGTGGTGCGCCAGGACCAGCTCGCGCGCCTGTTCCCCCAGGTTCCTGAGCGGACACTGCGCTACCGCACCCGCCGCCTGCACAACCTCGGACTCGCCGGACGTTCTCGCCCCTACCGGGAGCATGGCTCCGCTCCCAACCATCACTGGCCGACACGGCGCGCTGACTGTCTGATGCGCGGGGAGCCCGTCCCGCGTGGCGGGGAGCGCCGGGAGCCCAACCCGGTCTTTCTCGCTCACGCCACCGCGCTGACCGAGCTGTACGTCGCTGTCGTCACGAACGCTCGCAAGACCGGATTCAAGGGACTTCGCTACGACCGGGAGAACGACGCCCGCGAGCCCTTCAAAGATGGGATGCGTGAGCGAGCGCTCGCCCCCGATGCGACGCTCGGACTCTTGGATGAGCAGGACCGTTCACTGTGGGCGTTCGTCGAGATCGACCTCGGCACGATGTCCCACACCCGCCTGCGCGCCAAGGCCGCGCTCTACGCCGCCTACATCGAAAATGAAGCGTGGCGCAAACGCCACGCATACCCACCCGCGCTGCTGTTCCTCACCACGACCGACGTTCGCGCACACAGGTTCCTGGGCGCTCTCGCCCGTGCTCTCTCCTACGGTCCGCCCTTGCACAAGCGCCGTGCGTACATCGCCGGTGCCGCCGGGATCGCCTGGACACCGCACCAGCTCATGACCAACACCTGTCTCACGAACCTCGACGGCAACACCGGCCTGGGACTCCTCGACATCCTTCACGCCGCCCACGCGCCCCATGAACGTGCGCTCGCGCGTGAGCGCCAAGAATGCGAGGCCGAAGAGGCCAAGCGCCAGGTACTGCTCGACGATCCCGAAGGGATGCGCGACTGCTTGCGCGACCACCCCTCGCTCGCTCCCTACTTCAACGCACTGGAAGGTCCCGGCGCGCAAGCGATCGAGCTCCTGCTCGCCTCAAGCGCGGCACCGCTGCCGCAGGAGAGCGAGGTGTTGCGCGCAATCGCGCGCGACCTCGTAGATGCGCTGCCCGAACTCCGACCGCCACCCGACGCCCCGCTCGGCGCCACGGTGATCGAGGAGGTCGCTCTGCTCGTCAGGGACTTCGCCGACACTCAGGCCCGGCAGATCAGAACTCTCGCCGCTCAACATGGCGAAGGGCCGTCCCTGCAACGCGCCTGGAACCAGTTGCGCAAAGGCGAGCTGCTCAACTCGCGCGACCTTGACCAGCTCCCGCAGAACGCGGAGCGCGACGCAGCCGGTCGGCGCGACCAGCACGAGCGGCAAGCGGTCTACTCGGAGTGGCGCGAGCAAGCCGCACGAGCGCTCGCGCGTAAAGCCGGACCGCTTGGGCGGCTCACGCATCGCTCTGAGGACTTCTACCCGCAGCTCGACCGTGAGCACCTGAAGGTCTGCGGGCGCTGCGAGGAGATCGTCTACCCGGCCGCACGCGAGGACGAGCACGCCCGTTTGGGAGAGCGCTTCTCGCCCTGCCACTACTGCGGCGACAGCTACCAACTCCGCGACTACACCACCACGACCGCCAGCACGGAAAGCGAGGCATACCAATGAACAACCCCGACGAACAACCCGACATGACCCGCGTCTCGCCCAGACGGCGGCGAGCCGCAAGTGCGCAGTCGCGACGAACCGCGCGGCGAGCCCGCGTCGCCTCATCGTGCGCCCGCCAGTTGACTGGCGACCACACCGTGCACGTCCGCGCAGTTCGTCGTAACCCTCCCGATCTCGATCGGTTCGTAGCGGCACTGCTCGCGCTCGCTCTCGCCGAGCACCCAACAGGACAGGACGAGGCGGGTGAGCGCTCATGAAGCGCGCAGCGATATACCTGCGCGTATCGACGAGCGCGCAGGCCAAACGTAACCGCGAGCCCGAGGGTTACTCGATCCCCGCGCAACGCGAGGCGTGCCTACGCAAGGCCGCCAGCCTGGAAGCCGAGGTCGTCGGTGAGTACGTGGACCGCGGCGAGTCCGCGAAGACCGCCGACCGGGCCGAGCTGCGCGCGCTGCTGGAGCGCGTCACGCAGCAACGCGACCTCGACTACGTGATCGTGCACAAGGTCGACCGGCTCGCGCGCAACCGCTACGACGACGCAACGATCAGCTACACCCTGAAGACCGCCGGCATCGAACTCGTGTCCGTCACCGAGAACATCGACGACACCCCATTCGGGCGGTTCATGCACGCGATCGTCGCCGCCAACGCCGAGTTCTACTCCGCCAACCTCGCCGCCGAGGCCCGCAAGGGACTCGTCCAGAAGGCCAAGACCGGCGGCACACCCACCCGCGCACCAATCGGCTACCTGAACGTCAGAAAGATCATCGAGGGACGCGAAATCCGCACCGTGGAGATCGACCCCGACCGCGCCCCGCACGTGCGCTGGGCAATCACCGCCTACGCCACCGGCGCCTACACCCTCGACACCCTCCAAGACGCCCTCACAGACCGCGGACTACTCACCCGTCCCACCCCCACACGGCCCACGAAACCGCTCTCCCGCTCACAGCTCGCCACGCTGCTCGTCAACCCCTACTACATCGGGATCGTCCGCTACGCCGGCGTCGAATACGACGGCAACCACGAGCCACTGATCGACCGGGCGACCTTCCAGCGCGCACGCGCCGTACTCGAAGCGCACGGGCACGCCGAGGAGCGCGACCGCAAGCACGACCACTACCTCAAGGGCGCCCTCTACTGCGGACGCTGCGAATCCCGCATGAGCCTCACCCACGCCAAAGGCAACGGCGGCACCTACCCCTACTTCTTCTGCATCGGCCGCACCCGCCGCAACGGCTGCCAACAGCCATACATCCCCACCAACACGATCGAGCACGCCGTCGAGCGCCTATACGCGCACGTCGCACCACCCGCCAAGCAAATCGAGATCATCCGCGCCAAGCTCGACCACGCGCTCGCCGGGATGCGCACACAAGCAGAACAGGAGACCGCTCGACAGCAACGCCGTCTCGCCAAGCTCACTGACGAGCGCACAAAGCTCCTCCACGCCTACTACCAAAGCGCGATCCCCCTCGATCTCCTCCACCAAGAGCAAGACCGCATCGTCGGCCAGATCGTCGGCACCGAAGCGCAACTCGCCACCGCGCAGCGCTCCACCACCGACGTGCAGAGCACGCTCGCCAAGACCCTCGACCTCCTCGCCAACTGCCAGCACGCCTACACCAACGCACCCGCCCACCTACGCCGCCAATGGAACCAGGCGCTGTTCCTACGCCTCCACGTCCACGACCAAGACATACAGCACGCCGACATCGCCGAGCCCTTCGCCACCCTCACTGCGCCAAGCCTCCCCGACGAACTCGACAGTCACGAGCAGCGGCCACACAAAGCGCGCAGGCAGGGCTGGCAAGACAGCGCCGCCGCCTTTAACGGCCACGGTTCAAATAAGGCTCAAAAAATCGGGGAGACAGGATTCGAACCTGCGACCGCCCGGCCCCCAGCCGGAATGATATAGCTCTTGTCAGGCACAAAACCGCATGAAATAGCGGTTTTTGTCTTCTCAGATTTCCTTACGTCCGCTCAAATTGGTACCGTATTAGTACCGCAAAACCTCCCGGCCATCAACCGGGCGGCGAGCAGAACGGGTGGAATCATGGCACGCAGACACTACGGAACAGGATCGCTTCGACAGGTCGGCCGGTCCTGGATCGGCTCCTGGTATGGCCTCGACGACCGGCGTATCAAACGCCGGATCGGCGCCGTCCGCACCCCCGGCACGAGCGACGGCCTGACGAAGACGCAGGCCGAGAAGGAGTTCGCGCGACTGCGCGAGGCCGAGGCGATCGTCTCCGCCAACGCTCGGCGGGTGACGATGGCTGAGGCGGGCGCCGAACTCTCGAAAGTGCTGGAGCTGCGCGGGCGCAAGAAGTCCCACCGTCTCACCGTCGCCGCGGACCTGCACAACCACATCGAGCCCTTCTTCGAGGGCAAGCACCTGGCGCAGATCACGCCACAGGACATCGAGCGCTACGTGGTGGTCAAGCGCAAGACCCTCGCGATCAAGACGGTCCGTAACCATCTGAACACGATCCACTCGGTGTTCGAGCTTGGCCTTCGGCGCAAGTGGTGTCAGACCAACCCCGTGAAGCTCGCCGAGCGGCCTGTGATCAGGACGACCGAGACCCGGATCAAGTTCCTCGACCAGGGCGAACTGGAGAAGCTGTTGGCGATCACGTACCCGCAGGATGCGTTCGGGAGTGTCGAGGTGACCTTGTATCTGACCGCCGCGATGACCGGCTTGCGCCAAGGAGAGCTGCTGGGACTGCGCTGGCGAGACGTGGACTTCGCCGCCAGAAAAGTGCGGGTCGTCTCCCCATACGTGCGTGGAGAGTTCGGAGACCCGAAGTCCGAGGGCTCGGGACGCTCGGTCCCCCTCGCCGAACGCGTATCGACGGAGCTTGAGAACCTGCGTGCCCGCTCGCCCTACGCGGCGGACAAGAACCTCGTCTTCTGCCATCCCGAGACCGGGAATCCGCTCGATCGGGCCAAGCTCACACGACGATTCAAGAAAGCGATCCGAAGCGCGGACGTGCGCGAGATCACCTTCCACGAGCTGCGCCACACGTTTGGCACACGCATGGCGGCCGCCGGGGTGCCCTTGCGGACGATCCAGCATTGGATGGGTCACGCGGACGCGAAGACGACTCAGGTCTATGCCCACTATCAGCCCTCAGATCACGAGGCGGACACGGTCGATCAGGCGTTCTCATCCGAGCCCGCACAGCCAAAACAGGCCGTGCTTCCGCTCAGACGCGCGGTCGTCGGCAAACCGCGGTGGGAGTAGGCACAAAGGGCTGAGACGCGAACGTTGTGCGCGTCTCGACGGCACGGTTAAGCGATGCCAAGTTCAGCGGCCAAGCGCCCCGGCCCGATGATCTCGATGTCGCCGGCAAGCGGACCTTCGGGTAGGTGAGCGCGATTAGCGGTGCAGATCATGTCCGCCTTGCGAGTCACAGCGGCAGCGACGAGGTGGACATCGTAGGCGTCGAACTCTCCTGCCATGAGACGCAGCTGCTCGGCCAGTCCGGCGAGAAGCTCGTCGCGTGTTCGTCCGGTGAGCTCGTAGACGACCTCTCCGATCGGGCGATTGTGAAGGGATGTCTGCATGGGCAGAGCACGACCAATAGGAGAGGGCTGGACGTTGTCGGGATTGAACAGCGGCGCGAAGTGGTCAAGAAACGCTTCGATCAGCTCCATGTCGTAGGTCACCCCGCTGAGCCCATCGAGCGCGTTGCGTACGAACTCCATGCCTGCGACGTCAGTCGTGAAGCCGCTGAGGACCGCCCCTCCCGCCGCGAGCTCGAGCAGCTTGAAGTTGTATCCGGTCGGCTTGCGAATGGCCCCGCAAAGGACCGTCGCGTCGAAGCAGACGAGCATTCAGGAGCGTCGTCGCGCGACGATCTCGGCGGCCAGCTCCTCATCTGTCGATGTCGGACCGTCCGCAGCTCGTGCCAGCAGTTGCGCCTTCAGCTGCGTCGTCGCGTCAGGCCTGATGTTGTCGAACTGGTCAGCTGGCAGCCGCCAAGAGCCGCCAGGTGTCTGCTCCGCCCGTACCCGCCCCGCAGATATCCATTTGTAGACGGCTTGAGGCGTGACGCCGTACTTTGCCGCGACCTGAGCAGCGGTCAGCCATTGACGCTCAGCTTGCGTGCGATCGGCGATATGCAGCTGCCAGGCACCGGCGAGTCGCGTCGCCTTCAGCCTAAGCTCCACGCCGAGTCGATCGATGTCCGCGGCGGCGCCGAGATGACTGATCAGCAGCGCTGTGAACGTCTCTGCGTGGTCCTCGTCCTCGTCCGCCTCCTCGAATGCCTCGCGGAGGTCATCGCGTCCAAGAAGCCCGGACTGATCGAGGATCTCCACAGTCTCGATGACCTCGTCTTCGTAGCCACCGTAGAGGTCCAGGCGTCGCCCGACGCTGGCGAGAATCTCGGCGGCAAGCACTCTGAGAAGCGACGAGCGCACCTCAGGCCCACTCGTGACGGCGGTGCGCCATAGGACGGCTCGATCGGTAGGCGAAAGGATGCTCATGGTTCGTTGCTCGCTCACACCAGGCTACTACATCTGCACAACAACGGGAAGTCTTGAAAGATTATAAACTGTCGTCCTCCCGACGCCGAGGAATGCTCTCGCAGAGTTCCACCGCACCCGTCCAGCAAGCAACCCAGTTCACAACCCCCTTAGTGCCCAGGCCAACGTAGGCTGCGCGGGCGGCGTTCGCGCTGAGCGCCGGGGGACGATCGCACGCTCAGAAGCGCCCGTGCGGTATCGAGCGCGTCTCGTGCGGCCATTGCTCGAGTTCATCGGGGTTGAGCGGGATGTAGTGGCCGAGGCGACGGTGGGGGGACGGAGCCGTCGCCGAGCGGATCAGGCGGGGCGAGGTAGTAGGCGCGGGTCATGAGACCGGCGAGCCTGTACGAGCTACGAGACGGCGACGAGCTGCAACTCGGAGGCCTTCTCGGCCGATCCTCGAATCCGACGACCAGATGGCCTCGGCCAACCGTCGCAGCGTCGTCACGCTCGTCGGGTGCTGAGCAGGACGATCAGATTGCCGGAGCGCCGATAGAGAAACCGATAAAGCTCGGAGCCGCAGTGGCAACGAAGCTCGCGCAACTGGCCGCGTACTTGGCTTGAGTGCGGAAACGGCGGCGGGGGCGCCGTGGTTGGCTGATCGTTTAGCCGGTCGATCTGGAGGTCATCGTCGGCTGCTTGCGCTCGTCGAGCCCGGCAACGAAGTCGCTGACGGGCTCAGACCCATCAGCTGCGCGGTAGTAGACGGCTTGCGTGAGAGTCACACCGCAGTTCTACCGATGTCTTCGGTCGGAGTCGCCTGAGCCCTCGCTCGAACCGAAACGCGCCTTGATGACCGAGGGCAGGAGCGCCAACACCAAACCCCACGGAGAACACCTACGCCTGGGCCCTCCTCCCCTCCCATTCGAAAAACAAAAAAGGTCTCGCAAGAGATCGACCTTTTTTGTTTCGTGTGACTCGGCCGTAAGCGCCTGATCCTCGCTGTCCTTTCTCGGACGCACGGAAGGTAGGCTTGCGCGACAAGCGCCGGAGCGGCCGGTGCACGGATCACACCCGCTTGTCTTGCGATGCGGAACCGTTATTGTCGTCGCTGGCCCAGACTCGGTGTTCGTCCGTAGCGCAACTGTGGGTTCGCCGTTTAGGCCGCCTGCTTCCGCCCGACAGGGGGAGTGGCTGGTCGCGTCTCGTGAGTGCCGTAAATAGCTCGCACTCGGCCGCGTTCACGCTGGCCACCTATGTGCACCTACTCCATGGCGACATCGAGGAGCTGCTTGAGCTTGGACCCGGGGACCCGGCCCGGATTGCTGCGAGCGGTGGCCGGATCGACGTCCGTCAGCCGGAAGCATCCGCGGCTTGACCGTCGTGCTCGTCGTCGTCCACCACTTCGGCATCTGTCACTTCCTCAGCCTGGGGTCCGCTCTCGATTTGGAGCGGGGCAGCCTTCTGCACGACATGCACGTGGGCGGGGGTCAGCTCGCGTGCGTACCCCTCCCACTCCTCTAGGGCGGGCTTTATCTGAACTGGCACCGTAAAGATCGTCCAAGCGACGCCTGCAATTGCGGCCACGCGCTTGAGGCTGGGGGCCGCCCACGACCTCTCATTGGTCGCCCTTGCAGTATCCACTGCGCCCATGAGCGCTTCGGTCGCGCGCTTCACGGCCGCTGGACCTCCGAGGCGGATATGCCTCAACGCCGTCTCGACATCAGACAGGCGCTGGAGGATCAGATGCGCGACCTCTTGGGGCAGATCATCGGCGCTGACCTCCTCAATCGTGGCCTGAAGGAGGTCCGACAGCGTGTTTCGCTCGCCTTCACTCGGAACGACTCCGTCTGAGGCCTCCGCGGCCATGCCATCCACGATTCCCCCGAGCGCAAGGTACGACTGGTCGCTTGGCAGGATGGATTTGACTGGCTGATTGAAGGGCTGCGCGAGCGGAAACGTCGCTGTAAGCCACTCCTGCCTGTACTGAGCAACGACTGCGGCCTGTCGCTCGCGGCCCTCGCCCTGCACT
>Ga0307477_10003781_pt1 | contig 11142 bp, 7 predicted proteins | sample atmos_gasesECM2C_FD_203316 | JGI IMG/M metagenome (GOLD analysis project Ga0307477, IMG submission 203316) | Hardwood forest soil microbial communities from Morgan-Monroe State Forest, Indiana, United States - atmos_gasesECM2C_515 | ecosystem: Environmental > Terrestrial > Soil > Temperate... | reverse complement strand
TATCATTTACCGCGCTCCCCTAGATAACGCTGCGACTGCTTGTTTAGCGATAGTCGGCAGCATCCCTGTGAAAAAATAACGGACAAAGGGCCACGGGTCACGCCAGGAAAAAATACCGTACGTGCGAGGGCCTGAAAGTTGACTCGATAACTTCCCTAGCTTGAGGTTTCGATGATAAATACCTTGAAGAAGGTAGGTGAGCATAGCGTCTTCTGCGATCCAGGTAGCGCGAACGGTCTGGGTTTTTACAGGCGTCACTTCCATTCCAATCGAATCGCTGTAAGCGGTCCAGCTGAGATTCAGTCCGCTTGCCCGGCTGAGTCCGTGCTGGTCCCAATGACGTGTATTCATCTCGATCAACAAAAGTTTTCCCGTACGCGGATCGCGCTTAAATTCAACTTCGGCCATGCCGCGGTAACCCAGGGCCTTCCACAATTGTATCGTGGGCTCGAGAACATCTGGAATGTCCTCGCTGCGAACAATACACCCTGTTCCGAAGTCGTCAGGAGCCTGAACAATCTTTCTCGCTGTAAAATACGCGAGGGGCTCGGAATTTGTGCCTACGTAGGCGCCGACTATAACGATGTTGTCAGTGCCACCGGGAATCCATTCTTGAACCAGGATTTCCGGATGCGCCACGCTTACGCGCGCGTATTCTCTTTTCAACTCTTCGGGCGTGCTTACCAGGAAAGCCTTGCGTCCGCCCACCTGCTCCCAATTGTTGCTTTCGCGCCAATGGTGCGAGCTCACCGGTTTGACCACACACGGAAACCCGACTTCCCCAGCGACTCGCGGCAGCTCTTCCCGAGAACCCAGGGCAAGAGTCCGCGGAACTCCTAGCCCTGCTTGCTGTGCGGCGTGAGCCAAAATGTTCTTATTCACGACGCGCTGCAGGCATTCCGCCGAAGGTATAGCTAGGCGATAATGTTGTTGCAGTTCAGTCCGGTGGCGATTGAGAAAAAGTACATCGAGGTCTCGCGTAGGAAATATTACAGCGCCACCCAACTCCGGGGCCGCCGCAACCAAAAAGCGCAACAATTCGTCCGAGTCCTCTTGAGAATTTGGCGCCGAACGAACTTCGCAAAATCGCGTGAAATTCCCGTAAATGTTCGGATGCGCAGAAAGTCCGATGACTCTGACGCCGCGTCCTGCCATATCTCGCGCGATAGCAAGGCCGCTGTAGAAGAGATTCATGATGATGACGGGAGGCAAATTATCCGAAGCAGAAGTAACCGGAGCGAAAGGCGCGTGATGGTCTGTGGACAGGCTACGCGCGGCTCGTTCTTCGGTCATCGGCAACTCAAGCTGTTCTGCGCTGTCTGATCGCCCGGTCATTCAATCTCCGACACTCATTTGTTCAAGACGCCTCGACGTGAATTTTTTGGCCTGCATGTAAACCTGCCAGGCGATACCAGTCGAGCTTCATCGCCATTTTCGCCAAATCGGAATCCCAGGCATTCGAACGCGGGCTAAAGCGTTTCAAATCGTACAGGTCGTCTCCGGGCCGATTAAATCCCCACACTGTGGTTACCGCGGAGGAAAAGCCCGCGCGTTGAACGATCTTCTTAGCTTCGTCGCTAACGTCAGATGGCTGACCGAAAGGATAAGCAAAGTGACGCACCGGAAGGTCCAGCGCCTCTTCAATTTTATTCTTCGAGCCCACAATTTCTGTTTCCAGACGGGTGCTGTTCGTTCGAGAAAGAGCGGGATGAGATATGGTGTGTGCGCCAAATGTGATTTTCTGTTTGCTCATCTGTTTAATCTCATCCCAGCTCAGCATCGGATTGGGAACGGAGAGACGGGCGGAAACGCCCAACTCTTCAAAGATCCTGGGAATAAAGGTCCGTCGCTTCTCATCGTCAATTGTTCGCAGCCACGCGAGAGTGTTTCCCATCGCTTGCAGCACTGCCGAACGCTGGTTCAGGTTGGCTTCGGGTCCTCCCACGTCGGCCAGAGAGAATCGGGGGCGCGTAGTCAGTTTGAAAGCCCAACTGATCTGGTCATACCAAGGCAATTCACTGGATTGGATGGAACCGGTCGCCAGAAAGATCGTCGCAGGCATTTCTAGTTTGTTAAGCACAGGGAACGCTTTAAGAAAGTTGTCGCGATAGCCGTCGTCAAACGTAATGGCTACGGAGTATTTTTCGCCGCTATCTGCATATGAGCCGCTCGCCACTTCGTCCAGACTGATGATCGGGAAGTTTTGTCTCAAAAATTCCATCTGCTTGCGGAAGACGGCTACCGGAACGGAAGGCAGAAACGGATCGTAGTCGTCGTTCACGCGGTGAAATATAAAGATTTGGCAGATAGGCGTCGTGCGGCGATTCAGCCGGGTGTGCGCCAAATCAAGTTCATATCGTGACGCGATGGCGCGGCCTATCGAGCCAAGAGCAGTCGAAGCGTAAAGAGAAGTCATCACGCGGCGACCAAGCGAACTCCGGTGGCCGTTTGTTGTGACGGAGAGCGCAAGAGGCTTCTGGCTGGTATGCGCGTCTTTGCGTTCCTTCCGCCAAGCGAGAATGCTTTCCGGGAGCATCGCGCGGATCGCTTCCTTCGATTTCTCAATCGCTTGCGCCTCTCCGAACGAAACCCAGGCAGCGGGCCATGCGGGCGAAAGCGTGAAACGCACACTCTGTTTTAGCTGGCCACCCCATTCGAATTTGTAGGCAGAACTGCCGGCGAGAAAGTCGTATTCGGCAAGTCCAGAATCAATCCAATGACGTATTAAGGAACCTCGCAAAGCCATGCCTGGACGAAGTGTAGCGAATTCCGGATCGTAGCCTTCCTGCAGCAGAAAAAACCGGTTGTCGTATCGAAAACCGTACTGCATCGCCAGCGGGCGTTCACCCCAATCCAGCCGATGAAAAGCGAGCCAGCCTTTGCTCAAGGCGGCTTTAGAAACGTCGCGATAAAAGTTCTGTTTTGCGTTTGCGCCAAAGACACCCGGCATGTCCTTGGACTGCCAGCGGCGCGTGTGCAGATCGAAAAGAATCGGAAGCCAACGTTCGATGTCCGTCGAGCCTTCACATTGAACGGGCAGCGCGCCAATTTTCTCGTCGTAATAATTCATGGTCGAGCGGACTTGCGTGCGGAAACGCGGCTTCAACAATTTCAAATATTGGTTCCAATCGCCCGGAAGCGGCAAGGTAGCACAGGGGATCGCTTCGGAAGAAAATCTCCAAGCCTTAGGGCGCACGTGCGCCATCAGCGCTTTCAGGCACGGAGAATTCTCCGGCGTTCCGTGGAACTCCAGGCAATCCCAGCGATTTCGCTGAGATTCGAGGAATCGAACGAATTCGCCTACGATTTCATTTTCCCGGCCGTTGCGCGCGATGCAATCCAGATAATCAGAATCGCGCGAACCATCACCGATCAGTTTCAGGCATTTCCAATTCCGGCCCCAGCGCGGCAGGTTATCCAGGTAAAAGGGCGCGATGCCTTCGAGTGCGTCGCCTTCCCAGGCGCTTAAGACGAAGAGCGGGCGCTGCGAACCGTAATTGTTCCACCACGCATCCAGCCATTCCCAAGTGAGAAATATCGTATTGCTGGCGCTGTTTGTCAAAAGGCCGTTCCATTTTTCGGAAAGATTACCGACATCGTCCCATGTTTCGTGAAGGAGGATTCTCATGCAGCTTTTCCCTCCACATGGTGGCGATGCCAGAGCTCCAATACGAGGAAGGGCCAGAGAATATCGCCGTAATACGGTGTCTCGTCGTGATCCATCGCCGCAAAGGTCTTTTCGATGAACTCCCGCTGGAAGTAGCCGCGCTGGTAGGTTCTAGGATCATGCAGAACGTCCTGGGCCAAGCCGCGCATCTTTGCGTCGGTCTTCAGCCACATGCCCATCGGCAGGCCAAAGCCATGTTTCTTCTTTTCAAGGATTGCTTTCGGGAGTAGATCGCGAGTGGCTTGCTTGAACAGAAAACGCTTCTCGAGACCCTTCACTTTCAGCGCGACGGGGATACGCCCGGAAAACTCCGCTAGCGGATGATCCAGGTATGGAAAGCGAACATTCACGCCCGCCAACTCGGCAGTACGCGCCACTTTTGGCAAATCGTTGTCGCCCAGAGTCATTTTAACGTCGAGGTACATCAGACGATTCAGTTCCGCGTGTGCTGGAGCCGCCTTATAGTGCGATCGCGCAATCGCCAGCAGATCGCTGTGGCCATTCTGGAATGGCATCGCAGTGCCCAGGATGTTTTCCGGTGAAAAGTGTTGCAGCATCGACCAGCGGAAGTAGCGTTCCGGGTTTGGAGTGTTGGAAACTTCGATGTATCTACGGAGCTTGCCGGCTAGCCCAGGGCCGCCCGGGGAAACATGGGACATGACCGGTTCAATCAAACTTCGGCGAAACGCGCCGGGGATTTTCTTGTAGAGCCCATAGATTTGCTCTGTTCGATAGCGCTCGTTGCCGCCGAAGAGTTCATCGCCACCGTCTCCGGCCAGCATGATTTCAATTCCTCGTTCGCGTGCGAGCATCTGGCAGTGATAGGTCGGAATGGAAGAGGAGTTGGCGAAGGGTTCATCGTAGAGCCCAATCATTTTCGGCAGAATACGGAACGCATCGTCCGGTCCCAGCCGCGATACGATCAGCTCCGATCCGAAGTGTTTTGCAGCGATCTGGGCATATTCGAGCTCATTGAACCTTTCTTCGGCAAACCCGATGGTGAGGCTGGTTACCGGCCTGTTTCTGACTCGCGTTAGAAGGCCGACAACGGAACTACTGTCGGTACCACCGCTCAAAAAACATCCGAGTTGAGAATCATTTGCGTCGTGCGAATTGATGCTTACAGCTTCTTCCATGCGCCCTAGAAGCTCTCTGGCAAGCTGTTCGGTCGGGCCGTTGGCGTTCTCGGGATAGTTCATCTCCCAATAGTTAAGAATCTTCGCGGCGCCGTCCTTCCAAATCAAACAAGTTGCCGGCGGTAACTTGCGGATGCCCTCAAACGCCGATAGCGGAGCTGGAACAGCCGTAAAATTCAGATACTGAACGAGCGCTTCCATACTTACTGCCTTCGCGACACGTCCGCTTGCCAGCATCCCGCGAGGTTGTGAAGCGAATACAATCTCTTCGCGAGCCGCGGAATAGCAAAGCGGCTTAACTCCGAAACGATCTGTAGCCAGGATAAGCATCTCCGCGCGCACATCCCAGATTGCGAGCGCAAATACTCCGCGCAGATCTTTCAGGAAGTCCTGGCCATATTCGAGGTAAAGGCTTCCTAGCAAACAGGCCAGATTTGCGTCGGCGGGAAAATCCTTCAGGCTTCTCTTAAGACTTTCCTGGTTGTAAATGTCGGCATCGCAACAGACCGCGACTTGCGGGGACGTCCATATACTGGTTGTAGCAATAGGCGAAGTGAAGCCGAAACCGAACTTAGCCTCAACATTTCGGCCGCCCCGCCAATCCCGCTGCACTGCAAGCGCCGACACCATGCCCTCGATTTCCGCCGCGCCCACCGGCCTTGCTTCCCGATCCACCGCGATTCCGCAAATTGCCATTTTCCTCTCTGTTTCGTATTTCTGTCAGGGCCTTCGGCGGAGTCTATCCTTGCACCCGTTGCCACAACGGCATGCCGGCTTCGGACTGTACGGCCACTTCCAGCGTGCGCTGCGCCACAATTCTTCGCCGAGTGACCACACCCAAACCCGCGCTGATAGCGATCAGCTGATACATCAAGTCAAAGTCCTGCCGGTTGATGAACATGTTCGGCACGAGATAAACAATTAGCGTCGACATTACGATCAGGCAATATATTCCAAGATGTTCGGTGTCCGGATTATTCCGCGCTCTTAGCCAAAGCAGATACATCCGGCCTATCGCCGCAAAAATCATCCCCAGGAAGAGAAAGCAGCCGGGAATTCCCGTTTCCGCCAACATATCGAAAGCCGCGTTGTGAGTCACGCGAGGGTGATCGTCGGAATACATCGGAAAAGCCAGCATAAAGTTCCGTGGGCCCACGCCGAGCAAAGGATGCGCCTTGGTCATCTTGATTGCGGCAGACCAGGCTTGGAGACGGCCAATCGTTGACGCATCGTCTTCCGTCGCAGTCGGAATTGTGCGATAACGGTCGAGCGCCCCTTGAGGTCCAAATACAACCAGAATCAGTGCGGCGAGCGCGAGACCGATCGACAGTACCAACTTTCGCTTAGAAAACGCGGTCATGAGGAGCCCGACCATGATCAGTCCAAGCAGCCCGGAGCGTGACCGCGTTCCAATGACTACTATTGCACATCCTGCTGCCATCACTCGAAATGCAAGGCGAATCCATTTATTGGGTTGGTCTTTAGCTAGTAACAATAGAATGGGAATTCCCATGTTGAGCGCCAGTGCATATTCATTCTGCTCCGCCATCATTCCGCCGGGTCCTTGCATGCTGTATTGAAACCCGGTCAGCACCGAGTCTAAAGCGCCTTTGAATCCGAGCAGGCCTAGAGAAATCGCGAGCACATAGAGCATCTGCTTAACGCGTTTTTCCGAGTTGGCCATGGCCGCAGTTAGGAAGGCCATGATGAAGCCTCGCGTATAGTCCCAGAGCTTCGGATAAGCCAAGGAGGTGTCAAACGCCTTCAAAGAAGCCAGCGCCAACCAGACCCACAAGGCCCAGAGAAGAGTCATCCCGCTTAAGCGAATAGGTGACCGCTGCAATTCAAAAATTAGGTATCCCAGCAGAGTCGCAGCGGCGATCAGTTGCAGGTAACCAAATTGGAATTCCGGCCAAACGAAATCGCCCGGGCGTCCAAACGAAAGCCACAAATAGATCAAGACACCGTAGAACGGCCGGAAAAACGCGATGGGGAGCGCTACGATAATAATGATGTAGAGTAGGATCGCACGAAGCATCGACGGTTCACTTAGCTGGTCACTTCAATTCTTCTTGCCAGCGTCTCCTAGCGTTTCTGCGCTTTAATCGGCGCGAATTCTCGCGCGGTAGGTACAATTAATTCATCGGCAATAGGCGCCACCCTATTCTCGCTTTGCTCTCGCGGTAAAACGACTCGCCGCAGGAGGCTTTCCAGCCTATCTTCCCATCCCAGGCGGCAGTAGTACTCAAGCAAAGTGTGACGTATTGCTGGCTGCGTTGCCGGAAGTTCTTGCTGCAATTGCCCAATCAGAAAATTTGCGATCTCTTCTGGATCGTCTTCTACATGGATTACCGGCAACAAATCGGTCGGCAGCGCCTTTGCGGCAACCCCACTTGCGACAACCGGAAGACCCATCGCCATGGCCTCGAGGATCTTGTTCTGTACCCCGCGTGCGACTCGCAGGGGCGCCACGGCGGCCGACGCGCCAAGCAGATAAGGGCGCATGTCCGCTACCGTGCCGGTCACAATGACCGCCGGATCTTGGGCGATTCGAAGAATCTCGCGCGATGGATTGCGTCCGGCAATCACAAATCGCGACTCTGGCATCCGCGCTCGAATGCGCGGAAAGACGTTCTGATAAAAAAATGTGACCGCATCAATATTGGGGAAGTAGTCCATTGAGCCGGTAAAAATAATGTAAGGCTGGAGCGCGGCAATTCCCGAAGTAACCTCGATCCCGGCCGGATTGAAATAGCCCGTGTCCAGGTGGTTTTCGAGCGCTTCGATTCTCTCGTCAGGCAAATTCCGCTTCAGGATTTCAACCTCCGCGCCGGTGCAGAGCAGCGTCATGGAAAACTTGCGCGTCCAATTTTCCTCGCATTTAGCCAGTTTTTTGCCCTCAGCAAGCCACAGCCATGAAGCCGGAGCCGAGGTATGCCGGGCGTACTGCGTCCATTTGTCAGAATCCACATCGACCATGTCGAGTATGACTGGCAGCGACGCGCTTTCCACATAAGGCGCCATCGACGAACTAAAAACAAAAATGAGGTCGTAATTTCGCGCGGCCAAAGCTTCGCGAACGTGGCTTGCCATGGTGGGCGAGTGATAAAACGCAGTCGTAAACGGACGTCCCAAGGCGGTTGCTAGCGACGCCTGCGCTCGGCTGCGCAACCAAGAAAGTTCTTCAGCGTACACTTGGTGACAATAACCTTGGACCCGGGGAATGTACTGCCGATCTTCGGGCTGGTCGTAAAAACAAAACAGATCTACCTCATGATGCCGGGCCAGACCTTCCAGTTCGCGAAACGAACGTATCTTGTCTCCCTTGTCGGGAGGGTAAGGGAGGCGATGAGCTAGAAAAAGGATGCGCATAATAGAATCTATCCCTCGGTCTACGGAAACATGCGGACCAAGGAAGGCCCCAACGTTTTTGTGAGCGAGAGCGGCATGCGCTTCCAAATTTCCGTGGCTAGCTTAAACTTTGGATTGACCGGAGAAAAATTGGGCAGACTCTTCCGGCGCACAAGATAAAACTGGTAGGGAAGCGGTCTCTCGCTCATGTTCCACTGAGTCTTGAAAAAGTAGGAGCCTGTTCCCAGCTTGCTTCGGCCAAAGTCAAATGTGCGCAAGCCCCGCTCGCAGGAAGTGCGCAATAATTCCCAAAACATGAAATTGTTGGTGCCGAAGCGCCGGCTTTCCATCAGAGAGCCAGCGTAGTAAGGCAAGATTGCATCGCGAAAATAGAAACTTAAGACTCCGGCCATTGGCTTCGATTCGTGCGAGATAACCGTCACGGTGGCTGCGTCGCCAAACTCTTCCAGCAAAATCTTGAAGAAACTTTTCGAGAATACCGGCGTTCCGAGATTTCGAACGCTATGCGCGTAGAGATCGTAAAAGGCGTCAAGCTGCGCATTGTCGGTTGTAGCGGCCAAACCGCTCTTTTGGCCTTTACGAATCATGTAGCGCGTGTCTTTAGGAAAACCTTTCATCAACTTTTCGGGGTCGCGAGGAAGTTGTTGTTCGAAGGTTACGTAAAGTTCCTTGGTTAAAAAGCCGTCACCGAACGGCTTGAATGGCTCGCGCAGCTCCAGATAATCGACCCCTTCTTGAGTAGCCATCGCACACGCTGCCTGCCGCAGCTGGAAACTCGCGGCGGGATCAGACGCGCAGATTCCGCCGTAAACCGCAAACGGCGTAGAGATCAACGTGCGGCCCTGGATCATATTCGACGACAAAAACAAAGGCAGAATGCCGCGAATTTGACCGTTTTCTTCGGCAAGCAAGTAGCGGGATTCGAAGCCAAAGGCCCTTTCTATCGCGCGTTTCCAAGCCGTGGAATGAAACAAGGTGGCCGCGGCATTACCAAAAACAAAGGCATCCCAGGCTGATTTCCAGCCGTCCTGGTAGGGCACGATTTTCATTTGGCTCATCGGAATGGAATCCGCGCCGGCGCTTCCTGGTGAAAGATGGGTGGCTTGCAATCAACGATCCCTATGAAGTCTCAACGCTGCGATCTACTTCAAATTTCCGGAACGAACGCGGTAGTAATCGTAGTCGTACTTGTAAATCTCGAAAGCGTTGTTGATCACTATGCCGAGGAACTTTTTAGGGTCCAGCCTTAGGACCGCCCTCTTCAGCGCGTCTCTGTGCGTTTGCCGCATTTGCACAACAAACAGGAACGCGTCGCAATGCGCCGCCAAAAGTTCGAGATCAGCCACTGGCGCCGACGCGGGAAGCGAGTCCACGATGATCAGATCAAATTTCTGCTTTGCCTGCTCGATGAATTCAGACCATCGCGGACTCTCCAAGATTTGCGGGAGCATGTTCTGCGCGACGAGGCCAGTGGGAGCAATTGACAGGGAAGAAAAGCCCGTAGAATGGACTACAGCTTCGAACGGCTTCCTGGCCTGCAAAAATTCTCCAAGCCCGGGCAGTTGCTTTAGCTTAAGAAGTCGAGTTGCCGCACCGGCTCTAAGATCGGCGTCGATCAGGAGCACGCGTTTCGTACCTATTTGACCCAGACTCAATGCGAGATTCGCCGCGACCAGGGTCTTGCCGTCGCCCGACTCGGCGCTCGTGATCACGATTGACTGAATGCCCGTCTTATTGTGCACGCTCAGCAGCCGAGACCTTAGAATGCTGAAAGATTCCGCAGCCATTTGGTTCGAGTGGTCCAACACCAAGGGGAAGTTCGGATCTTCTTGAAGTTTTGCGCCGCCGGATCCGGAGGATTTAATGCCTCGTGCGCCGTCCGGTCCGCCATTCTTATCTTCGAGCGGCGTTATTTTTAGCTTTGTTTGAGACTCCACGGTATTCTCCAAAAGTGTTTTGGCGCCTTGCATCGATTTGTCTGCTAGCGCCATGTCATAACCAGAAGCACCGAATATACTGCCGCCAGAGCGGTGCTTCCCAACCAAGCGAAAATTGTGCGCATCCGTTGGCGACGGTTGCCCCCTTGGGTAGGCAGCCAGGGAACTTCACCAAAAATCGGCGCATTCAGTTCGCCAACTACTTCGCGCTCCGTTTTTACGGAAGGATCCAGAATTTCCAGGCCAAAAGCACCCACCAAACCAATAACCAGCCCCGCTGCTAGACCCAACAAATTAATGATTGGACGATCCGGGCTGCTCGGTTTATAGGGCACTTGCGCGGGGTCAAGCACTTCGAAGCGTTCACCCTTTTGGCGTATTTCCAGATCCGCCGCCATGTTGGCGGAAAAGTTCCGATCGACCAGATGCTTATAATGGTCTTGCGCCGCTTCGTAATCCCGCATGACAGCGCTTACTTGCTGCTGGAAGACGGGTATCTGCGCAAGCATCGCCTGATGGTGTTGAATCTGCTGCTCAATTTGCAATTCGCGCCTTTTGTGCTCTTGGATTTCGTCATCCAATTTTGCAATCTGACTTTGTACCACTGGATTCCGAGATTTCTCAGGCAGCGGCTTTAGTTGGGCCTTTCTGGCTGCCTCATCCTTCTTGGTCTTTTCGATTCGATCTGTGAGGTCTCGAATCTGTATGGTCTTTTTCACTATGTCCGGATAACCGACTCCATATCGCTGGCGAAGCTGATCCACTTCACCTTCCAGCTGAGACTTCTCGGTTTCCATGCCGGTGACTTGCGGGTTATCTTGCGTGTCGAGATTCACGACCGATGGACCTTCGCCCAAGACCGACTGGAAATATACTTTCTGCTGTTCCTCCTGATTCACGGCGTCGCGCTCATTTTGGAGGCTAAGCTGTAGTGACGATAGCGCTTGCACGTGCATGGGTTCCGATTCTGGAAGCACATCCACATACTTCGTCTTGAGCTCGGTAATCTTGTCTTCCTTCAATTTCAAAT
>Ga0307477_10003780_pt1 | contig 11144 bp, 9 predicted proteins | sample atmos_gasesECM2C_FD_203316 | JGI IMG/M metagenome (GOLD analysis project Ga0307477, IMG submission 203316) | Hardwood forest soil microbial communities from Morgan-Monroe State Forest, Indiana, United States - atmos_gasesECM2C_515 | ecosystem: Environmental > Terrestrial > Soil > Temperate... | reverse complement strand
CAACAGGGGGACGTTCGACTCGCATGGCTAAATCTCAATCCGATAGCAGTCGGGTCCGGCAGGATCAACCGGAGTCGATTATATCGGGAGCAAGAATATTCTCGCATTACTGCGGAATTAGCTATGAGCAAAGCCAATGTCAGATCTAACTACTCGTTAGATCTCCACTGTTTGTGCGCGCATCTGGAGGTCGTGCGTCTCAAAGCAATGGGCTCCGCCCGTCCGCTCCACGCAGACGCCGCCAAGCTATGCGCAAAGTTCCATCTCGACGTCGTCCGGATATAAACCTTCCACTGTATTTTTCAGCGTTCTGCTTCATCCCGGGGCACGATGGAACTAGGCGATCAAAACGGCGGCCAAGTGGCAGCCGAAAAACAAATGATCGCCGTTGTCTGAGATTTGGGGCGAGTAGGAGTCGCCGAGAAACATCTGGGGCTGTCCCCAGTGAGATAGCAACTCAGCGAGACTGTGAAGTGTATCATGCTCTCTGGGCAGGTGCCGGCGGAGTAGCAGCGGAGTTGCCGCGGGACCAGGGGTCGACTCTGGAACGAAAGGGACGAAGAGAAACAACAGAAGTGCAAAACCGGCAGTGATGACGAGAGCTACCCTCTGTCTCGGCCTCAAGGTGATTTCTTCTGCTCAAGGGATTTCTTGAGCAGTTTCAATCCGCTTGTTCTCACCCCCTGAGAGGCTGTTCTGCCCATTAGATGGTGCTGACCTCACTTCTACTTTTGGTGGTTTTTGGCGCGAAATGAAACGACGAATCCTATTATCGAGAGAATGACGATTCCTAACGGAGGCAGGGTGCGTATAGCAAGTGACTGAGCACTAGGGCAGCCTAAAGAAATCTGGCCGACAGGGTCTGAAGGACACGGATACCCGATTGCTAGTCCGAAAAGCAACGCGCCGGTTCCAAAGAAAAGGCCGACGAATGAGATTCCCACGACTGCTTCTCTGGTCATGTTGATGCCCTCATCTTATTCCGGCTTCGCCCGAAGGGGCGCCCGCGCCTCCCGGAGGGTCCTCTGTCGCCACAGGTAGCCCGCCACTGCGACCGCCGCGCCGACGACCAGAGTAGCCAGCCCCAGGGGATACTGCTCGTCCGCAAAGGCCAGGGAGGAGAGGCCCATGACGACGATCCCCGCGAGCAGCGTCCTCTCGTGGAGCTCGAGGGAGATGATGTCTATCTCGACCTGCCTCCTGTCCCTGAGGAGGATCGCGATGAGGCCGAACGAGACGACGATGACGAAGAAGAAGAAGGTCAGGCTCGAGTTGTAGTTCCCGAAGGTCAGGAGGAGCCCGACCTCGTCCCCGATCAGGCCCGCCCCGAGCCCGAAGACGACGGCGTACGCCCTCTTGTAGGCGGGCAGGGCGTAGACGATGCCCAGCATCCCAGCGGCCGAGACCATCGCGAGGCCGTACCAAAAGTGGTGGAAGTGTATCCCTCCTGAGACGACTACCATAGTCGGGTTGAGCGTCGCGAAGGCCCTCGCGGTGACGAAGCTCGCCACGAAGGAGAGGAGCAGCAGGACTGAGAGGCCGCTCGGGGTGCTCTCCTTCAGCTCCCGCTTCTGCTCCGGGATGTCGTCCAAGCTGCCGGATTCTATCGGCCTGACTATATAGAATCACTCGAAGCCGTAGAGCTTCTTGTTGAGCCAGGGGATGAGCGCCATCGAGACGCACTGCTCGGTCATCTCCACGCGGGAGAGGCGCCTCCCGCTCAGGCGGTAGACTATCCCCTCCTCCTCGCGGACCTTCTTGGCGCCCGCCAGTTCGTACGTGTAGCGGTCGAGCTCTCCGCTGTCTTGCTTCAGCTTCGCCACCAGGCTCGCAGGGAGGGGGAACCCGGAGGAGGAGCCGAAGGAGAGGTTCCCCGCGCGGTCGACGACGGCTGCGATCTGGAGGTTCAGGTGGTGCCCCGGCCATCCCTTCCCGAGCTGGACGAGCCCGGCCTCCACGCCGACGCCATAGTCAGGCCTTGCAGACTCCAGGGCGAACACTGCCCTCTCCTCCGCCCCCTCCATGGTCTCCTCCAGGCCCATGGGCTGGGCCTTCACGAGTGAGGTGGTGTCCACCTCCTTCAAAACGACGCCGGAGAAGAAGCGACAGAATGCGAGCCGGGCCCCCTTGATCTTGGCGGGGTTGGTCGAGCCGACGGCTACCGTGGTTCGCTTGCGGGCCTTGGCCATCGTCGAGGTGCTTTCTTCCCTCTGGGCGCTTTTTATACTTCTGCGGCAGAGTTTTGCCCTCCCGTTGCACTCGAAGACCGGCACGCTGGACGCCGTCGAGCCCTACGACTTTCGAAGGTCGCTGGACTTTCTAGTGGGCTTCGGACCCATGAGCGGCGAGCAGTTGGTGGAGGGAGGGTCTGCCACAAAGGCGGTCATGGTGGAAGGCCAGGTCGTGGCGATGAGAGTGTCGAAGGGCGAGAAGGCGGCAACGGTGGACTATGAGCTCCTCTCCGTAGAGCCCATCTCCTCGAAGCTCGCCGATTCCATGCCGGAGCGGGTCTCGTTCTTCCTTAGCCTGAAGGACGACGTCAAGGCCTTCTACTCGATCGCGAAGGAGAGGGACCCGAAGTTCTATCCCATAGTCAAGGAGTCGTGGGGGCTGCACCACGTAAAGTTCCCCTCTTTTCTGGAGATAGCATGCTGGGCCCTGATAAACCAGAGGATCCAGAGGCCCATCGCCCTAAGGATAAAGCGGTCCCTCACGGAGAAGTACGGGGGGAGGATCGAGGTGGACGGCAAGGTGTACTGGGCGTTTCCAGACCGCTCGAGGCTCGAGGGAGCGAGCGCGAAGGAGCTCCTGGAGGTGACGAGGAACCAGAGGATAACCCAGCGCCTCGTCTCGCTGACATCGATGCTGGACGAGCTCGACGAGGGCTTCCTCGCGACCGCCCCCTACGAGAAGGCCAAGGAGAGGTTGGAGAAGGTCAGGGGGATAGGGGAGTGGTCTTCCCAGTTCATCCTCTTCCGTGGCCTGGGGAGGATGGGAAGGCTCCAGGCCCTCAACGTGAGGCCGCTCGTCGAGACCATCAAGAAGGTGTACGGGCCTGAAGGAAAGACTCTCGAAGAGGTCAACGAGACGTATGGGAGCTGGGCGGGTTATTGGTCCCTGTACTTGCGGGCTTCCACGATGAACGGCTGAAGGGTCAGGAGACCCTGAGCTCCTCGAGCATCTCCTTCACCATCGCGGCGGGAGACCCGTCTCTCCGGGCGATCTCCTGCCTCCCGGGGGGGTTTGCCTTGTAGGGAGGGATCCTCTGGGCCAGCCTGTCCTCGTATATCGGGATCTCTTCGTTCTGATAGAAGACCCCGATGGGCGTGTGGTCGCCGAACTCGAACGACTTCATGATGGCCTGCTTGATCTTCTCCTCCATCTCGTCCGTGGCGGGCGACCTTACGACGCCGTCGTACCCGGTCTCGTCGAGCTTGAACGTGCGCGGCATGGCCCTCCCCGCAAGGTCGGTCTCCAGAAGGCCCTCGCCGGCCCAGTACTCCTTCGTGAGGATGTCGTTGTAAGTCGGGCAGGGCTGCAGGACGTCGAGGAAGGCGAACCCCTTGTGCTGGATCGACCTCTTGATGAGGTCCTTCAGGTGCCTCACGTCGTACGCGTATCCCCGCGCGACGAAGGTGTAGCCGGAGGCGAGGGCGAGCATCAGCGGGTTGATGGCCTGGTTTATGTTCGGCATCGCGAGCGACTTCGTCTTCATCCCGAGCTTCAGGGTAGGGGAAGCCTGCCCCTTTGTGAGGCCGTAGACCCCGTTGTCGTAGAGGATGTAGGCCATGTCGACGTTCCTCCTCCCGGAGTTCACAAAGTGTCCCGCGCCTATCCCTAGGCCGTCTCCGTCTCCCCCGCACGCGACCACCTCCAGTCCCGGGTTCGAGAGCTTGATGCCCGTTGCGAACGGGAGCGACCTGCCGTGGAGCGTGTGGATCCCGTAGGTGTTGACATAGTGCGGCGTCTTGCTCGAGCACCCCACCCCCGAGACCAGCGCGACGTTGCTGGGCTCGACGTCCATCTCCGCGAGGGCCATCTGGACGGCGCTGAGGATCCCGAAGTCCCCGCAGTTGCCGCAGGCCCCGACGCTGGTCACGAAGGTGTGACCGGGGTCGTCCATCGTCAGGTCGTATACGTGACCCTCGAAGGGCGACGTGGTAATCTTGGAGACGGGAAGGTATACTCTGCCGTTCTTGATCACGGAGGACCTCCTGTCTCTCCCGCTCTTCTTCCGGGCGCTCTTGCCCACCATCTCCGCCAGCGTGTTGTAGTCCCTCCAGTGACTTACGTAGAGCCTGTACGCGGTCCTGTGGTTCTGGTGGGCCTCTTCCGTCCCGACTATGGGGACGATCCCCTGGCGGAGGAGCAGTAGTTTCATCTGCTCGGCCATAACGACCGAGGTGGTGGTGAACCGGGCCTTGGCCCTCTTGAAGTCGCCGTCGCCCCTCCACAGGCCCGTGATCAGTGCCGCCTGCTTAGAGGGCGGCAAGAACATCAGCTCGTGAGGAATCCGCTTGTCTTCGGCGTTGCGACCGAAAAGCTCCCCGAATATCTCGGCGAGGTATGACGAGTGGAAGACGACGTCGATGCCATCCCCGTCGTCCTTTGCGTCTGTCCTGCCAGTCAGGCCGAAGACGGCCTTCATCAGGGACAATACGTCGTCGACCAGGTCGACCTCGTTCTTGTTGAGGCTGAAGATGAGCGACCTCTTGTGCGAGCTCCCCTCGGCAGCGTAGTAGCCGAGCAACCGGAGAAAGTCAGCGTCGACCGCCACCGTTGAGGGAAGCGGCTTGCTCCGGGTGTCCTTGAACTTCTTGAAGTCTATCGGGAAGGTGGTCATGTCGACGACCTTCTGCATTACGGGGAAGACCACATAGTCGCCGGGCCTCAGGCTCGCCGCCTCGACCTTCTCCTCCCTGAACTCGATGTTGTGCTTGTGTCTCCCCCAGGTCCTCTTGACCGCGATGAACGGATGCTCGGGCGTCGCCTTGAGCTCCCCGAAGCACTTCACCCGGACACGATAGAGAGGGCCTGAGTAGGAGTGGTCTATCCTTGCGGCGACCGGCTTGTATTCTCCCGTCGCGGTGAGGACGCGCTCCCCGGGCCGCACATCGAGGATGGTCTTGGCCGAGGGGTTCGCCATTATCAAGGTGTCGCCGGTGACGCACCCCGGACACCAGTCGTTGTGGACCTCCGTCTTCAGGTCGGTCAGCTTAAGTGCCATTTCTCAACACCATCTTCTTGGGGGCCTGGCCCTTCGCGGCGGGGCTCGACGATATATGCTTCAGGGCGTTGTAGACCTCCTCGCAGGACATGGGCCTCCCGTTGTATTTCACCACGTGGTATTCGGTAGAGATCCCCGTCATCTCGCGCAGGAGCCCCGCGAACTGCCCGGAGTAGTTCATCTCTATGTCGACGAGCCTCTTGGAACGGGAGAGCGTCTCCTTCACCTCCTCCGTGGGGAAGGGGCTCATCAGCCTCAGCTGGAGGAAGTTGACCGATATCTCGTCCTGCTCCCTGAGCGCGTCCATCGCGTCGAGGATGGCGCCCTTCGGGGAGCCCCAGCTCACTACGGTGATGGGGGCGTCTTCGGGGCCGTGGAAGAGTATCTTGTCCTCCAGGGGTATCTCCCTTGCGGCCAGCTCGAGCTTGCCCATCCTCTTCTCCATCATCATCATCCTGTTGGTCGGGTCCTCGGTGATGTGGCCCTTCTCGTCGTGCTCGTCTCCCGAGTTCCAGAAGATCCCTCCCTTGGTCCCTATCACCGGCCTTGGGGAGACCCCCGTCTCGGTGAACTCGAACCTCTTGAAGCCCTTCTCTTCTGATTCCCTGACCGGACCCCGGATGAGCGAGCCTCTGTCAATCTTGATCTCGTCTGGGTCGAACATCGGGCAGGTCTGGTCGGCGTTCGCCATCGCTTTGTCGAGGAGGTGGATCACCGGCACCTGGTACCTCTCGGCGAAGTTGAAGGCCTTCGTGACGTCGTAGAAGGCCTCCTCTATGTCTCCGCTCGCGAGGATGATCCTGGGGAACTCGTCGTGTCCGATGTGCAGGGCGAACCTCAGGTCGCCCTGCGCGTGCCTCGTCGGCAGCCCTGTGCTCGGGCCTCCCCTCTGGTAGAGCGTCACGACCACCGGGACCTCGTTCATCCCCGCCCAGCCCATACCCTCGGCCATCAAGCAGAACCCCGGGCCGGAGGTGGAGGTCGCTGCCCTGACTCCCGCTAGCCCTCCCCCTATCGCCATCAGGACCGCCGCGGTCTCGTCTTCGGTCTGGACCACCACCACCGAGCCCTTCGACGCGGCAGCCGCCTCCGTCCCGAACTCGCCGTAGAGGTCTATGGATTCGTGCTCTTCGAGATACTCGCTCTCGTCGCTGGCGGGCGTGATCGGGTAGTAGGTCTGCAGCCTGCACCCTGCGGCGACCTTCCCTATGCCGACGGCCGTGGTCCCTCTGACTAGGACCCGCCGCTCGCCGCTCTTCGGCGCGGGCGCGAACTTGTAGCCGGAGCCTCCCATGAAGTGCTCGGCCAGGTAGGCGTAGGTCTCGTCGACGGCGGCGACGTTCATCGCGGCCACCTTCGCCTTCGACTTGAACTGCTTGCGGATGGCGTCGCCCACTATCTCCTTGGGGAAGGAGAGCAGGGCGAAGGAGGCGGCCACCGAGAGCACGTTCGTCATCCTCGTCAACGAGCTCATGGAGCTCTCCCCCAGCTTGTCGCCCACTCTCTTGAGGATGTCCGCGTACTCGATCGGATAGATATGGACGCCCCTCCTTCGAGCGAGCTCGAGGACTCCGTTGATCGTGTGGGGGAGGCCGCTCTCGTCCAGGCCTTCGTTCAAGAACTTCGCGACGTTCGGCTCGATGGTGGGGATGTCCTGTATCTTGTTGTCAGCCACGCGCTGGTCGAATATTATGGCCCCGCCTTCGCGGACCTCGAACGCGTGGCGCGCGACCGTCTCGTCGTCGAAGGTCGCGAGCATGTCGACCGTGTTTACGTGAGACCTGAGGGACCGGGTGCCGAACCTGACCTGAAAGTAGCTATGCTCGCCCTTTATGTTGGAGTAGTACTCCCTGGTGCCGTAGACGTAGAAGCCGGCGGTGGCGACCGCCTTGGCGAAGATGCTGGCGGGGGTGTCCACTCCGCTCCCTTGGGCCCCTCCTATCATCCACGAAAAGTCGTCTCTCTTCATCGCGTTCGCCTCCATGCAAGTATGAATTTTCGCCCAATACGAGTGCTATAAGGCTATGGAACGTGGAATATGTGACCTCATGCCTGGCACGTCGTCCCGGAGGAGGCGAGGGCCAGACGAAAGCCTTTTTGACTGCGTGCTGACCTCGAAAACTCGCGAGAGTAGCTAAGCCTGGTCAACGGCGGCGGTGCTGTATCGGCGCCGATACTCAAGATCAGATGTCGCTCCAGGGGCCTATTGCGACGCAAGGAGAAATCCGCTCGTTTAGGCGTTCGTGGGTTCGAATCCCACCTCTCGCACCATTTTCAATTGATTTCAATTGTGCTGATCTTGTTGATTGACCGCATTGAAGTGGCCGCTCAAGGGCAGAGAGGTCCTACTATCTGAACCGCCACGTCCGACCCGTCCACGACCACGGTCCCGTTGTAACTCCCGTCTTGCCCCAAAGAGACGTGGTAGGGATAGCTTCCGTTGGGCACCCTGAAGGTTATCTTGGATATCGAAGCGAAATTCGGGCTGTTTTGCCCTTCGGGGTTGGGAAGAGGGAGAGTCGCGTTTGAAGGCTGGACCATCGTGATGTTTCCCAGAGTCACATACCAACTGGGAACGTAGTCGATTTTGAACGTAGGTCCCGCACCATAACTACCGCAACCTGAGCCAGTCTCATTGAAGGTCACCTTGTATGATGGGGTTGAACTCGTCACAACTTTATGGATTACCCCGAGAACGTTGAAGCTGACGACAAACAATAAGCTGGCAGAAACAACAAGCGCCCCGACAATCATGGCTATGGACTTTCTGATGCCCTTCCTAGATTGATCCAAGTCTGGGAATTTACGATGGAGCTCACTATTACGAGTTTTGCCTTGCTAGGCCGCTCTAGAGTTCGAGGCTAGTAGACGAAGGCCCTCACGGGCCTTGACAGCGTTCTCTTCATGAACTCGCCCAGCTCTTCCCTCGTTCTGAACTCCTTCACGAGAAGGCGCTCGCCGGGGATGGGGGTGCCCGCGCCCTTCTTCTTCGCGTAGACCATCAAGACGTACGCGTCGTTGGGCGACCTCGTGACGAAGACGAACTGCTTCTTCTTGCCCTCGTAGTCGCCGAACGTCCTGATCCCGCTGTCGAGGTCGAGCAGGCCCACCTCCTCCATGAGCCTCGGGAAGGAGCCCACGGTCTTCTCGAAGAACGAATGCGGCATGCGACCGACTCGCGCAGCGGCGCGCATATGAGATTTGCGCAGGACGAAAAAAGGCTAACATACAAGCCGCGGTCGCCGTGACGGCGTGAAGAGGCGAAACCTGATGCTCTTCAACTCGATGAGCGCGAAGAAGGAGCTTTTGAGGGTGGCGGAGGGCGAGGAGCTTCGCATGTTCGTGTGCGGGCCGACGGTGCAGAGCTTCATCCATGTGGGCAACGCGAGGACCCACGTCTTCTACGACGTGCTGGCCAGGTATCTGACTCATCTGGGGGTACGCGTGAACTTCCTGATGAACATCACCGACGTGGACGACAGGATAACCGAGGCTGCCAAGAGCGAGGGGGCGAAGCCCGGCGAGATCGCCAACAAGTACACCAAGTCTTTCCTCGAGGACATGCAGGCCTTGAAAGTTCGATCGATAACCAGGTTTGAGCGCGTCTCCAACTATGTCCAGGTGATGATCGACCAGGTCTCGCTCCTCGTGGAGAACGGGTTCGCGTACCTCGCCGACGACACAGTCTACTTTGACACCTCCAAGTACCCATACTACGGGAAGCTCTCGCACCAGTCCAAGAGCGAGCTCTCCCTCAGGCCTCTGGAGCTCACGCCGAACAAGAGGAACCTCCTCGACTTTGCCCTTTGGAGGCCTGTGATCCTCGAAGAGGGAAGGTGGGACAGCCCGTGGGGGAGGGGGTCGCCCGGCTGGCACATCGAGGACACCGCCGTGACCCTGACGAACTTCGGGCCCCAGTACGACATCCACGGAGGGGCCTACGAGCTGATCTACCCCCACCACGAGGCCGAGCTCGCGCAGGGGGAGTCGCTCACTGGCATCAGGCCGCTCGTGAGATACTGGGTCCACACGGGGCTGGTCAACCTTAGCGGGCGGAAGATGTCCAAGTCAGCGGGGAACACGTTCCTCGTCAGGGAGGTCCTCAGAGAATACAGCGCGGACGCGTTGAGGTACTACCTGCTCTCCTGGCACTACAGGGACGACGTGGAGTTCAGCCTCCCCGGACTAAAGAGCGCGAGCAGGGCGTACTCGAGGGCCGTGGCCAAGGCAGGGAGGCTGACGGGGTTCGCCGCGAAGGCGACGAGCAGGGTCGGGCCTTCCCCCGATGCGGTCAGGAGGCGGCTCTCACCCTTCTACTCGGCGATGGACGACGACCTCGACACGCCGAAGGCGATCGAGTGGGTCGAAGACGAGCTGATCGGCGGGAGCTCTTCGGACACGGCCCGGGACTATTCCGCTCTCCGCGTCGTGTCCGATGTGCTAGGGGTGGACTTCCTTGCCAAGCCGTGACGAAAGGGGATACGAGCTCAACGAGGTGAGCTGGTGGGAAAGGTGGGTCGACGAGACGGTCTGGGTCTCCAAGAACTGCTACGCCATCTTCTCGGACGCGTTCAAGGACGAGTACTTTTACAACCGGGGGGGCTTCCTGGGCGCCGAGAGGGTCCCCGAGGACGCCGTCGAGGCCATAGAGAGGGAGTTCGCGAAGAGGAAGAGGGCGACGCCCTACGTCATGGTGGAAGAGGGCCGTCAGTGGGACAAGCTGCACACCGCGCTCTTCTCCAGGGGGTATGCCGTCCGGGACAGGATGTCGGTCATGGAGATTCCTCGTGAGGCCAAGAGCAAGTCCGCCTCGAACCCCGAGGTCGATTTCACCCTAGTTGGCTCCCGCCCGAAGGGGAAGGAGATTCAGGAGTGGACCAGGACCTACCTTCAGGCGTTCTACGGCGACCAGAAGCTCAACGACGCGGTGAGCAGGATAATGCGGAAGGTCGTGAAGGACAAGAAGGCCAGTGTGATCTTGGCGAGGGTGGGGAAGGCCCCGGCGGGGTGCGCGGCCCTGTATCGGTCGGCAGGAGGCGTGGCGGGCGCCTACTGCATCGGGACCGCGCCGAGCTTCAGGAAGAGGGGCGTCGCCGCGACAATGCTGAAGCATCTGCGCAAGGTCGCGGAGGGAGAGGGGAGGCGGCTCGTCCTCCAGACGCTCGCCTCCGACTCCTTGGAGGGCTTCTACCTCAAGCAGGGGTTCCGGCTGGCATACAAGAAGACCTTGTACGAGCGCCGTCCCAAGAAGAGGTCGGAGCAGGCCGTCTCGTCGGGAGAGGCCCTGGGCGTCACGATAAACAGGGGGGCGGCCGCAGGGACCACCAGGCCGTTCGTCGAGGTCTTCGGCGGCTTTGAGGCGATCGAGGCGGTCAGAGGGCTCTTCGGTTCGGACACGGGCAAGGTCCTCTCGAAGCTGAAGATTTCTCTGGATTCGCCCAGGGGCTATCTGCGGGTCGACGGCGAGACGGGGAACGTCATGATCAATCCCGAGTACCTCAAGACCGGCCACGAGAGGCACCTCTACCTTGACGTGATACACGAGCTCACCCACGTGAGGCAGTTCAGGGAGGGGAAGGAGCTCTACGACAGGAGGTTCGCTTACTTCGAGAGGCCGACCGAGATAGAGGCGTACAGGGTGGCCGTCGAGGAGGCACGAAGGATAGGCATGGACAGGGAGGAGATCGTCGACTACCTCAGGGTCGAGTGGGTCACGGAGCAAGAGTTCATGCGTTTCGTCTCGAAGATGCGGATCGACGAAGGCTGACGGCCGGGCACGGTTTATACACACCCGCCGGGTTCAGCTAAGGCGTGTTGAGGGCGATTCACATCGTCTACGCGGACTGGTGCCCGCACTGCGTCCCGACCACCGTAGGACCTCTGCAGGACGCCGCGAGGGAGGTCGGTGTGCCCGTCA
>Ga0307477_10003778_pt1 | contig 11144 bp, 12 predicted proteins | sample atmos_gasesECM2C_FD_203316 | JGI IMG/M metagenome (GOLD analysis project Ga0307477, IMG submission 203316) | Hardwood forest soil microbial communities from Morgan-Monroe State Forest, Indiana, United States - atmos_gasesECM2C_515 | ecosystem: Environmental > Terrestrial > Soil > Temperate... | reverse complement strand
GGTGCTCAGTCTCCCCGGCCGGCTCGGGCTCGTGCTGTGGGCCGCGGTCGGAGGCCCGGTCGGGCTCTTCGACGCCATCGACGGCATCGTCGCCCGGCGCTTCGGTCGCGTGACGGTGCTGGGCAAGGCGCTCGACCCGTTCATGGACTCACTCTTCTTCATCACCGCAGCGATCGGCAGCCTGCTGCTCGGGATCATTCCGCTGTGGCTCGCGGTGTTGATCGCGTTCAGGTACGGGGCGCCGCTCGTCGCGACGCCGCTCGTGCTGCTCACCAGGCGACGACCGGAGATCGTCCATACGGTATGGGGACGGCGCAACACGCTGTTGACGGGGGTCGTGTTCTTCGTGCTGGTGCTCGTGCGTTTCGCAGGCGGTTCCACCGAGGTCGCGGCGCTGGTCGTCGCGATCCCGACTCTCGTGCCCACGATGCTGCTGCACTTCGCGGAGCTCGCGCGAAGGGCCCGCGACGCGCCACTGGCCCGATGAGGTCAGGCGCCGAGCGTCTCGCGCACCCCCACGAGCCACTCCGCCGCACGCTGCGGCACGTGATCGCTGTGGAAGCCGTCCTCCAGCAGCCGTGTCAGCGCGGCATCGCTCAGTCCCGACGCCAGCAGCCGGTCGAGCTCCGAGCGGGCGGCGGCAGCCGCTTCGCGGGGCGCCTCGGCGACGAACGCTCGCACGGCCGCGTCGGGAGTGGCGTGCTCCTCGGCCCAGTCCTCGTGGAAGTACCCGCCGAACAGTTGGTAGAGGGCCGGGAAGTCGCGGTCTGCCCGGGCGATGATGGTGTCGACGTCCATGGTGGTGCTCGTGCTCATGCTTGCACTCCAGCTGGTGCGCGCCGCCGCGAAGCGGCTCGCGATGGCACTGATGGATGGGGCCGGGTGGGATACGCGGTGACGAGCGTGAAACCCGCGGCGAGCTCGGGGTTCGGTCGCAGCACCAGGCGCAGACCGGTCACGGGCGCTGGATCGGTGACGCCGTTGGCGACCGAGTCGCGCGTGAGGCGCGTGCCGATGACACGCTTGAGGTCCTCCAGGAACGAGTAGGGAAGCTGCCGGTTGGGACCCCAAAGCCAGGCGGCGATGTCGTCGCGGCGGCGGTGAATCGCGTCTTCGACGGCGTGCTGCGCGGTCGTCTGGTCGAGGAAGCATCCGGATGCCGAGCTGCCGGCGAGAATCCGGCGGATGCTGTCTCGCGGAGTGAGGCCGACGTGCCGGCGCAGCGTGTGCCCGCCGTGCGCCTCGTAGACCGCGAGATCTTCGACCGGCAGTTGTGGTCCCTCGGGGCGCGGACCGTCCAGGGCGTCCAGCTGCATGTTCGAGCTCTCCTGTCGTGCTTCAGGCTGTCGAGTCGTCGAGGCCGAGCATCGCAATTCGTTTCGGACGCTGAACGGACGTCCATAATCACCGCGCCGTGCAAGCTGTCCTCAAAGCAAACGCCGCGCCCGGGTTCACGATCCGCGAGATCGACGCGCCGCAGCCGGGCGCCGGCGAGGTGCTTCTGCGTGTCGCCGCGACGTCGGTGTGCGGCACCGACGTGCACCTCTACGACTGGAACAGCTGGGCGGCCGCGCGCGTCCGCCCGCCGCGAGTGGTCGGACACGAGGTGTGCGGCGAGGTGGTGGCCCACGGCGGCGGCGTGCGCACGCCGGAGATCGGCGCTCGCGTCGCAGTCGAGTCGCACATCGTCTGTGGCCATTGCCCCGAGTGCCGCCGCGGCGACTTCCACGTCTGCGAGAACACGCGCATCCTTGGGGTGGACGTCGACGGCGCATTCGCCGCGGAGGTCGTGGTGCCGGCCGCCAACGTCTGGCCCGTGGCCACCACGATCGCACCCGAGGTCGCCGCGGCGATGGAGCCGTTCGGCAATGCCGTGCACGCGTGCTCCTACGGAGACCTCGACGCGCAGACGGTGGTCGTGTTCGGCTGCGGGCCCATCGGATGCGCGGCGATCGCGGTGGCCAGAGCGCAGGGCGCGTCGCGCGTCATCGGCGTCGACCGCAACGCGTACCGCCTGGAGCTCGCGGAGCGCATGGGCGCGCACGCGGTGATCCGCGCGGGTGACGCGCCCGTGCACGACGCGATACGTAGGGCCGCGCACGGATACGCCGACTGCGCGCTCGAGATGAGCGGCGCAGCCACCGCGGTCATCTCGGCCACTCGTGTGGTGCGCCCGGGTGGCTGGATCAGCCTCCTCGGCATCGGCGATCAGCTCGTGTCGCTCGACCTGTCCAACGACGTCGTGATGAAGGGGCTGACGCTGCACGGCGTCGTCGGCAGGCGCATCCCGGCGACCTGGGAGCGGACCACGGCGTACGTCCGCGAAAAGGTGGTCGACGTCGCAGCGCTCATCACGCATCACTTCGCGCTGAACGAGATCGACGGGGCGATCGAGCTCATAAAATCGGGCAACTGCGGAAAGGTCACGCTGACGCCTTCGTAGCTTCGGAACGCGCTGCGTCGCTCGACACCAGCGTGGTTGAAGGGGAAGATCGCGCGTGCCCTCGGGGTCGCGGTCGAGACCCGGTGGGTCTCGCCGCTCGCGCTCGCCTCGCACAGTGCTTCCGCGGGCCTTCCGGGCTCGGCTCCGCGACGACCCCATCAGGCACGCGCTCCTTCCCCTAGAACGTGCTGCGTCGATGACCGCGTTCCGAACGCCGGCGGTCGCGTTATCGTTGACGCATGGTCACGACTACAAAGAGCTCGGACGCCGTACTGCATCTCGACGCATCGCTGAACGACGATCTGGAGGCGCTGCGACGCGACGGCCTGTTCCGGCCGCTGCGCGTGCTCGAGTCCCCACAGGCCGCCGAGGTGACGGTCGACGGGAAGCGGCTCGTCAACCTCTGCAGCAACAACTACCTCGGTCTGAACACGCACCCGCGGCTGATCGACGCCGCGGTCACAGCGGCGCGCGAATGGGGCGCGGGCACCGGGGCCGTGCGCACCATCGCCGGAACGCAGACGCTGCACGAGGAGCTCGAGCGGAGGCTCGCCGACTTCAAGCACACCGAAGCGTCGCTCACGTTTCAGAGCGGGTACACGGTGAACGTCGGCGTGATCGGCTCGATGCTCGAAGAGGGCGACTGCGTGGTGAGCGACAAGCTGAATCACGCCAGCATCATCGACGGGATCCGGCTCACCAAGGCGGAGCGCATCCTCTACGAGCACGTGGACACCGACGACGCGGAGCGCGCGCTCGGCGCCGCCAGAAGCAAGGGCTACCGTCGCGTGCTGCTCGTGACCGACGGCGTGTTCAGCATGGACGGCGACATCGCGCCGCTTCCCAGGCTCGTCGAGCTCGCCGAGAACTTCGACGCCGCGGTGATGGTGGACGACGCGCACGCGAGCGGCGTCCTCGGCAAGAACGGGCGTGGCACGACGGACCACTTCGGGCTGCACGGCCGTGTGGCGCTGAACATCGGCACGCTCAGCAAGGCGATCGGCGTGGTGGGTGGATACGTCGCGTCGTCGCAGGTGGTGCGCGACCACCTCATCCACAAGGCGCGTCCGTTCCTGTTCTCGTCGTCTCATCCGCCGGCGGTGGTCGCCGCGTGCATCGCGGCGATCGACGTCCTCGAGTCCGAGCCGGGGCTGATTAGCCGGCTGTGGGAGAACACCGCGCATTTCAAGAACGGGCTGAGCGAGCTTGGCTTCGACATCGGCACGAGCGAGACCCCGATCACGCCCGTGATGTGCGGCGAGGCTCCCACCGCGATGCGGCTGTCGGACGAGCTGCGCGACCGAGGCGTGTTCGCGCAGGGGATAGGGTTTCCGACCGTGCCGCGCGGTCGGGCACGCGTGCGAACCATGGTGATGGCCACGCACACCGACACGCAGCTCGACCGCGCCCTCGAAGCGTTCGCCGACGCCGGGAAGGCAGTCGGGCTGCGTTGACCGGCGCCGCCGCCGCGCGTAACCGGGGGCGCGCGGTGCGCTTCTGGCTGGCGGGCACCTCTCCGGCACGCGAGAGCTGACGTGGCGCATCGCACCCCGGCGGAGCTCGAGGAGGAGAGGCTGCAGATCCTGGCCGCGCAGCGCGACCGGTCGGCCTTCGCGCCGATCTACGAGCGCTACGTCGACCAGATCTACGCGTACGTGCTGACCCTGACCAAGGACAGAGACAAGGCAGAGGACGTGACCGCAGCAACCTTCACCAAGGCGCTCGAGGAGCTCCCGCGGTTCGAGTGGCGTGGAGTGCCGTACTCCGCGTGGCTCTACCGGGTGGCGGCCTCGCTCGTCGTACGCGAGCATCGCCGCCGCGGATGGATCGAGCTGCCGGCGCACCTGGAATCAGACGAGCCCGGCCCCGGCGAGGTGCTGGAGCGCCGCGGCGACGCCGAGGAGCTTCGGGCTGCGGTGGCCGTTCTGCCCGAGGACCAGCGCCGCGCGATCCTGCTGCGCTTCGGCGCAGACCTTCGCAACGCCGAGGTCGCGGAGATCATGGGCCGCAGCGAGGGGGCTGTGAAGCTGCTCGTGTTTCGCGGCCTGACATCCCTGCGACGCCGGTTCCAGGCGCCGCTCCCCGCGGAGCGCCGGGCGGGAGCCGCGGGATGATCGACGAGCCCGACGTGCTGGACCGGGCGCTCGACGGGGCGACGGCGCCGCCGCGCATCGGCGAGCTCGTCGACCTCTCCCACCGCCTGTCGATCGCGCTCGCGGCCGACCCGCTTCCCCGCCACGTGCGTGACCGAGTGTGGGCGCGGGCTCAGGATGGTGCGCGACGTCCGGTCCGGCTGCGCGTCGATTCGCTGCTCCCTCACCGCCCCGCGTTGCTCGGCGGCATAGCGGTCGCGTTGGGCGCCGCGGCTGTCGGAGTGGCGGTCCTGCGCGCACGCGGCCAGCGCGCCCCGGCAGTTGCCTGACAATGACCACATGGCCGAACCCAATGATGATCAGCAGCTCACGTCGCGAGAGAAGGCGCGCATACAACGGCGCCAGCGCAAGCGTGAGACGCGGATGGTGGTCGACAACGCAGCCGTGAAGCGGGTGCAGACCGCGATCGCTTCGCGACCGGTGGGGGACACCGCGAAGAAGAAGCCGCGGTAGGACGGGCGTCGCGAATGTCAAACGCGTACCACTTCGTGACCCGCTGGAGGGTTCGCGGGAGCCGTCGGGAGGTTGCCGAGGTGCTCGGAGACGCGACGCAGCTCCCGCGCTGGTGGCCGTCCGTGTACCTCGACGTGCAGGTCGTGCAGGAGGGGGACGAGGGCGGCGTGGGCCGCGTCGTCGATCTGTGGACCAAGGGGTGGCTCCCGTACACGCTCAGGTGGCGCTTCACCACCACCCGGAGCGGCGGCGTCGACGGGTTCGCGCTCGCGGCCGACGGTGACTTCCGCGGTGCAGGCGTGTGGACCTTCACGCAGGTCGGCGCGTACGTCGAGGCCGAATACGACTGGCGGATCACGGCCGAGAAGCCCCTCCTGCGGAGGCTCACCTGGCTGCTGCGCCCCGCGTTCAGCGCCAACCATCGCTGGGCGATGCGCAAGGGAGAGCGCAGCCTCGAGCTCGAGCTTGCGAGGCGGCGCCTTCCGGCCGCCGATGCGGAGCTCGTGCCTGCTCCGCCGGGACCGACGTTCGCGCGGCTCCTCCGCCGGCGCGGCGTCAGCTGACCGCGATCGCTTCGCGGGGTTCGGGGAACGGCTGCAGCAGGGGGCTCGCGGCGAGCCCGCTTCTGACCCGCAGCCACATGCGGTCGCCGTCGACGTCGAATCTCTCGCCCACCTGTGAGGCGAGGAGGGCGGTGACGCGCGGATCGAGCGCTCCGGCTGCACGGCACTCGGGGACCGCCATCGGCAACTGAAACATCGGGGCGAGCTCGCGCATGCGGCGCGTCCACGCGACGCCCGGCACGCGCTGCAGCGGTGTCCCGAGCAGCGATCCGAGAAGCCCCGCCAGCGCGGCGATCGTCGACCGCTCCGGCTCGGCGACCCCGTCCCACAACGCGCGCTCGTGAGCGATTCCGTCGATGACGTCGCGGGAGCGGTCCTCGCCCCCGTCGCGCGGAATGGCCACCCAGGCGCGGCCGCAGTCGCCGGCGCGTGCCCACCATCCGCTCTCGCACGCGATTCGGCCCTTCGCCTGATGTGCGGCGGCGCTGGCTCGTTCCAGCCGGACGCTGTCGATCACCTGCGTGCCCGGGACCAGCCCGGTCTCCTCGTCCCACGCTCGCGTGGCCTTGACCACCGTCCCGCCCCGAAGCCCCGCGAGCGGAAGCGCGAGGCGACCGAGGCCCACCTCGAGCGTCGACTCCGCGATCCCGGCGCCGAGGTCATGAGGCGCGTACAGAGCCCCGCCGATCGCGTCCGCAGCGACTCGCGCGAAACCCAGGCCCCATCGCTCGCGGTCGTCGCGGCGCCGCGACGTCGCGACCGTCCCCGCCCCTGATTCGCCGCGCCAGCGAACCGAGAAACGCCGGCCCTCGTGCGCGATCGTCACCTCCGTCGTACCAGCGTGGCGCTCCGCGTTCACGGCGAGCTGCACCAGGACGAGCGCCGCCACCTCGGGGGCATCGAGCTCCTCTCGAGCCCCGTCCTCGATACGCACCCGGAGCCCGGTGCGGGCGCGAATCCCGGCGCTCGCGTAGTGCACGACCATGTCCGATGATCCGGTGCTCTCGAGTACGTGTCCCGCCGCGACGCGAAGACCCGCAGCGAGCATCTGCACCTGGAGCGCGCGCACGCCGGCGGCGTGTCGCGAAGCATCGTCGAGAGTCGTCAGCAGCGCGGCGAGCACGTCGTCACAGGCCGCGTTCGGCGGCGCGGTGGTCACGAGCAACCGGTTGCCACGCGCCACGTATGTGAAGGTGCCCGGGCCGCGCCCGCGCCACTCGGGAGTGCGGGCGATCAGCTCCGAGTCCCTGCCGAACAGCGCGGCGGGAAGCGGCAGCTCGGCGAGATCCGCGAGCGTGAGGTTCACGCGTTCGCGAAGGACGGGACGCGCTCCCCCGGAGACGCGGGGCGCTCGACGAGCTCCAGCCGGTACTTGCGGTTCCCGTGGCTGACCACCCTGACGCTCGACCCGTGCTTGGCCAGCCAGTCGCCGAACCGACGCACCGCCTTGGTGGCGGTGTCCGAGTGCAGCGTGACGACGTCTGGGAAGTGCACGACGAGTCGCACGGCCTCGCGGTGGTGGTGCTCGTCGGACGTGGGGATGTGGATCACGACGGATCCGTCGTGCACGCGGAGATCACCGACCGTCTGGTCCAGCACGCGGTCGACCCGCGAGATCAGCGACGCGTGTCCGTCGCGCTTGTCGTGCAGCCAGGCCCGTGGATGGGCGCGGTGGATCTCGCTGCGCACCGGGAACGAGTCGATGTTCGCCGAGTACACGATGACGAGGCAGTCGCTGAGGTCACGAGCGAGCCGCGCCAGGACGTCGCTACTGCTCCACTGGTTGTCCGGCGCCTTGCTGAGGTCCCAGTCCACCACCGCGAGCACCGGCCGCGTCGACTGGCTGTTGTTCTCCAGCACGGAAACCGCGCGCGAGGCGCTCCGCGCTCCGAGCGGGTGGAAGCGCTTGGCCTCGAAATGCCGCTTCAGCTCGTCCAGCGTCTCGGCGTCGTCCTCGAGGATGAGGACCTCGGCGTTCGCCCTCATCGCAGGGCAACCGTCGCGGGGTCGAGCGAGACGAGACGCACCTCGGCGCCGTGCCGGCCCAGCAACGTGGCAACGGACCGCCGCGAGGGCGCCTTCAGCGCGAGGCCGCCCGGGTGCGCGGCGATCAGCGCCTCGAGGCGCGGTGCGCTGACGCAGCGGCCGTCGGGCATGACGATGCCCTCGCCGACCGCGAGACGCATGCCACCGACCTCGCGCGCCAGCGCTCGCTCGACTCGATCCGACAGTTCGATGAAGCGGTCGAAGGCGATCGCACGCTCGCGGAGTTCCACGGGCACGGGCCTGCGCCACAGCAGGAGCGTCGGGTGCAGCGTCGCGGTGCGCAGCACGGCCGCCGCCGCCGCGCCGGCGCCGATGATCAGCCAGGGAAACGGCCGGCAGGCGCGGATGGCCACGCCGACCTCGCCCGGGCGCACGTCGCGGATGAGCGCGAAGTGCGGGTCGATCCGCTCGCGCAGCGCCACCGCCGGCTCGCCGTCGTCCGAGATGACCACGATCGAACGGGCCGTGCCCGGCTGCAGTGCGCCCGGTCGAACCCGCCCGGCTGATGCGACGACCATCCCCGCCACCTCCTTCCGCGTGGCGCGCATTCTACGTGCGACGGTGCTTCGCATGGCGACGGACATGCGCCGACTGTCCCGACCCGCGACGGACACCGCCCGGACAAAGCGCTGTTCACCACGGACCGGCGTGCCCACGCTGCCGGCGGCGGCACGCGGTCGGGGCGGCGCTCCCCGCCCCCAGAAGTCGCACCTGACGGTGGCGACTTCGGGGGGACCCGGCTCGCCCAGCCGCCCCGCCGCTCAGCTCTCGGTGCGCCCTGCGCTAACGCGGGCGTTCCGGCGCGCCTCCGAGATGTCCGCCGGCGGCAGCGTGGGCACACCGGCCGCGGTGTGACCGCTATGTGCCCGGGGTGACGTCGAGCGTCAGCAGGTCGTGCGCCATGAGCGCGCCGCGAACCTCACCGCGCTCGGAGAGGTGCGACAGCAAGAAGCGCGTGTCGGGATGGTCGCGCATCAGCTGCTCCACTTCGCCGGCCCACATGTGGCCACCGGACACGGGCGGCGTGAGCGCTGTGCACTCGCACACCATGAGGTCGGACTGATCGATGACGCGCTCGAGCCCGGCGCAGAGCGTCGAGTCGCCGCTGAAGCCGACGGTGGTGCCGCCGCCGTCGCTGACCGCGTACGCGAGCGACGGTCCGAGGCTGTGCACGACGGCGTGCGCGCGCACGCGGTAGCCGGCGAGCGTGACGTCGCTGCCGTCCTGCAGGCCCACGAACGTCAGCGTGATGAAGCGCTCGATCATGTCGCGGATGCGCTGGCCGTATCCGTCGTTCAGCAGCCGGATCACGTACTCGCGCGTCCCGATCGGCCCGGCGATGATCAGCTCGCCGCGCGCGTCCGATGCGAATGCGAGGTGCCCGAGCACGCCGGGCAGCATGAACGTGTGGTCCGCGTGGAAGTGCGTGAGCAGCACCAGCCGCAGGTCCGCAGCGGTCAGCTCCGCGCGGCGCGCCAGCACGTGGGCGGGGGCCCCGCAGTCCACCAGCACTCGCGAGTCGAGGACGTACCCGGAGTTGCAGCCGCAGCCACTGAACGCGTCGCCGCTGCCGAGGACTGTGAGTCGCATCAGGGGGCAGGCAGCTGCGAGGGAAGGCCCTCCTGCACGAAGCCCCAGTCGAGCAGGCGGCGCGACTCCGTGTACACGAGATGACCGCTCAGCACGACGCTGAGCAGGCGGTGACCGTTTCGCACCGCCATGCCGATCTCGCAGGCCCCGGCGTTGCCTGTGTAGCCCGTCTTCAGGCCCACGGCGGCCGGGTACATGCCGAGGAGCAGGTTGATGTTGTTCAGATAGAAAGCCGGGTGTGTCGCCGTGGAGGGCAGGTACGCCTGCCGCGTCCTGACGATGTCACCGAACGCCGGGAAGGTGTCGACGTCGACCGCCGACAGCACGGCGAGGTCGTACGCGGACGAGTACTGGTCCGGCGCGTCGAGGCCCACGGGAGTGACGACGTGCGTGTCGTTCAGCCCCAGCGCCCTGGTCTGCGCGTTCATGGTGCCGACGAAGCGTTCCATGCCCACCGTGTCGATCGCCAGCACGTCCGCGGCGTCGTTCGCGCTCACCATCAGCATGCCGGTGAGCAGCTCGCGCGTGCTCAACGTCTCCCCGGCCTTGAGGAACATCTTCGACTCGTCGCCGGCCTGGAACAGCGCGTCAGGCGTTACCGTGATCGGCTGGGTGAGGGAGAAGTTGTGCAGCGCCACCATCGCGGTGAGCACCTTGATCGTGCTGGCCATCGGAAGTCGTTCGTACGGGTTGCGTTCCCAGAGGATCTGACCGCTGTCGAGGTCCACGAGGATGCTCGCGGTCGCGGGGACGCTCGGCGGCGGAGCGCCGCGAAGCCTGCCCTCGCGAAACGAGATGTCCGCGTGCAGCAGCGTCATGCCGAACCACGGCGTGTGAGCGAGCTCGCCGGCGATGACGGTGCGGCTCACCGCGGACGCCGCGGCGGCGCGTGACGACGCGGGGTCGCGCAGGCGGACGAACGCGAGCGACCCTGCGGCCACGACCGCGATGCCGAGCGCAACCAGGCCGAGGCGAAACCATCGCGACGTCCGCACGGCGGTAGATTAGCCCGAGCCCCGCTGTGGTATGCCATTTGCCATGCGCCTGGACAAGTTGACCGAGCGCTCGCAGGAGGCGCTGGCGGCGGCGCAGCAAGCGGCGCAGCAGTTGCAGCACGCCACCGTGGATCCCGAGCATCTCCTCCTCGCGCTGCTCGAGCAGGAGGACGGGTTGGTCCCCACCCTCATGCGGCGCCTCGAAGTGGCGCCCGAACCACTCGCCGCGCGGCTTCGCTCGTCGCTGGAGAACCGCCCCAAGCAGGTGGGCGGCGGCAGCGAGCCCCAGATCGGCAACGCGCTGCGAACGGTCCTGCTCTCCGCATTCGACGAGATGTCGCGCCTGAAGGACGAATACGTCTCGACAGAACACCTGCTGCTGGGCCTCGCGCGGCAGCACGACGGAGAGGCTGCCCGCATGCTGCAGCAGGCCGGGATCACCCCGGAGCGCGTCTACTCGACGCTCGAGGCGGTTCGCGGCTCGCAGCGCGTCACCGATCCGAACCCGGAGGGCAAGTACCAGGCTCTGGAGAAGTACGGCCGCGACCTCACCGACGCGGCGCGTGGCGGCAAGCTCGATCCCGTCATCGGCCGCGACGACGAGATCCGGCGGGTCATCCAGGTGCTGTCCCGGCGGACGAAGAACAACCCGGTGCTCATCGGCGAGCCGGGTGTGGGCAAGACGGCCATCGCAGAGGGCCTCGCGCAGCGGATCGCCTCCGGCGACGTACCCGAGGGCTTGAAGGACAAGCGAGTCGTCGCCCTCGACCTCGGCGCGATGATCGCGGGCACCAAGTATCGCGGCGAGTTCGAGGACAGGCTCAAGGCGGTGCTGCGCGAGGTCACCGGTTCGGAGGGAGCCGTGATCCTCTTCATCGACGAGCTGCACACGCTCGTGGGT
>Ga0307477_10003776_pt1 | contig 11146 bp, 15 predicted proteins | sample atmos_gasesECM2C_FD_203316 | JGI IMG/M metagenome (GOLD analysis project Ga0307477, IMG submission 203316) | Hardwood forest soil microbial communities from Morgan-Monroe State Forest, Indiana, United States - atmos_gasesECM2C_515 | ecosystem: Environmental > Terrestrial > Soil > Temperate... | reverse complement strand
ATTGCGAAGCCTTTTGTGCGGAACGAATTCTTTCACTCTTTCATGGTAGGGACACGAGGCGCGGCGCGCAAGCGGCGCGCCCGCCGGGCAATCGGCGAGCGCGCTTGTGAATCTAACTTGGAATGTTGACGCCGGTTAGATAGCCGCCTAAGTGAGCGGTCAACGCTATGACACCGGCAGCCACAAGTTCCAATGGCAACCGGAAACCGGGAGGCGCTGGCCGCGAAGTGCGGCGCGATCGGAAATGCACGTACCAGGTCAGGCAGATCATTACACTTGAGGTGATGCCGAGCACCAGATGCTGCAGCAGGATACCCTTAAGTCTTTGCCCATCGAGTTGGAAGCGCCATGCAAGCAGGCCGGTCGCAATCACCGGCAGCGAAGAAATCGCAGCCGCCCCGAAGTTGTAATATGCCGCTACCGCTAAGGCGCTTCGTTTTGTAAAGTAGGCGACGAAGTCAAACGCCACGCCAGCCAGAAACAGCGCGATAGGAAAGTGTATCAACACCACATGTTGCGCGTGCTTGGCCAGAAGAGCTTCGCGAATGTTGTAGGGGTTCATTGAGTGGCGCTCACTTCACGATGATCCTGCCGGTCATCTTCGGATGTACTGAGCAAAAATACTCATATGTGCCGGGTGTCTGAAACGTAAAGGAAAAACTCTCGTCGGTATCGAGAGCACGTGATTTGAACGTATGATCCAGGCTCACCACGGTATGCGGCACATCGTCCTTATTGATCCAGGTAACTTGCGTGCCCGCTGGCACCTCAAGCTGCATGGGCGCGAAGCTAAAGTTATCGATCGTCACGGCATTCGATTTCGGTTTCTCCTCGGCGGTCGCAACGAAGCGTCGTCCTAAAGCTCCGCTCGCGAGAGACAGGGCGGCGGTCGCAAGAATCGCAATCCGGAACACATTGGCTGCACTGTTTTTCTTCGTTTTCCAACGTCGCATAAAAAATCTCCGTGGTTTTAAAGTGATGAATCAACGATTGCCAGCGTGTGTTTGCCACGAACGAAGCTCACATCGGTAATACCGAGCAATGCGCGCAGCTTTTCGGTAGGCACTTTCAGGGGGCCTGGGGAATCGGCCTGTCCCGGCTGCGGTTGCGGGAAAGCGGTGGAGCACGCCGTGTGAAACGTGATGTTTCCCTCGATTTTCTGCATGGTCTGGTGGATGTGTCCGTTTAAGACTGTCACCGAGCCAAATCGCTTCAGGTAGGAGAGCGCCTGTTCGCTGTCATCAGTGCCCCAACCCCATTGCGGATAAACCGACCAGAGCGGGATGTGCGCGAAGACAACAATCGGCGTGCTGCTTTTCAATTTGGCGACGTCTTTCTCCAGCCATTCAAGTTGGGTGCTCCCGAGATTCCCAAGACCGCCGGCTTTCAGGTTCATCACGTTGACCAGCCCGATAAAGTGAGCTCCCTTTTGATCGAAGCTGTACCAACCACCGTCCTGTGTCCCCTGGCCAAAGCGCTCGTGGAAGGCCTGTCCGTTGTCGTTCAGTACATCGTGCTCACCCGGAACGTAAAAGATGCGTTCGGTTTTCAAGCTCTTCAGCGATTCAGCCAAGGTGTCGAATTCCTCCGGCTTTGAGAGATGCGTCAGGTCGCCTGTGTGGAGGACAAACGAAGGAGGCGTGGGGAGCGCGTTAACTTTGGCGATGGCTTCTCGCAATGTTCCGGTCACATCCGGGTTCGCCGGCTTGTTGAAGCCAATGTGGCTATCGCTGAATTGAACGAAGCTAAGGTCGCCTCCTAGGTTCCCCAAGTTTTTTTGAATTACATCGGTCAAGGCAAACGATTTCAAAACGCCGCCCTGCAGCAGACAAAAGGTTCCCGTTCCAGCCCAGGCCATGCATTTCAGGAAGCCGCGACGATCTACTCCATCATGATCAAGGTTCTCTTGAATATGGTCCGGCATAGATCCCCTCCGCTGGCGCATTCGTCGTTTCGAAAGCCCCTCCGTTGCGCTCACTGATCTAGACACTGCATGTCCGCGAAATATTCCCGCAATTTCGAGAAATCCAACCCGAATCACACCATTCCCCAGGGGCCTATTGTTGGGAATAAAATAGATTGAAATCCGGTCTGGAAGACTGAGAGTCTAATGTTCGCATGCGGGACGAAAATCGAGCGCCAGGGCAAGCTGGCGGTTTTGAGGAGGTTGTGCTGCCACATCTGGATGCGGCCTACAACCTGGCGCGCTGGCTCGTCGGTAAGCCTCAAGATGCCGAGGACATGGTCCAGGAAGCGTATCTCCGGGCATTCAAGTTCTTCGGCGGTTATCAAGGCGGCGACGCCCGCTCATGGGTGCTGAAAATCGTGCGCAACACCAGCTATTCATTTCTCGAGAAGATTCGGCCCGCGGAACTCGCGGAGGAATTTGACGAAGAGGTTCACCAGGCTGTTGTGGAGCAGCCCGGTGCGGAAGCGGCGCTCTTGCAATCAGCCGATCGCCGCATGCTTCGCGAAGCGCTGGACGAATTGCCGGTACATTTTCGCGAAGTCATAGTCTTGCGCGAGCTCGAGGGCATGACGTACAAGGAAATCGCCGAGGTAAAGGGCGTGCCGATTGGTACGGTGATGTCGAGTTTGGCTCGCGCGCGCACACAATTGCGCGAGCGGCTAATCCGATTGCGCGCCGAGGAGGAGCAAGGTGGCCTGCGAAAATAAAGAGCTCCTGCTCCGCGCATATTTCGACGGCGAGCTGGACGTCGTTCGGAGCATCGAGTTCGAGGAGCATCTAAAGACGTGTCCGCAGTGCGGGCGGGAGCTGCACGAACAACAAGTCATGCGCGACTCATTGCAAGCGGCAAATCTTTACGAACGCGCGCCGGAAGCTCTGCGAGCAAAAGTACGGGCCGCGATTCCCGGCGAGGCCCCACCGCAACCGATTCCCATCGGGCGCCGCCCAGTACTCGAGTGGCTTGCGGTTGCCGCGGCCATCCTAATCGCAGTTTTTCTAGGGGCCAAGGTGCTTCCTAGCACTGGAGGCAAGACGCAAAATTTAATGGCCGAGGAAATCGCCGCGAGCCACATCCGCTCGATGCAGGCGGGCCATTTGTTGGACGTAGAGTCTACCGACCAGCACACCGTGAAGCCGTGGTTCGCTGGCAAATTGGACTTCGCGCCGCCCGTCGTTGACCTTGCCACGCAAGGTTTTCCGCTGGTTGGGGGCCGCCTTGATTACATCGATCACCGCAACGTGGCTGCTCTTGTGTATCAAAGACAGAAGCATTTCATCAACGTGTTTATCTGGCCCGAAGAAGTGAAAGACGCCAAGCTGCCAGAGATGCAAACTATGCAAGGATATAATCTTTTGTTCTGGTCACACGGCGGCATGGTTTTCTGTGCAGCTTCCGACCTAAATGTGACCGAACTTCGCCAGCTGGCCGAGCTTCTAGAAAGATGAAAACTAGCCGCGTTCTACAGAAGAACGCAGGACCACACTCCACTCCCAGCTCCTAGCTCCAGGCCGTCTTGATTTCAGCTTGGGTTAAGCCTAAAATAAAAAGTTACACGATGAAAGGGCTTTTGCGACAAATGAATCTCTTGGCGGCCCAGCGAATCCCGCTGGGCTTTGTTGTTTGTGGACACCATGGAATGAGCACAGGAGCTTAGATGATGGAAGGAGCTATTCTCGAAGGGCTGACCTTTGACGACGTGCTGCTCTTGCCCGGGCGGTCGTCCGTGCTTCCGGCGCAAGCCGATACGCGCACCTGCCTTACGCGGACAATTTCATTGAATATTCCAATCGTATCCGCGGCGATGGACACCGTAACCGACTCGCGTCTGGCCATCGCCATTTCGCGGCAGGGCGGAATCGGTTTTATCCACCGAAACATGTCCGTCGATCGGCAGGCGGAAGAAGTAGACAAGGTAAAGAGGTCGGAGAGCGGGATGATTGTTGATCCGGTGACGATTGCGCCAGAACTTTCCGTGCGCCAAGCGCTGGACATTATGAACAAGTATAAAGTTTCCGGCCTTCCGGTAACGCGCGGCGCGCATCTGTTGGGAATTCTAACCAATCGCGATTTGCGTTTTGAACGAAATCTGGATCAGCCCGTCAGTGGAATCATGACCAAAGATAATCTGGTTACGGTGCCGGTGGGCACCACGCTGGAAGAAGCGGAGAAAATCCTGCAGCGGCATCGTATTGAAAAACTGCTGGTGGTCGACGCGGATTTCAATTTGAAGGGCTTGATTACTGTAAAGGATATCCAGAAGAAAATTGAGTTTCCGAATGCGACGAAGGATGAGCATGGACGGCTGCGCGTCGGCGCAGCGATTGGCGCTACCGGTGATTTTCTGGAACGCGCGCAAGAACTGGCGAGAGGAAGCGTGGATGTGCTGGCCATCGACACGGCGCATGGGCATACCGCGCGCGTGATGGATGCTATTCGCGCCGTAAAATCCAAGCTGCCAAATATTCAAGTGGTGGCCGGAAATGTGGCCACCGCCGACGGAACGCGCGAACTAATTGCGCTCGGGGTGGATGGTTTGAAAGTCGGAATCGGGCCAGGATCGATATGCACCACGCGCGTTGTTACGGGAGCTGGCGTGCCGCAAATCACGGCGATTTTGGAATGTGCGCGGGCGGCGAAAGACACCGGAGTGCCGCTGATTGCCGACGGCGGGATTAAATTTTCGGGCGACATCAGCAAAGCACTGGCCGCGGGCGCGTCTTCGGTTATGATTGGCGGTCTGTTTGCCGGCACCGAGGAATCTCCGGGCGAGACGATTTTATATCAGGGCCGAACGTTCAAATCGTATCGGGGTATGGGTTCGATCGGCGCGATGGAAGCGGGCTCTGCCGATCGCTATGCGCAAGAAGGCGCGGAACGAGGGAAATCCGTGCCGGAAGGCATCGAAGGCCAAGTGCCGTACAAAGGCCCTCTTTCAGCACTGGTTGAACAGCTGGTTGGCGGTCTGCGTAGCGGGATGGGCTATTGCGGCACTGCGAATCTGAAGGAATTGCAGGAAGGCAGCCGGTTCATCCGCATTTCGCAGGCCGGACTTCGCGAGAGCCACGTGCATGATGTGATCATCACGCGCGAAGCACCGAACTACCGGTTGGAATAATGCTGCAGACAGCCGAAGGCGACCCGACAAAACAGTTCGACGGCAGGGCTGGTTCGTAGCATGCAATGGCTCCGACGTTGGTGGCCGGCGCTTTTATGGGCGATTGTAATATCCACCTTCTCTACCGGCGTATTTACTTCGGATAACACTAGTCGGATTATTGTTCCGATTCTAAAGTGGTTTTTTCCCCATGCCTCACTGGAAACTCTGTTCCTCGTTCATCATTTCATACGCAAGATGGGCCACGTCACTGAATACTTCATTTTGAGTCTGCTAATTTTGCGTGGAATCCGCGCCGGGAAACCGGGAACTCATCTGGGCTGGGCTCTTGCTGCCATCGCTATGGTGGGGTGCTATGCGGCGCTCGATGAGTTTCACCAGTCCTTTGTCCCAGGCAGAACTGCGGCGGTTTCCGATGTGCTGATCGATACCGGGGGCGGTGTGGCCGCGCAGGTGGTGGTAGGACTGCTGATGCTTTTTGGCGATATACGAAAGAAACGGAGAGATGATACTCTGCCGGCTGCTCAGGCCAGCTCAATGCCACCAGATTAATTTTATTCCCCGGAAGGAAAGATTATGCCGAACCGGATCCTGAACGGATCGTGGTATGTCGCAATATTCGTAATCTTGAATGCTAGTGCGGTCCCTGCTGCCGATGCGTTGCATTACCAATTGCGCTTCGAACGGCCGGGCACGCATCTGATGGACGTCACAATTCACGCGGCGGAATTAAAAGGAGCCAGCGCCGAGTTTGCTATGCCGAATTGGGCGCCCGGCTCCTATTATTTACAGAACTATTCTGCAAACATTCAAGCCTTTCACGCCACGGACTTAGATGGCAAACAACTCGCCTGGCGTAAGACCGACAGTCAAACCTGGCACATTGAGCTCGGAAGCGCGAACGCGGTCACGGTTTCCTACCAAGTCTTCGGCGACACGCTGCGCAATAACCAGGCTCAATATAACGAGCGCCATGTGTTTATCGGCGGACCCTCGGTGTGGATGTATCTGGTGGGGGGAAAAGAGCGGCCAGTGGACCTTAGTATCGCTGTGCCGGAAGGTTGGAAAGTGGCTACAGGTATGGAACACACTTCCGACCATACGTTCCGGGCTGCCAACTTTGACTGGTTCGCCGACGCTCCGCTGGAGATTTCAGATTTCGCGGAGAAGGATTTTCAGGTTCTGGGCACTACCTACCATGTGATCGTCCATGATGTGGTCGGTCAGAAGGATTTTGCAAAATTCGTAGACGATATGCAGAAATTTGTGACCACCATCGTGCCCATGTTCAGTTCCGTGACGGGAGCCGAACAAGCTGCCCCGTTCAAGGATTATTGGTTTCTCTTTCATATTTGGCCGAATACCGGTGGAGGCTTGGAGCATCTGAACTCCACCCAGATAAACTTCACGACCGATTGGGATATGCAGTCCCCCCTTCCGGGATATGGCACGCAATACAATTTGAAGCTATTTGTCGCATCGCACGAATTTTTTCATGCGTGGAATGTGAAGCGGCTGCGTCCGCGTCCCCTCGGGCCGTTTGATTATTCGCAGATGGTGCATACACCGTCCCTGTGGATTTCCGAGGGACTTACCAGCTATTACGGCGCGCTGGCTCTGGAACGCGCCGGTCTGGTGACGCCGCAGCAATATTTAGACGCCATTGGCAACCTGATCACGAATTTCGAGCAGTCCCCGGGGAGGCGCGAGCGAACGATCGAAGACACTAGCTGGGACACCTGGTTCAACGGCGATGTTGTCGGCCAGGCAAACAACCTGAAGAACACAAGCTATTCTTACTACGATGGCGGTCAGGTCATGGGTCACATTCTGGATTTCGCCATCCGCAAGGACACAAATAATCAGAAGTCGCTGGATGATTGGATGCGCCTGATGTATTCGCGCTACGCGCTTCCGAAGCCCGGATTCCGGCCCGACGACGCAGTAAAAGCGGCGTCTGAAGTGGCGGGGTCGGATCTGAGCAGCATCTTTCACAAATATATCAGCGGCAAGGAGCCGATTCCGTACGAGGAATATTTTGCTTACGCCGGAATTTCGGTCGAGAAGAAGCTCGACCCTGAAAAACCGTGGCTGGGCGTGAGCCAAAGCAAGAGCGATGACGGCCATACCAAAATCAACAATGTGATTCCCGGCAGCGCCGCCGACCAGGCAGGATTGGATCGCGACGACATCGTAATCGGGATCGACGGGCGTAGTGTGGACGGAGACTCATTCTCTGGAGCCATTCTCGAGCACAAACCCGGAGACACGCTGCGAATGACAGTGATCCGGCTGGGCCGGGTGAAGGAAATTCCGGTGCGGTTGATTGCCAGTCCTTACCCTACCTACACGTTAAAGCCGATGGAGAATCCCGCGAAGGAACAGCAGGCGATCTACAACAGCTGGATGGGAATCAAATGAAGTCACTTTTGGTCGTGAGAAAATAAAAACGGCCCGCTGAGGTTCGATGGCAGGCCGTTCTCTAACAATTTTGTCTAGATTACTTCTTAGCGGACGCTTCCTTTTCTTCAGGGACTTCTTCTTCCGCTGCCTTCCTAGGTTTCTTTTCCTTTTTCTTTAGCTCCGAGCCGATAAACTCGAGAATAGCAAGTTCGGCGCCGTCGCCAATGCGCCAGCCAACCCGAACGATGCGGGTGTAGCCGCCCGGGCGGTCCGCAAAACGCGGAGCGAGATCGGAAAAGAGCTTCTTTGTGGCGCCGGGCGTGGTCAGGAACGAAGCTGCCTGACGGCGCGCGTGAAGCGAGTCGCGCTTGCCCAGCGTGATCATGCGTTCGGCAAGCGGACGAGCCGCCCTGGCGCGCAGAATCGTCGTTTGAATGCGCTCTTTCTCGATGAGGTTGGTAACGAGATTGCGCAATACGGCGCGGCGATGAGCGGGCTGCTTTCCGAGTTTGTGCCCTGAAACGAGGTGTCTCATGATTTATTCCGCGGCCTAAAGCGCCCCGTGTTCCCCTTCTTCCGACGGCGGCGGCGCAGTCTGGCTTGGCAGAGGCGGCCAGATGATGCGCCCGTGCTCGTCGAATTTCATTCCGAGACTCAAACCCATCTTTACCAGGATGTCTTTGATCTCGTTCAGCGACTTGCGTCCAAAATTCTTCGTTTTCAGCATTTCGGATTCGGTCTTCTGGACCAGTTCGCGCAGGTTTTGAATGTTTGCGTTCTTCAAGCAATTATAGGAACGCACCGAAAGTTCCAGCTCTTCCACCGACCGGTCGAGATACTCCAGGCGAGGATCGCTGTAGTTTTCGACGACTTCTTCCGGCAGATCGGGCTGCTCTTCGAAATTGATGAAGATGCTCATGTGATCTTTCATCAACTTGGCAGCCAGTCCGATAGCATCCTGCGGAGTAATTGCGGCGTTGGTCCAGACCTCGAGAGTCAGTTTTTCGTAGTCTGTCATCTGCCCCAAACGCGCGGCTTCCACGGCGTAGTTCACTTTGCGTACCGGCGAGTGAACGGAGTCGATCGGGATGTAGCCGATCGGGAGATCCTCGTCGAAGTTGCGGTCCGCGGCGACATATCCGCGGCCGTTCTTCACGCGCAACTCGAGTTCGAGCTTACCGCCTTCGCTGACCGTCGCGATGTAAACGTTCTTGTCCAGGACGGCGATATCGGCATCCTCTTCGATTTTCGCAGACGTTACCGGCCCGGGCGTATCGACGACCAGCGTAATGGTCTTGGGCTGGTCCGTATTCAACTTCAGCGGCACTTGCTTCAGATTGAGGATGATGTCGGTAGCATCTTCCACCACGCCTGGAATCGGCGAAAATTCGTGGAGCACGCCTTCAATTCTGACGGCGGTAATGGCCGCACCTTCAATCGAGCTCAACAACGCACGCCGCAACGAATTGCCAACCGTAGTTCCCCACCCGCGTTCGAAAGGCTGCGCGGAAAATTTGCCGAATTTATCGGTGAGTGTTTCCGGTTCTGCCGCCAAGCGCTTTGGTTTCTGGAATCCCTTCCACATATGCCAATTTCCTCCTGGTTCGCCACCGGCGAACCCACAAACTGTTCAACGTTGACGATCTCTGGTGCGTTACTTCGAATACAACTCGACGATGAGCTGCTCGTTCATCGGCGGGGTCTGCACGTCTTCGCGGCGAGGCATCGCCACTACGCGCGCTTTGAAATTTTCCCGGTCAATATCGAGCCAGGGAGCGACACCCTGGCTGTTCGCCAGGTTACGGGCTTCCAGCACCATCGCGTTCTGGTGCATCTTTTCCTTCAACGCAATATCTTCGCCCACTTGCACGAGATAGCTCGGTATGTTGACCTTGTGTCCCTTCACACGAATGTGGCCGTGCAGCACCAGTTGACGTGCCTGCGAACGCGAGCCTGCCAGGCCCATCCGATACACGACATTGTCGAGACGCCGTTCGAGTGTGACCATAAGGTTCGAACCCGTGGGCCCCTTGGTGCGTTCCGCTTTTTCAAAATAGGTGCGGAACTGCCGCTCGAGCAAACCGTAGGTGCGCTTGACTTTCTGCTTCTCGCGCAATTGGATTCCGTAGCCGACCATCTTGGGACGGCGCGACTGGCCGTGCTGCCCCGGAACAAAATTGCGTTTCTCGATGGCGCATTTTTCTGTAAAACACCGCAGACCCTTAAGGAAGAGTTTCATCCCTTCCCGGCGGCACAAGCGGCAAACTGCTTCACGATGTCTTGCCAAAGCATTGTCTCCTTTTCCTGACTTCTCAAATCTCTTTGCCCGCTAGACGCGGCGGCGTTTGGGCGGACGGCAGCCGTTGTGAGGCACCGGCGTCACGTCCTTGATTGCGTTGATATGCAGGCCCGACGATGCTAGGGCGCGCACTGCCGACTCGCGACCAGCGCCGGGACCCTTCACCCGAACTTCCACAGATTTCATTCCGTACTGATCGCGCGCAACGCCCGCGGCGGTCATAGCGGCCTGTTGCGCGGCGTACGGCGTACCTTTGCGCGAACCCTTAAAGCCCACCGAACCGGCCGAAGACCAGCTTACCGCGCGGCCATCCGGGTCGGTGAGAGTAATGATCGTGTTGTTGAACGTCGCTTGGATGCACACCACTCCGTGAGGAACGACGCGCTTTTCCTTCTTCTTGCGAAACTCTTTCTTGCGCTTGGTGCTTTTCGCAGCTGCTCCTGTCGCTGGTGCAGCCGCTGCGCTTTGAGGGTCTTTTGCCACGCTGTGTGTCTCCTGTTTTCTCTACGCCTTCATTCCTTACTTGCGCGCCATCGTTTTCTTCTTCGCTGCCACCGCGCCCTTGCGCGGACCTTTCCGCGTGCGTGCATTGGTGTGCGTGCGCTGGCCACGGACTGGAAGATTTCGGCGGTGGCGCAGTCCCCGGTAGCATTGAATTTCAATGAGGCGGCGAACGTTCATCTGCGTCTCTTTCCGCAGATCGCCTTCCACGCGGCCTTCCGATTCGATAGCGGCCCGCAGATGGGTCACTTCCTCTTCCGTTAAATCCTTGATCTTTTTCGTGGGGTCCACATTCGCTTGCGCAGCGAGCGAACGGGCACGCTGCTGGCCGATTCCGTAAATAGCCGTCAGCCCAACCCACAACCGCTTGTTTGGCGGCAAATCAACACCTGCAATACGAGCCATCCGTTTTTCCCCCTTCCTAGCCCTGGCGCTGGCGATGCTTGGCGTTCGAACAGATCACGCGCACCACCCCGCGCCGATGAACGACCTTGCACTTCATGCAGATTTTCTTAACCGATGCTCTCACTTTCATTTCTTCTATCCCTTCCTGCGTTCGCGGTCTTGCTACTTGTAGCGATATACGATGCGGCCGCGCGTCAGGTCATACGGCGAAAGCTCCACGGCTACGCGGTCTCCGGGCAGGATGCGTATAAAATTCTTTCTCATCTTCCCCGAAATGTGGGCTAGCACCTGATGCTTGTTCTCCAGCTCCACGCGAAACATTGCGTTTGGAAGCGGTTCGACTACGGTCGCCATGACTTCAATGGCATCTTCTTTCCCGCTGCCTTCGTTCGATTTCTTTTTTTCCGGCTCTGGCCTTCGAATCATGAGCTCCTATTTCCGGCTTGAGATATC
>Ga0307477_10003775_pt1 | contig 11147 bp, 11 predicted proteins | sample atmos_gasesECM2C_FD_203316 | JGI IMG/M metagenome (GOLD analysis project Ga0307477, IMG submission 203316) | Hardwood forest soil microbial communities from Morgan-Monroe State Forest, Indiana, United States - atmos_gasesECM2C_515 | ecosystem: Environmental > Terrestrial > Soil > Temperate... | reverse complement strand
GCCAAGAGCCTGCAGGTTCCGTTCAGCCAAGTGACCGACGCGCTGCAGGTGTTCATGGGCTCCGTTTACGTGAACGATTTCGATTTCAACAACCGGTCGTACCGCGTGTACCTGCAAGCGGACCAGCGGTACCGCGCGGAGGCCAGGGACATTCGCGGCTACTATCTGAAATCGGACGCCGGGAAAATGATTCCGTTGGACAATCTTGTCGAGATCGAGCAGACGGCCAATCCGCAGGTTATTTCGCACTTCAACCTGTTCCGTTCCGCGGAGATTTCAGGGAGCGCCGCGCCTGGTGTCAGCACGGGGCAGGCCTTGGCGGCGATGGAATCCGTTGCGCGCAAAGAGATGCCTCGAGGAATGGGATTTGAATGGAGCGGGCTTTCGCTGGAAGAGGTGCAGTCGGGCGGAAAAGCAGTGATTCTGTTCGCGCTGGGGTTGGTGTTCGTGTATCTGACGTTGGCGGCGCAATACGAAAGTTACATTCTGCCCCTCATCGTGCTTTTGGGCGTGCCGGTCTCGCTGCTTGGGGCGTTAGGAGCAATCGCGCTGCGCGGCTTGACCAACGACGTCTACTGCCAGATCGGATTGGTGATGCTGATCGGATTGGCAAGCAAGAACGCGATTTTGATTGTGGAGTTCGCCGAGCAATTGCAGGAACGAGGGATGTCCACATTGAATGCGGCGATCGAGGCGGCCCGCATCCGGCTTCGACCAATCCTGATGACTTCGCTGGCGTTCATCCTGGGAGTCGTGCCGTTGATGATCGCAAGGGGAGCGGGAGCGGCGGGCCGGGTGTCGGTAGGGACAACCGTATTTGGCGGGATGATCGCGGCTACGAGCTTGAATCTCCTCTTCATTCCGACGCTTTATGTTCTGGTTCGTGGCATTGTGCCGCGCAAGCGCGTTGCCGCCGCAGCGACGACTTGATAAGGGCCAGAAAACTACTCCAGCGAAGGATTCGTTGTAAAAACTCCGCCTTAAATCGCGGCCTGTTTTGCAGTACGGCCGAGCGTCACGGCCCGGCAAGCCTTGCAAAGGCGGCTGGCCTTCAAATCAATCCATTCAACGCCATGAGAAGGCGACATCACACATTGGTAGTCATCACAGTGCGATAGTTCGAACGTGTGGCCCAGTTCGTGGATCGATTCCTTCAAAAGCCGATCGCGGAAGAGCGCCGGATCGGGCGGAAGTCCGTAAAATTCCTGGCGCAATCGAAAGGAAGACACCACCGCGCAATTTCCCTGCAGCTGAGCTTCGCCGAACACGAAGGTCAGGATTGGAATGTATAGATCGACCGAGGTCACTCCGAGAACCCTCCAGGTGTCCGGCGTGACGCGGCGAATCAACGAGGCGAGAATTTCGGTTGAGGAATATTGCTGGCGAGCCGAGTTGAACGCGAAGGCGGGCTCCGGATCGAGGATGGCACATGGAGCCGCGAACTCGCCACTGATCCCCTCGCGCAGGTGGCCGAGAAGATCGGCTGGAACCGAACCAAACGGCATGAGCTGAATGAGCCTCACGTGACTTCCGCCGCAGCCACTCTCTTCCACCCGTACTTTTTCAACTTGTTGTGTAAAGTGACGCGATCGATATCGAGCACCTCGGAGGCGAGCGTCTGGTTGCCCTTGCAGTCCTCAAGAACGGCCCGAGGGCTACCGCGCCGATGGTAACCACATCAGGGATGTGAGAGAGCACGCGGTAAGTGAGTAGAGGCAAGGCTTCGGTGCTGATGTCGGTCTTGTAACCAAACGTCTCGAACGGAATGCTCGAAAGCAGGAGCACAGATGTGCCGCCCACTTCCTCAAGCCCATAGACGCGGTTGACGTACTGCCCTTGCCCCTTGGCGATGCGGTCTTTGGCCTCGGCGATCAGGTCATCCCGGTCGCCAAATTTTGTTGCGCCCGTGGGACAAGCCTCCGCGCACGCCGTTGGGAGGCCGTTAGCCAGCCGGTCGGCGCACATGTCGCACTTGCGCACCAGCGGCAGCGCCTTGCTCCATTCGTACTTTGGCACGGAAAATGGGCAGGCCATCATGCAATAGCGGCAACCGATGCAGCGAGAGGCTTCATAAACGACCGGCCCAAGGGTGCTCTTACGAAATGCGCCTACGGGGCAAACGGAGGCACAGGTGGGATCCTGACAGTTCATGCACAGGCGGCGCATGAATTTGTCTTCGTGACTTAAGACAACCGTGTACTTGTGATCGGATTGCTTCTGTTCTGCGGCAATGTTGTCGTCATACGGAAGGCCATGATGTTCAGCACAGGCCTTCTCGCACATCTTGCAGCCGATGCAGAGAGTCGCATCGTAAAGGATGCCCTCGCTCATGGTTGCTCCCTGGAGCGACGTGCTCGAGGACTGTTGATAAGTTCAGCGGTGATGACCATGTGAGTGATGAAACCTTCTGCGCACTCGTTGGCGCATGGCAAGTATGACCAAGAAAAGGGAGCAAGCCCGTGAAAGACGTCACTGAGGAAGGTGACCCGTGTCACCCGCGGGTGTTGAAACTTATCGCTTTAACATATTGGAACAGGAAGCTTTGAACACCAAAAAAAGAGCGAGGCCCCGGGGACTCTGAGCCCGGGACCTCGGTGCACCCACCTAATGGAGAAGGAGGGAGCCTCAATCAGGTCAGGAAGAATTCGCGAGTAATCTGCGGCCACTTTTCCGTCGGCAGCTGCAACGTCAAGTCGTGAACCGCGACGCCGCCATCTTGAGCAACGGCACCGGCCAGCACCGGAATCCGCGTTCCGAGGCGGTGCGAGGCCTCGGCCATCCACTTACGCGCCAGGCTCCCGCTGAGGAGATTGCGGAAGGTCGTAGTCACATCGGGCGAGACCACCGACACAAACCAACCTTGGCCGTACGGATCAGAGTTGCCCAGGCTGACGTCTTTCACGAGCGCCTCATTTACATTGGTCACTTCGCCTTCGACGGGAGAAACCAACTCAGTCTTTTGACCGTCGCGAAGGAACGTGACGAACTTTTGGCCTTGGCGGAGCCACTGGCCGCGCTTCGGGAGCACGATTTCGTCAACTCTGCCCACCAGCCTTGCGCCAAAATCATCAATGCCCACACGCACCAACGTGGGACTCTCCTGTAATGCCCAGGTGTGTCCCTGGTGATAATGCCGATTCTCCGGCACGTCAAAACCAGCCACAATCGTCGGCATCAGGCGAGGCGAAGCAGCAGTGGCTTCCTGCCGAGCGTCCGCCGTTTGCGCAGCTTCCTTTCCTTTCCTCAGGTAGTCGATGGTGAGGAAGATAGCGAACATCGCAAGCATCAGAATAACTGTCATGGCCGGCCTCCTGGCTTCAGTCCATTTCACTTCCAAATTCCAAGCTTTAGAAAGGCACGCAGCCTGCCATCTCGAGGAAGTCCAGCGGGAAAACTACTAAGTCGTTTGAAAAGAGCTAGCAACCGGAAAGGGAACGTCAAGTTGCGGCGAGAGACGAAACCTGGAGGCGTGTGGAGTTGTTGAAATTCTTGACAGGGAAATTGCCTAGAGACTAAACAGATCCGCCAAAGCTGCCGAGAACGAACGAGTTAGCTGTTGAACTCGAACTGTTGAGAATAGCAACAGCGCTGCTAAGATCTTCAGCGGAGCACCACAGAAGTCTGCAACTAAACCGAGTGCGATTGTTCAGCTCTTGCCTTGATAGAAAATCCTAATCTCTTTCACAACCTGGTCTTGCTGAGCGTCTGTCAATTCAGGGAAAACGGGGAGAGAGAGCACTTCCCTGCTGGCCCTCTCGGACTGAGGCATCTGTCCTTCGCGGTAGCCGAGATGGGCAAAAGCGGATTGCAGGTGAATACAAAGAGGGTAATAAATCTCCGACGGCATACCGCGCGACCCAAGGTGCTCCTTCAGGGCATCGCGGCGCTGGGCGCGAATGGTGAACTGGTTGTAGACGTGCTGAAACTGGCTGGACGGAGGCCGAGGGCAAGTGATGAATGCGGACAATCCAGCCTGTTCGAAGAGGTCACGATAGCGCGCGGCACGCTTCAGGCGGCCGTCCGTCCACGCGTCCAAATGGCGAAGTTTCACGCGAAGAATGGCGGCTTGAAGCGCGTGCAACCGGCTGTTGGTACCCAGGATGTCGTGAAAGTATTTCTTCTTGCTGCCATGGACCCGAAGCATCTTGAGGCGTTCCGCCATCTTGGGATCGCCAGTAGTGATCAACCCCCCCTCGCCGGCTCCTCCGAGGTTCTTCGAGGGGAAAAAGCTGAAACAGCCAAAATCGCCGAAGGTGCCAATGAAACGATTGTTGTAACGAGACAGGATCGCTTGTGCAGCATCCTCGATGATCAGCAGTTTCCGTTTTTTGGCGAGAGCCACGATTGGATCCAGATCCGCCGGCAGCCCGAACAGGTGAACAGGCATGATGGCGCGGGTCTTTGGCGTGATCGCGCCTTCAATTTTCTCGGGGTCGATATTGAAAGTCGCTGGATCGATGTCGACAAAGACCGGCGTCGCGCCCACGAAAGCGATAGAGCCAGCGGTAGCGATAAAGCTAAACGGGGTGGTGATAACCTCGTCGCCAGCGCCGATTCCTGCCGACATGAGAGCCAAAATCAAAGCGTCGGTGCCGGATGCGCAGCCAACCGCATGCTTTGCGTTGAATTTTGCGGCGAACTCCTGCTCGAAAAGAGCCACTTCCGGTCCGAGGATGAACTGCTGGCTCTCCATCACACGCGTGACTGCCGCCATGACCTCATCGCGAATGGCAGCGTACTGCACTCGCAAATCCAGGAAATCAAAGGCAGGCTGCGCAAGATTTGCGGACCCCGGTTTCGAGGAGTTTTCGATTGTGCTCTGCGGCATATCTGATCCCGTCAGCGGGACGGCGGTAGCGATGCCCGCTCCTCCTAGTGTAAAGCAAAAATGCGGATTGCCAGCCGCGGTTTAACCGTCTTCGAACGCTTGGCGGCCTATGGCTGCGGGGGATGCGCTTTGAAGTATTCCGTCAGGCTTTCGCCGATTCCTTGAACGCCTTGGCGGACGTTTTTGTCCATCGCCGCGGCAACTGCCGAAACACTTTTTTCGGCCGCGGGTTCGTCGTGCGAATACGCGTAGCTCCAAAGCAGCGCTCGTGACTTGCGATCCCATAGCCGTGCCTCGAAGCTGAGCCGCGCCGAAATGGTGCTTCCGTCCAGTTCCTTAAAATCGTAGAGATGACCCGACAAAATGTATCTCCCGCTCAAGTCGCTTCGAACGACGTACACCTCCCTGAACTTGCCAGTCGCGCGCAATCCGCGAATGATCGAATCGCGCAGCATTTCAACGGGCGGTTCGGCCCAGCGCTGGTCCTCATAGGTTCCCATCTCCGGCGAATCGTATCCATAGACAATGCGGTCATCCATGTAGAGATGGGGAGCCTCGAAGGACCGGACCAGGATCGTCGTATCGATGGCTTCCGGGGCGGCGGGGACCGCCGCGGGATAGGTGATCTGGTAGTACTTAAGAGGGCGAGGCTTGGCACAGCTTGACAGAAGCATCACAAGCGCGAGGATGATAGCGCATTCTCTCCTGAGGCGCGCCTCGCCACTTACTAATCCGGCGAGGCGGTTAATCCTGATTCGAAGGCAGTGGCGGATGCTCATGGCTTCTCTCCAGGCCTGCGGTCGCGCGGGCTGGCGGGGTTTATCAGGCTCGAGGGACGGCGCTTGATGCTGGCCGTAAACTCCTTCAGGTTCTGCGAAACGATGCGGAGATTGTTCAGAAGCTGGTCGATGTTGTCGGAGTTGTTCTCCAGCATCTGGTCGAGCCGTTGTACCAGGTCGGAGGCTGTCGTCAAGGATTCGCGAAGTCGTTGAACCGACGCCCGGATGTCTTCCCTGTTTTCGCCCAGAATGTCATCCGCCTTTTTCAGAGCGTCGTTAGCCTGATCCGCGGCCTTGTGAAGTTGATCGAGCAGGGGCCCAATCTTTTCGCTTGCGGCGCTGACATTGTTCAGCGTGTTCCTGATCTGGGGGCGGTTCTCAGCAAGCATTCCGTGCACATCCGCGAGGCTTGCGGAGACATTCTCCCGATTCTGATCGTTCAAGAGGTCGTTGACGCGATCGATGGTGACCCTCAGCTGTGTAACTCTTTCGTTCAGATTGGCGAGCAGTTCCTTTGCTTGGGGGGCTAATTGATTGATTTGTGCGGTCAAGTCATTGAAACCGACATACGGGTCGGCCGGCAAGACCGCGCCATCCGGAGCCCGCTGAGCGCCAATCGAGCCCGCTCTAATTTCGAGGTGATTGTCTCCCAGCGGGCTGAAACTCAAAATTGCCACGTGGCTGTCCGTTTTTATGGGCAGATCGCTCTTGACGTCGAATTCCATGTCCATCAACGCAGGATCGGCAGGGTCGATTCTCAGTTTTTCCACGCGGCCGATCTTTGGCCCGCCCTCATAGCGGACGGTCGCCCCCGGTTCGAGCCCGGCAACATTGCGGAATTTGGCATGGAAGGTCCTCGTGGAACTGGCGAGGGCTCCCGAAAGGGTGAACACCGTGATGACCAGGAGTGCCGTCGCGATAACTACAAACAATCCAACGAAAACCTGTTCGCGCTTTCCTTCCATCTCTACCTGCTCTTCCCCTGACGCCCCTCGCTGGATTTCGAGGCCGGCTCCGTCAGCATTTGCAGATAATCGAGCTCCTGGGCAACTGCGGGTTCCGGAACACGATCCAGAAATTGCCTGACCCTTGGATGTATGCTCTTTTGCATTTCCTGGACCGTCCCCAGAGCGACCACCTCGCCTTTATTGATCAGCACCATGCGGTCGGCAATCAGAAAGGCGCTCGCCAGCTCGTGCGTGACAACGATGATGGTCATGTGGAACGCCTTTTTCAACTCCAGAATGAGCTGGTCGATACCCGCGGCGATGATCGGGTCCAGCCCCGCCGAAGGCTCGTCAAAAAACAGAATTTCCGGATCCATTGCCATTGCCCGGGCCACCGCTGCGCGCTTCTTCATACCGCCGCTCAGTTGCGAAGGCAGAAAGTCTTCAAAGCCCGATAGCCCTACCTGGTCCAGCTTCAAGCGCACCATGATTTCCACGGTGCTGGGTTCGAGTTTGGTGTGTTCTTGCAGCGGCAGCGCAACGTTTTCGCCCACGGTCATCGACCCGAAGAGCGCTCCACCCTGGAACGACATTCCCAGCCTCGTGCGGAGCTCATCTCTTTCAGCTTCTGAGATCGCCGCAAAGTTTTTTCCACGAATCCAGACTTCCCCCGAAGTTGGTTTTTCGAGGCCCACGAGCGTGCGCAGTAGCGTGCTCTTTCCCGACCCGGAGCCTCCCAGAATCACGAGCGTCTCCCCGCGCTGCACGTCGAAAGAGATCCCGTGAAGGATCTCCCGGCCGCTGTAGCTCACCCGCAAATCGCGGAGAGAAATCATGGGACCCTCGAACGAATCCGAGGCGTCCCGTCTTAATTCGGGGACTTTAGCCATAGGTTTAGTGCTCTCCTAGGAAGAAAAACAGCATCGTGAAGACCAGATCGACCAGAATCACAAGAAAAATGGACATGACCACGGCCCGGGTGGTGGAACGCCCCACCTGCTCCGCGCCGCCGGCCGTATTCAGCCCTTCCAGGCAGCCCACCGCCGTGATCGTTCCTCCAAACATGAAGCTCTTTATCAGCCCTGTAATTACATCGCGAAGATAAAGCGCATCGAGCGAAGCGGTAATATACCGCCAAAACGTGAAATCTGCCTGCGCCACGCCAAAGAGGGAGCCGCCGAGAATACCCATGAAATTGGCCCAGATGGTCAGGCAGGGCACCATCAGAATCATGGCTGTGAACTTGGGTGCCACAAGAAAGCTGACAGGGTCGATGGCCATCGTCTCCAGCGCGTCAATTTCTTCGGTAACCTTCATGGTGCCGAGTTCGGCGGCGAAGGCGGACCCCGAGCGGCCAATGACGATCACCGCGGTGATCAGAGGGCCGAGCTCCCTGGTCATCGACAGGGCCACGGCGCTCGCGACGTAGCTCATTGCGCCAAAGCGCCGCAACTCGTACGCGGCCTGTAACGCGAGGATCAGTCCGATAAAGAAGGTAATCAATGACAGGATTGGCAGCGCGCGCACGCCCGCTTCCATGGCCTGCGATACCGCGCGTTGGAATCGAACAGGCTTTCCGAGCAATGGGCCAATGAATGTGAAGTAAGCGGCGCGGCCTGCCAAAAAAGCGAGCGCACCGACGTATGCGAGACCATCCAGAACTGACGCCCCGACTTTTCGCAGAATTTCCACGTAAGCAGTTGACCTTTTGCCGTGCGAACCCAGGCGCCGCTAGGAAGACAACGCCTGTTCTTCATCCTCGTAAATCTCAAAGATCTTCTGCAGACGCGAAAGTTGCATCACTTCTCTGACCGCAGGGCTCAGGCCAAAGAGGATTAGCCGCGAGCCCTGATCTCGCGAGGCTTTCAGCCCCTCGACCAGGGAAGCAATGCCCGAGCTGTCGATGTAGCGTACATTCTTCAGATTCAGGAATACCTTTGCCATGTGTTTCTCTTTGATTTCGCCGAGGAGCACTTTGCGCATCGTGGGGGAATGCGCGAGGTCGATATCGCCGGAAAGGTCCAAAATAACCCAACCTTCTGATGGGCGGGCAACTATCTGCACGGTCTATTCTCCTTCTCGCCTGTCTCCGGTCTAGCCGGCTCCAGATACTTCACCATCCGCAAAAGATTCTTGTCATTTTTGCGGCTGAATTCCACTTCGTCCATGCTCTGCCTCATAAAATGCAGCCCCAAGCCACCGGGGCGTACCTCCTCCAACGGACGTCCCTGGAGCTTCTGTGGATCGGCGGGCTCACCGGAATCCTCAAGCAGGATTTCCAAGCCGCCCATGAGATTCGCGTCCTTGCACCAGAGCTTGTGGCAGCTGAGCGTGATCGGGAGTCCCGGACGTCCCTTGTAGGCGTGGCGAATCACGTTGGCCACGGCCTCGTCGACCGAGCGCACGATCGCCCGCAAATCGGCTTCCGGGAAATGCATGGATTCCGCCGCACGCTCCAGCGTGGCCCGCACCAGAGAGAGGGCTTCCGGATTGCTCTCCAGCTCCAGCCGCAGCAACAGCTCCGAATGGTAACGATCTCGGTTCTTGCTTGGCTTGTGGCTACCCTTCATATTCTTTCGTGGGACGCGCACTCGGACTTCCTGCTCCGTGCTCCCCGGAAAGACGGCATGGTTCCCGGCGAGGAGACGATGCCATTTTCCGCGGCAGCTGACAACCAAAAGTTTTTGCGGTTGGAGTCTCCGCATGGCTCGTCGGTACTTACATTTTGGTGAGCCCGAGGGCTGAGCGACCCGACACATAGGTGACAGTTCGTACCCGACACACAGGTTACACTGCAGTTTGTGGTTCGCCGGCGAGCCGGGTGCCGCACCCTCGTGGTTCTCCAGGGTGCGGGTTTTGACTTTTCTGTCCTCCACCCCCTCGCCTTTTATTCACTCCTCAGCTGTTTTCTTCGGTGATATCCTCCCACCGTGCTTCCAGATCCGTCACAAAGCATTCCCCACACTGGTACTCTGTTTCTATGCTGTTGAGTTCCGATTCGCACCGAGGAGGTCTACATGCCTGAGGCAAAAGGGATATGGGACGGGTTGATGGACTTTTCGTTTCGTCTTTACGCCACTCCGCGGATGCTGAAATTCTTGTATGCCGTTCATCTGCTGGCAGGTCTCGTTGCCGCAGTTGCCTGGGTTGTGGTCGCATTTCAGCAGGCTCCCGTGCAAGGCTTACTTGCATTGCTCGCGGCATTGGTCGGTTTCTTTTTCTGGATTCTCTACTGTCGCGTTGTTCTGGAAGTGCTTGCAGCGGTGTTTCGCGTGGCGGCTGCGATCGCGCCAGACCACCCGACACAAGAGCAGTAGTCTGGCTGTTAGTAGCTGGTTGTGCCGGCAATTGCGCCTTCTACAAAGGGTCGGCCCAGTCCCCCGCCGGGTGCCGTACCCTTGTGGTTTTCTAGCGTGCGGTTTTGACTTTTCTGTCCTCCGCTCCTCACCTTTTATCGCCCAGTTACAAGAAGATCGGCAAAAACCCCACTCCCCCTAGCCCGATTCTCAAGTGTTACTTTAACTCCCCCACCAAATCCACTATTTACTACTACTTTGCGCACCGTTGTCGGTCCGCCGACGTTCCCTACCCTGCAACGACCGTTCTAGAACAGGTTCCACAGGAACTGGTTGTACACCTCGTGGTGATACTGCACCTCGGCCGCCTTCACAAACGTGCCGAGATTGCGCGCGCAGCGGTCCGCCGACGCTCTCTTCAGATCCGCGAAGCGAGCCTTGACGTCAGCGCCGAGCAGCTTCGAGATCCATTCCGCTTTCTCGAAGTTCTCTAGCGCGGTGTAGATGTTGTCCGGCAGATAGCGCTCGGCCTGCCTCAGGTTCTTGATCTTCGCGGTATCGCCTTCAAGCCCGGTGCGGAACAGCGAATACATCACCAGGTAAGGATTGGCGTCGGGCGCAACCGAACGGAACTCGACGCGCATGCTGCGCTCGTTGCCGATGGGAATGCGAATCATTGCGCCACGATCCACCGGCGAAGCCTTCAGCTGATTCGGCGCTTCAAAGTGCGGATCAAGCCGGCGGTAGGCGTTCACGCTCGAGTTCATCAGCAGGCAAAGATCATTGCCGTGCGTCAGCACGCGGTCGACGAACGACCAGCCGAATTTGCTGAGCTTTTCTTCACCCTTGGGATCCCAAAACAAATTCTTGCTGTCCTCGGAAATCGAAACGTTCGTGTGCATGCCGCTGCCATTGACCCCAACCACCGGCTTCGGCAAGAAGCTGGCCGTGAGGCCCATGTTGTTCGCTACCTGGCGGCACACCAGTTTGTAGAGTTGGATCTGGTCGGCAGCTCCAACCACGTCCGTGTAGTTGTAGTTGATCTCGAACTGCGACGGCGCGACTTCCGGGTGATCCTTCTCGTTCTGAAAGCCCATGGCGCGCTGCACTTCGGCAGTGGTGTCAATGAACGTGCGCAGCGGATCGCCGGGCAGCGAGTGGAAGTAACCGCCGGTGTCGACATACTCAAATTTCAGGGTTTCGTAGTAGTGCCGCTCCGCGTTAGCGCCTTTGAAGAGGAACCCCTCGATTTCGTTGGCGGCGTTGAGCGTGTAGCCTTCCTTCTTGTACAGCCCGT
>Ga0307477_10003774_pt1 | contig 11148 bp, 12 predicted proteins | sample atmos_gasesECM2C_FD_203316 | JGI IMG/M metagenome (GOLD analysis project Ga0307477, IMG submission 203316) | Hardwood forest soil microbial communities from Morgan-Monroe State Forest, Indiana, United States - atmos_gasesECM2C_515 | ecosystem: Environmental > Terrestrial > Soil > Temperate... | reverse complement strand
GAGATGAGCGCCTGCTCCTCTACGGCCAGGTAGCAACGATTGCCGTCAGTCACCTGCAACAACCAACCGTGGATGTCCTCGAGGTCGTGGTCGGTGGCCACACCGGCCTCGATGTCTTCGAGGTGGGCGGTGATTTCACCCGAGCCGAGCTTGCAGGCCGGGCACTGGCCGCACGACTCGACGTGCAGGAACCGGGAGAACTGCCGGGCCACCTCGACCATGCAGGCAGTGTCGTCCCACACCGAGAAGCCAGCCGCCCCGAGCCCGCTGCCGATCAGCTGGAAGTCCTCGTAGGTCAACGGGACCTCCAGATGCTCCGCACCGATGACCGGGTTGGAGACTCCAGAGAAAACGGCCTTGACCTGGCGGTCGGGCAGGGGGACGCCGGCGGCGGCCAGGATCTCGGCCAGCGGGGTGCCCATCTCGACTTCGCGCACACAGGGGCGACTCGCATCGCCGACCACAGTGGTGAGCAACGTCCCCGGCGAGTCGGGGGTGCCGAACGTACGGAACCACTCCGAACCCCGGGCGAGGATATGAGCCACGTTGCTCAGGGTTTCGACGTTGTTGACCAGCGTGGGGTTGGACTCGTCCGCGTGGGCGTGATGTTCGTCGGGCGTCGTGGCCTGCCAACCGAGTTGGGGGGCGGTGGCGAACAACCCGTGCTGATAGGGCGGCAGGATCCGGGGCAGCGGGGGGTTGCCCTCGATGACCTCGAGCAGCGCCTTCTCCTCGCCGTACAGATACTCCTCGGGCCCCTGGACGACGGTGACGGCGCAGTCCTGGCAGACACCGGCCGCCTGCATGGACGCGATGGCCCGCTCGACTGCCTCGATCTCGCGGCTGAAGCTCGCCTTGAGGCAGATGAAGGCCTCCCGGGCGTCCAGCGCGAACGCCGCAATGATGAGTCCTTCGACCAGCTGGAAGGGATTGGCCCGCATCAAGGCCCGGTCTTTGAACGTGGCCGGCTCGCCTTCAGCGCCGTTGGCCACGACGTACCGATGAGTACCGGGCTGGCTCGCGACGCCCGACCATTTACGTCCGGTGGGGAAGCCGCCTCCGCCGCGGCCCCGAAGCCCGGAAGCGGCGACCTCGGCGATGGTGGCCTGCGGGCCGAGGTCCACGGCCCGCTGCAGGCCCGTGAGCCCGCCCGCGGCGCGGTACTCCTCGAGCGAAGACACGGGTGCCAACAAGAACCCCACGTTGTCCATCGTCGCACTCACGGCCCCGTCCTACCCACTGACGCCTGACCGCTACCTCACCGATAGTCCGGGTTGGGGAAGTCGAACCGGCAGCCGGCGTCCCATTCCGAGCGCTGGTTGCCGTGCGCCGGTATACCTCCGGCGTCTTTGACCATGCGGGCCAGGTGCAACAGGTTCCAGGTCATGAACGTGGTGTTCCGGTTGGTGAAGTCGTTCTCCGGGCCGCCCGAACCCGGATCTAGGTACGAGGGCCCGGGGCCGGCCTCCCCGATCCAACCGGCGTCGGCCTGCGGCGGGATCACATAGCCGAGGTGCTGGAGCGAGTAGAGAATGTTCATGGCGCAGTGCTTCACGCCGTCCTCGTTGCCGGTGACGAGACAGCCCCCCACCCGCCCGTAGTAGGCGTACTGGCCGGCCGCGTTGAGCAGGTGCGAATTGCCGTAGAGACGCTCGATGACCTTGGTGCAGATCGATGACTTCTCGCCGAGCCAAATCGGAGTGGCCAGGACCAAGATGTCGGCCGCCATGACCTGTTGGGAGATCTCAGGCCAGGCATCGGTCGACCAGCCGTGGTGCGTCATGTCCGGATACACCCCTGACGCGATGTCGTGGTCGACAGCTCGCAGGGTGTCCACGGTGACGCCCCGCCGCCGCATGATCTGGATGGCGACGTCGGCCAAGCCCTGCGTGTGGGACTGTTCAGGCGAGCGCTTGAGGGTGCAGTTGACGAAGAGCGCCCGCAGGTCGGAGTAGTCAGTCGTCGCGTCCCTGCACAACTGCTCCTGCTTGGCGTTGAGCATGGGTCCTCCCAGTGGTCGTCGACCCACGCAGCATCGCACCCCGAGCTGCGTCGGCGGCCAACCGCGCCCCCTCAGCGGGAGGGAGAAGGTGCAGCGCGTCAGAGAACACCTCCACGCCGACCGGTGCGACGGCGCCGATGGCGGCCAGCTGGCGCAGCAGGCGCGGCAGGTCGAAGTCCCCGTCGCCCGGGAGGCGCCGGTGATGCAATGTGGCCGTGATCAGGTCTCGCTCGGGCACGCCCGGACCATCGCTCAGCTGGATGCCGGTCACGCGATTGCCGGGAATCGAGCTCAGCACGTCCCAATCGCCGCCACCCCGGAACCAGTGCCACGCGTCGACGGCGATCCCACCGTTGGCGCGGTCGGCCAGTCGCACGATCTCCCAGGCTGTAGCCAGGTCGGGGATCCGCGACCACGGGAGGAACTCGAGGTGGACCAGCAATCCGTGCTCCGCCGCCCGGTCACACAGCCCGGCGAAGCACTCGGCGGCGTCCTGGGTCGTCCACGTCCCGCCGAAGACGTCCACGGCGTTGAGTGACCGGGCCCCGACTGCCTCGGCCAAGCGGAGCAGGGCATCCTCGCCGTAGCGGAACACCTCTTCGTTGTCCGCGTCGGCGGGGATGGACACCTCTCGATCGCCGGGCAGCCACCACCAGGCGGGGTCGACCTCGGCCACGGCCAGCCCGTGATCGGCAACCACGGTCCGGATGTCGGCGTCATGCAACCCCGCCCGACGGGCCGACCAGTAGTCCCGACCCCACAGCGAGATGCCGGCGAACCCAGCCGCCTGGGCGGCCTCGACCCGCTCCACCAGCCCCACGTGGCGGGCGAGCGTGCCGGAGCACAACACGAGGTCTCGCGGTCCGAGCATCAGGCTCGTACGTCCTTGAGGATTCCGGGGGAATGGACCGCGGCCAGGTTGTCCGCCAGGTAAGAGGGGGCGGTTTGAGTCTCCACAAACCATCCCGTCGGACACATGGTCAGAATCTCGACGAAGGAAAACCCGGCTCCGGCCATCTGGGTCTCGAAGGCCCGTATCAGCATCTTTTTGGTCCTGGCCACGTTGCCGGCGTTGTTGACGGCGCCCCGCGCCACATAGGCGGTGCCGTCGAGTTGCGCCAGCAGGTTGCTCAGCCGGATGGGATGCCCGTGGGCTTCGGCGGTGCGCCCGTCGAGGGTGTTCTTGGTGCGCTGGCCGAGCACCGTGGTCGCGGTGAGGTGACCTCCGGTCTCGCCGAACACCCCGTTATTGAGCATCACGCAAGTGATCCGTTCGCCGCGGGCGGCGGCGTGGATGACCTCTTGGAGGCCCTCGTTGACCATGTCACCGTCGCCTTGCACGGTGAAGACGAACGTCTCGGGCTTGGCCCGCTTGACCCCCGTCGCCAGCGACGGAGCCCGGCCGTGGAGCGCTTGCAGGACCTCGACGTCGAGGTTGTTGGAGAACGCGGTGTAGCAACCGATGCCGAACACCGCGATGGTCCGCTGGATGAGGCCGAGCTCCTCGATGGCTTCGACCGCCGAACGCATGGCAATGGGCTCGCCGCATCCCGGGCACAGATGGTGGCCACCGACCTCGATGAGGGAAGGGGTGAAGTCGTCGACCAAACGGGCCGGCTCGGTCGGCGCGCGGTCGGTGGGAACGACGACGAGCCCTTCGACCCGCTTCACCGCGGCCCCTCCGACTCGGCCACAACCCGTTGGATGCGGCCTCGGATCACGTTGACGTCGAGGTCGGGCGCGATCCCGAAGCCCGAGCTGTCGAGGCTGAGCCCGCCGATGAAATGCACCGGCGCCCGACCCAGGACGGCCAGGCGGACGTCGTCGATCATCTGACCCTGGTTGTTCTCATACACAGCTACCGCCCGGGCACTTTCGGCCGCCGCCGCCACGACGGCCGACGGGAACGGGAACAACGAGATCGGCCGGACGAAGCCGACCGGCACCGCCTCAGCCCGCAGTTGGCCGACGGCGGCCCGCACGTAACGCCCGGGTGTGCCGAAGGCGACCACGACCACCTCGGCACCATCGGTGAATCCGGTCTCGGCCATCGGCGTCACTCCCGCCACCATCTCGGCGGTGGCCACCACGCACTCTTGGTAGTGCTGGGCCAGGTCGTATCCGACCCGATCGCGCTGCTTGGCCGAACCCAGCGGCGATACCAGCTTGGCCTGCCCGCTCCCCCCGGACGATCCGTCCAGCGCCCAGTCGGAGGCCGGGAGATCCTCCAGTGGGAGCGCCTCCACCTCCACGGACTGGGCCGTGTGAGCGAGGTAGTAGTCGCCGAACACGAGCACCGGGTTTCGCCAGCGGGCGGCCAGATGGAACGCGACCTGAGTCAGCCGGACCGCCTCCACCACGTCCATGGGGGCCAGCACCAGGTGGCGGTAGTCGCCGTGGCCACCCCCCCGCGTGGCCTGGAAGTAGTCGCCCTGCGCCCTGGCCATGTTGAGCACGACCAGCGGCAGCCGGGCCAGCGTCATCTCAGCCAGCGACTCCTGCATCAACGACAGACCCTGTCCCGTCGAGCCCGTAGCAGCCAGCGTGCCCGTCGCCGCTGCTCCCCAGGCCATGCCCACCGCTTCGAGCTCGCTCTCGGCGTTCATGCACACGCCGCCGACAGCCGGCAACTTGTCGGCCATGTGCTCGAGCACCTCGGTGAACGGGGTCATCGGGTAACCGGCAAAGAATCGGCACCCCGCGACGATCATGGCTTCGGCGATCGCCTCCGACCCCTCGAGCAGACGCCGGGTCATCGCACCTCCATCTCGATCGGCGTGTCGTACCTGTAGACCTGGAACACGAAGTCCGGGCAGATCTGTGAACACGCTCTGCACCCGGTGCAGCCGGCCATCAGCAGCGGGTAGCGGTATCCGCGGCTGTTGACCTCGCGGGTGGTCATGATCAGCACCCGCGGGGGGCAGGCGTCGATGCAGAGGTCGCACCCTTTGCACGCGTCGACGTCGATAACGACGGTGCCCCGCGACAGAACCTTCTCGGTCATGCTCGAATCTCGGCCCACGCGGGAGCGAGGCCGACCGGTGCCCGGTCGTAGCCGACCTGCAGGGCGGTCCGGTTGAGCTCGCCGTGCTGCGTGCGATACGACGGAAGGGAAGCAGCCACGGCGTCGAGCAGGCCACCGATGGTTACCAGGCCGGTCACGGCCGCATAGGCCCCGAGCATCACCATCGATGCGACCATCATGTTGCCGAGCTCCAGCGCCGTGTCGGTGGCCGCGACGTCGACGACGACACAGTCAGGCCGTTGCCGCGGTCCTTCGAAGACCGAGGTGTTGACGACGACGACACTCCCGGGCCCGAGCCTCGCCAAGGTGGGTTGGGCGTACGCGTGATGCATGAGGATCGCCGACCACGTCGTCCCAATCGTGGGGGGCGACAGCACAGGCCTGTCGGCCACCACCAGAGTCGCCTCGGTGCTTCCCCCCCTCATCATGCCGCCGTAGCTCCCGAAGAGCTGGACCTCGCGCCCTTCGGCGATGGCGCCCTGCGCCAGCACACGCGCAGCCAGCTGGATGCCCTGGCCACCGATGCCGGTCATGACGAGCTGTCGTTCCACCTGGCTCCCCGTTGCAGAGCACTGATCTGTCCAGTATAAAACAGCGTTCTCGGCCGTGCACGGGGAGGGACGATGAGCGAGATCGGGGTGGCCGTCGTGGGCACCAGCTTCGGATGCCTGACCCACGTTCGCGCTTTTCGGGCAGCCGGGTTCGAGGTGCGCGCCCTGGTCGGGCGCAATGCCGAGCGCACGTCGTCCCGGGCCGCTCGATTCGAGGTCCCGTACGCTACGACCAGCCTGGCCGACGTCTTGTCGCGGCCGGGCGTCGATGCCGTCACCATCGCCACGCCGCCCCACACCCACGGACCGTTGGTGCGCGAGGCCCTCGCGGCCGGCAAGCACGTGGTGTGCGAGAAGCCGTTCGCCCGCGACCAAGCCGAGGCCCTGGAGCTGCTCGGGGCCGCGCGGGCCGCGGGCGTGATCCATCTCCTCGGCACGGAGTTCCGCTGGGCGACGGGCCAGGCGCTGATGCGGCGAGCGATCGCTGCCGGTGCCATCGGCCAGCCCAAGCTGGCCACCTTTTTGCTTCATATCCCGCTGCTCGCCGATTCGGCCGGTGAGGTCCCCGACTGGTGGTCCGACCGCGACGCTGGGGGCGGCTGGCTAGGCGCTCATGGCAGCCACGTGATCGACCAGATCCGCACCACACTTGGCGAGTTCGAAGGCGTGAGCGCCAGCTTGCCCGTGGTGTCGGACCGACCATGGACCGCGGAAGACAGCTACATCGTGCACTTCCAGCTGCGCTCGGGCGTAGTGGGCACGCTGCAGAGCACGGCCGCGGACTGGGGTCCGATCACCATCATCAGCCGGGTGGCGGGAGCCGACGGAACGGTGTGGACCGAGGGCGACACGGTCAAGTTGGCTGACAAGGGCGGTACCCGCACGATCGACGTGCCCCCCGACCTGGCGGGCCCTCCCCCGTCACCGCCGCCGTCGGACCTCCTCACCAGCGCCTATGACCTCTTGCACTCCACCGGCATCGATGTCGGGCCCTATACCCGGCTGGCCGAGACCTTCCGGGACCTCATCCTCGGCCACCCGGTGAGCGACGATCCTCCGCCCGCCACCTTCGCCGACGGGGTGGCCGGCATGGCCGTCATCGACGCCATCCGTCGCTCGGCTCGCTCCCGGAGCTGGGAGACCATCTAGTCAGCTCAGGCGCTCGACCAGGAGCCGGCGCTGGACCTGCGCCGTCGTCGACGTCCGCGGGATCTCCTCGACCACCGCCACCCGGCGGGGCTGCTTGAAGGCGGCCAACCGACCCGCGCAGTGCCGGCGCAGGTCGGACACCCCGGGAGGCGAATGGCCCGGGGCCACGACGACCGCCACGCACACGATCTCTCCCCATTCAGGGTCGGGCACGCCGACGACGGCGAGGTCGGCGATGGCCGGGTGGGCAGCCAGCGCGGCTTCAACCTCGAGCGGCGACACGGTCTCGCCACCGGTGCGAATGACGTCTCGAGCCCTCCCGATGATGCTCAGGTAGCCCTCGCCGTCGATCTCGGCCAGGTCGCCAGTGCGGTACCAACCGTCCACGAGCGCCTCGCCGGTGGCCTCCTCGTCGCCGAGGTAACCGTCGAACAGCAGCGGCCCACGCACCCAGAGCTCGCCGTCGTCGGCCACCCGCACCTCGGCCAGCGGACCGGGCACGCCGCAGCTGCCGGGCTTTCGCCGGAAGTCGGCATGTTCGAGCACGGCCACGCTGCCCGCCTCGGTGGAGCCGTAAAAGACTCGTAGTTGCGCCTGCGGAACAGCGGACGCGATCTCCTCGAGCAACTCGATGGGAGTGACCGACGTGCCCGTGTCGGCGAACCGCACAGACTCCAGATCGACCCCACCACCGCGCTGGTGCTCGAGCACCCGGCGCCACACGGCGGGGACGCAGTTGATCCGGGTGGCGCGGTGGCGTCCGACCGCCTCGCAGATCGCCGCGGCCTCGGCCCGCTCGAGGAAGACGACCCGGTCCCGGGCCTGCCACTGCTGCAGCGCGATGGTCCAGGCCCCCATGTGAATCAGGGGATACGGGCAAACCATCGCCCCCCGGGGCTCGGGCAGCGCGCCGGGGTGGGTCCGCAGGACGTTTACGCGATGTGACAGCACCGCCCCCTTAGGTCGCCCGGTGCTCCCACTCGTGAAGAACACCACGTGCGGATCGGTCTCGGACCGCCCACACGGCCCGGTGTCGCCATCAGGCTCGCGTCGCGCCCGTGCGTCCACGTGGGCGAGGGCGAGCGTCGGCGCGTCGAGCAGGCCCACGCGCTCCTCGTCGGCCAGCACGACCGCGGGCCGGGCGACCGTGAGCAGATCGGCCACCTCCGCCGCACTAAGCGCGGCGCTGACAGGAGCGAAGACGGCGCCCAGCTTGGCCAGCGCCGCGAACACCACGACGAGGTTCAGGTTGATTGCGCTCCACACCGGCACCACCGCGCCCGGCTTGACGCCTATCCCGCTCAACGCACGCGCCCATTGGTTGGCCCGGCCGTCCACCTGCGCGAACGTCAGCGACCGATCGCCCAACGCGGCGGCCAACCGGTGAGGCGCAGCCCGTGCCGCGTTGCGGAAGACGTCCCCGACCAGCAGCTCCTTGCGCATGCAGAACGGTGATCTTAGAGTGTCAGAGCAGCGATGCCAGAGCTCACCGAACGGCTCGCCCGCCGGGCGATCGAACGCTCCGTGGGCGACCGCCATACCGAGTACGTCCAGGAGATGCAGCGCATCGTCGAAGCGACGTACGGGCTCATCGAGCGCAAGGGAGCCGTGGATCCCTCGCTTCGTGACATCCTGCGCGAGACCGGCCTGTCGACGCAGTCCTTCTACCGCTACTTCCAGTCCAAGGACGAGCTGCTCCTGCTCCTGCTCGACGACGGCCGCCGCCGCCTCCTGAGCTACCTCGAGCACCGCATGGCAGGCGCCTCGGACCCCGCCGGTCGGATCCGCGCCTGGATTGAGGGCGTCCTGGCCCAAGCCGGACGGCCCGATGCGGCTGCTCGGACCCGGCCTTTCCTTGCCCACCAGGACCGCCTGATCGAATCGTTTCCCGAGGAGCAGCAGGCCTCGGTCGACCTGCTCGTCGATCTGCTCGTCCCTGGCTTGGAGGAGCTGGCCGGCTCCGACCGGGCCCGACGACGTGACGCCCGGCGCGACGCCGTGGCCATCTACCAGCTGACGTTCGCCGCGCTGCACACGCACCTGGCGCACAGCACGGCCCCGACCCCAGCGGCGATCGACCATCTCGTGCGGTTCAGCCTGAGGGGGGCCGGTGTCACCTGACCGGGTGCTCGGCACCGTGGGCAGCCGCATCGTCTTCGAGAACGACCACATTCGCGTCTGGCAGCTCAAGCTGGCACCCGACGAGAAGAGCGCCGTGCACCGCCACGACCTCGACCACCTGCTGATCCAGGTCCAGGGCGACCGCATCGCGGTCATTCCCGAGCGCGACAGCCAAGGACCCTTCCTCGACTACCTCGCGGCCGACGTCGTCCCGGGTGCCGTCGTCCACGTGACCAGCGGAGGAATCGAGACCGCCCACAACATCGGCTCGGAGCCGTACCTCGAGATCATCATCGAACTGAAGGAGTCGTGATGCCGACCAACGTGACCATCTCCGGCTACAGCCACGTCGCCGTGGCGGCCACGAACATCAACGAGACCCGAGACTTCTACCGGGACCGCTTGGGGTTCGAGGAGCTGCCCCGACCCGACTTCGGCTTTCCCGGGCTGTGGATGCGGGTCGGCGATCTGCAGCTGCACTTCATCGAGGTCGACGAGATGGGACCGCCGCCCAAGGGCTTCCCTCACTTTGCGCTCTACGTCCCCACCGAGGCGTTCCACGCCACGGTCGAGAACCTCAAGACCGCTGGCGTTCCGTTTCTCGGCGAGCCCACCCACCGAGTCGACTTCGGCACCACCGACGTGTGGCAGACATTCATCCAAGACCCCTCGGGCAATGTGATCGAACTGACCGACGTCGGGCCGCTGACTTCGTGAGCGAGCCGCTCGGCGCGGTCCTGGCGAGGTGAGGCGTGGTTTTTGACGCGATCAGGGCCAAAAACCACGCTTCAGCGTGCAACCACCGTCAGGCCACCACTCCGTCGCCCCGCAACCCCGCTATCTCGGGAGCCGAGTAACCCGCCTCCTTGAGAATCTCGTCGGTGTGCTCCCCCGCGGCCGGCGCCACCCGCCGGGCCACGCCGGGCATGCGCGCCGCCGGGCGGGGCTGAAGGATGCGACCCAATGCCGGGTGGTCCATCTCCTCGAGCACGCCTGACGCGACGACCTGGGGATGGCTCCGCACCCCGTCCAGGCTGACCACCGGTGCACACGGCACCTCGCGCGCCGCCATGCGCTCGACCACATCGGACGTGGTCATCTCGGCCAGCCGCTTCTTGACCTCGCGCATCGTGTCGCCCCCGTGCTTCATCCGCCCTTCGACGGTGCCCGACCGTGCGTCCTCCGACACACCCGACGCTTCGACCATGCCCTGCCACTGCTTGTCGGTGAGCGTCACGACCGACACGTAGCCGTCGGCCGTCTTGGTCAGCCGGAACGATCCTGCCACCGCCGGCACTTCGGCGACGTCGTCGAGGCACGTGTGATTCATCATGCCGTCGGGCCACAAGAAGTTGATGGCCACGTCGAGCATGCTGATATCAACGATCCCACCCTCGCCCGTTCGCGACCGCGCCAGCAGCGCAGCGGTGATGGCCTGGGCCAAGGTGTAGGCCGTGGCCTTGTCGACCACCCCGTGGCGCACGAGATCAGGGATGCCTTCCTTGGGATCGGCCTGGCGGGCGGCGATCCCCGACAACGCCTGCACGGCGTGGTCGTAGGCCGGCGCGGGGGCGAACGGGCCCTCCCGCCCGAACCCCGTGATCGACGCGTAGATGAGCTCGGGATGCCCGGGCCGAAGATCGCCGGGTCCGATCCTGAGGCGCTCGGCGACACCCAGGCGGAAGTTCTGCACGAACACGTCGGCCCCCGCCACCAGACGCACCAGGACGGCGTGACCCTCCGACCGTTGCAGATCGATCACGATCGAGCGCTTGTTGCGGTTGAGATTGGCGAAATACGACGTCGTCCCGCCCCGCCCCATCCCGACCTTGCGGATGACCTCGCCACCTGGCGGCTCGACCTTGATGACCTCCGCGCCCTGCTCGGCCAGGACCATGGTGCCGAGAGGACCGGACATGTTCATCGTGAGGTCGACGATCCGGTACCCCGCTAACGGACCTGCCCCTGAAGATGACATGGGGAACGTGACTCCTTCGCCGCCCACGCGCGAGCACGGCGCCCGCTCAGGCGAGGCCCAAGTTAGACGGCCTTGCCGGGATTGAGGATGCCGAAGGGGTCGAGGGCAGCCTTGATGCGGGCGGCCAGGTCGACCACACCGTCTCCCAGCTGGGCTCTCAGCCACGGCCGCTTGAGCGTGCCTACCCCGTGCTCGCCGGTGATCGTTCCCCCGAGTGAGAGGGCCAGGTCCATCACGTGTCCATAGGCGACCTCGGCCCGTTGCACCGACCCCTCATCCTGGCGATCGAAGACGATGAGGGGATGAAAGTTGCCGTCCCCCG
>Ga0307477_10003772_pt1 | contig 11150 bp, 6 predicted proteins | sample atmos_gasesECM2C_FD_203316 | JGI IMG/M metagenome (GOLD analysis project Ga0307477, IMG submission 203316) | Hardwood forest soil microbial communities from Morgan-Monroe State Forest, Indiana, United States - atmos_gasesECM2C_515 | ecosystem: Environmental > Terrestrial > Soil > Temperate... | reverse complement strand
GCGTCCAGGGCCGCGCTCTTGGCCAGCAGCAGATCGCCGGCGGCGAGCACCTGTCCTGCGTCTAGCAGCCTTTGCGAATCGGCATCGATCTCAACGCGCGGGCGCCCACTCTCTTTGACTGCGGCACCGCGTCGTAAACCCTCAATGCCGCGCCGCTCGACTCGCAGCAACAAGGCTTCCATGGGACTGGCGCGTTCCAATTTGGTCAGGAAGTCTCGTGTTTTGTCGATTTGTTTGGTGCTGCGACGCAGGGGAAATGCATCCAGCACGACGCCTCCACCGATGGTGATCACCGGCGAGAACTGGCGGATGATGAAGCGGTCGCCCGGTATCGCCAGCAGCGGCTCTGCTGGGCGCAGTTGCGCCAGCATGCTGCCGCCAGGCTCGAGCTGCTTGCCTTCGAGCAAACGGACTTGGGCCACAGTCTCCGAGGCAAAGCAGTGCAGATGCACTCGCGACAAATGCCGCAACGGCTTGGCGCTGGGCAGCAATTGCAGGCGAACGTCAATCTGGCGAGTGGGTTCGAGCGTCCCTGGCTGGGCCAGCATCATGCCGCGCGCGAGCTCCTCAGTCGCAACTCCAGCGAGATTCACAGCGGTGCGCTCTCCTGCGTGCGCCAGCTCGGCGGCCGCGCCATGGACTTGAATTCCCCGCGCACGAACGCGCTTTCCCACGGGATGGAGCTCCAGTTCCTGCTCGCGACGGATCGCACCGGCGATCAACGTGCCTGTCACCACGGCCCCGAAGCCCTTCATGACGAATGCGCGATCGATGGGCAGGCGCGGAAGGGCGTTGGCATTTCTGGCGCCGGCTTCAGAGGCGATGCGAGCCAGCTCGCGCTTGAGCTGATCGATTCCCGCTCCGGTAATCGCGCTCACGGGGACAATCGGCGTGCGCTCGGAATCTAGAAAGGATCCGCGGAGAAAATCTTCAATCTCAAGCCGGACGACTTCGAGGGTTTCCGCATCGACGGTATCCGCTTTAGTGAGTGCAACGATGCCGCGCGGAATGGCCAGCAAACGGCAAATGTCGAAGTGCTCCCGCGTCTGCGGTTTTACACCTTCGTCGGCAGCAATCACCAGGAGCACGATGTCAATGCCGCCGACGCCGGCGAGCATGTTGCGCACAAAACGTTCGTGTCCGGGAACATCGACGAATCCCAGTCGCAGCTTCTCACCTGAGTCGGAGCCTAGTTCCAAGTTGGCAAAGCCGAGGTCGATGGTGATACCGCGCCGTTTCTCCTCTTCCAGGCGGTCGGCATCAATGCCGGTAAGCGCCTTCACCAGCGTGGTCTTGCCATGGTCGATATGCCCTGCCGTGCCGACGATCACGGATTTCATTGAGAGTAGTGTAACGGTGGCTGCGTCGGGACGCGCCCCACGGCGGGCTGGCTCTCGCGCTGAGACCAATTCAAGGCTCGCACGACGCCTTCTTAAACCGGCCACGACCCCGAACCAGGGAAGAACCAGAGCTGCCCAATTGCGAGAAATGCACTGTGCAAATCTGCATCTAACCAGAGCAGCACTTAGCGGTCAGGGGGAGACCCCTGCCTACAACTTCGTCGAGAGTTGTTGGAAGAGAGAGCAGAGTCTTTGGCCAGTTCAGCAGAATTCGCTCAGGCGGCAAAGTCTAAACCGGTTTCGCCGAGACCCGTGACGATTCGTACGCTTCTGCGTCCGCACCTGGGCGCGCTGGTTCTTGGATTTGTCGCCGTAATCGGCGAGAGTGCCGCCGACCTGCTCGAACCGTGGCCGCTGAAGATCGTTCTCGACAATGTTCTGCACACAAAGAACAGCGGCGGCTGGCTGAATCACTTCATCGCGAGCTTTACCGGCAGCAATCCGATGGCGGTGCTGAAGTTCGCCTGCTTCGCGGTGCTTGGCATCGCTGTGCTCGATGCGGTCTGCACCTATGCGGAGAAATATCTCACCACCAGCGTGGGACAATGGGTAACTCACGATCTTCGCCGGGCTCTCTATTCGCATCTGCAGCGGCTCTCGCTTTCTTACCACGACCACAAGCGCACCGGCGACCTGATCAGCACGGTCACAAGCGACATTGATTCCATCCAAAGCTTCATCACCTCCGGATTGCTGGGAACGCTCATCAACCTGATCACTCTGCTCGGGATGATAGGCGTGATGTTGTTCCTGAACTGGCGCTTCACCCTGATTGCGCTATCGGTGGCTCCGGTGTTGTTCACCATCGTTTATACCTACACCCGGCGCATCAAGGCAGCGTCGCGCGCAGTGCGCAAGAAGGAAGGGGAGATCGTTTCCGTCATCGAGGAGGTGCTGGGATCGATTCGCGTGGTCAAGGCCTTCGCGCGCGAAGACTATGAACTGAAGCGTCTCGAAGAGGAGAGCCTGGAAGGCGTGGAAATCGCATTGCGCGCTCGCGGTCTGAAGGCCAAACTGGCGCCGATTGTGCAGATCATCGTTGCCGTTGGAACCTTCCTGGTGCTGTGGTTTGGCGCGCGCATGGTATTGAGCGGGGCGCTTTCGGCTGGGTCGCTGGTGGTCTTTTTCCTGTATCTCGGAAAGATGTACAAGCCGATGCAGGAGCTCTCCAAGATGACCGACACGTATTCCAAAGCGCTGGTCGGCTACGAGCGCATCCAGGAAATTCTGGAAACGGAACGGGAAGTGAAGGATTCGCCAAAAGCCAAGCCGGCTCCGCGATTCAAAGGAAAGATCGAGTTCGATCACGTGAGTTTTTCTTACTCGCCGGAGACTCCGGTTCTGCAAGACGTGAGCCTGACTATTGAGCCGGGGCGGGTAGCCGCTTTCGTTGGGCCGACCGGCGCAGGCAAGACGACGATCATCAGCCTCATCCCGCGCTTCTACGATCCCACTTCGGGAACTGTGAAGATCGATGGAACTGACGTGCGCCAGTTCCGTCAACGTTCGCTGCGACAGCAGATCAGCTTCGTGCTGCAGGAGACCGTCCTGTTTCATGCGCCTATCTGGCAGAACATCGCTTATGGCAAGCCAGAGGCCACGCGGGCGGAAATTCTACGCGCAGCGGAGCTCGCCAATGCCTCGGAGTTCATCGACCGCATGCCCGAAGGCTACAACACCATCGTAGGGGAGCGTGGCATGACGCTGTCTGGCGGACAGCGCCAACGCATCGCCATCGCGCGCGCCATCATTCGCAATACTCCGATCCTGATTCTGGACGAGCCCACAACCGGACTCGACTCTGCTTCCGAGAAATTGGTGGTCGAGGCGCTGGACCGGCTCATGGAAGGCAAAACAGTCATCACCATTGCGCATCGGCTTTCGACCATCCGCTCTGCCGACGTAATCTTCGTGATCAAAGACGGCCGCTTGGTCGAGCAGGGCACGCGCGATCAACTGCTGCGCGACGAAGGACTCTACGCCGAACTGGATCGCCTGCAGACGGGCGAAAGAGAGACAGTGGAGAGACTCGCCGGATAGTGGACACGACTGGAACAGCCTGCGGAAAAATGCCAGAAAAAGGTTTAGGGAAGGGCACGGACTTCAGTCGTGCCGTCCAAGCGGGTCCCTTCAAGTTTTGCGCTTTAGCGCCTGAGGAAAAATTCCCGTTAAAAATATAACCGCAGTTCTCAAGCCATGCGTCGAGGGCCGGAGGCCCGATCGCGAAACGTAAGCCCACGGCGGAGAGCCGCAGGCTTGGAGCCGTGGGTGCCGAAATGAAACGTGAGAGCGCCAGCGGCGCGGGACCAAACTCGCGCCAAAGCGCAAGTCTAGTGCCGCGCCTACGGCGCTCCGTCATGCTTGAAACATACCCACGGCTTCGGCCTTACACGGCCTGCGCCGTGGGCTTACGTTTCGCGATCGGGCCTACGGCCCTGAAATCTTGGCTTGCGGCATCGGTTAGGCTTTCCCGGAACCATTTTTCCGCAGCCTCTGGAAGTCGTTCCCTTCCTGAATCTGTGCTACCGCTTCCTTATAACGACCAGAAACCGAATAAACGAAACCAGCCGTCGGTCACAACAAACCACATCGCTCCCGCAGTGCCGATCAAAGTCAATATGGGAACAATCCATCCCTGCACTCGCTGCGCAAGAGTTTGAGGAGATGAGACAGGTCCTTGGCTTCCGGCGAGTCTTGCATTTGTAGAGGTCCGCGTAATAGGCGCTGATTGTAGGTGTGCGAAGTAAAACGACGAAGAATTCAGTTTGCCAACAGCCATGAAAACCCCCAGCAATGAATTCAGGCCGATGCCATTTTTCAACTGGCAATCAGGCCTTGCCCCAATAGAACACGCGCTCAATCGAAGGTTGCGTAAACTCGCTGTAAAGTCGGTGTAAAGAATGAGTTAGAAAGAAAGGTTCTTCGGAGTTCCGAAACAGTTCGATGGCTGCGTGAGACTCGAGACTGCGTTTCTACCAACGTAGTCTTACATCTGTTTGCAAACCCTTTACGCAAAATCGCGGCACTCTTTTCGTCTAAGACTCAGGAACAACAAATCTTTTGACGCAAGGAGAAATTCATAATGCTGGCTTATGCTGAGGAACTGATTCTTGAAACTCGGAGCCTGCCCTCGCGACCCGAACCGGCGCGCAGGCGGCTCACCATCGCGGTAATCGACGATTCTCCTGCGTTTCTCGAGGTAATCTGCGCGCTGCTCGAGCGTGACGATTACGTCGATATAGTGGCGCGCGGCAGGAATGGGATTGAAGCGATAGAAATGGTGGCCAAACTTGATCCCGATCTTGTCCTGATGGACATCGACATGCCTCGCCTCGACGGATTGAATGCTGCTCTCATCATCTCCTGCTGCTTTCCGCAGATCCGGGTGATGTTGATGTCGGTGGAGGATTCTCCTGAATTGCGCGCCGATTGCCGTGCCTGCGGCGCGGTGGCATTCGTTTCAAAGGCACGCTTTCGGCAGGAGTTCCCGCTATGTCTGGACGAAATCGGCTTTTAGCTGAAGTGCCGGCGAACCCTGTGTCCAGTTTTTACAACGACTTTACCGCCGCAGCGCCTCGTTTGTGGCCAAACTTACGTCAGATGGTCAGGAGAAAGGCATGAAACCAAAACATACAATCGCGTTAACGTTTGCAATCCTGGCGATGGCAGTGCAGTCCCTCGTCGCTCAGAATCTTTCCGGTGAGCCTATGGGTCCGCCAGACCCGGCGACCATGGCACAACATCGCGTTCAGTTCCTCACGAAGGAGCTCTCGCTCACGTCGCAACAACAACAGCAGGCGCTTACCATCTTCACGACGGCTGCAACTTCTCAGAGCGGTCTGCACGACAGCATGACGACAGCGCATGAGAGTCTGAGAACAGCAGTAAAAACCAACGATGCAAACGGCATCAACCAGGCGGCCACCACCATCGGCAACCTGACTTCTGAATTTACGGCGACGGAAGCTAAGGCCGATGCGGCTCTCTATCTGATCCTCACACCCGACCAGCAGAGCAAGATGAATCAAATGGAATCGCAAGGGCCGATGATGCGCCATGGCGGTCCCGGACCCATGGGTTTTGAGCATCCTTAACCATCCCAATCGCTAAAATGAACGATAGAGGGACAGAGCCTGGCTCTCTCCCTCTATCAGTACTTCTTCCTGATGAAGCGTTTGTACAAACAACGCGTCTTGTGGCCGATGTTGATGGTGGGCCTCACCGCGATTCTCATCGCCCTTGGCACGCTGCAATATCGCTGGAGTAATGAGGTCAGCGAGTCTTACACCGCAAGGATGCGCGCAGTCCTGTCCTCGTCAATGCTGGATTTTCGCCAGGACTTCATCCGGGAACTCTCCAACCTCACTTCCAGCTTCCCGAATGGGGAGGATTCCGCGAGCGACCTTGCCAGGTATGGCGCATCGATCCGTCAATGGGAGAGCGCCGGCGCCCACGCGAGCATGGTGAAGGCGATCTATGTGATTGAGCGGGATTCCGATGCCCCTCCGCGAATTCTGAAGCTCAATGCCAAGGCCTTCGACGAGAGTGCGTGGCCACCGGAACTTGATGGACTGCGCGAACAGATATCCGGTTCGACGTTCATCATGCGCTTTGACGGCCATGAACCAAGGCCACGGGACGCACATCACCAGCCGCCTCTTGTTAGCAAGGGATTTATGAGATATGGGGGGCTCGGGGGGCCACCGGAACATCGCGGCCCACCCTGGTTCATCGATGCTGCAATTCCCGCTTTGATACATCCTGTCGGCATGCCCTTTGGCGAGCATTTCAAAGTCGCGAGATCACTTCGCGGAATCATCCTCGTGCTCAACCAGGATTACTTCGCCAAGCAACTGTTTCCCCTGTTGGCGCAAAGATATTTTCCTACTTCCGATGCTCTGGGCTATGACGTGACTGTGACCGCCGGCGCGGAGCAGCCGGAAAGTCTGTTTTCCTCAAATGCCCGGCTCTCCCGTGCCGAGGCCGATGCCAGGCTCGATCTGTTAGCGCCTTCTGGACCCCAGCGCTCGATAGATTCGGCCATGCCGCGGTTCCGCAACGGTCCGGAGGCGCCCGCCGAATCCACGCGCGCGGAAGACTTTCCCTGGGCTGCTCCTTTCATTCTCAGCGGCAGGCGTGGTCCCGAAAGCGGAGGCTGGCAACTGCTGGTAAAAAATCGCCAAGGCTCGCTGGAAACGGTTGTCGGCAGGCTCCGCCAGCGGAACCTGGCGCTGAGCTTCGGCATCCTGCTGGTGCTCGCGATGACCATGGCAATGCTGATTCGCGCGAGCCGTGGCGCTCTACGGCTGGCCCAATTGCAGATGGACTTTGTCGCCGGCGTTTCTCACGAGTTGCGCACGCCGGTTACGGTGATCTCGTCAGCCGCCGAAAATATCGTGGACGGCGTGGTGCAGGACAAGGAGCAGCTCGCCCGATACGGGAATGCAATCCGGACGCAGGCTGCACAGCTTCGCCAGCTCATCGAGCAGATACTTCTGTTTGCCTCGACCCGCCGCGATAAGAGCCGCTTCGAGTTGCAGCCCGTCAACGTCCAAAACGTAATCGATGCCGCCTTGGAGAATACTTCGGAACTCATCCGCACGGCAGGCTTTCGCGTGGAGACGAGCATTCAGCCCGGTCTGCCGGCTGTGATGGTGAACGTGCAGGCGCTCTCGCAATGCCTGCAGAATTTGATTACCAATGCCGTCAAGTACGGTGGCGACGCCTGCTGGATCGGAATCGGCGCCGCTGCCCGTCAGAGCGGCCGTGCGACCGAGATTCTGCTCACGGTCGCCGACCGTGGCATCGGTATCGCGCCCGACGAGTTGGAGCAAATCTTCGATCCCTTCTATCGCGGCTCCGAGGCACGGGCGGCGCAGATTCACGGAAACGGGCTCGGACTACCCCTGGCCAAGAGCATGGTCGAAGCCATGGGAGGGCACATCAGCGTGGAGAGCCGTCCGGGCGCGGGAAGTTCTTTTACCATCCACCTTCCTGTCACCCAGGCTGCCACATCCAGCGCCGTTGTGATTGCCGAAGCAACCGTGAATCCCCGGGCTTCGTATTCAAAGTCATGAACGAACGAATTCTGATGATCGAGGATGAAGAAGCTTTGCGCATGACGCTGATCGACCGCCTGCGCAGCGAAGGTTACGAAGTGGACGTCGCGGCCGACGGGCAGCAGGGCTTTGAGAAAGCCACGCAGAGCGCCTTCGATCTCGTGCTGCTCGACGTGATGCTTCCGCGCAAGAGTGGCTTTGATGTGTGCCGCGATATCCGCGCCGCCGGCATGGCCGTTCCCATTTTGATGCTGACCGCGCGAGGACAAACTGCCGATAAGGTCGTTGGGCTCAAGATCGGCGCCGACGATTACGTCACGAAGCCATTCGATAGCTCGGAGCTGGTCGCGCGCATTGAGGCCCTTTTGCGCAGGTCGCGAACATACACACCTGCGCAGCCGGTCGTGCATCGCATCGGCGCACTGCGCGTCGATGTTTCCGGCACCAGCGTCTCCCGCGATGGCCAGCGCGTGGCGCTCTCCGCCCGCGAGTTCCAGCTTCTCCGCTATCTGCTCGAACACCGCGGCACAACCATGTCGCGCGGGGATATCTTGAAGGACGTTTGGGGATACAGCTCCGAGACGTTCACCCGAACCGTTGACGTCCACGTCGCCAGCCTGCGTCAAAAGATCGAGAACGACGCGAAACAGCCGGAGCTGATCCTCACCGTTCCGGGATTGGGATACAAGTTCGCGGCGTGAGGCAGGTTATGCCAGCGTGACAACGGCACGTTCTCAGCCGATGTAAGTCTGCAGGCTTCCCCTGCTATGATGGCGGCGTTCAGGCTCTTGTCTCGTGGCAAAATCTTCGTCGATTCATTGTTCCTCCTGCGGCCGGGAGATTGCGTCCGGCAGCAGGTTTTGCGCCTCCTGCGGAGCTTCGTTCCAGGCTCAGCCGGATGTGACGGCGACTTCTACGCCTGCTCCGCCGCGCACGCCGCATCCAACTAGCCGATCGTCTTCCAGGTCTTCCGCGTCGAGCAGTTCGATCGCTCAAGGCCGTCTTTTGCCCGGAACGCTGCTGGCTGAACGTTACCGCGTCGTTTCCCTGCTGGGACGAGGCGGCATGGGCGAGGTCTATCGCGCCGACGACCTCACGCTCGGCCAGCCGGTCGCGCTGAAGTTTCTTCCGGAAGCGACTGCTAGCGATCAATCCTCGCTGGAGCGCTTCCACAACGAAGTGCGCATCGCGCGACGCATCTCTCATCCTAACGTCTGCCGCATTTACGACATCGGCGAAGCCGACGGTCTGGCGTTTCTCTCCATGGAATATGTGGACGGCGAGGACCTCGGCTCGCTCCTGCGGCGCATTGGACGCCTTCCTCACGACAAGGCGCTGGAGATCGCGCGCAAGCTTTGCGCCGGAGTGGCCGCCGCTCACGATAAGGGAGTGCTTCATCGCGACCTGAAACCCGCCAACATCATGCTCAATGGAGAAGGGGAAGTCGTGATCATGGACTTCGGCCTGGCCGAGGTCGCCGAACTGATCCCGCAGGACCAGATCCGTTTTGGGACACCGGCCTACATGGCTCCGGAGCAGCTCGCGGGAAAAGAGGTCACCAGCAAGAGCGATATCTATTCGCTTGGCCTGGTGCTCTACGAGATCTTCACCGGCAAGCGCGCCTTCCAGGCGGACACGCTGGCGGAAATCGTCCGCGTCCGATCGCAGGCCCCTACTCCGGCCAGTCCAGCCGGTCTGGTGCGCGATCTCGATCCGGGAGTGGAACGCGTGATCCTGCGCTGTCTCGAATCGGAACCAGCAATGCGGCCTGCTTCCATCCGCGCAGTTGCCGCCGCGCTTCCGGGCGGAGATCCGCTGGCCGCCGCGCTTGCCGCTGGAGAAACGCCGTCACCGCAAATGGTGGCCGCGGCTGGAGAGGTGGAGGGCCTCGCACCGCGCATCGCAGTACCTTTGCTGGCCACTCTCATCCTTGGATTAGCAGTCTGCTACTGGTTAGGCGCGCGCGAAAGCATCTACGATCACATGACTCTAGACCAGCCACCGGAGGTACTCGCACACCGGGCAGGGGAGATTATTGCGCGCGTCGGCTACACCGCTCCCGTTGCTGACACAGCATACGGCTTTTATGACGATGGTGGTTTCTCCCGGTATGTGCAAAAAAATGATAAGCCTCGCCCAGATTGGGACAAGATTCTAAAGACGCGTCCAGCGATTGGGCACTTCTGGTATCGGACCAGCCCCCAGGAGATGATCGCATCCGATTACACCGACAGCTTGCTGACGCCGGGAATTGTTACTACAACCGACCCGCCGTTTACGAATTCCGGCATGGTGAGAGTGGTCCTCGACCCTGAGGGGCAACTCTACTCCTTTGAGGCGATACCACCGCAGCAGGAAGAAAAGGCTAACGGGGCAAAGCCCGTGGATTGGTCCCCGCTGTTCGCCGCAGCCGATATCGATCCAGCGCAGCTTAAACCGGCCGAGCCGATATGGAACTCGCTCGCCAATTCGGATGTGCGAGCTGCATGGACCGGCACGTGGCCGGGAGGATCAAGGCCCTTGCGCGTGGAAGCAGCCGCTTTGCGTGGAAAACCGGTGTTCTTTTCTTTGATGGGTCCGTGGACTACACCAACCCGGCAGGTTCAGGAGCAGACGACTGCCGGCGAGAAGGCTTCGGGGATCATCCTCATAGTCATCGTTTGCGTCGCGATGTTCGGCGCTGTCTTCTTTGCTATTCGCAATTACCGTAAGAAACGAGGCGATCCCAAAGGCGCATTTCGCCTTGGCCTATTCATCTTTGCTGTGCAGATGGCATTGTGGATCTTCCGCGCGCATTTTGCGGCGACGCTGTCAATGTTTTTCCTTATGGTGATGGCGCTCAGCACTTCGCTGTTTTTCGGTGTGCTGGTCGCATTGCTTTATCTTGCCCTTGAGCCGTATGTGCGGCGGAGATGGCCGCACAGCATTATTTCCTGGAGCAGGCTTCTGCTGGGACGCTCGCGCGATCCGCTGGTCGGTCGTGATGTGCTCTTTGGTTTAGTTCTTGGCACCGGCTGGGTCCTGATTTTTCTCATCTTCATCGGATACCTGTTGCGCACTGGCTCCGATCCTCAAACTGGCAGTGCGGAGTATTTGTTAGGCGCACGCCACGCGATTGGAGCCTGGCTCACCCGCGTCCCGACCGACTGCGTACAGGCGACTCTGGTTTTTTTCTTTATCATTTTTCTGTTTCGCGTGCTGTTGCGGAATCAATGGCTAGCCGCAGGCGCATTTGTTCTGCTGTTTGCGACAATGCAATCTTTGCGACAAGAGCATTTCTGGATACCCTTCCTAACCTACGCCCTCGTCTATTCGCTGGCTGCCGTTGCTCTGGTGCGCTTTGGATTAGTAAGCCTGTCCGCCGCGCTCCTGGTGACCGATCTTGTGCTGGGCGTTCCTATGACCGCCAACCCATCTCACTGGTTCATCGGATCCACGATTTTCGTATTCGCCAGCGTTGCGGCGTTGGGAATTTGGGCTTTCTATGCGGCACTCGGAGAACAGAAGCTCTGGAAGGAAGAATTGTTCGAATAGCTACTGCCCGCTTTATAGCGGTTTGTTGACTGCCGAGCGCTGATTGCCGAAGGCCTCTTTCAGTCCAACTCGTCGGTTTTGATCGAAACCGGGCCATTCACGGTTGACATGCGGATGATTGGATCGCCGCTTCCGAACTGCACGCTCTTGTTGTGGT
>Ga0307477_10003771_pt1 | contig 11151 bp, 8 predicted proteins | sample atmos_gasesECM2C_FD_203316 | JGI IMG/M metagenome (GOLD analysis project Ga0307477, IMG submission 203316) | Hardwood forest soil microbial communities from Morgan-Monroe State Forest, Indiana, United States - atmos_gasesECM2C_515 | ecosystem: Environmental > Terrestrial > Soil > Temperate... | reverse complement strand
ACCCTCTCGAACCTGGACTGCAAAATTCACCTGGTGAAACCGCAACCGAAGCTCCCGGACATGGTCTTTACTGCCAATGCCGGACTTGCCGTCGGGACGAAGTTTATCCCGAGTAATTTTCGACACCGGGAGCGTGCCGGCGAAGCACCGCACTTTGCCCGCTGGATGGAGGAGCACGGCTATCAGATTGCATGGTTGCCTAACGACTTGTATTTCGAGGGTGAGGGCGACGCCCTTTTCGGCGGCGACGCGCTGTTTTGCGGCTACAAGTTCCGCTCTGACATCACATCCCATCGCGCTGTCGCGGACATGCTTGGGTGCCTCGTCATCTCGGTCGAGCTGGTCGATCCGCGCTTCTATCATCTCGACACTTGTTTTTGTCCGCTTCCGGACGGCGCGGCTGTTTGGTTCCCGGCTGCTTTTGACGAATACGGGCAACGGGCGATTCGGGAGCACGTGTCGGAACTAGTCGACGTCGCTCCACAGGAGGCCGTCCAGTTTTCCTGCAACGCGGTGGTTCTGGGCCGCGATATTGTTTTGCCCGAGGGCGCGCCGAAGCTGGTCTCGACGTTGCAAGGACGCGGTTATCGCTGTCACGAACTGCCGATGAGCGAATTTCTTAAAGCCGGCGGCGCCTGCAAATGTCTGACTATGTTTCTGCCACAACGCCAGGCCGCGCCTTAGAAAGTCCGCGGTCATCCCGAGTCCCGAAGCCAATATTAGTCCCGCTCGGACCGAAGGATTTCACAAAGAACGACTGAGCTAGAAATTGAGAGATTCCCCGACTTCGCTCGGAATGACAAATTCGTCAGGTGGCTCTTGCAAATGTCTGACCCCTGTTTCCGCCACAACGGAGAAAAGGTAGGGTAAGCCTCTGGCTTGCCCCTGTCTTGCCCGGGCGCAAGCGGGACGCTTACGCTACTCTCTTCGCTCGGAGCACGTTCTCGATTTTTCCGAGAGGCAAACAATTCACCACGTCAGCTTTAGTTAGCCAACCTTTGCGAGCGACGCCGATACCGAACCACAAATCCTGGAGACGCTCCGCTCGATGCGCATCTGGGTCGATTGCGCATTTCACTCCTTTTTGTTTGGCGAGTGGCCACCAGCGCCAATCGAGGTCGAGACGCTTGGGTGCGCCGCTGAGTTCGATCCAAGTGCCGGTCGTGGCCGCGGAATCAAGAATTGCCGGTATATCGACCCGATAGGGCTCGCGTTCCAGAAGAAGCCGCCCGGTCGGGTGCGCCAGGATGGTCACGAACCGGTTCTCCATCGCGCGAATGATGCGCTTGGTCATCTCCGCTTCGCTCAAATTAAAAACGGAGTGAATGGAAGCGACAACAAAATCAAGTTCGGATAAGACTTCATCCGGAAAATCGAGCTGGCCGTCGCGAAGAATATCGCACTCCACACCGGCAAAAAGCCGGAAGCCGTTGAACTTCTTGTTCAATTTTCGTATAGCCGCGATTTGGCTACGCAATTTTGTTTCATCAAGCCCATGGGCTTGAATTGAGCTGCGGCTGTGCTCGGCGATGCCAAGATACTCGAGGCCGAGTTCTTGCGCGGCCTCCGCCATTTCTTCGAGCGTGTTGTGCCCGTCACTGGCGACGGTGTGACAGTGAAATGTGCCGCGTAAGTTCTCCTTCTCGATCAAGCGGGGCAACGCGTGGTTCTCCGCGGCTTCGAATTCGCCACAGTTTTCCCGCAACTCTGGCGGCACGAAATCGAGGCCGAGCGCACGATAGAGATCGGATTCATCCCGGACTTTCGGAATCTTGACCGACAACCTTTTCTTTTTCGTCGTGGGATCTGGCGGCAAAGGCGCGAGGCGATATTCGTTCAGCGTCCAACCACGTTGCAGGGCACGGCTCCGCATCTCGATATTGTGCTCCTTGCTGCCGGTAAAATAATTGAGCGCGAACGGGTATTCGCCCGAGCTGACAACTCGCAAATCGCATTGGATACCGGAACGCAATCGGACGCTCGTCTTGGTCGGACCCTGGGCGATGATTGATTCCACCAGCGGGTGGGCGCCGAAAAATTTCGTGATCGCCTCCGGTTTCTTCGTCGCTACCACAAGATCGACGTCGCGCACGATTTCGCGGCGCCTGCGATAACTGCCGGCAACATCGACGCGTGATGTGTGCGAATGCGCGGCCAAGTCGCTGCGGAGCTTTTCCGCTTCGCCGGCAATTTGCCCAAAGCGAAAGTAGCCGGAATGCTTTATCCGTTCGGCAATCGCCCGGCAAATTTTTTCCTGCGTCGTTTCACCAAATCCAGGTAATTCAGCAACGCGGCCGGCTTCGCATGCTTTTTGGAGCTGCTCAATCGAGCTGATTTTCAGCTGCTCGTAGAGCGCTTTGATTTTTTTCGCCCCGAGACCGGAGATCGAAAACAACTCCAAAATGCCGGCTGGAAACTCCGCCCGCAGGTCTTCGAAGTATTTCAGTGCACCAGTCGCGGCAATCTCCTTGATTTTTGCGGCAATTGCTTTTCCGATGCCAGGGATTTTCGCGAGGGCTTCTTCGTCTTGCAGATCGGAAAGACTGCCGCCAAAGGTTTCGAGCGAGCGTGCGGCGTTTGCGTAAGCGCGAATCTTGAACGGATTCTCGTCCTTCAATTCGAGCAGGGTCGCGATTTGCTGCAAGACTTCGGCGATTTGCCCTCTGGTCATCAGTTCACCCTTAGCAAAGAATCGCCGAGCGTCGAACAGAGCATCCTACTTGCGTCTCGTGCTATGCTAGGCCGATTCGTGAGGAAGTTTGGTTTTGTCAGCGCGGTTTCGATTTTCGCGGCCTCCGCAGTGCAGGCGGTTATCCTTTTTAGCACAGGCGATCCGAGTGCGAACACGACCGCGCCGACCGGTGACCTCTCCGGCAGCGGGTGGCAATACGAGGGATATTGGGGCGGGTTCGCCGGAACACCGATTGCACCAAACTTCTTCATTTCCGCCCATCACATTGGCCAAGCTGGGTCGGTCTTCACTTTCCAGGGTGTTGATTATCACCTCGTTCCAACCGGTGATTCGAATAACCCTTACGTGAATTTCGAAGATCCTTTCAGCGACCTGATCATCTGGCAGGTGATGGAGACCTTTCCCACTTTCGCGCCCCTTTATTCAACGGGCGACGAAGTCGGCAAACATCTGGTCGTGATCGGACATGGCACGGAGCGTGGCACCGACGTTACAATCAACGGTACTTTGCGTGGATGGAACTGGGGACAACCTGATGGCGCGCAACGATGGGGCGAGAATATCGTTAGCCAAATCGTGCCCGATCCCGACCTGCGCGCATTTCTTTACGCGACATTCGACCAGAATGGGTTGCCCAGTGAAGCGCATCTCTCAGCCGGCGATTCAGGCGGAGGTGTCTTCCTTCAAGACAACAACGGGGTGTGGAAGCTTGCCGCGATTAACTATGGAGTTGACGGCCCTTTTTACACAGACGCCTCGGGTGATGGGCAATTCCTGGCCGCGCTTTTCGACGCACGTGACTTGTATTACCAAGACCAAACCAACCCGCCGCACTACACTCTGATTAGTGGCACGGATCCGGTCCCGACTGGATTCTATTCGACCCGGATTTCGTCTTGCCTCGATTGGATCTACAGTGCGATCGACCCAACCGGAGACGCCGACGGCAATGGGATTCCCAATCTGTTGCAGTATGCGCTCGACCTCAATTCGCCGTTCGCCCAAGGGTATGGCCCGACCCAGGGAGGATTCAGCCCGGGCACGGCGTCGCTCACCTACCGTAAGATCACGACCGCGACCCAGCTCCAGTATGAGGTCGAGCAATCAACCGATCTCGTTACATGGACGCCGGTCACTACGCAGGACCAAGTCGTTGACACACGCGGGAATGTGCAGACGATCCAGGCTAACGTAGCAGTGGGGGCAAACACTTCCTTGTTTTTGCGTCTCCGCATTACCCAGCAGTAACCGAGCTACATTCGCCCGCGCCGTTTGTAGAATTCGTAACGCTCGATGATAGAGTCGATGTATTTGCGCGTGCTCGGGAAATCGATATTCCGCAAAAAATCTTGCGTTGAAATGTTAGCAGCCTCGTCGCCGCCAGCCCAACGTTGTGCCCGGCTTGCGCCGGCATTGTATTCGGCCAAGGCAAAAGGCAACGGGTCGACTTGCCTTTCCCACCGATCGGTCGCGCGACGCAAATACCAGGCGCCAGCCTCCAGATTCGTTTTCGGATCGAAAAGCTGCTCGACCTGGAAATTGTCGATCTTGCTTTCGCGCGCCCATTCGTTCGCCGCCTTTTGACTCACTTGCATGAGGCCGCGTTCGCCCGCCGAGCCATATTTTTGTGGGTCGAACCGGCTCTCCCGCCAAACCACCGCTTTCAAGAGCATCGGATCGAGACGATGCTCAGCGGCAACAGTGGTAATGAGGTTATCGTACTGCTTAAAGCGGGCCGGGCTGATCCATTCGTAAAATGTGTAGAGGGGATCGCCTGAGCGAACGGCGAGATAGGCGAAACCGGCGGCCAAAGCCAGCAAAACGCAGAGGATCAGTTTGAAGAGAAAGCGAATCACAGCGTTTGAGCCTTCGTGCTCTTACTCGCGATCGTAATCGAGTTCATACTTAAACGATTACGAGCATGAGCACGAGCAAGATTACGAGTAAGATCAATCCATTTTCCTGCTAATGAAATGCTAAGGCCCAGTTACATTCGAGTCATTATCGACCGCGCGATCCACCGCGAGCTCGATTATTCCGTGCCGGAGACGCTGGCCGAACGCGTCGGGGTCGGTTCTCGTGTGCGCGTTCCGTTTCGCGACCGATCCGCCCTCGCTACCGTAGTAGCGACGCTCGAGCAAAGCGACGTCAAAGGAATTCGCCCGATCGAAGCCATTGTCGGCGATGCCCCTGTCATTAGCGAGACGCTGCTCGAACTCGCGAAATGGATGAGCGCGTATTATTGCTGCCCGCTCGAAACGGTCGTGCGGACTTTGCTGCCACAAGTTATCCGGAAAGCGGAAATCGGATGGAAAAAGCAACTCTTCGTGCAACCCGGTCGCAAGGTCGATAATCCGGAGCTGGAGAAATTGCGAAAACGCGCACCGCGGCAAGCGGACCTTCTCGAAGCGATCGCGCGTTTGAAGTCGCCTGTTCCTGCCGCGGAACTGTTGCGAAAGACTTCACTCAATAACCAAACTCTGCGCGCGCTGGCCAAACGGGAATTGATCGAGTTGCGCGAAGCGGCGGTCGAGCGCGACCCCCACGCGGACGAACACTTCGTCGCGACCGTAAATCTTGAATTGAATGCCGAGCAAGCAAGCGCGCTCAAACAAATCGAAGATGGGCAGGCGTCACCTCAAAAATCGCGGCCGATTTTGCTGCACGGCGTCACGGGCAGCGGCAAAACCGAGATTTACCTGCAAGCCATTCGCGCCACTCTCGAAAGCGGACTCTCCGCGATCGTTCTGGTTCCGGAGATTTCGCTCACCCCCCAAACCGTAGAACGGTTCAAAGGGCGGTTTGCCGAAGCGCACGACGTGGTCGCGGTCTTGCACAGCCATCTTTCGGCAGGCGAACGCCACGACGAATGGCACAAAATTCATTCCGGCCGGGCCCGGATCGTGATAGGCGCGCGTAGTGCCGTCTTTGCGCCGCTTAAGAACCTTGGACTGATCATCGTCGACGAAGAACACGAGACGACTTATAAACAGGAAGAAGCGCCTCGTTACCACGCCCGCGACGTCGCCGTTGTCCGGGCCAAGATCGAGAAGTGCCCAGTTGTGCTGGGAAGCGCCACGCCTTCGCTGGAGAGCTATCACAACGCCTCCACCGGCAAGTATCAGTTCGCAACCCTGACTCAGCGAGTGGATGAGCGGCAAATGCCGCTCATGCGCATCGTCGATCTTCGCCAGGAACGGCGGAAAGGGAAAGCGATCTCGATCTTGTCCGAGAAATTGGTGAGTGCGATTGCCGATCGTTTGGAGAAGCGCGAGCAGACGATCTTGTTTTTGAATCGACGCGGTTTTTCCACCTCACTGCTTTGCCACAACTGCGGCGAAGTTCGCGATTGCCCGAATTGCAGCGTCGCGTTGACATTTCATCGCCAGGTAGCCCGGCTAAGTTGTCATCTTTGCGGCCATACCGCAGCCGTTCCGCAGAGGTGTCCGGCTTGCGGCCAGGACGCGCTCATTTATTCCGGATTCGGGACCGAGAAAGTGGAATCGACTGTCGCGCAGATTTTTCCCAAGGCGGTCGTGCGCCGGATGGACGCCGACTCAATGACACGCAAGGAAGCCTATCGCGAAACATTAAGAAGCTTCCGCATTGGCAAGATCGACATCCTGGTCGGCACGCAAATGATTGCGAAAGGTCTACATTTTCCAAACGTCACACTCGTTGGCATCATCAATGCCGATCTCGCGCTGCACCTGCCGGATTTCCGGGCGGGCGAGCGGACATTTCAGTTACTCACCCAAGTGGCCGGCCGGGCCGGCCGCGGCGAAACGGCTGGAGAGGTTTTCGTGCAAACCTACACACCGTTCAGCCCGTCGATACAATTCGCGCGGCATCATGATTTTGCGGGCTACTTCCAACAGGAGGTTGAATTTCGTGAGCGCTGTGAGTTTCCGCCATTTAAGCATGCAATCTTGATTACCGTCCGATCCGCTCACCAGGGCCGCGCAAAATTGTCAGCCGAAACTTTAGTGCGCCGGTTGAAGGAGTCGCTCGGACCGGAATTCATCCTTGGCCAGACCACGCCGGCTCCCCTGGAAAAACTACAAGGCCAATTTCGATTTCACATTTTGCTCCGCGGCGGCGCGATCATGCGCTTGAGCCGTCTCGTGCGCGAGACGCTGGACAAGCTGCCGTTTCCAGAGGACGTCGCCGTCGCGGTGGACGTCGATCCTTATCAATTGCTCTGACAAACCGGGGGAGTTGCTGGGACCATTATTAAAGGTTGATTGTCCATTGCGAAGACGCTGAATATGAAATCAATGGACGTCGCCAAATTCGTCGCTGTGGCATCGCTGAGTTGTCTGCTCGTGGTTGGCTGCAACAAGGAACGCGGAACGGCCAGTAATTCGAACAGGATTCGCGTAGGTTATATCGGTTTAACTTGTGAGGCCCCGATTTTCACGGCAGTGGAAAAAGGATTTTTTAAAGAAGAGGGACTCGAACCGAGCCTGGTAAAATGCGAATGGGCTAATTATAAGGACGTGCTTGCCCTCGGCGGCTTTGACATCACGCACCACCTCGTGATGTATTTTTTAAAGCCGATCGAACAAGGACTGGATGTCAAGTTTACTGCTGGGATCCATCGTGGCTGCCTCCGGGTCCAAGCCGGGGTGAATAGCTCGATCAATTCAATCAAAGACTTGCGCGGAAAACGAATTGGTGTGCCCGGGATGGGAACACCTCCGTTTATCTTTGCTAACCGAGTCCTGGGTGCAAATGGCATCGATCCTGCAAAAGAAATTAGCTGGCGCGTTTTTCCGGCGGGCGAACTCGGACTTGCGCTCGATAAAGGCGAAGTGGACGCGGTGGCCGATTCCGAACCAATCGGGAGTCTCTTGCTTGCGGAGGGCAAGGTGAAAAACGTGGCCGACCAGGCGGCAGACGCTCCTTACAAAGACGAATACTGCTGCGCAGTGATAGTGAACGGAAAATTTCTCACCGCGAATCCCAAAGCTGCGGCCGCGGCGACGCGCGCTCTTTTGAAGGCGGCGAAATGGGTTGAAGCAAATCCCGCAGCGGCGGCGCGACTTTCAGTGGAAAAGAAATATCTCGCCTCGAACCCGGAGCTGAACACGGTCGCCATCTCACATCTGCGTTATATCCCAAGCGTTTCGGGGGCCGAAGCTGCAGTTAATTCGGCCGCGGCAGAAATGAAAGTCGCCGGAATGTTAAGCCCGACGACGGATGTATCAGATCTCGCCAAGCGCGCCTTTGCTCATCTGGACGGTGTCTCTGACGAATGGCTGCAAAATCTTCAGGTGGAAAAAGTAGCGGGTGGGCAAGTACCTGCCGATCAAGACATCCGTTTGTATGCAGAGCTGATCTTGTCCGATACTGAGGAGTCATGCTGCAAGGCAAAGACGGTATTGGCGGCCGCGCAGAAGTGACCCGGTCCGTCGGGTCTACTCCAATGTCGGCGCAAGTTCCGGATGAATTCGTTCCAACTTCTGAACTCCCTGCCTCATCAAAGTTGTCCTGGCGAACGATGCTGGCCGTTCCGATCGCCGCGCTGGTAACAATTGGCATTCATTTTCTTTTTTCGAAAAAAGAAGCGCCAGTCGAGACGCATTCTTACGCGCTGCTTTTTTGGGAAATTATCGTGGTGTCATTTGTTCTCGTAGGAGCACAGTTTTACTCGAGCGGATTACGCCGGTGGATGCGGCATATGTGCCCGATCTTTACAATCGCCATTTTATCGCTCGCTGCCTGGGATGTGATCACGTTGGGTCTCCGATTGCTTCCCCTTCCGTACTTTCCAGGTCCGGCGGCCGTTCTTCGCAGCTTGGTTAACGATCGTGCCATGTTGCTGGATAGTACGTGGCACTCACTTTTCTTGCTGCTCAGCGGGTATGCCCTTGGCGTGATTGCCGGCCTGATTAGTGGTCTTTGCATCGGGTGGTCTTCTCCCGTTCGATATTGGGGAATGCCGATACTGAAAGTCGTCGGCCCGATCCCCGCCACCGCATGGATTCCGCTCGCGATGGTTCTTTCACCTTCGGCTGTCGTCTCAGCGGCTTCATTGATTGCGCTCGCGGTTTGGTTTCCCGTGACCATGCTGACCGCTTCCGGAATTTCCAATACGCGCGCTTCCTATCTAGATGTGGCACGGACGCTTGGGGCGACACGCAGCTATTTGATTTTCCGCGTCGCCGTTCCCGCGGCAGTTCCGAATATTTTCATCGGATTATTCATGGGACTCGGTGCCTCCTTTTTGACTCTGGTGGTGGCTGAATCAGTAGGGGTGAAATCCGGGCTCGGATGGTACGTCAGTTGGGCGCAGGGTTGGGCTGAATACGGAAAAGTCTACGCCGCTCTCATTATTATGGCCGCGTTCTTCTCAACTATTATGACTCTCCTATTCAAAATCCGTGATCGCGTCCTGGTCTGGCAAAAAGGGACAATCAAATGGTAGCCGTCACCGAAGCGAAAGCGTCGGCGCTTCGCGTCACGGATGTTACGAAGAGCTTTTCAGCGCCCGACGACCCGCTCACGCGTCGTATCGTTTTAAGTGGTATCTCCCTCTCACTCGCTCCAGGCGAACTTGTTTCGCTTATCGGCCCGAGCGGTTGTGGCAAGTCGACTCTTCTCCGCCTCATTGCCGGCCTCGATTCTCCCGATTCCGGCGAGCTCCTGATTGGTTCTGAGCCGATCAATGAACCGAGTGCGGAACGGGGTCTTGTTTTTCAAGACCCAAATCTTTTTCCATGGCTCACTGTTCGGCGAAACATTCAAGCCGGGCTTGTTGCTCGCGGCGTTCTGCGCGAAAAACGCGAGGAGGTCGACGAGTTCATGCGCTTGGTTGGTCTTGAAATCTTTGCTAACGCATACCCACATCATCTTTCGGGCGGAATGGCCCAGCGCGCCGCACTGGCACGAGCACTGATCAATCATCCCAAAGTCCTGCTCCTCGACGAGCCGCTGGGCGCGCTAGACGCTTTCACTCGCATGCGGATGCAGGATGAAGTGTTGCGTCTATGGCAGGATCGTCGCACCACCATGCTGCTGGTCACTCACGATATCGACGAAGCGATTTACATGAGCGATCGCATCATGATCATGAGCCCACGCCCGGGACGAATCGAACGCACGATCTCCGTAACGCTCGATCGGCCTCGGCAGCGCAGCGGTGAAGATTTTCTTCGTCTCCGCAGTGACATTCTGAAATATCTCCACTTCGCCGGCGAAGCTTCGGCGGAACTAAGCACGTAAATTGTGAAATCAACATACGTCGGCGCCGGCAGATCAGCCCAAGCCCTGGTCATCATCGCGTTCGCAACTTTAAGGAAGTCGTCGATATCGATCTTCCTCGACCGCGCCATCTCAATTCCCCTGGCTACTTGGAAAAGCGCGACCGCGTCTTCCGCGTCATGGGCATGAGCCTGCGCTTCGGCGAAACGGCGGCTGCGTGATCAGGTTAGAGCTCGCCTCAATGTCGCGCGTAACGGTCTGCGCCCAGAAAATGTAATGACACGTAGGGCGCGTCGCCGACCACCCAACTATCGTGGCCGGCGCCAATGTAAAATAAGTCTCCCGGCCGCATGATGTACTCGCGGCCATCCTTCATCTGGCAAGCGGCGCGGCCTGACACAACCAGACCAACATGTTCCACTTCGCAGAAAACGGCGCCGGTCGCTGCTCCCACATGGCTCGACCATTTCCATCCCGGCTCATAACTGGCGCGACCGATCGTCATCGATCCAATCTTCACCAGTTCGAATTTTCCCTTCTCGAATTCGCGCACTTCATCCGGCTGCTCGAAGCGCTTAATTAAGAAATCATCGTAGTTCGGTAGCATGTCCGAATCTACTCAACCACCGCACGGTGGAGCAAGTGACTCTCCGATTAGACGAGACCCTGATCCATCATCGCGTTCGCGACTTTGAGAAAGCCGGCAATGTTGGCGCCGTTCACGTAGTTGCCCGGCGTGCCATACCTTTCTGCTGTGCGATGGCAAACGGCGTGAATGTTATTCATGATTTTGTAGAGGCGGTTATCCACTTCCTCACGCGTCCATGAGATGCGCATACTGTTTTGCGCCATCTCCAATCCTGACGTGGCCACGCCGCCAGCGTTCGCGGCCTTGCCCGGCCCAAACAGGATCTTGGCCTCAAGGAATAGATTAACGCCGTCGATCGTCGTCGGCATGTTTGCACCTTCGGAGACTACATAAACGCCATTGCGCAAAAGATTAGCAGCGTCTTTGCCGTTGATCTCGTTTTGGGTGGCACTGGGAAACGCGCACTGCGCCTTGTGATCCCAAAGCGGATTGTGATCGAGCTTCGGGTCCAACGGCGTGAAAGTCGCGCCCTTGAATTTGTCCGCGTATTCGGAAATGCGCCCGCGCCGGACATTTTTCAGGTCCATCACGAACGCGAGTTTCTCACGATCGATCCCTTCCTCGTCATAAATGTAGCCGGTCGAATCCGAAAGCGTGACCGCCT
>Ga0307477_10003769_pt1 | contig 11161 bp, 7 predicted proteins | sample atmos_gasesECM2C_FD_203316 | JGI IMG/M metagenome (GOLD analysis project Ga0307477, IMG submission 203316) | Hardwood forest soil microbial communities from Morgan-Monroe State Forest, Indiana, United States - atmos_gasesECM2C_515 | ecosystem: Environmental > Terrestrial > Soil > Temperate... | reverse complement strand
CAGTGAAGGACCCATGAGCGTCCCGCGTGCGGTTCGCGTCGCAACACAAGTGGCGCAGGCACTCGGATTTGCCCACAAGCTCGGTATCGTCCACCGCGATATCAAACCCGGCAACATCATCCTCACCACCAACGAGCAGGGTCAGGAAACGGCCAAGGTCCTGGATTTCGGGATTGCAAAGCTTCGGGAGGCCGTCGAAGGCGCTAAGCCGGGAATGACCATGACGGGAATGGTGGTGGGCACACCGCTTTACATGTCACCCGAACAGTTCATGGGGAAAAAGGCCGGACAAGAGATTGACGGACGCACGGACCTCTATTCGCTGGGCGTTGTGCTTTATCAAATGGTTACAGCGCAATTGCCGTTCGAGGGGGACACGCTGTATTCGCTGATGATGCAGCATATGGAAGGGAATGTGCGGCCGCCTCATGAACTGGTGCCAGAGCTGCAGATTCCCGAGTCGCTCTCCCATTTGATTCTGAAAGCGATCGATAAGGACCGTGACCAACGCTTTCAAACAGCGGAAGAATTCGTCGCTGCGCTGGCTCCGATGTGGGGTGAGCCCTTCGGGAGCGGTCCGGTGGTAAGCGGCCAAGCCGCTGTTGGGCCGGTCGTTGCCACGCCGCCTCCTCTGTCCCAGCCTTCTTTAGCATCATCCCCCGCATCATCACAAACCCCGTCGTCCCAGGGGTCTTTGCCCCGAGGCTCTCAAGTCACGCCAGTTCTCGCGCACGGTGGCTCCGCCCTGGCGGGGAGAGTGACGACCGAACCTCGGTCGGCCGTCCCGCCACAGGCGCCGCCCACCGCAGACCTGCCCGTTCGAGCACAGCCATCCGCTCCTGGCGTGAAGGGCGGCCCGGCGCAGGACTCGCAATTTGTGAAGAGTGCGGAACAGCATTTGTTTCTGCAGCCGCGAAAGTTCAGACTAAAAAACCTGATTGTGATCCTCGTCCTATTCTTAGCGGGTGTAATGGTCGCTGGAGTCGGATACCTTAAGTACCAAGCGATTCAGCGAGACCAGATCGAGAGCAGCGTGACGGGCCAGTTGAATGCTGCTCCTTCGGCAACTCTCCGGGCGGCCGGCATCCGGGTATTGGTCTCCGACCAGCATGAGGTCACGCTCGACGGCATTGTGCAGAGCCAGAAGGATTTCAACCTGTCGGATTCTCTGGCTAGGTCGGTGCCTGGCGTTACTCACGTGAATAATCGCGTCCGAGTGGTTCCACCAGCCCAGCCTGGTGGGCAGACCGGAGGCCAGACCGAATCTTCAGAGTCCCTCATGAACAGGGGGACGGCGTTTCTCGACGCCGGTGATTACGCGTCTGCGATTGATTGCTTCACGAAAGCAGTGGCCGATCCCAACAACAAAGGCGCCCAGGAATTATTGGACCGAGCGCAGCGGGCACAGCAGACCGAAGAGAAGTTACTTAGGAATCGAAAGTAGTGCTGCCACCTGCCTAAGACCCTCCCAGAGCACGCTTATATTTCACGAACCCTGACTGAATGCTTCCTTCACGACTTGGGCTTCCATCTGATCGGCGGTGGCCTGCTGATCCTGTAGTGCCTTCGCGGCGTTGGCATCCGGTGGCGGGGGTGGAACATCAGAAGAAACCGTTTTGGTATCCGGAGCTGCGGGAATTCCACTCTTCCCTTGTTTGGAAGAAAGGTCCTTCATGCCGTTATCCACTTGCTCCTGAAAATGGTTGTACATCTCCTGCAGATCGTCGACGCTAACCGCGATTTGGCTGCCTACGCCGCAATCCGCCTTCCTGCTGGCAGCGACGGTCGCAGTCACCTTGCGATCCTCGTCAGGAGTCTCAGAAGTGCGCGTGATAACGTCGCCCTGTGTTAACTGGCACTCTTGTCCGTCCGCTGACACGGCGAGGTCGCTTGCGACTACGAAAGTGCGTTTGGCAGGATCGAGGGCGGGAGGTACGTCTTCACTCTTCGCCGAAGTCGTCGCGGCCCCCTGCGCTCCACCAGAGGATGAGGATCCCTGTTGTGCCGCCGACTGTTCGGCGGCGAGTTGGGCCTTCACTTCCTCGGCGATCGCGGCTTTGACCTCAGGACTGAGGGTCACTGTGCTAGAGTTGCTGGCCGAAGTGTCGGCGTTTCCGATGCCTTGGGATTGCTGTTGATCTTGAGGAGCGTTGTTCGAATTGCCGTTAGCGTTGGCTTCCGCGTTGGCATTCGCCACTGCCTGAGCCTGATACGCAGCCTGTAAGTTGGCAGCAATGAGGTAGTCCGTTAGCCAGAACGCAGCCGACGGATAAACCGGATATGGCGCAAAATACCCGCCGTAGTATCCGTACCAGGGCGCTCCGCCCCATCCCCATCCGTAATAAACCGGAGCGGGCCATGGATTGTAGGCCCAGCCATAATATACGGGCGCATAGTAATACGCAGGATGGTAGCCGTAGTAGCAGCAGTAACCTCCGTAGGAGTAGGAACGGTAAACGTTGGTGTACGACACGTTGTTAACAACGACCGTCCGCGACACGTAGGTCTGTCCGTTGCGAGTAACGTAGGGGCGCTGCACGTAGCCGGCATGCTTGCCCGTCGTTACAATGCGGGCTCCGTTATGCGTGCTCTCGATGTGACGACTGCCATTGAGGCCATGATTGATCTGCATGCCGTTGCGATTGATGGAGCGAATTTGTCCATTCGGCCGCAGGTTCGCCGTCCCCCCACCCCTTAGGGACACCTGCTTCCCGGGAAGCGGTCGGTTCGCGTTCCTGCTTACATTGCCGGCTCCGCCCTTCCCCATCGCCGGGTTGCCCGTCGAACCCCTGACATTGCCATTCTTGCTCACCGTCCCGGTGCCAGCGGTCCTTCCCGCAGCGTGAGTTCCAGTCGTGCCAGTGCCGGTCTTGCCGACCGTTCCGTTACCAGTCTTCCCGACTGTCGTACCAGGCCTTCCGGTATTCCCGTGGCCGATTCCTGTTGAATTCGAGGGCCTTCCGCCCATGGGTGAAGAGTGAGCAGTCGTCGAGGGCCGCGAAGCCGGGGTCGAAGGTCGGCTGACCGAGGGTCGTGGAGCGCTGACATGGGGAGAGGGCGCCGCCTTTGGAGAAGAAGAGGAAGAGGTATTCTTGTGCTGACCTATCGCCACTCCAACGCTGAGGCAGCCAAACAGCAAAATCACAAGTGAGTTCTGCAAGATTTTCCCAAGATTTCCGCTCATACTCATTGCCCACTCCTCGCGCACGAATCCACTTAAGATAGTGAGATCAGAAACAGAAACGTTTCCGGCCACGCCAACTCAAGGTGGAGGTTTGATTTTGACCGCCGACTCGCCATTTCGGTAGTTTCAGATCGCATCCACAGGCTGGCTTTTATCGGACGCGGCCCCCCCGAGCAGCGTCCACCCGCACCGGGTGCTGGAATGTCTTTCGCTTCGTCCAGGCGATGCAGTCAGCCTAGGGACGTAGGAGCGAACGCAATTTTGATCCCGGGAACCATGCAAGTCAAGAGAAATCCCGGCATTACGCATGTTTGCATTGATGCCCTGCAACCCTGCGTTCAGCTGCTGCCCCCAATGATCGATGATCGGCGTTCAATTTCCTGCACAAAATGTGCATCCAACGTGCATCCTGTATTAGGAGATAGGCGGGTCCTTGAGCATTCCTAGCGATGGCGCGGGGACTGCGCGGTATAATCCTGCGTGGTGAAGCGTTGCTTCACTGCAAGGCGCAGTCATCGGCCGCCCCCCTTGTATAGACCGCCGAGACTCAGGCGATTTGGAATCACCATCGAACCATGAAATTCGAGGAAAAATACGAACTGTTGGAATCGCTCACCTCGGGCAAAGTGGAAACTTTTGTTGCCAACGACAAACTCAGAGGGGAGCGGGTAGTGGTGCATATTTTGCATTGCGACCCGCAGAAACCGAACCAGCCTACGGTGCAGTGGGTTCTCGATTCGTTTCGCCGAGTCGCGCCTGAGCCTGCCGGGCTGGTGCTGGAGACAGGCCGATATGGCGGGACGTTGTACGCCTACCTTGTCACCAAGATGCCCGATAAAGCCGTGTTGCGCGGTTGGGTGCAACAGTACAACGTTCAGGCAAAAGACACGCAAGAGCTACTCATACCCGAAGCCAAACCAGCAGCTCAAACCGACACAGCGACTGCAGAAATCCCTTCGGAAATCAAGCCCACCGCACCAGTTCGGGACATCCCGCCGGAAATCAAACCCGTGGAACCTGCCCGGGTCCCGGTTCAGTTCACGCAAGTGTTTCGCGAATTCGAATCACATGCGACGCCGAGGGCGCCTGGCGCTCCCGCCAAAGAACCGGAGTTGCCGCCGCGCCTTGTGCCGGATCTTTCGGTGCCGAATCTTCCTTTGCCGAATCTCGGCGCTGCTGAAAACCCATCTGGACTTCGCGCGGCGCCCGCCTGGGACGCAGGCGCTCCAACGCCTCTGGTTCCTCCGAAGCTGGAACCGAAGTTCAGTAGTCCCGTAGCTCCGGCTCGCGCTGACGTTCCGGTTCAGAGCTTTCCTGCCGCGCCCCCCAAGCCTGCAGTGGGGGACAGATCCAAGACGGGTGAGTTTACGAGTTTTTTCCGAGGGCCGTTTCACGTAGAAGGTCCGTCGGAGACGCCCGCTGAGGCGATTCCTGCATCCCCTCTATCCTCCCGGGAAATGGAACCTCCTCGCAAATCCGTCGGCGCGTTCACGGAGATGTTCGGGCCGATCACACCGGCAGAGCAGTCACAACCGTCTTCGAAAGTGTCAGGCAGTGAGCCGGCTAGTTCCGGCTCGGGTTCCGGATCGAGCTCCGGATTCACCGGCTTGTTCGCTGATTCGGAGATTTTTCCGCGCAAGCCCACACCTGCAGCTCCTCCAGCACCGGCCGGGCTGCCACGCGCCCTCAGCGATCCTCCGGCAACTCCGTCTGCGGCACCAAAAGAGCCGCGCATCGCGCCTCCGCCTGCGACGCCAGCGGCAGCGGTGTTTACGAGCTTGCCGCCTCCTATTCCGGTGCCGCCTAAGCCGCCTTCCGTTATACCAGCCGCGCCAGCTGGCGATGGCGCTACCGGCGTGTTCTCAACTCCCACGCCCAGCGCACCCTCTCCCAGCGAGCCGGTGATGCCCAGCGGTCCGAGCCCGTACACCCAAATAATTTCTGTGAGACCACCGAACGCTCGAGGGGGCACGGCGGGATCACAGAAGCACCCTCCAGCTAAGGCGCCGGGTGCGTCTATATTTCCTCCGCCCACCATGCCCCCGCTTCCATCGATGGCACCGCCACCGATGCCACCAGCGACCGCGATCCCCAAGTTTGCTGCGCCTGCTCCACCTGCGATCAAGCCACCTAAGGTTGAGCCTCCCAAAGCGCCGGTGTCGTATTGGCCGCTTGTCTTGACCCTGACCGTCCTTCTATTCATTGCAGTTTTGCTGGTGCTCTACTTCGTGCTGAAACACTGATGCGTGAAGGGTCTTGAAAATCCCCGGTTCTCGAGAGAAGAACGCGCGAGAATTGGGGCGCCCAGCAAAACGCTCACGACGATTCGAGATACGCGTTTCAGTTCGACTGCGGCAGAAGGATCAACAGTTCAAGCGTGGGATTGGCGAGGTCTCCGGGAACGTAGGCCGCGAAGTTGCGGGCGCGGTTGACCGCTTCCCAGGCCGCCCCGGACTGGTTCAGCGCAAAGTACTGGTACTTCAGCTTCACCGGGATCGCGCTCGGGGGATTGGTCAGATGCCGGAGCTGGATTCCGGGCAGGGCCTGCTTTACGAGATGTTCGATGTGTGTCGCTGAACAGACCTTCACCAGTTGGGGTACTTTCTGAATGATAGTTTCTTCGTTGGTTTCCGCGCTCACCGCCAGGTACATGCGCGTGTTCACCAGATACTTGTCATGGTCGATCGCCGTGGCATAAATCGAGTTCTGCACCAGCTTCAACGGAAGCGAAATCAAATTGGACGGGACCACAGTCTCGAGCAGCGATCGGAGTTTTTCGTCGAGCTCGGAAAAAATCGGCCCGAGCGAATCATGCACGTAAAGCGGCAAATCGCGCGGCCGCATCTTTTGAGAGAACGTCGTAAGCGAGCCGGCCAGCCCCACCATTGCGGCATACAACTCCTCGGGATGCCCCATTTTGCTCTCGTATAGATGCGAAAACACTGGGAAGTTGGAGTTCACCGTGTACAGCAGCCAGAAGTTGGCGATGTCGGAGGCGGTGAAATCTGCCAGGCTCTGATTCTTCTGGCGTCGTCCCGCGGAAAGTTGGGTGCTACGCGCCGAGAGCAGTTCTACCAAGCCACGCAGCAATCCGACGAGGTATTCGCTCGCTCCGATTTCGATGAGTGGCGGAATGAAGCGAGGATTGAGTTGGAAGGTGCCCGCGGGGGTCCGCTCTACATTGGCGATCCGAAGCACGGATGATCCTTCGCGATTTTCGGAGTCCGCCAGCAAACGCATATTTTTCCGAGCTACCTGGATCGGCTTCTCCCCGACTCCGGTGTTCTCGTCGCGAAATGCGGCCACCTCCGCCAGATAGCGAGTGCCGCCGTCTTTGCCGGCAGATACGTTCAGCCCTCGCTGGCGGTAATCGGGAATGGCGAGGTAAACGTCCATGTTCTTCGCGCCGGGCTCGAAGAACTCCTCCAGCGATTTGGAAGGAGGCGGAGGATCTGCCTCGGGCACATCGAACAACAGTCCATCGGGGAAAATTCCGGCAGCACGGGTGACGGCAAACTGGCCCTCAGCCAGTAACTCCCCGTTGATCGCCAGTTCGCGAAAGCCCCAGGGACAAAATTTGAGCGCCTGCAGCCGGAAATTCAGGGTGTCCTCAAGGAAGCGATCCTGCAGTTGCAGGTGCTGCGGGGTCAGGAACGTGCCCTTGGTCCAGAGAACTGGTTTGAGCTGCTTCATAGGATCGTGGCGCGCCGCAGCTTGCCCCGAGGCGAACCTCAGGCCATCTTTAACACGGCTGCCCACAATAGCAATTCCTGATCCAGGAAGCAAAGGGCAAATCAGAATGCGAAAGAATCAGGGATGTAGGCCGAGGAAGAGAGTTCGGGCAAAGGCGCAGTGGAGGGACCTGGGGCGGTTACCCTTGTTCGTCAGACTTCCACAGGCTTTCCATGAACTTCAGCCATTCCTGCGTTCTGGCGCGCAAGATCTTGGACGCGTTGCGGGAGAAGACCGCCAGCCCAAAATCTCCACGGGCACGGCGCAGCACCAGTCGGATTTCCTCCACCACATCCTCGGGAATCGCAAGGTTCTCTTCCAGGCTTTCGAGCAGTTCGAACATATCGGGTGCCGCAGCAATGAGATTGGCGTTCGCATTGGCGTCCGCTTCGCCTTTCACGGATGCCACCGGCTGCCCACAGCGATCGATTACCCGCGACCACTTTTGCGGATCAACTCGCCACATGCCGGAGGTTACTTTTGCCCTCGCCATTTACTACTCCTCCAACGGGACAGTTCCCTTTTGTATCTTATCGTTAATAGTGTAAGATGCGATCACTTCCTTCAAGGTTACTAAGGTTTTCCAGGGTTAACCGGCAGGGTTCAGCCTGTATTATGGGCCGGCTAAACCCTTTGGATTCAATGGATCTCCGACGACCCCTGAGCCTAGCTCCAAAGCAGGAACGAGTCGAAAGGAAGGCCAAGGTACCTTACTCAGTTGCGGGCGCCATAATCTAATCTAGCGTTGGTTAGCAGGAGAATCCGCGACTTCGCTCAGGAAAGTAATTTCCTCGGCCCGTTGCATTCGAGATTGGCTCTGCTAGAATTTCCGGCGGCCGACCCGGCCGGGGAGTCCTGTATGCCAATGCAGGTTTGCATGGGAGCGATGATGATGTGCACCATGGGGATGGCGCCCAGTTCCCTCGTCGTACTACCCATAAACCGGGTGATGACCGACGAAGTCCCCGATGCCAACATCATGGACTACATTCCGCTGGTCAATATCATGCCATTCGGCATGTGCATGTCGCCCGCAAATCCGATGGTTGCCGCAGCCACTGCGGCCGCGATGGGCGTCCTGACCCCTATGCCGTGCATTCCTGCCACGGTGGCTCCGTGGGTCCCGGGAGCTCCCACCGTGCTGCTGGCCTACATGCCGACGCTCGACAATACTTCAACGTTGATGTGCATGTGGGCGGGCGTCATCACCTTCGTCACCCCGGGCGAGTTCACGGTGATGGTGCCATAAGCCGTGCGTGGCGCAAGACTGCCTATGGTGTTGTGGCTTCGACGTGCCACTTTTCAGGACTGGTCGGATGATTGACCAGCGGGCGGTTCAGGCCGAACTTTTTCAAATAGGCGTCTATATCGCCATCCTTCGCCTCGGTCAATTTGGTCGTCAATTTGTCTAGGTCGTTACTGTTCAGATCAGCGGCCAGGTTTTCGAGGTGCTTGGATCGACCAGCCCCGCAGCGACAGGGTTCCCCGCAGGGCTTGAGTCCTGAGGCCACCATTGCCTGACCGCTGTCCCCGACACCCGCATCCGTCAAGAGACTCTTTGCTTGCTTTTGGGTCGCCGCTTTATCCGGCTCGAAACCTTTCTTCCAGTCGCTGGCCTCTTTTGTCGGGAGAGCTCCGGTTGCGGTTCGGAGGAAGTCAGTCCATTGGACACTCTGCCACACGACGGAGGCGTCGCTGAGATGACTAAAGGAAATCGTTCTTTCCCCCTTGTCCACATTGGCCGGTTGAGTCGATTGATACTTGTTGTAAAGAAACATGTGCGCGACGTGCAGTTTCTGCTCCCATTCGGCGGTGCGCCCCGAATCTTTTCTGACGTCTATCGAGTACCGGGTCTTAACGTCGGAGATGAAGGCGTCCACTCTTTGAACGAAAGTCTTGCCGGCGGGATCGAAGGTAGTGGCGGCGGGGGCAGCGGTTGGTGCTGGCGATGTCATGTTTGCCTCCAGAATTTAACATCCACAGCGACTAATTCAGATAGAGTCCCCGAACTCGGTGAGTTCCAGGATCAACACCCACGATGGCGACGTGCTCTACGTCTCCGAAACCACGTCCGAAGACAAACAGGTTGAGCTTCTGCCACCGTGCCGGCGCTCCCTTGAGGTTGTCGGCCAGCAAGGTTTCCTTTGAAGGCGGACTCACCGCCGCCTTCTCTTGTTCGATCTTGGTTTTGCTTACCAGGGTCTGGAAGAACTGATAGAGAGACTGTTTGTCCTTGAACGACTGATCGTCCGCCTTCCCATGGACAAAGCCGCTACCATCGGTCGCGCTGGCCCATTCTTGATTCCTAAAGAAAAAAGGGCGGCTGCATACCGAGGCCATGGTCTGAGCGTTACCCGCATTCAAGGCAACAACAAATTTCTCGGCGACATCAACATCTTTCAGGACTGACGCCGGTTTACTCCACAACGGAAGCGAGATTAGAAGTATTGCCAGACTAAGGACCGACGCGAGGGTCAGCCCCCAATAAGCCAAGGGTCCCGTTTCGGCCTTCTTAGGACCGCGAGTTTTGAGAAACAGCGAGCTCAGCATGAGGCCTCTCGCACGAACCTGGCCTTTAGCTCAACTTCGTACCCTTAGTTCCATCGTCGGCCGTGTCCGGGTCCTGCGGAGCTGTCGGAGAATCGGGGCTGGCAGGCGACTGTGGGCTGGCGTCCGGAGCGCTGGCGGGCGCACTTCCACTGTTAAGGAAAACGAACGCGCCTGTGATGAAGACACCCGCGGGCGTAATGTCGATGGAGCTGCCTCCCGCTTTGATTGAGAGTTCTACGCCGGCCTCAATGACAGCAGCCACACCTGCATTGAGATGGATCGTCGTGTCGGTCTTCATCGCATACGCCATCGCCGTTTCGTCCTTCTTCATGGTGACCGCCAAAGAAACGTTGCCGGTAACGCTCTCGCTCTGATTCCCGGTGACGCTGAGCGAAACGTTGCCGGTCACGCTTTCGCTCTGATTGCCAGTCACGGAAAGTGACTTGTTGCCGGTCACGCTTTCCATCTGATTGCCGCCAACCTGGAGCGACATGTTGCCGTCGACTTTCTCGAATTGATTGCCGTTGACGTGCAGGTGCTTGTCGGTCTGGATGAGCTCCTGCTGATTGGTCTTCACGATCAAATGGCGGTTGGCGCCAATGAATTCCCGCGAGTCATTCTCGACCCGCAGGTCCATATCCTTTTCGGCATTCATGAAGATCTGTTCCTTGCCGGCCAGATCTTCGAAGCGGAGTTCGTTGTAGTTTGAGGACCCGCCGCCCTTGGAACTGCGTGACATGAAGGTACTTCGCGTCTGGTACTTGGGCAGAGTGTATGGAGGCATCTGATCTGCGTTGTAGACGCGACCAGTAATAATCGGCCGGTCGGGATCACCCTCCAGAAAACTGACCAGCACTTCCTGCCCGATGCGAGGGATCCAGATGGCTCCCCAGTTCCCGCCCGCCCATGGTTGCGAGACACGCACCCAGCAGGAACTGTTCTCGTTCTTCTCTCCCAGCCGGTCCCAATAAAACTGCACGATAACTCGCCCGTATTGGTCGACCCAGATTTCCTCCCCCGATTTGCCCACAACCAGGGCAGGCTGCGGACCCTGAACGAAGGGTTTCGGAGTGATGCGCGCCGGACGGTAGGGCGTCGCGATCGGGATGCACACCAGATGATTGGAATAGTTTTCTCCGGCATCGCTACCTGCAGACGTATAACTCTGTCCCGCAGTAGCGAAGTGCCGAACTTCGGTGACCACGTAATTTGCGTTCTGGTCGTCGCGATAGTGATTCTTCAGTGCGAATGAGTAGCCCGACATCAGGCCGCGGCAGGTCCCCGCCCCAGAAATCACCATGTGAGCGGCTTCCTCTTCCTGCATGCGCCGCTTGGCCACGGTCTCGCCTTCATCCTTGGTCGTGTGCGGCCCCGGGTAGTCATAGAGTTCCAGGCCCCCACTGGCCGCGAGGCTGACCACCGTCGGATCGTTGGCCATCAGACTTGTCGACGGTGTCTTGAAGTTGTAGTCGGTGACGCTGTACTTGCCAGTACGCACTTCCTGACCGACCTGCCATTCGTAAATCACCTCGGGATCGGCCAGGCCTCCAACTTCGGTTTCGTAGCTTACGGGAGAACTTGGGCAAGCCGGCAGGTTGCTGGATTGATCACAAATTACCATCGTGTGCTGCCCTTGCGTCGAATGGTCGAAGTAGTAGAAGAGGCCGAACTCCTCCATCAGGCGCGACACGAAGT
>Ga0307477_10003768_pt1 | contig 11164 bp, 7 predicted proteins | sample atmos_gasesECM2C_FD_203316 | JGI IMG/M metagenome (GOLD analysis project Ga0307477, IMG submission 203316) | Hardwood forest soil microbial communities from Morgan-Monroe State Forest, Indiana, United States - atmos_gasesECM2C_515 | ecosystem: Environmental > Terrestrial > Soil > Temperate... | reverse complement strand
CTTTCGTTCGACGCCCATGAGGGACTAGACCTGTTTTTTGCCGACTGGCATGCGCTCGACTTCATGAACCAGGGTGGAGCGGTTGCCTACGGAATAGTCCCCACTCGCCCAGGTCTGAACGCTGTCGATTCAGCGACCATCTTTATTCGCTGGTTGAAAGCAGCCTCCCTGGCTGGCGATCCGCAGAGATTTGCTCAGCGCGCGATGATCACCGCCACGTGTGGACTTGGACTGCTAGATACGTCCTCTGTGGCAGAGTCGTTCAGCGTCGCTCACAGCATAAGCAAACTGATCAGGTCCTTGGCTGGTTCGCCAGAACAATAACACCTTCGCGAAGCACGATGGGATTAACGCGACACATCGGTCCCGATAAGTCTTAGTGCTGTACTGAAGCGCCCGTACACAGCACCTCGGCAGACGCCTTTTCACTTATGGGCGCTTCAGATACAGCACTACGACTTCTGGCCCGGCATAGCTTCTGGTTAGCCCGTGACTAAGCGGGCTTGGGGGACGCAGACGGAATCTTCCTGAGCGCCGAGTATTTTCCTTGCGCATTAACGCAAATATTTGATCGCAAATATTTGCAAAACGCATTCAAATCCGCAAACATCAGCTTTGTTCGCCGATTGGCAGATACTTCACACGCCACGTTCAAGCGATCCATCCTATCGGTATTTTGAGTTTCCGGAGCTTTGCCACGCGTGTTAACTATCGTTCAATCCCGTCTCGGGACCAACCAGGAACCCTCGTCGCTTCCTGACCAGACGCTTTATCTGCGAGGTCAGTTCGAGTGCGAACAGGGTCAAATGCATCGGAGTCTGCAAAGGCAGCAAAGGGCGGCGACGGCTTACGTGTCCGGGAAGATCTGTCTCGCCTGATTGCGCAAGGCCACGAATCGCTGACCGCTGCCGAAAAGGACCTGCTCAAGTGGGTCGGCGTGTTTTTTCGCAAGCCAACGCCTGGGCGATTCATGATGCGGGTCCGAATGCCCAACGGTTTTACGAACAGCAACCAACTGCGCGCGGTTGCAGACTTGTCCAGGCGTCTGGGAGACTGCGTGCTCGACATCACGACTCGCCAGCAGATTCAACTCCGCGGCTTCTCGTTGTCGAGCGTGCCAGAGATCTGGGAGAAGCTGCGCGGGGTGGATCTGCACTCGCTGCAGACCGGGATGGACAATGTACGGAACATCAACGGTTGCCCCCTTGCCGGACTCACAATCAACGAATTGTTCGACGCCTCGCTAGTGTTGGTGGAGTTGGACCGGATGATCGTCAGTTCCGACGGCAATCCGGACTTCACCAATCTTCCGCGCAAGTTTAATGTGGTGGTCACGGGATGTCTGGAAAACTGCACTCATAGCGAGTCGCAGGATCTGGCTCTGGTTCCGGCGCTGCGGCGGGACCGGGCTGGATTCAACCTGCTGGTGGGCGGCAAGATGGGTTCAGGTGGATTCACCATCGCGTCACCACTTGATGTCTTCGTGGAACCCTCCGATGGCGCGCGAGTGGCCGCCGAACTGATTCGCATCTTTCGCGATCATGGCCCCCGCGACGCGCGATCCAAGTGCCGGTTCGCATTCCTGATCGAGGAATGGGGGCTGCCACGGCTGCGGGAGGAGCTTTGCCGCAGACTGGATCGCGAATTGGCGCCTGCTGGACGCGATGTTCGCGGCATCCACGACAACGATCACCTCGGCGTAGCTTGGCAAAACCGTCCGGAATATCGCTCGGTGGGACTCTGCGTACCCGAAGGACGGATCCGCCCCGACCAGATTGAGGAGCTGTCGCGATTGGCTGACGAGTACGGAGACGGTCAGGTGCGCCTCACAACCGGCCAAAACGCAATCCTGCCCAACGTCCCGCAATCGCTCATTCCCTCCCTGTTAGGAGAGGATCTGCTGCAGGAGCTTTCTCCTTCGCCGTCCGCGTTCCGCCGCTGCCTGGTCGCCTGTACGGGAACCGACTACTGCAACCTCGCGCAAATCGATACCAAGGGGCAAGCGGCGGAGTTGGCGGGAGCGCTGGAAAAGAGGCTTGGCGCTCGTCGCACTCCGGTCAGAATGCACTGGTCGGGGTGCCCGGCAGGATGCGGCAACCACGAAGCCGCCGACATCGGCTTCCGGGGCCTCAAGGCGCGCATCGGAGACAAGCTGGTAGAGGCGGTCGCCATTTATGTGGGCGGCCGAACCGGACCACATGCCGCGGCGGGGCAGCAGTTGGTTGAAATCGCGCCCTGCGACGAGACGCTGCCCCTCGTAGTTGCGAAGCTGATCCGAAATATGGAGAGCGAGCCCGACCTGCACTCCGCGTTTGACCGGTTGGAACTCACTCTCCCGGCGGCTACAAATGAAGACATAGGAGAGCCTCCGGATTCTAGAACCTCGGACAGAACCGAGTAGCTTTCCAGCGCCGCCCGGCGGTTTCCGCGCCGCGCGAAGCCAACCACTTGCAAGCGCAACCACTCGGAACTCAGGAGCGATTCATGCAACTGCCTCTACTACAAAGAGCAACAGAGGGTGACACTGCCTTCTCGGTGTTCGCGCTGGCGGAAGCTCCCGAGGTGGTAAACGATGACATCGGTTTTGCTGAAGCCTTGCCCGTTGATTCGTCGTCACGAATCCCGGCACGATCCCCTGGAGCGGGAGAACAGTATCGCTTCCACTTCAACCTGGGGAAGTGCATCGGTTGCAAGTGCTGCGTGGTCGCTTGCAATGAGCAGAATGGCAATCCTGCAGAGATCAACTGGCGGCGCGTCGGCGAAGTTGAGGGGGGATGGTACCCGAACACGCGCCGGTTTCACATTTCCATGGGCTGCAATCACTGCTTGGAGCCTTCGTGTCTGATCGGCTGCCCGGTAGACGCCTACACCAAGGATTCAGCGACCGGGATCGTGCAGCACAGCGCCGACGCTTGCATCGGCTGCCAGTATTGCACCTGGAATTGTTCCTACGGTGTACCGCAGTACAACCCGGAGCGCGGCGTGGTCGGAAAATGTGACATGTGCCACGGCCGTCTGGCGGAAGGCCGTGAGCCGGCCTGCGTATACGCTTGTCCGGAAGAGGCGATCAGGATCGAGATTGTAAATATCGAAGAGTGGAAGCGCGACTATGCCAGCGCGAATGCACCAGGGCTGCCCTCCGCCGACGACAGCATTTCAACCACGCGCATCACACTGCCGCGCAATCTTCCACCCGACACGCGGAAGTCTGACATCTACCGCATCCGGACCGAAGCGGCGCACTGGCCATTGGTGGTGATGACGGTCTTGACTCAGCTTTCCGGCGGAACCTTCGCCACGCTTTGGTTCTTGCAAATCTTCGGGACCTCGACGTCGCTCACCACCGCCGCGCTCCTGGCCCTGTTGGTTGGTGGCTTGGCACTCGCTGCTTCAACACTGCACCTCGGGCGCCCGGTCCACGCTTACCGCGCGCTGAAGATGTGGAAGCGCTCGTGGCTGAGCCGTGAAGTTCTCCTGTTTTCTTGCTTTTCAGCGGTGGCCGGCGTCTATGCCGGCTTGCTGACCTTCCGGCTCCCGGGCAGTTTCAGCGTGGGAGCTTTGACGACTCTGCTGGGAATTGCAGGAATCACGGCAAGCGCCTGGATCTATCGGGTTCCCGCGCGCCCCGCTTGGAACAGTAGACACACTCCGATTGACTTTCTCCTGACCGGGGCTCTGCTCGGACTGCTGTTAGCGGGAGCCTGCGGCGTGGTCAGCGGCCCGCCGCTCACGATTGGAGCGTTGCTCGCGGCCTCTGGGCAACTGCTAAATCAAGCCACGAAATTTCTTTGGATGACGGCTTCGGAATCGCACGAACTACGGTCTACGGCTCGTTTGCTCTCCACCACGCTGGCCTCGCAATTCCTCACGCGGGCGGGGCTGCTCATTATAGGCGCCTTGCTTCCGCTCTTCTCTCAGGGTCGCATGCTGACTTCTACCGCCTTCGCCTTGGCGCTGGCCAGCGAAATTCTCAGCCGCTATCTGTTCTTTGTCAGTGTCGTCCCGAAAAACATGGCCGCGCCCTACCTCGCCGCGGAGCACAGCGGAGCGTGAGCCTGAAGCGCAATCTCGGTCTCGATATTCTCTCGGAAAAGTACGCCTACGCAACCGACGAGACCACCGGCTATACTTCCGCGCGGAAGATCCCGGACAACTGGGTGGCCACGACCTGCGGCTATTGCTCGGTCGGCTGCGGCATGTTCGTCGGCGTCAAGGATGGCCGCGCCGTAGCCGTGCGGGGAAATCCCGCGCATCCCGTAAATTCCGGCACGCTGTGCCCCAAGGGACTCGCCGAGCACTACACGTTAGAGGCGCCCAATCGCGCGAAATATCCTCTGCTTCGCCAGAACGGCAGGCTCTCGCGCGTCAGCTGGGACGATGCGCTGGATGCGATGCTCGAGAACTTTCTTGCCGTTCAAGGCAAGCATGGCCCGGAAGCGCTGGGCGTTATCAGCACTGGTCAACTGGTCACGGAAGAGTTCTACACCCTGGGCAAGCTGGTGCAACTTGGCTTTGGAACCAGCAACTACGATGGCAATACCACGCTGTGCATGTCCACTGCGGTATCCGGCTACAAGCGATCGTTTGGAAGCGACGGTCCGCCGGGCGCATACGAAGATCTTGAAAAGGCGGATGTCATCTTTTTGATCGGCGCCAATATTGCCGAGAATCACCCCATCCTCTGTCAGCATCTCGAAGCCAATCCGCGCAAAACCTTGATCGTCGCCGATCCCCGGGTCACAAAAACCGCGATGATGGCGGATCTGTTCCTGCCGCTCAAACCCCGGTCCGACATTGCGCTGATCAACGGCATGATTCACATCTTGATCCAGGCCGGGATGATCGACCGCGACTACATCGCCCGCCACACCACGGGATTTGAAGAGCTCGCGCAATCCGTGCAGAAATATACGCCCCGGCATGTTTCGGAAATCACTGGACTCGAAGAGGAATTGATTTTGAAAGTCGCCTTCATCTACGGCCAAGCCAAGGCCGCATTTGTCGGCTGGACGATGGGCGTGAATCACAGCACCAAAGGTACGGAGACCGTCAATGCCATCAACAATCTGGCGCTGATCACGGGCAACATCGGGCGCCCCGGAGCCTCTCCGTTCTCGATCACCGGCCAGTGCAACGCCATGGGCACGCGCGAATCGGGATTCACCTCCAGTTTGCCCGGATACCGGAAATTCGAAAACGCCGGTGACCGCGAGGAACTTGCCGGCTTGTGGCGTATTCCGCAAGAGCGCATTCCTGCCGCACGCGGATTGGCCTATCCGGACATCGTCGAGGCCGCGGTCAAGCAACAGATTCGCGCGCTTTGGGTGATCGCCACCAATCCCGTCGTTTCCTTTCCCAACCTGGATGTTCTGCGCCAGAGCCTGGAGAGTGTGGAGTTTCTCGTGGTTCAGGATGGCTTCCATCCCACGCCCACTTCGGAACTGGCGCACCTGGTTCTGCCCGCCGCGATCTGGGGGGAGAAGGAAGGGACCTACACCAACTCGGAGAGGCGGGTCAGCAAAGTAAATCGCGCCGTGAATCCACCAGGTGAAGCCAAGCCTGATTTTGAGATCTTCCTGGCCGTAGCGAAGAGATTGGGATGCTATGACGAACTCTTCCACGGCTGGACCACACCTCAGGATGCGTTCGAAGAATGGAAGAGAGTCTCAGCCGGACGGCTCTGCGATTACTCCGGCATGAGCTACGAACTCATTGAGCAGCACGGCGGAATCCAGTGGCCATTTCGCCGGGGCGCGCAGGAAGTCACGACCAGCCGTCTCTATTCGGACGGCTGTTTTCAAACCGAAGACGGCCGAGCCCGGCTCTTTTGTGCCGAGTGGGAACCGTTCCCGGAACAACCGAACCGCGAATTCCCTCTCGTGCTCAATACCGGCCGCACGGTCGAGCATTGGCACACCCGCACCAAGACCGGTCAAGTGCCGATTCTGGAAAGAATGGCCCCGAACGCGTGGCTCGAGATGAATCCGAAAGATGCGCACCAGTTGAAGGTCCGGCCCCACGACCGCGTGGACGTCGTTTCACGCCGCGGGCGCATCCGCAGCGTGGAACTTCGCGTGACCGAAATCGTGGCGCCCGGCCAGGTGTTTGTGCCTTTTCATTTCGTGGAGAGCAACGCGAATCAGGTCACGCAGAGCGCTTTCGACCCGATTTCCCACGAGCCCAACTACAAGCAAAGCGCGGTACGCATCGAGAAATCCGAGAAGGCCAGAGAACTACGCGGAAAGGCGAGACCAAAAAGACGGTCATTATGGCCACGCCGTCAGAGCAACGGTTCCCTATGAATCAACCAACTGCAACGAAAGTTTCCCCATCGACGTCCAACTCTTTCTTGCGTTCGGGACACTTGCCGACGCTCATCGCATGCCTCCTTTACTTCGACGTGAGTTTCATGGTCTGGGTCTTGCTGGGTCCATTGGCCCCGTTCTTAAGCGAGGATCTAAAACTGACGGCGGCGCAAAAAGGCCTCATGGTGGCAGTGCCACTGCTGGGCGGCGCGCTGTTCCGCCCACTCATGGGCGTACTGGGCGACTTGCTGGGCGGGCGGCGAGCGGGAATGCTGGGCCTCGGACTCACGCTGCTGCCTTTGCTCCTTGGCTGGCGCTTCGCGAGGCATCTGCATGATTTGTACGTCGTCGGAATCTTGCTGGGCATCGCGGGGGCCAGCTTCGCTGTGGCCTTGCCGCTTGCCGGCAGCTGGTATCCGCCCGAGCGTCAGGGACTAGCTATGGGAATTGCCGGAGCGGGCAACTCGGGCACCCTGCTGGCGACTCTTTTTGCGCCGCGTGTGGCGCAGACTCTCGGGTGGCCAAAGACTTTTGCCATGGCCACGCTGCCGGTTTTCGTCGTTCTTGTCTTGTTCACTCTGATAGCGAAGAACAACCCGCTCAGCGTCGCGGCGAAGCCGAGTTGGCGGGATTACGCGGCACTACTAGGCGAGGCCGACACTGGCTGGTTCTGCTTCTTTTACAGCTTCACCTTCGGAGGTTTTGTCGGCCTTGCCAGTTTCCTCACCATCTTTTTCCACGATCAATACTTCCTGTCAAAAGTAAGAGCCGGAGACTTCACTACCATCGTTGCGGTGGCCGGCAGCTTCCTGCGTCCAGTGGGTGGATGGCTGGCGGACAAAATTGGCGGTTATCGTTTGTTGCTGATGTTGCTGTCCGGGGCGGCGTGCTGTCTTGCCGGGGTTGGCACTCTGCCCTCACTCCCCGTAGTTGTGGTGCTGCTCTTGGTCACCATGGGCATACTAGGAATGGGGAACGGAGCGGTCTTCCAGCTTGTGCCACAACGCTTCTCCCAGCGAGTTGGCGTCCTCACCGGACTTGTCGGCGCCGCTGGCGGATTAGGCGGCTTCGTTCTGCCCTCCATATTGGGCGCGGTAAAAGACTGGACCGGTCAGTACAGCCTGGGGCTGTTCCTTTTCGCTGCGGCGTTTCTTGTGGCGGCGTTCCTCCTGCTCCGGTTGGGTAGTGTCTGGCGCACCACGTGGAACTCGGTCTCGGTGGAACGCGCGGGAATCTTCTGCTACCGGTCATTCGCCAGGAGTTGGGCCAGCAGCGAGAACTGATTCCGTTCTCACCAGTGAGCGGGACGCCGGAGCCGTGGCCAACTTTCCCTTGCGCGATGCAAGCCGATTAAGTTTAGTCCGACTGGCAATGACACAAGATCAGAATTCTCCGGCAGGGTTCCGCGGCCTGCACATACTCGCGCTCGAAAGCCGTCGAGCGCGTGAAATGTTGGCACCCCAACGTCTACTCGGGCGTGGGAGCCGGTTAAGTTATGAAGTTATTACGCTCATCATCTTCGAGTAATGAGTTCAACGGGAAATTGATACGAAACAACTTACACGCGTACGGATGACACCTAAGCGGCAGTAAGTTAGTGCAGGGAACGCATCTGTCGAAGTAATCACTAAACGGGGCCGCAGCTTTGCCAATCGCGAGCTTAACCACATCGAACGAAATCCTATGATGTCCGGAGCCGACAACGCGAAAGCCAGCACATGCAATCGCCATTTTTTGCAGCTTGGAGTGCAGCATTGTAGGCGGTTGCGAAACGTCTGTCTGCCGATGCTCGGTCCAGTTATGCATCAGCCAGATCGCGACGCATGACAGCCCGCAGCTTATCGAGTTCGTTCTTCGACGTTTTGTGTCGCTGGACTTCGTTATTTGCCAGCAGCTGCGTCCAGGTCAGGCGGTTCACCTTTTACGAACTGTAGACTACCCTTCAGCACGGATGTCAAAAAGTCGCCATCGAAGACTTTCTTGCGAAGTTCATTCTCTGAGTCGTAGATTGGCGAAGTGCGCGATCGTTTCGGTCCCAACCCATAAGGCAATCTTGCCTTGCGTTTGTTTGAGGTCGTTGACGACCAGGGCCGGTTGCGGCGAGCCCTGCACGTACAAGCGCGCCTTGTCACCATGCACTTCGATCGTCAGCTTGGTCCATTCTCCGGGGACGACGTCTGCATAGCTCTCGTATTTTTCCGGGAACTCCTTACGCAATCGAAACCAGGGGAAGTCCGGGTAAGAAATGTATTGGGTCGAATGGTTGCGTCGCACCTGGTCGTCGGCGCGCCCATTCGTCGGACGCAGGTAGAAGCACTCGTACTTTGCAGCGTACTTGGCGGCGTCAAGATTGACGCGGAAGGCCACACCAACGAATCCTCGCGGTGCCGAGCTCTTTGCGGTCGGGCTGGGTTCACCCGTCAACTCGATTTCAATCGTGCCGTCCCGAAAGTCAGTCTCATTTAGGATGACAAGTTGAATCCCGTCGGCGACATCTGGCGGTGCGGTGTCAATTACTCGCAGTGCTTTTCGTCCTTTGTACGTTACACATTCCGTTTTCACATTGCGAGGCTGCTGTTCATCCAGTCTGTCCAGCGGGATGGTCGTAGTCTTGACCGCAGCCTTGGGGCCAGGCGTTTGACCCAGAGCACCTATCGCGAGGTATGCCAGCACTGCAATGGCTGCGAGGAGAAACTTCATGGCAAATACTTGCCTCTTAGGCTCCACAAGGTTGCAATAATTTTGATTTTCTGCATCCCGTTCGTCCGCCTTACTCTGACCGTAGCGCGTTCATCGGCTCGATTCGCGCTGCGCGCCAAGCGGGGACAAGGCATGCCGCAGTTGAGGAAATCAGCAAAGTTGCCACGACTAAGGCCAAGACGGTCCCATCCAGCGGGCTTGTCCCGTAAAGGACAGTACGAATCAATCGTGTGAGAGCGATGCTAGCCCCCATTCCGACCACGAGCCCAATCAACGCCGGCCTCAGTCCATCCAGTAGCATCAGGCGCAGCACCCGCTTTCGCTCCGCACCAAGCGCCATGCGAATGCCGATCTCCGGCGTTCGCTGAGTAACTAGATACGACAGCACACCATAGAGCCCAACTGCGGCCAGCAGCAGAGACAATCCCGCGAAACTCAATACCAACGTTGCAGTGAAACCGGAATTTGCGGTGGATTCACCCACAATCTGCTCCATCGTCAGTATGTTCTTGACCGGAAGGTCGGGATCCAGAGAGGCAATCACCTTCTGGATCGGAGTTGCGAGTGACATTACGTCTTTTGCAGAGCGTATAACCAATACGGAATCTGCGGAATTGCCCGGAATTCCTGCCAAAATCGGAAACCACATCATCGGACGAGCGGAGCGGTCGATTTGATAGCTCGTGTCACCGACCACTGCAATGATCTCGTAGTTCTCTCCTTGCTGAGTCCGCCACTGCACACGCAGATGCTTTCCAATGGGATCCTCTCCAGCAAAAGATCGCCGAACGAATTCCTGGTTGACGATCGCGTATTTGTCGTGCTCCAGTCGCTCATTCTCAGAAAAAAAGCGCCCTCGGACCAGGGGAATTTGAAGCGTGGAGAAATAGTCTGGATCGGCTGTGCGGTATGCAGCAAAATGATGTTCTCCAAGCGGCTGAGGCGGATGCTCGGGAACCCAAAATTCGTGATCGCCATAGTAGCCATCACCCGGCACAACGTTCGTGAGTCCGGCCGCCTTCACACCTGGAATATGACGTACCTTTTCCAGTAATTCCGTGTCGAAGTTTACGATCTGTTCGGGTTTTGAGTATTTGTCCCCGCGAAGGAAATAGTTCATGGTCAGCACGTTCTTTGTTGTGCAGCCCAAGTCGACAGATCGAAGGCGGAGAAAACTCCTGAAGAGCAAACCCGCAGCAACGAGCAGGACAACCGTCAAGGCAACCTCGCCGGTTAACAAAGCTTTGCGCATTGCCGTGCGAGATGCACTTCCGCCAATTCCTCGCGAGTTCTCCTGCAGAGCCGAGAGAATACTACTGCCGCTCGCAGAGATGGCAGGCAGCAGGCCGGCCAGAACTCCCGCCGTCGCAGTGATCCCAAGCGCAAACGCAACTGCCATGCTGTCCAAACGAACGCTATAGGCGCGCGGCAGCCCTTCCCAATGAGTCGTCAGCCAATAAGTTCCCACCGTTGCGAAGAGTAGACCGACGATTCCTCCCCCCAGGCAAATCAGCAGACTTTCGGTCAGTTGCTGCCGAATCAGGCAGAGGCGACTGCTTCCGAGGGCTGTGCGAATCGCCATTTCTCTGCGACGAGCTGCTGAGCGTGCGACGAGGAGGTTAGAGAGATTGAGACAAGCGATCAAGAGGAGGCAGACCACCGCTGATAACAACACATACAAAGGCGTTTTTACTTCTCCGACCATGTCCTCCAACAACGGTGTTGCAACGGCACCCTGCTTAACTGGTCCGATGCCGTTGAGCCGAAGGTAGATCTGGTGCTGGGCAGCGCTGAGCTCCTGAATCGCAACAATGGACTGGATGCCCGGCTTAAGGCGCCCTACAACGTAGCCGATGTGATCGTAGTGGCTCCACTGGACTTCGCGAGGTATTTCAATTTGCCAAGGCACCCACAACTGAATTTTCGGATTCGGATATCGAAACCAGTCCGGAAGAACCCCAACCACCGTGTACAGCTGACCATTGAGTCGAACGGTATTCCCCAGGACCGCAGGACTGTGGTTGAAGCGGCGCTCAAACAAAGCCCAGGAGAGAATCGCGGTGCGCGCGGCGCCAGGATTGTCATCAGCTGGCGTGAAGGAACGTCCCAGCACTGGATTGATTCCAAGAGTGGAGAACAAATTCCACGAACAGGTGCCA
>Ga0307477_10003767_pt1 | contig 11164 bp, 8 predicted proteins | sample atmos_gasesECM2C_FD_203316 | JGI IMG/M metagenome (GOLD analysis project Ga0307477, IMG submission 203316) | Hardwood forest soil microbial communities from Morgan-Monroe State Forest, Indiana, United States - atmos_gasesECM2C_515 | ecosystem: Environmental > Terrestrial > Soil > Temperate... | reverse complement strand
CCCCAGCCACCACCCTCGCCCCAAGGGAGAGCAGGAGGGAGATCCGGCTACCGAGGCCCGGCCGGGAGGGCATGTCCCGGAGGCAGCCGCAGCACCACCACCGTCACATCGTCCTCGCGCTCCATGCCCTTGGTGAACGCGCCCACGTCCGCCAGCACGCCGTCGCGCAGCGCCTCGACACTCCCTCCCGCGTGGCGCCCCAGGCTCTCCTCGAGCCGCTCGAAGCCGAAGAGGTCGTCGCTCCCCTCGGCGCGCGCCTCCACCAGCCCGTCGCTGAACAGGAACAGCGCATCGCCCGCGTCGAGTCGCGCCAGGCGGGGCTCCACCTCGAGGGAGCGGCGCACCCCCAGCGGGTAGCCGGTGGATTCGAGCGCCTCCACCTTCCCGGCGGCCGTGATGCGGTAGGGATAGAGGTGACCGGCGCTGGCGTAGAGCAGCTCGCGGCGGACCGGATCCAGCAGCGCATAGCAGAAGGTCGCCAGCAGCCGCTTGCGCGCCGTCTGGTAGACCGTGCGGTTCATCGTGCGGAAGACCGACTCGACCTCGGGATCGAACGTCACCTGCACCGCCAGCGCCGACTTCGCCATCGACATGACGAGCCCGCTCGACACGCCATGGCCCGCCACGTCCCCGACCGCCACCGCCAGGCGCCCGTCCTCGAGCGCCAGCACGTCGTAGAAATCTCCCCCCACCTCCGACGCCGGCAGGTACGCGTGGGCCAGGTCGACGCCGGCCAGCCGCGGCGGCAGCTCGGGCAGGATCGAGCTCTGGATGCGGCGGGCCGTCTCCAGCTCGACCCGCTGCCGCTCGCGCTCGGCGATGCGGCGCACGTGCGGCGGCACGTCCTCGTAGCGGTAGGAGGCCTCGCGCCGGCTGCCGAGGTACCACACGCTCGCGAGCATCGGCGCCACCAGCAGGGCAAGCCCGCCCCACCCTTCGGCCCGCAACACCGGGTTGTCGGCGATCAGCACGGGATAGTCCACGAGCAGGTAGCTGGCGGTGAAGCAGGCGAGCAGCGCCGCCAGCAGATCGAACGCCAGGAAGACGCCGAGCAGGGCGGTGGCGAAGGCCAGCGAGACCAGCAGCCCCCAGCCCAGCGGCATCACCACGACCGGCAGGGAGGTGGCGGCGGCGGCAATCAGCGCCGTGGCCAGGAAGCCGAGCGGGCGGCCCAGCCACCGCGCCAGCAGTGGCAGCACACACAGCAGGAGCACCAGCTCGGAAGGGACCAGGAAGGCGACGAAAGCCGCCGCCATCTCCAGCCCGGCCCAACCGCTGTCGATGCTGTGAGACGCGCCAAAGAGCGGCCAGGCACCAACTCGCTGCAATGCGAGGAGCAGGCCGACGCTGCCGCCGGTGATCGCCAGCCCGGCGAGCACCCCTCCCAGCGAAGATTCGGCCACCGTGGCGTTGGCCCACTGGCGCCGGAACAAGGCGTCGAACGAGGTCAGCTTGTTCCCCCATTGCTGGCGGCAGAGCCACTCCCCGACCGACCAGGCCAGGAACGCCAGCAAGGCCATCGGCAGGACATTGAACAGGAATCCGAAGACCATCCAGAACCAGGTCGTCTGCTGCGCCGTCGCGAACCCGAAGCCGACGTTCGTCGACTGGGAGCGGGCGACCATCAGGATCATGAGCAGGCCGGCGGCGCCGGTCAGCAGGAACAGCTGAATGCCGCGCCACACCCCGATCTCGCCTTCGTGGTAGCGCTTGAGGAATGGGAAGCTGAGCACCGCGAGGAAAGCGTAGATCAGCACAAACTGCCCGATGACGAGTAGCAACGAGCTCTGCAGGCTGCGCTGGGCGGCCCGGAGCGCCGGTCCCTCCTCAAGCCACGGACCGAAGTCCGACCAGCGGTCGCCGGCGAACTTCACCTCGACGCCGAAGGCGCCGACCTCCGCCAGCTGCTGCCGGTCGTGGTAGCGGAGCGTGGTGTCGGTGCGGGCGGCGAGCTGCTGGGTGAGGATCTCGGGCTCCTTGAAGCGGCGCGGGTCGATCCCCTGCCCCCGCAGCAGGTCGTCGGCCTGGCGGCGCGCCGCGGCCGGCGACAGCGCGGCCCCCTTGGCGCTGGGGTCGACCCGCAGATGCAGCGACACCGGCTTGCCGCTGAGCGACACCTCGGCCTTCGCCGCGTAGTCGCCTTTCAGCGCGCCGGGCGGATACACCAGGACTTCCCAGACGTTGGCCTGGTCCGGAAGGCCGGTCGCCCGCAACCGGTCCATGCCGTAGCGCTGTAGGGCGAGTCGCAGCCGGTACTCGAGCAGCGAGCTCTGATGGAGGCGGGTCACCAGGTAGGGCCGCTCCACAGGCTGGCCGATCCGGCGCAGGTGGTCCAGCACGATCGCCTCCGCCTGGCTCGCCGAGGTCCGCCAGTGGCGCGGCTGGAACGGCGCGGCCCGGGGGTATCCCCAGACCAGCAGCAGCGTGCCGGCCGCCGCCGCCAGGCCCCACGGGATGAGCGAGGTCGATTTGCGCATAAGTGCCCGGCAGCCGGCACGACGGCGAAGCCAGGCGCTCGGCCGCCGCCCGCTACGGCAGCTCCGCCACCAGGCCGCGCACCGCGGCGACCGACTGCTCGAAGAGCGCCTTCTCCTCGGCGGTCAGCTCGAGCTCGACGACCTGCTCGACGCCGCCGCGGCCGAGCTTGACCGGCACGCCGACGAACAACCCGTCCACTCCGTACTCACCCTCGAGCCGCACGGCGCAGGGAAGGATCTTCTTCTTGTCGAGCAGGATCGCCGCCACCATCTCGAAGCTGGCGGCGGCCGGGGCATAGTAGGCCGAACCCGTCTTGTAATAGTTGACGATCTCGGCGCCGCCGTTCCTGGTGCGCTCGTTGATCGCCTCGATGCGGTCGGCGGCGAGCAGCTGCGGCAGCGGGATGCCGTTGACCGTGGCGTAGCGCGGCAGCGGCACCATCGTGTCGCCGTGCCCGCCCAGCACGAAGGCGTCCACGTCCTGGACCGACACCCCCAGCTCGGCGGCGATGAACCAGCGCATGCGGGCGGCGTCGAGCACCCCCGCCATGCCGAGGACGCGCTGGCGCGAGAACCCCGACGCGCGCCGCGCCACCTCGCACATGGCGTCCAGGGGGTTGGTGACGACGATGAGGATGGTGTCGGGCGAGTGCTCGACCAGGCGGGTGACGACGCCGTGGACGATCGCGGTGTTCTTGTTGCGCAGGTCGTCGCGGCTCATGCCGGGCGTGCGCGCCAGGCCCGCCGTGACCACGCACACCTGCGAGCCGGCGGTCGCGGCATAGTCGCCGCCGCCATGGACGTGGGCGCTGAAGCCAAGGATCGGCGCCGCCTCCATCATGTCGAGCGCCTTGCCGGTGGCCAGCTGGTCGGCCACGTCCACCATCACCACGTCGGCGAGGTCGGCCTCGGCGATCCGCTGGGCGGTGGTGGCGCCGACGTTGCCGGCCCCGACGACGGTGACTTTGTAGCGCATCGCGTGCTCTCCCTCCGGATGCAGGCGGTTGGCGGCCTGGCTCCTACAGGCCCCTACAGGTTCTCCAGGATGGCGCCGGCGAACTCCGAGCTGCGCAGCAGGGTGGCCCCCCGCATCTGGCGCTCGAGGTCGTAGGTGACCCGCTTCTGGGCGATGGTCGCGGCGAGCCCGCGCTCCACCGCGTCCGCGGCCTCGCCCCAGCCCAGCCAGCGCAGCATCATCACCCCGGACAGCAGCAGCGAGCCGGGGTTCACCTTGTCCTGGCCGGCATACTTCGGCGCGGTGCCATGCGTGGCCTCGAAGACGGCGATGCCGTCCCCCTCGTTGCTGCCGGGCGCCATGCCGAGCCCGCCGACCTGCGCCGCCAGGGCGTCCGACAGGTAGTCGCCGTTGAGGTTGGTGGTGGCGATCACCCCGTATTCCTCGGGACGCAGGAGCACCTGCTGGAACATGGAGTCGGCGATGCGGTCGCGGATCACGATCTTGCCCGCGGCGGCCGCGCCGGCGCCGAGATCGTCCTCGGCGACGGTCTGCTCGCCGAACTCCTCCCGCGCCACCTCGTAGCCCCACTCCTTGAAGGCCCCCTCGGTGAACTTCATGATGTTGCCCTTGTGCACCAGGGTGACGTTCTTGCGGCCATTGGCGACGGCGTAGCGCAGCGCCGCGCGCACCAGGCGCTTGCTGCCGGTCGCCGAGACCGGCTTGATCCCGATGCCGCTGTCGGGGCGTACCGTCTTGCCGAGCGCCGCCAGCAGGTCGATCAGCCGGCGGGCCTCTTCGGAGCCCGCCCGCCACTCGATGCCGGCGTAGACGTCCTCGGTGTTCTCGCGGAAGATCACCATGTCCACCGCCTCGGGGCGGCGCACCGGCGACGGCGTGCCCGGGTAGTAGCGCACCGGCCGCACGCAGGCGTAGAGATCCAGCGCCTGCCGGAGGGCGACGTTGAGGCTGCGGATGCCGCCGCCGACCGGCGTGGTCAGGGGGCCCTTGATCGCCACGCGGTAGGCGCGGATCGCCGCCAGCGTGTCCGCCGGCAGCCATTCCCCGGTCCGGTCCTTCGCCTTCTCGCCGGCCAGCACCTCGAACCAGGCGAAGGCGCGCCGCCCGGCGTAGACCTTCGCCACCGCGCCGTCGAGCACGCGGCGGGTGGCCCGCCAGATGTCGGGGCCGATCCCGTCCCCCTCGATGAACGCCACGATCGGCCGCGCCGGCACCTCGAGCCACTTCTCCGCGGCATGCCAGGTGACCGCGGCGCCGTCCGCGGGGGCCGTCAAGCCGTTGTAGGTGGTCGTCAAGCGCGGTTCCTCCAGGGAGAAGACGAGCTGCCGATTTCGACCCGGCACGAAGCCTGGCGAGCCGACGCGAAAGCTATCACGGGAGCCGACTCCGGCGGCGGAAGGGGTGCCCGCCTAATCCGGCTGGCCTGGCTGGCCCGGCTGGCCCGGCTCGGCAAGCTCGCCATCCTCGGTCAGGCCCAGCGCCGCCGGGAGGTCTCGCGGGTGTGCAAGGCGCCAGCGCGGGATGGCGTCCTCGGCGTCCGTGGCGGCTTCGCCACCGGCCTCCTGGCGCGCGGCCAACCCACCGCCTGCTACCCGCGGGCTGCCGGCCGCGGCGGCCACGGCCGCAATCGCCGGACCGCCGGCCCGGGGCTCTCCCCAGAGCGTCAGCGCGAAGGCGCAGCCGGCGGCCTGCGCGGTGCGCGCGTCGATCCAGGTGTCGCCGACCAGCAGCAAGCGCGGGGCGGGGATGGCCATGCGGTCGGCAAGCAGGAAGAGGCCGCCGGGGTTCGGCTTGCGCGTCGGCAGGGTGTCGCCGCCGATGACCTCGCGCAGGTAGCGGTCGAGGCCCAGCCCGTGGAGGATGTGGCGCGAGAGGGCCTCGCCCTTGTTGCTGAGCACGGCGAGGGGGAAGCTCGGCGCCAGGGTGGCCAGCATCGCGGCGACCCCGGGATAGGCGCGCGTGGTGGCCAGGCAGACATCGGCGTAATGGGCGAGGTAGCTGGCCAGGGCGTCCTTGAGGTCGTCCTGGCCGGCGCCGGGCGGCCAGGGCGGCAGGGCACGCCGGACCAGCACGCGCGCCCCCTCCCCGACCATGCCGCTGACCGCTTCGACCGACAGCGGCGCCAGTCCGCGCTCGGCGCGCATGCGGTTCACCGCCGTCGCGATGTCGCGGCGCGAATCGATCAGGGTGCCGTCGAGGTCGAAGACGATGCCGCGCGGCGCGGCGTTGCGGCCGTCCGGGCCGTCCGGGCCGGCCGGACCGGCCGGACCGGCCTGATCGACCGGGGGAGGAGACGGCGGCTCAGGCGGCAACGAACTCGGCCTCGATCCGCCGCGGCAGCAGGCCCGCCGCGAAGCCGCGGTCGAGCAGCAGCTGGACGGCGCGGCGGCCCGCCTCGCCGTAGTCACGGGTCCAGTCGTTGACGTACATGTCGACGAAGCGGTCGGAGCGCACCGGATCGTCTTCCAGGCCTCGGGCATAGCGCGTCGCGTAGGAGAGGGCCTCGCGCCGGTGGTCGAGGCCGTAGGCGATGCTCGCCGAGAGCAGCCGGCAGAGGCGCTGCTTCAGCGGCTCCGCGACGTCGCGCCGGATGCCGTTGCCGCCGAGCGGCAGGGGCAGGCCGGTCTCCCCCTTCCACCAGGCGCCGAGGTCGACCGCGGCCCGCAGCCCCTGGTCGGCATAGGTGAGCTGGCCCTCGTGGATCACCACTCCCGCCTCCGCCTCGCCCGCGGCCACCACCTCGAGGATGCGGTCGAACGCGACGACGCGCACCGCAACCGCCGGCTGCCAGAGCCGCAGCGCCAGGTGCGCGGTGGTGAGCTGGCCGGGGATCGCGACCACCCGACCCGCCAGGTCCTCGCGGGTGAGGGCCTGGCGGCAGACCACGATCGGCCCGTAGCCGTCGCCGAAGCTGGCGCCCGACGGCATCAGCTGGTAGCGGTCGGCGAGGTGGGCATAGGCGTGGAAGGAGAGCGCGGTGATCTCGTAGGTGCCAGTGAAGGCAGCCTGGTTGAGGGTCTCGATGTCGCGCAGCACATGCTCGACGACCAGCCCGGAGGTGTCGAGCTGCCCCTGCGTCAGGGCATAGAACATGAACGCGTCGTCGGAATCGGGGCTATGGGCGATGCGGACGGTGGTGACCGCGCCGGCGGGCGGCGCCGTGGTGGCGGCGGCTGACGTCATGCCGCAACGGTATCAGAGTGCGGGATCGGAGTGCGGGGATCGGAGGTGCGCGCCTGGCAGGGGCGGGCGGCTGGCCGCGGTCCCCGCTCCGCCAGCCGCTGCCGCTGCTCGCCGCCCGACCTCCCAGGCGCGCGGCCTTCCTTGCATCCGCGTCATCCGCGGACCCACGGCAGGAACTTCTTATCGAGGAGGCGGAGGCGGTGGAATGTGGTGCCTGTTCTCCCACTCCCGCCACTCCTTCTCGCGGTGGCGCCGCACCCAGTTCGCAAAGTGGCCGTCCTTGGTGCGCTCGTAGTAGACGACTCGGTGGGCGTCGTCCGTCCAGATGGTGTCGACGTCGGCGACCCTGAAGGCGCTCGTCACGCCGCAGCGGTTCTCGGGGACGATGGTCCCCTCGAGGCGGACGCGGTCGGTGTCGACGATGCCGCGCCATCCGGTGCCCTCCAGGGCGTAGGTGTGGCCCTCCTGGTCCCTGACCAGGACGCAGTCGGGAGCGGGGCCGGGGGTGATGCTGCCCTCGACGTACACCACCGCCGCGGCCGCCGGCGCCGCCAGCAGGAAGCCGAGCGCCAGTGCCGCCAGCAGCAGCATGTGGCCGAAGAATCGGTTCTTGAGCTCCATACAGGCTCCTTTCGAGGAAGTTCTCGGACTCGGACGCGCGCGGGGCACGCCCTTGCTCCTGATCAGAGCAAGCAGCTTGCCAGGTTCCTCGGAGAAACGCGGTGTAAGATGTAAACCCTTGACCGATCGGGAGTTAACGCGGCGGCTCGCGGCGCTCTCTCTCCCGCTCGTGCTCCCATTCCCGGGGACGGTTGCGCGGGAGCCAGTCGCGGAAGGCGCCGTCCTTGAGATGGTCGTAGTAGGTCGAGCGGTGATGGTCGTCGGCCCAGATGGCCTGGACCTCGGTCACCTCGAAGCCGCCCTGGCCGCCGCAGCGGGTCTCGGGGACGAAGCGGCCTTCGAGGCGGACGTGGTCGTTGCCGACCAGGCCGTGCCAGCGGCCCACCAGCGTGTACAGCGAGCCGTCATGCTGCTTGACCACCACGCAGTGGCTGTCCGGGCTGACCGAGACGTAGCCGTCGATGTGCGCCATGCTGGTGTCGCCGCGCGGTTGCGCCAGGGCCGACGCCGCCACTGCCAGCACGCCCAGGACCAGGGCGGCCGGCAGCAGGATGCGGAGGAGATATCGTGGCCTGAAATCCATCAGGGTCTCCTTTCGAGACGACACGCCTCCCAGCTGGGGTGCCGCGACTGGCGACAGGCGGAGCCGCGGCCCGCGGCGCGTCTCCCCCCGACTTGAGCAAAGGGCCTGCCAAGTTGTTTCAGTCTCGCTTCAGAAGCTGGCGCAACACGTAGTGCAGGATGCCGCCGTGGCGGTAGTACTGCACCTCCTGGGGGGTGTCGAGGCGAACCCGCGCACGGAACTCGAGCGGCTTGGCGCGAGGGCCTCCGGGGGTGCCGGGGTCGCCGCCGCCGGGGTCGCCGCTGCCGCGGTCGCCGCTGCGAGGATCGACGTCCGGGAGTGCACGGACGGTCACCTCCCGCTCACCCTGCCAGCCGGCGCCGGCGCCCGCCGCACCCGCCGCACCCGCCGCACCAACAGCGCCCGCGCCCGTCGCCGTCTCCTGCGCCAGGCCCCGCGCCAGGCCCTCGATCTCGATCACCTCGCGGCCGGTGATGCCGAGGCTCTGCACGGTGGCGCCGTCGAGCAGCTCGAGCGGCACCACCCCCATGCCGACCAAGTTGCTGCGGTGGATGCGCTCGAAGCTCTCGGCGATGACCGCGCGAACGCCCAGCAGGCGCGGTCCCTTGGCGGCCCAATCGCGCGACGAGCCGGTGCCGTACTCCTTGCCGGCGAAGACCACCGTCGGCACGCCTTCCTGCTGGTAGCGCATCGCCGCGTCGTAGATCGGCAGCGGCTCGCCCGACGGCAGGTGGAGGGTGAAGCCGCCCTCGATCTCGGGGACCATGCGGTTGCGGATGCGCACGTTGGCGAAGGTGCCGCGCATCATCACCTCGTGATTGCCGCGGCGCGAGCCGTAGGAGTTGAAGTCCCGCGGCGACACGCCATGCTCGACCAGGTACTTGCCGGCCGGGCTCGCGGCCTTGATCGAGCCTGCCGGCGAGATGTGATCGGTGGTGATGCTGTCGCCGAACACCCCGAGCACCCGCGCGCCGCGGATGTCCTCGACCGCCGGCGGCTCGGCCGGCATGTCGGCGAAGTAAGGCGGCAGGCGCACATAGGTGGAGCTCTCCTCCCAGGCGTAGGTGTCGCCCTCCGGCACCTCGAGGCCGTTCCAGCGCTCGTCGCCGGCGAAGACGTCGGCATACTCGCGGTTGAACATCTCGGAGCGCAGCGACGACAGCACCGTCGCGGCGATCTCCTCGCGGCTCGGCCAGACGTCCCTGAGGAAGACCGGCTGGCCGTCCTTGCCGGTGCCGAGGGGCTCGGCGCCGAGGTCGACGTCGATCCGGCCGGCGAGGGCGTAGGCCACGACCAGCGGCGGCGAGGCGAGATAGTTGGCCCGCACGTCGGAGTTGATCCGCCCCTCGAAGTTACGGTTGCCGGACAGCACCGCGACCGCCACCAGGCCGGCGGCGTCGATCGCTTCCGAGATCGGCGGCGGCAGCGGCCCGCTGTTGCCGATGCAGGTGGTGCAGCCGTAACCCACCAGGTGGAAGCCCAACCGCTCGAGGTAGGGCGTCAGCCCCGCCTCGCGCAGGTACTCGGTGACCACTTTCGACCCGGGTGCCAGGCTGGTCTTGACCCAGGGCCGGGTGGCGAGGCCGCGCTCGACCGCCTTCTTCGCCAGCAGGCCGGCGGCCACCATGACCGAGGGGTTGGAGGTGTTGGTGCAGCTGGTGATGGCGGCGATCACCACCGACCCATGGTGCAGGGTGAAGCTCTGGCCGCCGAGCGTCGCCTCGGCGCCGTCCCCGTGCCCGGGATGCGGCGCGACGGCCGAGGCGGCGATAGCCTGGGCCGCGCCGACCGCGGCTCCGCCGCCCCCCTCGTTGACCATCGCCGTCACCCGCGGGGTCCGATCGCCGCCGGCCCCGCCGGCGCCGGCGGCAGTGTCGCGGGACCGGCCGGGCGCCGCCAGCATGGCGCCCAGCTCGCGATGAAACGAGCTCTTGACCTCGGCGAGCGGGACCCGGTCCTGCGGCCGCCGCGGACCCGCGAGGCTGGGCTGGACGGAGGAGAGATCGAGCCGCAGCGATTCGGAGTATGCCGGCTCCGGGCTGGCCGCCGAATGGAAGAGCCCCTGCTCCTTCATGTACGCCTCGACCAGGGCGACCTGCGCGGCGGGACGGCCGGTGAAGCGCAGGTACTCGAGCGCCACGTCGTCGACCGGGAAGATGCCGCAGGTGGCGCCGTACTCGGGGGCCATGTTGGCGATGGTGGCGCGGTCGGCGAGCGGCAGCGCCGCGAGGCCGGGCCCGTAGAACTCCACGAACTTGCCGACCACGCCGTGCTTGCGCAGCATCTCGGTGACCACCAGCACCAGGTCGGTGGCGGTGGCGCCTTCCGGCAGCTCGCCGGAGAGCCGGAAGCCGACCACCTGGGGGATCAGCATGGACACCGGCTGGCCCAGCATCGCCGCCTCGGCCTCGATGCCGCCCACCCCCCAACCGAGCACGCCGAGGCCGTTGATCATGGTGGTGTGGGAGTCGGTGCCCACCAGGGTGTCCGGGAAGGCGTAGGTCTCTCCCTCGTGCTCGCCGGTCATCACGACCCGCGCCAGGTACTCGAGGTTGACCTGGTGGACGATGCCGGTGTCTGGAGGCACCACCCGGAAGTTGGCGAAGGCGCTCTGGCCCCAGCGCAGGAAGGCGTAGCGCTCGCGGTTGCGCTCGAACTCGCGCTCGGCGTTGATGAGGAAGGCGGCGGCCGTCCCGTACTCGTCGACCTGCACCGAATGGTCGATGACCAGCTCGACGGGCTGGATGGGGTTGATCCGCGTCGCGGCATCGCGGGAGCCAGGGGCCATCCTGGCCATGGCGTCGCGCATCGCCGCCAGGTCGACCACCGCCGGCACGCCGGTGAAGTCCTGCAGCAGCACGCGGGCCGGCATGAACGCGATCTCGCCCGTCGTACCTGCCGCCGCACCCGGGTCCCAGCTCGCCAGCGCCTCGATGTCGCCGGCCGACACCAGGTTGCCGTCCTCGCGCCGCAGCAGGTTCTCCAGCAGGATGCGCAGCGCATAGGGCAGCCGCGACACATTGAATCGGTCCAACGCATCCAGCCGGGCCAAGCGCATCTCCCGCCCCCCGGCCTTGAAAGTCGCGCGGCTCGAAAAGCTGTCTTTCATCGGGCTCTACCCCCCTTTTGACAATACCATCCCCCACACTGCCGCCCACCTCCGCTGAACAGCCCCGGCAGACCTCCAAGATGGCCGCCGGAGAGCTCAGTGGCCGGAGAGATCGGTGGCCGGAGGGGAGGAGGTGGGAGGACCGCTGGCGGCGGATCGCCTCGCGACCGACCTTTGGGCGAGGCGCCGCAGTCCACCACGCCCACCCCCTCCAC
>Ga0307477_10003765_pt1 | contig 11165 bp, 12 predicted proteins | sample atmos_gasesECM2C_FD_203316 | JGI IMG/M metagenome (GOLD analysis project Ga0307477, IMG submission 203316) | Hardwood forest soil microbial communities from Morgan-Monroe State Forest, Indiana, United States - atmos_gasesECM2C_515 | ecosystem: Environmental > Terrestrial > Soil > Temperate... | reverse complement strand
AAATCGGGCAATCAATGATTTTGCTTTGACGAATCATGCCGCGGTCGTCGCTGACAACGGCGTAGCCGCACTTTGGGTCGGTCGCGTCCTCCAGGAGCAAGTCGTAGGAATTTCCGTTGTTGGAAAGATTGAGCCGCAGTTTCCATCCGGGCACGATTTCGGTGGCTCGCCCGTACATGGCGTGAGCGACGGTAGGAAACGATTCTGAAACCCACTTGGTGCCGTTTTCCGAAAAGTCCCCGTTGCCGAAAAGGGTGTCCCAATTGGCATACGTATCGTGGCTGTTTCTGTAGTTGGCTTCCGCCGTATTGATGGCGCGGACGATATTGACTGCCAGGCTACGGCGCTCGCGTTCACGGTCGGCCAACCCGACGGATGGTTTTTGCGCTCGGATGGCGATTGCGAGCGCGAGGACGGCAAGCAAGGAAAAGACGGTCAGAAGCTTGATTCGCGGCATGTTGGCCCCTTATGCACGAGCAATGGTCGGGAATCAGAAGCGGCGCGATGATAATGCCATTGGGTTGGTTGTTTTTCCAACCGGCAAGGGTCCCTCGGCTTACTCGGCTTACGATTCTCTGTTCTCGCAGCCTGCACTGGAGTATGATGCACAGCCGAATCTGCGGTTCCCCGTCGGAAGGTCACTGGAGGTGGTTATGGCTGCAGCTCCCCCTAGCATTGAGGCCTCACGCATTGCCGCGCTAAACCGCTACGCCATTCTTGACACCGAACCCGAGCAGAGTTTCGACGACCTGGTGACACTTGCAGCTCATATTTGCAAAACTCCCATGGCCATGCTGTCTCTTGTGGATGAGCACCGGCAATGGTTCAAGTCCAAAGTGGGTGTTCAGGTGTGCGAAACCCCGCGGGAAGTCTCCATTTGCACCCACGCCATTCAGCAGGACGATCTGTTCATTGTGCCGGACGCTCGGCAGGATCCGCGCTTTCGCGACAACCCTCTGGTGGTGGGCGAGCCGCGCGTCCGGTTTTACGCTGGAGCGCCCCTGATCAACGAAGATGGATTCGCGCTCGGCACATTGTGCGTGGTAGACCGCGAGCCGCGGGAACTGGATGAAGATCAAAAGAACGCGCTGCTGTCGTTGCGGCGACTGGCGCTGGCGCAAATGGAACTGCGCCAGAATTTGCGGCTACTAAAGGATGCGTTGAACGATAGAACCAAAGAAGAGCACGCGAGAGAGCTGGAGGTAAGACAGCTGGAAGAAAAGCTGATTCGCGTGCTAGGCCTGAAACTTTGAAGGCCAGGCTCTCGGAAATCCGAGAATCGTGACTAAGACCGGATATCGCCTGCGCACGGCCCCTGGGCTGGTCCGCTCGAGCTCGTAACCAGCGTGTGGCGTGAAGAATGCCGTCAATTTTTTTCGACCAGCGAGAAGTCGTCCCCGGCGAGCTGCAGAGACTGCAGTCTTCTACTTCCTCTCACCTTCACGACGTACATCACATACGCGGTGGCTCCTAGAAGGAACATCCCAAACTCCAGCGCAGTGGCTTGAACAGCGCTAATGCGGTTGTACAAGCCGAATCCTACTTTCGGTGAGCCACCGAATAGAAGCGGGAGGTCGGATGGTAAGGGGTGCCCAAGGCTCCATTGCCACGAACGCCAAGAAAAGCTGGGAAAGGGGATGAGATGGGAAATCAAGTCCAGCACCCAATGGCTAAGCACCAAGAGACCTCTATCGCAATTACCGCGCTGGCGTGGTTGTTGGGCGCGGCCAAGAGGGCGGCGGCGACAGACCAGGCCACGGACATGAAGAGACCGTGGGACCAGGGGTTTCCCGCCCCGGCTGCACCCTCGATAGCTGCGAAGGTGGGGACAACTGCGAAAATATCGCGAATTTCTGTGGCTAGTAACAAAACGCCGAGCGGCACTTTCTGAGCCACGGGTTTGCCTGCCAATCCCACCGCGAAGTGTCCCAACGGGCCCATCGACGCGCCTCATGAGTTACGTAGAAAGGGCACTCGAGGGTCTCAAGAGCCCTTGCGGCCGTTTTCGGCCGTGCTATTTGGCGTGAGCAGACGCGCAGCAGTGTTCGGCGCCGGCGGAGCAGCAGCCTTTCGCGTCCTTGGAGTTGCAAGCCATCGCATCATTCCCGCAGCTGCGTGGCGGCAAGTCCTGTTTCGGACATCTTTGCCGTGGCAGCAGGCCTGCGCCTGGTGATCCGCCCCGGACTTATCGCCATGGTGTTTTCGATGGTCCGAACAGGCGCCAGCGGGACTCGCGGCGGCACCCTTTTCGGGAGGGGTCGTTGCCGCCGGTACTTGTGATTGTGCGGCGGCCTGCGATGCTGGACTCGGTTGAGCAGCGTCGGGCAGCCATGCGGCAAATGTGAAAATGGCAATAATGCGAAGATCCGGAGTTTCTTGAGATTGAGAAGTGGGAGACGCGTCCCACGCGGACTCGAAAGTGCGGATTTGCGTGTGGGGGTCGCGCGTCTCAGAGCCGCAGGACAGCGTTCGAGGCCTGTTGCGAAAGAAGGAGCGACGCTGGACGTTGCACAAGGTTGCTTGCTTGCGCGGGCGCGAGCGGCGCGAACGGCGAGGAAGGAAGGACCCCGAATTTCACAAACGGCGAGCCCCTCACGATGCCCGGCCGCAGACCCCGGTTGATGCCGCGAGAGACGGAACAGCAATCATGATTCATGGAAGCGAGGGAAGAGCACGGAGCTGCGGAGGCGGGCTGGGCTGTCTTTGCTTCTTCACTCTCATGGGGGCAGCAGTTGTGCCGCGAAGGGGAAGGTTCAGGTTGAAGGGCAGGTAAAGCTCCTGCCAGCACCACAACTGCTGCCCGAGACTATGGGCCTTGACACCCCAAAGTGGGTTGGTTGACGGTCCAGCCCAGGAGCGCGACGATCAAGACCCCTCCGAGAGATCGTCCGGCCATTGCGGGTATGATTGTGCCGAAGCGGGAAGGGCAGAATCTGTGACCTGGGTCACACTTGCCTGTTTCCCCAAAGGGCGGCTAATCTTCGGCTTGGCGGTGCCAACAACTTATGTGCTTTCGCAATCATTTCGCTTCACTTATCAGCTTCTTGTGGCTGGCTCTACTGTTGCTGCCCGGTTCTGCCGAGGCCCAAGTCCGCAAAGCCTGCGGAGGCGGAATCACGTTGAAGCTGAACGCGGGGATTGCCACGCAAGGCTCGTTATTGCTGGGGGAAGTGGCCAGCACCAAGGCTTTGCCCGCCATCACCGCGGAATGGAATGGCCGGACGGTTCCGCTGTGGAGCGAAGGCAAAAACCCGCTTTCGTTGCATGCGTTGCTGGGCGTGGACCTGGAAAAAGCTCCGGGGCGCTATGAGTGGAAGATCTCCTGGGAGGGAGCCGATGGCCAGGCCAACGCCTGCAGCGCGGTGGTGGTAGTACACGCGGGAAAATTTCCCACTGAGCGGCTCACGGTAGAAAAACAGTTCGTTCAGCCGGACCCGGAGCAGCAGAAGCGCGCCGAAGAAGACCAGAAGAAGATGCGCGCGATCTACGATACGGTGACGCCCGAACCGCTATGGAAAGGTAAATTTCAACTTCCCTTGAAAGGTGTAACGAGCGGAGGGAATTTCGGGCGGCGGCGCATACTGAACGGGGAGGCGCGCTCGCCGCATGCAGGGGTGGATTTTCCCGCGCCAGCAGGAACGCCTGTATTTGCCGCCCAAGCCGGCAAAGTGGTTCTGGCGGAGGAACTCTACTACTCGGGAAATACCGTGGTAATCGACCACGGCTACGGGATTTACACGCTGTATGCGCACCTGTCGGAAATTGGGGCGCGGGCCGGCGACCCGGTCGATGTTTCCACCGAGATTGGAAAGGTCGGCGCCACGGGCCGCGTAACCGGGCCGCATCTTCATTGGGGGTTGACGGTGGACCACGCGCGTGTGAACGGCATGGACATCGTGCACCGCCAGCCATGACGGCCGCGAGACGGCTTATTTCAAGTACGTGCGAACAATCTCGATAAGGTCGTCGGCGGCCTCCTCGGAGGACTTAGTTTTTCGAGGCATGTGATTTCGGATGTGGTCCTCCATGAGTTCGCCCATGAGGCTGTTGATGGCGCCGCGGGCGGCGGCGAGGCGCTGCAGGAGGTCCGCGCAATGTGCGTCCTCTTCCATGGCGCGGAGAACGGATTCGAGCTGGCCGATGACCTTCTTCGTGCGGGTGACGAGATCGAGTTTTTCGCGTGCAAGATGGGTCATTTTGGTTGACTACCCTACGGGGGTATGGTAACAAAGAGTTGTCCCGAGAGCAAATACTCCCGGGCCATCTCAACAGACGGTAATGCATATGCAGTTGAGCACACAAGAGCCGGAGCCGCCCCGATCAAATGACCGGGCGAACCACCTCGATCCGCTAAGTTGAGCGGGAATCTTCCTGCTTCCCAATGGCCGCTCGTGGCGCTCCAAGGCTCCACCGGCCCCAACCGAAGACCAGAGAGTAAGCGAACTAATGTTACAGGCCATTAAGGCAGGAACACGGACTCGTCAGGCATCATCGCTTTACTGCGTGTGGATCAAGAGCGCTTCCGGCGATGACGCGCCGCTCGTCGCCATCTGGATAGATCGGGAGATGCGGGCGTTTACCGACGAGTTTGTCGCCCAAGCGGAAGAGCAGGCCGTTCCGTCGGGGAAACGGCGACGGAGAGGCGCCGCCGAGCACGACCGAGTTTCAGCCAGCAACAAACGAGGAACGGTGAAAAGGGCGCGGCGAACGAAGAAGGAACGGGGGCTGAGACGGCGACCTGACTGGCGGCTGCTGGTCCTGTTGTCTCTGCTGGTTCCATGCGTCGCGGTCGCGCAAACCATTGAGGCGTCCAAGGAACCAAGTCCGCAGGCCACTCCAGGCGAGGCACGAGAGGCAGCCGAAGGCGATCCCGTGCCTGCAATTCCGGGGGACGACACCCCGGTCGTGATGTTTCCTCACGCGGAGTGGGACCGCTGGTGGCTTTCGGGGCAGGCGAATTTCATTTCGCAGTGGCACCCAAATTTTCACTCGCCCTATCAAGGCCCGAACAGCTTCACCCCGGGGCATCAGGACGCCACTTCACGGGTGTTGACCTTGTTTACGGGGTGGAAAGCGACGAACACAACGGAGTTTATTTGCGATGTGCAGGAGACCGGTGGTCACGGGCTGAGCGAAGCGCTAGGCATCGCCGGTTTTCCAAACCTCGATGTGGTGCGTAACCCGACGCTCAGTAAGGCACCGTACGTGGCGCGGCTGATTTGGCACCAGATAATTCCGCTGGGTGGCAAGAGAATTGTCACCGATCGCAATCCATTCTTGCTTTTTCGCGAATTGCCGGAGCGCCGGCTGGAAGTGCGGTTCGGAAAATTCAGCATGGCTGATTTTTTCGACCTCAATGTGTACGGGTCCGACACAAACCTCCAATTCATGAACTGGGCCGTGGACAATAACGGGGCGTACGATTACGCGGCCGACACGCGCGGATTTACCTTCGCCGCCCTGATTGAGTATCACGACCACAACTATGTGATTCGATTCGCCGAGGGGCTGATGCCGAAGGTAGCGAACGGCATTCACCTGGACGCAGACCTGGCGCGCGCCCACGCCGAAAACATCGAGCTCGAGCTGCACGGGCGAGCGGTCGGCAAGCAGGCGGGTGTTCTGCGGCTGTTGAGCTATGTGAACCACGCGAATATGGGCGACTACCGGCAGCAGGTGGACGAATGGCTGGCGACGCATTCCACCCCAGTGCCGGAGATTACCGATCATCCGCTGCAGACCACGGTCAAATATGGGTTCGGGGCGAATTTCGAGCAGCCTGTTACGAGCTGGCTTGGCATCTTCGGACGCTGGGGCTGGAACGAGGGCCAGCACGAATCGTTTGCATACACAGAAGTCGACCAGACCTGGCAGATCGGCGCCGGTGGAAACGGCGCGAAATGGGGGCGGCGCAATGATCGAGCTGGACTGGTGTTCGTAAGCAATGGAATCAATCACGAGCACGCGCGGTATCTGGGCTATGGCGGGCTGGGTTTTCTGCTGGGCGATGGCAGATTGAACTACGGCCGGGAAAACATTATCGAGAGCTATTACACACTGCATGTGTGGAGAGGGTTTTTCCCCGCGCTCGGCGCGCAGTATATCGTGAACCCTGGCTACAACCGGGATCGCGGGCCGGTGATAGTGCCGACGCTACGGCTGCACGTGGAGTTCTAGTGTCACGGGTTGGAGACACCGAGAAAAAGTGCGGAATCCTCAGGGCCTAAAGCTCTGACCCCGTAACCGCGGGAAAAGCGGTTAGTGAAGCTGGGTCACCTGGGCGTGGGATTCGGCCATGCGCGCTCGGGCGCTCCTCACAATGGCGGCAAAGCGCCGGGTCAGCTCGCGGATGCGGTCGGGCTTGTGAAGGAGCATGGATTCGCGCGGGATGAGCTCCTTGCCAACACTGAGAGCCGCCGCTCCGGCAAGGAGGTATTGCGCGGCATTCTGCTGCGTTACGCCGCCGCCGGCAATCAGCGGAATATCGGGAAAGGGCCTGCGAAGGGCGCGGATGTAGTTATCTCCGCCGACGAGGGAGCAGGGGAAAATTTTCACGAAGTCAGAGCCCGCTTTCCAAGCCGCAAGGATTTCGGTCGGAGTCAAAGCGCCCGCCATCATAAGGACTTCGGGATTTTGGGCGACAAGATGAACTGTGGGGATGTCCAGCGCAGGGCTGCTGATAAATTGGGCTCCTGCAGCGATGCATTGACGCGCGGTTTGCGCGTCAAGGACGGTTCCAGCGCCGAGAATGGCCCGGGGAACCGTCTTTACGATCTCGCGGATAACGTCGATTGCGCCGGGAACCGTCATCGTGACTTCGATAATGGGAATACCGGCTTGGGCCACTTCCTCGACGGCAAAGCGGGCGTCCTCGGCGGACGAAGTGCGGATGACCGGCACCAGCCCGGCTTCTTCCACCTGCATGCGAAGCTGCTCTTTGTTCATGGCTGAGGCGCTCTCCAAGGGCCCAGCCGGTGGACATTCCCGGCGGAGCGGCGAATCAGACTTCTCTCGCAGCATTATAGTGCCCGGAAGCGAAATTTCCACCGGCGGGTCCGGATATACCCACGGAATGGCACGGTGATAGACTGAGGCGAGAGGCGGCTCAAGATCATGTCACCCAGAAGAAAAACGAAAAAGTCGAAAACGGCAAAAGCCTCAGCACGTGGAAAAAAACTGGCGGCAAAGAAAAAGAAACCGGGTCGCGCCGCCAGAACCAAGAAGAAAGCGCGCAAGACCAGGCAGCGGGGAAGAGCAAGCGCAGCGGCTCTGGTGTCGTATGGTCCGAGGGGCCTCGGCGCCAGGTCGGGCGGACAAGCAGGAGACACGCAGGGAGTCTCGTCGGCAGTGGACGTGGATTCGGAGAGCGTGGAGGAGCTGCTCGAAGAAGGGCAGCCGTTCGAGGCGGAAGTGGTGAACGGCGTAGAGCGCGCTCCCGATCCGGATCAAGGGGAGGTCCGCACGCACGAAGTCCCGGAGAATGACGTACCCGAGGAATATCGCGAGAACGAATAGGAGTTCGTTCCGATCGGCTGGATAAGCAGGATGGAAAGAAGTGCGCGTTGGAATTATCTCCGATACTCATGGGCTGTTGCGGCCGGAGGCGGCGTGTGCGTTGGCTGGAGTTGATCTGATCGTACACGCCGGTGACGTGGGCAACGCCGGGATCCTGGCAAAGCTGAAGGAAATCGCTCCGGTGTTTGCGGTGCGTGGCAATGTGGACACGGAGGAGTGGGCCAAGGAATTGCCGGAGACCACGGTGGTGGACGCCGGCGCGGCGTGCTTCTACGTATTGCACAACCTGCGCGAATTGGACGTGGTTCCCGAAGCCGCAGGATTTCATGCGGTGATCAGCGGGCACACGCATCAGGTGGAGCAATCAGAAAAGAATGGCGTGTTGTATCTAAACCCAGGGAGCGCGGGCCCCAAGCGGTTTCACCTGCCGGTGACGCTGGCAGTGGTGGAGGTGGAAACAAAGCCGTGGCAGGTGCAGATCGTAGAGTTGGTATGAGGCGATGCGTAAGACGATTATCGCCCGTGGAGCAAGCGAAATCCGCTGAGTGAATGCGCAGTCAGTCCGCGCGGGCAAAAAGTTCCACGGGTTCAAGCAGGCCTTCTTGCATCATCGCGAGGATGTTTTTAGCCATTTGCGGCATTTTGTCACCGAGCAGCAAATGAAGTCCAAGCGCCGGCGGCGCGGTCTGCGCCATGCGGGCCATGGTGCGCTCCGTAAAGTCGATGGCAAAAGCCCGGCGACTTCGTTCATGAGTAATGCGGAACCCGGCGATCTGCATGGCGTTGCGATAGCCGATCACGTCGGCGACAAAACTCGTGTCTTGGCTCATGGCCCAAGGCACTGGATAGCGAATGGGGCCATCGGCGAGGCGCATAATGTCGAACACCACAAAGAGCCCGCCCGTTTTGAGGACCCGTCGAGCCTCGCGGTAGGCGGCGGCCTTGTCGCTGATATTCATTCCGACGTGGATCATGTAGGCCCGATCGAACACCCGAGAATCGAATGGCAGATGGAGAGCGCTGGACTGCCGAAATTCGACCAAATGATCGAGCTTTACGAGGCGGGTGAGGCTCCTCGCTACCTGTACAAATTCCTCCGACAGATCGACGCCTGTTACCCTGCAAGAGTGTTCCGAGGCAAAGTAGCGGGCGGGACCACCGAGGCCGCAGCCGACGTCAAGCAGGTGTAAATCAGGGCGCAGTTCCATCCGAGCGGCCAGCTCTTCTGTCGAGGCGAGTCCGCCGACGTGAAATTCGTCCACGGGGGCCAAATCCGCAGGCGCAAGAGTCTGCGGGTCCTTGAATGATTCTGCCAGTGCGCGAAGGATAGTCTCTTCGAGTCGTCCACGCGTGTAATGCTTTGCAACTTGGGCTTCGGAGCTCATGGGGCACCTCGCGAGTCGAACTTGCGGATGGAGGCTAACGTAGGGAATTGCGAACCATGGAAGCTTAGATAGCCATTGAGGGGCGGATGCCGCGAGAAAAGTGACGCAGTCAGGGGAATTTAGCGCAGTTCCGCTGCCGGCCGCGATCACAAAGTGAAATAAGTTCTTTGGAGTCACGGAAATAACATTACCCCGCAGGTGGCGTATGGATTGCACCGAGTATGGCAGAAAGCGCGGCATCCCTGCATGGTATTGAGCCTTCCTTGGGGGCCAGTTCGTCCTTCGAAAAAGAGCGTAGGGGCCGCGAGGGAAGTCCGATGAGGATTTATCGAGATATCGCCACCCTTGCGGGTGCGCAAGTGGTTTGTTTTCTGTTGCTGAGTCATCTGGAGCCGGCATTTTTTCTGCTCCATTTCTACCAAACAATTATTTACCTCGCGATTTTGATCATGCTTTTTTACATGGAGGGTCGCTGGGCCTACATGATTGGAATCGTGGCTCCAGCCGTGTGGCTGGCGATCACCTTTGCGACTGGCTTGCTTGGCGCGTCAGCCCGGCAGATTGTTCAGGTGGAACGCGGCGAGGGAATCACGAATACTGTGAGCTTTTTGGCAGGAGTCACAGCACTGCTGAGCGTGCTGATGATCGTGGTCTGCGCGCGCCGCTGGATGAAGGAATATGCAGGGTTGGGCAAGTCATTGATCACGTTTGCAGTTAGCTTCGGAATCGTGGCCATTTATTACGGGATTTTGGTGACGTGGTTCTGGCACATGTTCCCCGTAGCGGCGGCGGGCAAATAGACGGATTTCCATTCTTCATTGCATGTCAGCGGGCTGGGGGCCATGAGACTCTCTCATGGCCCTCGGTTTTTGGAGTTGTATGTGAGGTGTAGTTGTAGAACCACGACTGAAGAAATCGGAGAAGGGTCACAGAAGTACTAGCGTACCGCAGAGGAAGGATGTATTTTAGTACGGCTCAGCTATTGTCGTGGGCGTTGCCCAAAGACAGAATTATCCGCAGATGTAGCCGTAGACGATGCGCGCCAGGCGCAAAGGGCAGGACACAGTCCTGTTACCCCAGCTTGTGCCCATTACTCCGGCGAAGCGGTTTTCAGCGGACCCTAAAAGCTGAGAAGAAGGTCCCCATGGGTGTTCTACATTTTCGGTACCGCGAGCGCCGCCGCACCCTCCGCGTGGCTCTGTCCGTTCCGGTAGTCGTGCACGGGCAGAACGATATGGGCGAGAAGTTTTGCGTGCGGGCGATGACGCGTTCGGTGAATCAGCAAGGGGCCTTGCTGATGATGGATGAGATGGTTGTACCCGGACAGGCGCTGCTCGTGGTTAACGAAAACACCAGCCGGTCAACCGAGACCCGTGTAGCGCATGTGAAGCGGGAGCGGGACGGCAAACTTTACGTCGGGCTGGAGTTTGTCAACCCCGATACAAACTTCTGGAAGATGACTTTTCCAGCGCCGGGAGCGCGGCCATTGCGGCGCCCGGCTGGTTCGAAGACGACCTCTGCCTGAGCGCGCGAGGCCTTAAGAGGCGACACGCTCCCTTCCTGGCAGTGGGTGAATTCCAAAAGCGAAAGTTCGAAGAGGTGTAGTTAGCGGCGGCGCTTCTTGCGGCGTGTCGATTGATGAGGGCGAGCTTTGCGCGAAGGCTTTCGACGTGAGGTGGATTCAGGCTTGGAGCCAGCAAGGGATTCCCGTGTTTTGCGGGGAAGCTTGGCAACGATGAGGTCGTAGGAAGCTTGAAGAAGAGCGGCAAGCTCAGAGGGAGAAAGCGCGTCACGCGATTCGAGCGCGACCCATTTGGCGCGAGCAAGATAAGGCGCGGGAATGATGCCGGGGCGCTCGGTGAGTTCGGCGAAATTTTCCGGCGTGACTTTGAACGAGAGGCAAACGGGAGCGGGGATGAGAGGGGTGATGGCAAACATCTTGCCGCCCACCTTGAAGAGGAGATCGTCTCCCCACTGGATCTGCTCGGTGGCCCCGGGGAAGACAAGACAGACTTTGCGGAGTTGGTCGACGTCCATGGAGCGACTCTCACTGTTTGCGGCAAACGGCACCGCCGCAGGCGCCGCGTTTGATGCTATGCGCAGAAACGCGGACTTGTTTACGAGGGCGAGTGCGGTATCAGTGTAACGCGGGAGTTGTCGACGGCATAATGGAATGGTGAGGGGGGAGGCGGGTTGTCTGTCGGGGAAGGGGTTACGCCACGAAAGCCTTATCCGAGGCCTCAAGTTCTTGAAGACTTACGTTGC
>Ga0307477_10003763_pt1 | contig 11168 bp, 9 predicted proteins | sample atmos_gasesECM2C_FD_203316 | JGI IMG/M metagenome (GOLD analysis project Ga0307477, IMG submission 203316) | Hardwood forest soil microbial communities from Morgan-Monroe State Forest, Indiana, United States - atmos_gasesECM2C_515 | ecosystem: Environmental > Terrestrial > Soil > Temperate... | reverse complement strand
CTCCCCCGACGCGGTTCTGGCCTCCAACACCAGCTCGATCCCCATCATGAAGCTGGCCATGGCGACGAGTCGGCCCGGGTCTGTGATCGGTATCCACTTCTTCAACCCGGTGCCTGTGCTCAGGTTGGTCGAGATCGTCACCTCCCTCCTGACCACCGAGCCAACCGTGCAGGCAGCCGAGGAGTTCGCCGTTACCCAGCTCGGCAAGCGGGCCATCCGCAGTCAGGATCGTGCCGGCTTCATCGTCAACGCTCTGTTGATCCCCTACCTGCTCTCCGCCGTGCGCATGCTCGAGTCGGGCTTCGCCAGTCGTGAGGACATCGACGCCGGGATGATCGAGGGATGCGCCCATCCAATGGGTCCGCTCGCCTTGAGCGACCTCATCGGGCTCGACACGACCATGGCCGTCGCCGAGAGCCTTTATGAGGAGTTCAAGGAGCCCCTCTACGCGCCGCCGCCTCTGCTCTCTCGAATGGTCGAGGCCGGCCTGCTGGGACGCAAGACGGGTCGGGGCTTCTACGACTACACGCGCGCCTGAGCGTGAACCGCAAGGTGGATGCGCACGGAGGTCCCCGACAGGACCGATCGCACCTGAACCAGGTCACAGAGGTGGTTGACCAGCCACAGGCCGCGTCCGCCCTCGGCCAGCATCGATGGCGGCTCCCGCCCGACGAGCGGTTCGAGGATGCGGCCGGCGTCTCGGACCTCGGCCACCAACATGGATCCGTCCCGCCAAACCCGTAACGTCCCGCCCCCACGCCCGTGACGAATGCTGTTGGTCGCCAGCTCCGTGATGGCGAGCGCGAGATCACCGATGCGGGATCCGTCGAGGCCAACCGCCTCTGCCTGGCCGTTGACGAACGCCCGCACGGCGCCCAGGTCACCAGTGCGGAAGGCGATCTCTGCCGAGTTCTCGGGCGGCGCAGGTAGCGACCCCCCGAGCATGTCGGCGGGGAGCCGGTAGAGATTGCTCGATCTTCGGATTCCATCCTGGGCGATGAACGGATGGCTGCGGTACGCCTCGTCGATTACGTCGGGACTGAGGACCGACACGTCGTAGGGACACATCAGCCACCAGGCCGGGGTCCCATCAAAGGCGACATTGAGCAGCGTCTCATGACGCTGGCACTCCACCAGCTCGTCGACTGTGCGGGCCGGTCCGATGGGCTCACCGATCCCCCGCAATCGCCGGCCTGTGGGTCCGTGCTCGTCGACGAACGCCCGCCACGCGGGGATGATCAGCGCAGGGTTGTGGCCGACCTCGGCCATGTCCGCGAAACAGACCGCTCCAGCGTCCGCACCCAGGGCGTCGCGGAGCGACTCGATCTTCGCCGCGTCGACGACCACGAGCATGGGTTCGCGCTCCCGCAACCCCTCCTGTATGAAGCCTAGGGTCCCGTTGAGAAACTCGTCCGGGCCTGCGTAGAACAGCGCCTCGTGACGAAAGGCATCCTGGGCTCGATCGTGCTCAGAGACGGCCGCTGACGTCACGGCCGATCTCGTTCCACAGTGCCAATCGTAGCTGCCACCCTCTGGTATGCGGTGCTGGAACGAAGGTCCATCGTCAGGTGTACCCCGCGGCCAAATGGGCAAACCGCTCCTAGACAACTGCGAAAGGAAACGACATGCCGCGACCTTGGAGCGCGAAGCGCGAACGCCAGTACGCACACATTCGCGACGAACTGGCCGAACGAGGCCGACCCGACGATGAGGCGGAGGAGATCGCGGCCCGAACGGTCAACAAGGAGAGAGCCCGGCAGGGCGAAGCCAAGTCCGCGAGCGGGACCTCGATCGAGGACATCTCGTCGGGCCGCCGAGGCGGGCTTCGATCGCACAAGGGTCCGGGCGGCCGGACCTACCAGCAGCTGTACAGGGAGGCCAGGAACAAGGGCCTCCGGGGGCGGTCCAAAATGAACAAGGCGGAGCTGGAGCAGGCTGTCGCGCGCTAATCCTCGTCCACGAAGCGGTAGCCCATACCGGGCTCGGTAAGGAAGTACCGCGGGCGCGACGGATCGGGCTCGAGCTTGCGGCGTAGCTGGCTCATGTAGATGCGCAAGTAGTGGGTCTCGGCCTGGTAGGTCGGCCCCCACACCTCGCGCAGGAGTTGGACCTGGCTGATCAGGCGGCCACGATGGCGTACCAGCATCTCGAGGATGTGCCACTCGGTCGGTGTCAGCCGGACCTCGCGAGAACCGGCGACGACGCGCTTGGCGGCGAGGTCGATGCTGAAGTCAGCGGTGGTGACGACCGGCAGCTCGTCGCTCGGATGGGAGCGCCGGAGCGCGGCCCGCAGGCGGGCCAGCAGCTCGTCCATGCCGAAGGGCTTGGTGACGTAGTCGTCGGCGCCGGCGTCGAGGGCCGCTACTTTGATCGTCTCGGTCCCGCGCGCCGAGAGCACGATGATGGGGACCTCCGTCCAGCCCCGCAGCGCCTGGGCTACCAAGATGCCGTCGATGTCCGGCAGCCCGAGGTCGAGGATCACCGCATCCGGATGGTGGCGGGCGACCAGCTCGAGGGCGGATTCCCCGGTGGCGGCGAGATCGACCTCGTAGCCCCGGGCGCGCAGCCCAATGCCGAGCGTGCGCCTCATCGGCAGCTCGTCGTCGACGACGAGGATCCTGCTCATGGACAGCTCGGAAAGCTGAAGACGACGGTCGTACCCCCGCCTGGCGTGTCCTCGATGGCCAGCTCGCCACCCAGGGCGTCCACGAACCCGCGCGTCACCGCCAGGCCCAGGCCGACGCCCTCGCCGGTGTGCCGGTCGCCGAGGCGCTGAAACGGGAGGAACACGTGATCTCGCTGGTCGACGGGAATGCCCGGACCGCGGTCGACCACCTGGACGGTGACATTCTTGGCGGCTGACGCGGCCTGGACCCGGACGGGTTGCTCGGGCGGTGAGAAGGCCAAGGCGTTGGCGATGACGTTGGCCAATGCTCGTTCGAGCAGGGCGGGATCGGTGCGAACCCGTGGCAGGCTCTCAGGGACGTCGACGGCGACTTCGCGGCCCCGGTCCCCCAGACTGGCCAGTGCCTGCGCGACGACCTCGTCGACGCCCACCTCGGCCGTCGTCAGATCGAGTGTCCCGCTCTGGATGCGGCCCATGTCGAGCAGGTTGTCGATCAGACGATTGAGACGATCGGCCTCGTCATCGATGGTCGACAACAACTCCCGGGTCGCCTCAGGCGTCCACGTCACATCCTCGGCGAGCAGCGTCGTGGCCGATGCCTTGATGGACGACAACGGCGTGCGCAGGTCATGGGAGACAGCCTGAAGTAGGGCTGTGCGGAGGTCGTTGGCCTGGGCGAGCAACTCGGCCGTGGCCGCGTCGGCCTGGAGCTCACGGCTGCGAAGGGCCACAGAGATCTGATTGGTGAAGGCCCGCAGGACCCGCCGATCCTCCGAACTCAGATCTGGACCGTCAAAGGCCAGCAGGATGTCCTCGGCCAACGCCTCGGTGTCGGTCGCGTCCTCTGGTCGCGCCGGCGGCTCGTCTCCGGCGGTTGCCACAACCTGCCAGTGATCCGCACCGTCTCGCCGCAGCAGAGCTGCCGACCTCAAGCCGAACGTCGTGCGCAACTGTCCGATCACCTCCACCAACGGGTCCTGGTCGCTGATGAGCGCTCCGGCGAGGCGCACGAGGGTGGCCGCCTCGGCTCGGCCCCGTGCCGCTTCCAGCGATCGGCGGGCGGCGAAGCCGACCAGCCAGCTGACGACACCGGCCACGGCAAGGAATACGACGAGGGCGAGGAGGTTCTCCGTCGCTCCGATGGTGAAGGTGTGCACGGGAGGAATGAAAAACCAGTTGGCAGCCAGGTTGGCGGCGACCGCGGCCCCCAACCCCGGCCAGGTTCCCCCGACGGTGGCCACACCGACCACGAGAGCGAGATAGAGGAGCAGGTCGCCGGCCAACGTGACATCGGAACGCAAGTTGGCCAACACGAGTGTGAGCAGCGGTAGCCCGATGGCGGCCAGCGCCCAACCCGCTATTTGCCGACGCCGGGATAGCCCGCCGAGCACGCCCACCTTGATCCGGGGCAGGCCCGGCCGGAGTGCTGGCTCGAGGTCCCTCGTCGAGATGACGTGGACGTCGATGTCACCGGCCTGGCGGATGACGGAGTTGATCACCGAGCCCTTCATGAGCTCGGATACGCGGGACCGCTGGCTCGACCCGAGCACCAGCTGGGTGGCGTGCTCGGCCCGTGCGAAGGTAAGCAAACCCGAGACAGGATCGGTGGCCACCACCTCCCGGAAGCTGCCTCCGAGCTCCTTGAGCAGCTCGCGGTGGCGGTCGAGCAGGCCGGGGGGGCCCGACGCCAGTCCGTCGCCGGACCGGACGTGCACGCCGAGCAGATCGCCTTTACTGCGAGCGGCCATGCGAGAGGCTCGCCGGATCAGGGCTTCACCCGCGGGCGCCCCTGTCATGGCGACAACCACGCGCTCTCTCGTCTCCCACGGATCGGTGATGCCGTGGTCGGCCATGTACTGCTGAAGAGAGTCCTCGACCCGGTCGGCGACCCAGAGCAGGGCGAGCTCCCTGAGCGCGGCCAGGTTGCCGGGCCTGAAGTAGTTGGCCAGAGCAGCGTCGACCTTGTCCGCGGCGTAGATGTTGCCGTGGGCCATGCGCCGGCGGAGGGCCTCGGGGGTCTGGTCCTCGAGCTGGATCTGATCCGCCGCCCGCACGAACGAATCCGGCACCGTCTCCCGCTGGGCGACACCCGTGATCCGCTCGACGACGTCGTTGACCGACTCAAGGTGCTGGATGTTGACCGTCGAGATCACGTCGATGCCGGCGTCCAGCAGCTCCTCGACATCCTGCCAGCGCTTCTCGTGCTTGGCGCCGGGGACGTTGGTGTGGGCGAGCTCATCCACCAGGGCCACCTTGGGCCGCCGGGCGATGATGGCGTCGACGTCCATCTCCTCGAAGTCGGCGTCGCGGTAGGTGATCGTTCGCCGGGGGACAATCTCAAGGTTGCCGATCTGGGCCTCGGTCAGCTTGCGGCTGTGGGTCTCCACGAAGCCGACAACCACGTCGGTGCCACGGCTGTGACGCCGGGTGCCTTCGTTGAGCATGGCGTAGGTCTTGCCCACGCCCGGCGCGGCCCCCAGGTAGACACGCAGCGTCCCTCTGGCCACGGCGCCCCCGCTATCCCGATGAGGCCAGGCGGTCCAGGGCCAAGTTGAGGTCCAGCACATTGACGGTGTTCTCGCCCAGGACTCCCCACGCCCGCGAGTCCGTGTGCTGGCGAACCAAGGCGACGACTTGATTGACGGACAGGTGTCGCGTGCTCGCGACACGCCCGGCTTGATCCAGGGCGTTGGCCTCGGAGATGTCCGGGTCGAGACCCGAGCCCGACGCGGTCACGGCGTCCACCGGAACGCGGGCCGTCGAAGGCAGGCCATTGAACTGCCGGTAGGCGATCACCCGCTCGGGGACGGTATTGGGATTGCACACGTAGGTCCCGTCGGGGTTGCGCTGGTAGCTGTTGTCGGAAGCCTGCACGGGAACACAGTAGGGGTCGGCCGGCGTCCGGTACGGGTTGTGCTGGGGATCGTCGATGTTGTTGCCGATCAGCGCGGGGTTGCTGGGACCAAGGTTGGTGCCCCCGCTGGCCGTTGGGTCGTAACCCTTGCCCGCGGCCGACGGTCTTGGCTGGAAGTACCGAGGAAGGGGGTTGCCGTCCTTGTCGAGGAAGTTCTGCCCGATCAGCGCCGACCCAACAACCTGGCCGTGGGCCGTAACGAACGAACCGTCGGTCTGGTGACGGAAGGCGATGCGACCAATGCCCCAGACCACCAGCGGGAAGGCCACGCTGGTGACGAGGATCAAACAGACTGTGACGAGCAGGCCGGTGAGGAGCTGTCGCCGCATCTCAGTGAACCCCGATGGCAACGATGAGAAGATCGATGAGCTTGATGCCGATGAACGGCGCGATGACCCCGCCGACGCCGTAGATCAGCAGGTTGCGGCGCAACACGGCGGCCGCGCCCATGGGACGGAACTTCACGCCCCGCAAGGCGATCGGAATCAACAGCACGATGATGATGGCGTTGAAGATGACCGCCGACAGGATGGCGGAGTGGGGGTTGTCGAGCTTCATGATGTTGAGCGTCTTGAGCGGCGGGAAGACGCCCTGGAACATGGCCGGGATGATGGCGAAGTACTTCGCCACGTCGTTGGCGATCGAGAACGTGGTTAACGATCCCCGGGTGATGAGCAGCTGCTTGCCGATCTCCACGATCTCCAGCAGCTTGGTGGGGTTGGAGTCCAGGTCCACCATGTTTCCGGCCTCCTTGGCCGCCTGGGTCCCGGTGTTCATGGCCACGCCGACGTCGGCCTGGGCCAGAGCTGGCGCGTCATTAGTGCCGTCACCGGTCATGGCGACCAGGTTGCCGCCGGCCTGTTCGGCCCGGATGCGGGCCATCTTGTCCTCCGGCGTGGCTTCGGCCAGGAAGTCGTCGACGCCGGCTTCGTCGGCGATGGCCTTGGCCGTGAGTGGGTTGTCGCCGGTGATCATGATGGTCTTGATGCCCATCACGCGCATCTCGGCGAAGCGTTCGACCATGCCCTCCTTGATCGTGTCCTTGAGGTGGATCACCCCGAGGGCACGGGGCCCCTCGGCCACCACCAGCGGGGTCCCGCCGGTTACGGCGATGCGCTCGACGATGGGGGCGAGATCGGGAGGAGCCTGGCCTCCCTGCTCCTCGACCCATCGGCGGACCGAGTCGGCGGCTCCCTTGCGGATCGACCGACCCTCCCATTCGATTCCCGACATGCGGGTTTGCGCAGTGAACGCGACCAGTTCGGCGTCGGGGAGGTCGCGTACCGCGAGGCCGTATCGGTCGATGGCCAGCGCCACGATCGAGCGACCTTCGGGCGTCTCGTCGGCCAGCGAGGACAGCAGCACCACGTCGGCCAAGTCGTGCTCGGAGCAGCCGCCCACCGGTAGAAACTCGGCCGCCATGCGGTTGCCATAGGTGATCGTGCCCGTCTTGTCCAAGAGCAGCGTGGAGACGTCTCCGGCCGCCTCGACGGCGCGCCCGGACATGGCCAGGACGTTGCGCTGTACCAGCCGGTCCATGCCCGCGATGCCGATGGCCGAAAGCAGAGCGCCGATGGTGGTGGGGATGAGACAGACCAGGAGCGCCACGAGCACGGTGATGCTTTGGGTGGCGTTGGAATAGTGGGCGAACGGCTGGAGAGTGACCACCGCCAGCAGGAAGATGATCGTCAGCCCGGCCAGCAGGATGTTGAGGGCGATCTCGTTGGGGGTCTTCTGTCGACTGGCACCCTCGACCAAGGCGATCATGCGATCGATGAAGCTCTCGCCGGGCTTGGTCGAAATCTGCACGACGATGCCATCGGACAGCACCCGGGTACCGCCGGTGACCGCCGAGCGGTCGCCGCCGGACTCGCGGATGACGGGAGCGGACTCGCCGGTGATGGCCGATTCATCGACCGAGGCGATCCCCTCGACGACGTCGCCGTCGCCCGGAATCAACTCGCCCGGCCGGACCACACAGCAATCGCCGATCTGAAGCTGGGTCGACGGCACCTCCGTGACGCCCCCGTCAGCTTGGCGGACCCGGGCCACGGTCTCCGAGCGGGTCTTGCGCAGTGTGTCGGCTTGCGCCTTGCCTCTTCCCTCGGCCACCGCCTCGGCGAAGTTGGCGAACAGCACGGTGAACCACAACCAGATGGCGACCAGGCCGACGAAAACGCTCTCGGAACCTTTGGCATGTGGCAGATCGCGCAAGAACAGGACGGTGGTCCAGATGCTGCCGACCAGCACCACGAACATGACGGGATTACGTGCCTGTAGGCGGGGATCGAGCTTGACGACGCTGTCGCGCAACGCGCGACGGACGATGGTCGGCTCGAACAGCGAGACACCGGCCTTCATGCGAACCTTCGGGGGGCGGGTCTCGGGCGGGGGGGCCAGCGCCACGTTGCTCTCCGGAGAGACGGACATCGTCGGCTCCTAGATCCCGAAGTGGCCGACGAGATGCTCGACGACCGGACCGAGGGCAACGACGGGGAAGTAGGTGAGCCCGACGACGATGATCACAACGCCGAACAGCAGGCCGGCGAACAGCGGCGTAGCGGTTGGGAAGGTCCCTGCCGTGGCCGGTACGACCCGCTTGCGACCGAGCGACCCGCCGATGGCCAGGACAGGGATCATCGGTGCGAAGCGCCCGGCCAACATGACGATCCCCAAAGTCGTGTCGTACCACTGCGTGTTGACCGGGGACAGACCACCGAAGGCGGAGCCATTGTTGTTGAACGCCTCGGTGTACGCGTAGACGATCTCGGTGAGACCGTGGGGGCCCAGGTTGCCGCGCGAGTTCAGGGCGGTATGGACGAGCACCGCCGCGGCGGCGAACCCGAGAATGAAGATGGCCGGCAGCAACAGGTACAGCACCACGAGCTTCATCTCCGGGCCCTGGATCTTCTTGCCCAGGTACTCAGGTGTCCGCCCGACCATGAGTCCGGCGATGAAAACCGCAAGGAGGGCGAATATCAACATGCCGAACAGACCCGATCCGGTCCCACCCGGGCTCACCTCGCCATACATCATGTTGACCAGCGCCGTTCCACCGCCGAGGGGGGTCAAGCTGTCGTGCTGGCAGTTGATCGCGCCGTCCGAGGTACTCGTGGTCGACGCCGCGTAGTAGCCGCACGTCACCGCACCGAAGCGGGTCTCCTTCCCCTCCATGTTGCCTCCGGCCTGGAGCGCGGTGACCCGTTGGTCGGCTCCCCCGGTGGTCAGTTTGGGGTTCCCCCGCGCCTCGAGGGGAGCCACGATCAACAACATGACCAGCCACAGCACGAACATGGTCGAGAACACGACCCAACCCTGTTTTTGGTCTCTGGCCATCTTGCCGAACGCGTAGGTGAAGGCGAACGGTATGGCCAGGATCAGCCACAGCTGCAGGAGGTTGGTGATCCCGTTGGGGTTCTCGAAAGGGTGCGCGGAGTTGGCGCCGAAGAAGCCACCGCCGTTCTGGCCGCCCTCCTTGATCGCTTCCTGGCTGGCAACGGGGCCGCCGGGGATGATCTGGGCCTGCCCGGCGACGGTCGTCACGCTGCGCGACGCGTGGAAGTTGTCGATGACGCCCTGACTCATGAAGATGATCGCGGCCACGAAGGCCAGGGGCATCAAGATCCTGACGCAGGTCCGAACCAGGTCCACCCAGAAGTTGCCGAGAGAGCGGGATTTGCGCCGGACGAGACCGCGGATGAAGGCCACGGCGACAGCGGCACCGGCGGCGGCGGAGACGAAGTTATGGAAGGCGAGCCCGGTCATCTGCGTGAGGTAGCTCATGACCCCGTCGCCGTAGGCCTGCCAGTTGGTGTTGGTCAGGAAGCTCACGGCCGTGTTGAACGACAGCTTCGGATCCATGCCCTTGTAATGATCGGGGTTGAGCAGTAGGTGGCCCTGGAGCCGGAGCTGGGCGTAGAGGATCAGCACCGACACGAGGCTGAAAGCGAGGAGCGACAGGGCATAGGTGTTCCAGCGCTGTTCGCCGTCCGGGTCGATCCGGCACACCCGATAGATGGGTCCCTCGATGGCCGAGAACAGATGATCGCCCCGAGGTCGCCCCAGCGTCGGGTCGTAGACCTTGGCCATGTACCCACCCAGGAGTGGCGTCGTCGCTACCAGGACGACAATGAGAACTCCCAGCTCGGACCAGCCCGCCAGCGTCACTACAGCTTCTCCGGCGAGATCAGTGCGAAGAGGAGGTAGCCGAGAAGCACAACGGCGACGATCAGGCCGACGATGTCGTCGCCGCTCACGCCGCTATGGACTCGTGGGACGGCTCCGGTGTAGCCACCAGATCCTCGTCCTGGCCGATGATGCGATCGCAGGCAGCAACGAAGAGGGTGGCCAGGCCAAAAAACACCAGGATGATGGCCACGAAGGCGAAGTCGTTCATGGGTGAACATATAGCGCTCCCACGCGCCCACCTTGGGTGTTCTTTACGGGATCGCTACGCCCCTACCGCAAATCCTTGCGGATTGGTAACGCCGCGTGGTCGACACCGAAACGCTCGGCGGCGGCGCTAGGTTGCCTTTCGTGCAGCCCGAGCTCGATCGCCGCCGCTTTCTGATCGCCGGTGCCGGCCTCGTCGGCATGCTCGGGGCGGGCTGTGGCTCGTCGGGTTCCAAGGCGTCCGTGACCACGTCTGGTGGGTCCTCCCCCGGACCGTTTGCCGTCCGGTCAAACGTGTTCGACTTCATCGCCGGGATCAATCAGCGCGTTTCGTTCGCCTTGGAGACGAATTCGGGGAGTCCCATCCATCCGACCGATCCGGTCACGGTTCAGATCGGCCGCCTTGACCGCCCACTGGACGCCTCGCTGGCCACCACCCTGCACGGCGATGGGTTGGCCAACCCCTATCTGCTGACCTATCACCAGTTCGACGCGCCCGGGCTGTACAAGCTGCGGGTGTCGTACCAGGGCGGCCAGTCCGATCTGCCTATCCAGGTGATCGCGGCATCGGACACGCCCATCCCGCTCGCCGGCAAGCCCATGATCGTCAGCCCCACGCCGACCAACGCGGCACCCCTGGGTGTGAGCCCCCTGTGCACGGCCCAGCCGCCCTGCCCGCTGCATCAGGTGAGCCTCGACGCCGCGCTGGCCGCGCACCGGCCGGTCGCGCTCCAGTTCGCCACGCCCGCCTTGTGCACATCGCGGCAGTGCGGGCCGACGCTCGACAACCTCGTCGCCGTGCATCAGGCCTACGCCGATCGGGTCACGTTCATCCATTGCGAGATCTACACCGACCTGAGCGGCAATTCCAGCGTGGGCGCGGTATCGGCCTATCACCTCGAGCACGAGCCGATGCTGCTGCTGGCCGGGCCCGACGGGGTGGTGAAGGAACGCATCGACAATGCCTATGACCGGGGCGAGGCCAGCGACGCGCTCAACCGGCTCGTGGGATGACGTTGGACATCGTGGCGCTCGTCGCCTCGATGACGCTGGACGAGAAGGCAGCGCTTACGGCCGGGGAGGACCTGTGGTCGACGCTTGCCGTCGACCGCGTTGGCATCCCCAAGGTCTTCGTGACCGACGGACCCAACGGTGCGCGGGGCGCCGTCGCCCCCGGTGCGGAAGGTATTGCGCCCGCGGCCTGCGTTCCGTGCGGGTCAGCGCTGGGTGCGACCT
>Ga0307477_10003761_pt1 | contig 11169 bp, 12 predicted proteins | sample atmos_gasesECM2C_FD_203316 | JGI IMG/M metagenome (GOLD analysis project Ga0307477, IMG submission 203316) | Hardwood forest soil microbial communities from Morgan-Monroe State Forest, Indiana, United States - atmos_gasesECM2C_515 | ecosystem: Environmental > Terrestrial > Soil > Temperate... | reverse complement strand
AAGATAGTAAACGGCCAGCACGATGACCGGCACGAGAATCAAGCGGACAACGGCCAGGCTATAGGCGACGCGCCGCCGCAGAGAACTGCCCGGCGCGAGCACTCGGAACGATCGGCGAATTCGCGATTGCATGAGCCAACCCTCCTGCGGCAACGTGCAAGATACTATGCCAAAAGGAGGGCAGGGAAGCTCTGAGAGAAGGCGGATGAAGGGAGGGCTTCGCCCGCCGATGGAGTGTGGCGGCGAGCGAAGCCGGTGATGCGCGAACGGCGACGGACTTCTGGGCCAGAGTTTTACGTGCCGTGCTTAGGGATTGACGTCTTCCTTTTTGTCCAGCCGAACGATCATGCGCTGAATTCCCTGTTTGGCGAAGTCGGGCGCGTTTGGCAGAGCCAGCTTCATTTCCTTGCTGGCGGTTTCAAAGTCTCCCTTCGCGGAAGCCATGCGCGCGAGCTCGCCATGGGTGTACCACTCGTTCGGGTGCTTCTTCACGTTCACCTTGAAGACCGCGAAACCCTCGTCCTGTTTTTTCTGCTGTTGCAGGCTGCGGCCATAGAAGTGAAGTTGCAGGCCGTTGGCCGCGTCCAGCGCTTTGGTCTTCATAGCCTCAGCTTCCTGCTTTTTCCCTTGTGCTTCGAGGATCATCGATTTGCCGAGCAGATTTTCAAAGCGTTCCTCAGCCTGAATCGAGCGATCCTCCCACTTCATGGCCTGATCCAGATTCTGATTTGCGTCGATTAACCAGTTCGCTGCTTCGTCATAGCCGGCCCAGGTGAATCCGCCGGTGTTGCGAAGCTGGTTTTGGATGCTGCGCAGCACGATAGCGTTCACGTCCGCCGACACGCGGAAGGGCACGGCCAGCTTCTCCCAGCGCAGTGTGACGGCGACGGAATCCGGCTTAGGATCGTCGAAGGAATATTCCAGGGCTTCTACAAGCTCCGCGGGATGAGGCTTTACCGTGACGCGCAGCGCATCTTCCTTCTCGTCATAGCTGAAGCTGCCCCAGGACGTAGAGTTCTTGGAGAAGATGATGGTCCATTGATCCGCGGTGGGAAGGGTGTGCAGGCCGTAGGTGCCGGCGGGCAGCGCGTGGCCTTCGACCGATACGTCGTCGGTAAAGGAAATGGTCGTGTTTTCGTTAGCGCCTGAGCGCCAGACCTGGCCGTAGGGAACAGCCTTGCCCCATATTTCGCGCCCGTTAACCAGCGGCCGGCAATAGTTCACGGTGATATCGGTCAGCCCGATGCGCTGCGTGGTAATAGCGCGCTGGCTGATGGTAGGAAGACGCAGCTCCACGGCCTGCCCGCCGTTTTTGAACTGCGCCCGCGCCACGCCGGCGAAACCGCTGATGGCCAGCGCAAGGCCCGCACAACAAGTAAATAGTCTCCGCATGAAGACACCCTCCTCTTCGATTGGGAACCGCTCGTTGGACGCGATTCCATACACTACTGCGGGCATAGACGGATGGCGCAGCGGACTCGTGAGCAGACTCTTGTCTTTTCGCGCCGGTTCCAAGACCGAGGCATTGGGTCAGTTTCCGATAACCCGACAAACCAGGCACAAGGGCCAGATCGTGATAGATTCAGCTCCATTCTCCGTTCTAAGCATCGCGGGAGCGAATGGATAATTTCCGATGGGACATACCGCCTTTTCGATTCCCCGACTAGTGCTTGTCCCGACACTCGTCACCCTCGGGGTTACGCTCTTGCGCCTCGCGGGGGAACTGCGCGGCTGGCCGAGTCCGTGGTTCGACAAGACGAATGGCCTGATAGGGATCACTTGGTTTCTGCCACCGATCTTCGGATTCTATTTTGCGTGGAAGATATGGGATCAAGGTGAGAGGATCGATCGTATCGGCCGCGCATTTCTCCTCGGCTTCTTAGGTGTGGTTTTGAACCAGTTGGTGGAGGCAACGGTCTTTCAGTATGCGGACATCAGCATTTACAGCATGCTGGTGATCCTATGGGCAGTAGCGATCATCAGCGCTTACTTGCAGTATCTGGCGTGGCCAGCTCTGTGCAAGACTCTGATCGCATACGGGCTCGGGGCGAGGATTCCCGTCGTGGTCATCATGTTCTTTGCGCTGCGCGGCCATTGGGGCACGCACTATGATCGCCCGTCGGGACCCTTCACATTTAACTTTTGGTCCACTTTCCTCCTGTTCGGATTCTTTGAAGAGATAATTTTCTGGGTGTCATTCACTGTGGCCGTAGGCTCGTTGGTGGGAAGCGTAGCGGCAGCGGTGGCCAAGCATCGAATGGGGGAATCGCAATCTGCCTTGTGATCGCGGTCGAGAAAACCGCAACTACGCATCTGGCGTTCAGACTAGGTCCCGATTAACGCGGTTACCGGAAAGTGGCCCACTACCAAGGCCGTTGACAACATGGGCTTTCGTTTCTTAGCATGTAAATTCATTTTGACTCTATTTTGAACTACGTTTGGAGCGCTCCAAAAGAGTTGCACATCGTTGTGTAAAGCAAAATTCTTATGATTACAGTAACGGACCTTACCAAGAGGTACGCGCGGCACACGGCTGTGGACCACATATCCTTCGAGGTCCTCAAAGGACAGATCGTCGGATTCCTCGGCCCCAACGGCGCCGGCAAGACCACGACCATGCGCATGCTGACGTGTTTTCTTCCGCCCACGTCGGGCACTGCTACGGTCGCCGGGTTTGACGTCCTCGAGCAATCGTTCGAAGTGAAGAAGCGCATTGGCTACTTGCCAGAAATGCCTCCGCTGTATCCCGAAATGCGCACGATGGAGTATCTGCAGTTTGTCGGCAGCTTGAAGGGCTTAAACAAGGCGGAACTTGCCAAGCGCATCGACTACGTTTGCGAACGATGCGCGATTTTGGATGTAAAGGACAAGCTGCTCGGGAAACTTTCGAAAGGCTACCGGCAGCGCGTGGGGCTGGCGCAGGCCATCATCCACAATCCGGACGTGCTGATTCTGGACGAGCCGACTTCCGGGCTCGATCCCAAGCAGATCAATGAAACGCGCGAGCTGATCAAGAGCCTCGCGGGCGACCACACCATCATCTTGAGCACGCACATCCTGCCTGAAGTCGAGCAGACGTGCGAGCAAGTCATCATCATCAACAAAGGCAAGCTCGTGGCCACCGATTCGGTCAGCAATTTGCAGAATCGCGCGCGCGGCGCGGAATCGTTGCTGGTCGAAGTCGGCGCGCGGAACAGCCTGATGGATCCGGCGAAAGTGCAATCGCGGCTGGAACTTGTCTCGGGCGTGAGCCGCGTCGTTCTCAAGAATAAACGCGACAACCGCTCGGTCTTTGAAGTGGAAAGCCGCAAGGGACTGGCGCGCGGCGATCTCGCTCGCGCTGTGGTCGAAGCAGGCTGGGATCTCAATGAATTGCGTCCTGCGGCGGTCAGTCTCGAAGAAGTCTTTTTGCAACTCACCGGCGATGCGGCCGCGGCACCGGCGGAAGAAGCCGTTCCGGCAGGAGCTAAGTAGATGCGAAACGTCTGGATCATTTGCCGCAAGGAGCTGCGCAGCTATTTCGTGTCTCCAGTCGCGTACCTGCTGCTGGCGATGTTCGCTGTCATTTTCGGTTTTTTCTTCTGGAACATCCTGGGCTACTTTGTTTTCCGCGGCATGGAATCGCAGATGCGCGGCCAGATGATGCCGATGAACGTCAACGAGGAAGTCATTCGCCCGCTGCTCTCGAACGTCAGCGTCATTGGCTTGTTCCTGATTCCGATGATAACGATGCGCCTTTTCGCAGAAGAAAAGCGCACCGGCACAATTGAACTGCTAGCTACCTCGCCAGTGAGCGATGTCGAAGTGATCTTGGGCAAGTGGCTCTCGGCGATGGTTCTGTATGCTTCGATGCTCTTGCTCACCGCGCTGAATTTTCTTTTCATTTTCAGGTACGGGCATCCGGACTGGAAGCCGCTCGTCATCGGCTATTTGGGGTTGCTCTTGCAAGCCGGCGCCTTGCTTGCCATCGGCACATTCATATCGACGCTGACCAAGAATCAAATCATCGCGGGAGCCGCTACCTTCGGCGTGTGCCTGTTGCTATGGGTACTTGAGTGGGTTAGCGGCTACGAGACGGCCACGTGGGCGCGCGTGTTGTCGTATATGTCGGTGATCACGCACTTCGAGTCTTTTTCCAAAGGATTGCTGGACTCCAAGGACGCAATTTTCTACGTCGCCCTGATTTTCTTGGGACTCTTTCTGACCGCGCGTTCGATGGAGTCCCTGCGGTGGAGGTCGTAAGTGAGCAATCAGTTTCTTCAAGCCAGGCAGACGAAGTACGCGGCCTACGCCGCTACCTACATCGCGGTTGTTATCGCCATCATTGCGACGGCGAACGTGCTGGCCAATCGCTACGACAAGTCTTATGACGCGACTTCCAATAAGCGCTACAGCCTCTCGGATCAAACCGTAAAAATCGTCAAGGGGCTCAAGCAGGACGCCACCATCACCTACTTCGATCAGGCCAGCCGCTTCCAATCGGCAAAAGACCAGCTCTATCTGTACGCGAATCTCTCGCACAAGGTCCACGTCGAGTACGTTGATCCCGACAAGAAACCTGAGTTGGCGCGCGAGGCGGGCATCAAGAACTACGGAACCGCCATTGTTCGCGTGGGCGCGAATAAGCAGGAAGCAAAAGGTTTGAACGAGGAAGGCATAACTGGCGCCTTCATTCGCGATTTGAAGAACACCACGCGCACGGTGTGCTTCGTCACGGGAAGCGGCGAGCACCAGATTGATGATTCCAGCCGCAGCGGTTATTCCCGCTTGAAGGAATTGCTGGGCAAAGACGAGTACGCCGCGAAATCCATCGACCTCCTGCAAAAAGCCGAAATTCCAAGCGACTGCACGGTTGTCGTCGTAGGGGGTCCGAGCGGCGATTACCAGCAGCCCGAAGTCGACGCCATCAAGAAATTTGTCGAGGATGGCGGCCGCGCGCTTTTCTTGCTTGATCCGCCGCTAAAGATGGGCCGTTCCGAGATCGCGGATAATGATGCGCTGACTGCCGTGCTACAGGGCTGGGGCGTCACCGTCGATAAAGATTTGATTCTGGACATGAATCCCATCGGCCAACTTGCCGGCCTGGGCCCGCAAGTGGCATTGGTCACCAGCTACGACACGCATCCCATCGTCAGGGAAATGAAGGGCACCGCAACGGGGTTCCCGCTCTCGCGCTCCATTGACGTGAAGAGCGGCTCGAAGACCACTGTCGAAAAGCTCTTCGGCTCCTCGCAGTCCAGCCTTGCCACCGACAAGCTGAATTCCCCCAACGTCGACCCGAATGATCCCAAGAACAAGAAGGGCCCAATGACCATTGCCGCCGCGGGCACCTACAATACTGGCAAGGAAAACTCGCAGGGCCGGTTTGTGGTTGTCGGCAGTTCCGCTTGGGCGGCCAACTCGTTCATCAATTTCAATGGCAATCGCGACTTGGCGCTGAACGCCATGAATTGGCTTTCTTCCGACGAAGATCTGATCTCCATTCGCCCCAAGGAGCCCGAAGATCGCCGCATCACTCTAACCCGCGCGCAGATGAATTGGGTCCGCATAACCAGCCAATTCATATTGCCGCTGATCGTGGTCTTCGCCGGCGTCTCCGTCTGGTGGCGAAGAAGGTAGCAAGTCGCTCGTCATGAAAAATCACGGACTGCTTATCGCCGCCGTCGTGCTCGCCGCTCTTACCGGCGCGCTCTACTGGTCCAATCACCATCCGCCTTCCGATAACACGGCGAAGGCTTCCCTCGATACTCCACCCAAGATTCTCTCTTTGAAGCAAGAAGACATTTCCAAGATTGCGATCCGGAAGAAGGGCGGGGAAGAGTTGGACCTCGCAAAAGGCGATGCCGGCAAGTGGCAGATCACCGCGCCAAAGCCGCTCGGCGCCGATCAAGACGCCGTGTCGAGCCTGCTCTCCAGCGTGTCTTCGCTCAATGCAGATCGTCTGGTGGAAGACAAAGCCGTGGACGTGAGCCAATACGGCCTCGCACAGCCTGCTCTCGAGCTCGATGTCACCAGCAAGGACGGGAAACCACAAAAGCTTTTCCTGGGTGACGATACTCCGGCAGGGAGCGCCGTGTTTGCCAAGTTGGAGGGCGATCCGCGCGTTTTCACCATCGCGAGTTACAACAAGACCAGCATCGATAAGACCACCAACGATCTTCGCGACAAGCGCCTGCTGACTGTCGATTTTGACAAGCTCAGCCAGATTGAACTCGCCACCAAGAAACAAGACATCGAGTTCGGCCGCAACAAACAGGAATGGCAGATCATCAAGCCCAAGCCGCTGCGCGCCGACAACTTTCAGGTCGAGGAAATCGTGCGCAAGCTCCGCGAAGCCAAGATGGATGCCTCTTCCACCGATGCGGATGAGAAGAAGGCTGTCACGGCGTTTGCGTCGGGAAGCCAAGTAGCCACCGCAAGAGTGACCGACACGGCCAGCACGCAGGAACTGCAAGTCCGAAAAAGCAAAGACGATTACTACGCTAAATCGACTGCCGTTCCCGGCATCTACAAAGTTTCAAGCGACCTCGGAAAAGAACTCGGCAAGAATCTGGATGATTTCCGCAACAAGAAGGTCTTCGATTTCGGCTACGACGATCCCAGCAAAGTCGAACTCCACGATGGCGCGAAAGCCTATTTTCTGACTAAGGGCGGGCAAGATTGGTGGTCTGCTGACAGCAAGAAGATGGAATCTTCGAGTGTCCAGGCGCTCGTCGATAAGGTTCGCGAACTTTCCGCCAGCAAATTCGTCGATTCCGGATTCACCTCGCCGACCCTGGAAGTGACAGTCACGTCGAACGACGGGAAGCGCGTCGAAAAAGTTTTGATTTCCAAATCGGGCGACATTTACATCGCCAAGCGCGACAATGAGCCCGCACTATACCAACTCGATCCCTCTTCCGTCGCTGATCTGCAAAAAGTTGCCGCCGACGTGAAACCCGCTCCCCCTGCCGGCAAGAAGTAGCGCAATCGTCAGCGCACAGGTTACCTGCCCGGAGTAGGCATTCGCCGCAGCGTCCGCGCAAACGAGGTAGTGTAGGATACCCTTCGCGCCTCCGGCTGAATCAAAACTCCGGGGCAGCGCTCCCACAAAAATGATTGCTCGCGGCTACTTCCGCATCCTGAACTTCTTTGACATCGCCGAGGCGATTGATCTGGAGAGGTTGCGCGTCCTTCTCGGTCCGGAGGCGTCTCCTCGCTCGCCCGGGTTCGTTCATCTCACTCCCGAATACGCGCAGGCGCAGAACCCGCCGCTGGAGGAGTCGCTCGAGCCGCTGACGCTGCCCGGCGGCGAAAAGTTGGGCGGAAAAATCAAATACTATTGGTTCGGCGTGGCTTGCGTGGAGCTGACCACGCCCTTTCAGTGCGACCTCGATGCCTTGTGCCCGGATTCGTACCGATGGATGAACGCGCCGGAAGTCGAGAAGGCCGCGGAAGACCTGCTGCGCGGGCACCTCGAGCGATTCCGGCCAGCGCTGATCAAGCCCTCGGCGAAGTGGCTCGACGAGGACTACCTCGTCATCGATATTCAATCCGCGCAGGATGAGGACGGCCGCACGCCGACCGCCGCCGAATTGCTCACCCGCTATGGAGATCAGCTCACGCAACTTGTGCGCGGCGAGATCACGCCGCTCTCCGCCGCGGAACGCGACGAGATTCTTCGCGGCGCTCTGTCGTATTATCCGACGGACTTGATCGTGGCCGGTTGGGGCGCCGGGCTTGTCTACGACAAGCCGGACGCCACGTCTGCGATCATCGACCTGCTCGAATACGCGAACACGCAACTGCTCGAGTTTCGCTACTACGACGAGCTGCTCACCAGCCTGCTCTCCAACGTGTACAGCTCGCTCGAGGGCCACGAAAGTTTTCTCTCCCGCTGGCGATTGCCCCGCCGCGCCGGCCGCTTGAACCGCCTGCGCCTGGACATTATGGACTTGGCGGAGCGCACGGAATACGCCGTAAAATTCATCAGCGACACGTACTACGCGCGTGTCTACAAAGTCATCTCCTCGAAGATCGGGGTCGATGATTACAAGGCGCTGGTCAACGAGAAGCTGAAAACGGCAGGTGAACTCTACGGGTTCATGGTGGCGCAGTTCAACGAGCGGCGCATGTTCGCCCTGGAAGTGGTCGTCGCCGTGCTCGTTGCTCTGGACGTGATTCTCTTGCTGCGCTGGCACTGAGGCTGAACCCGATGGTCATTGTGGTGATGGGTGTCACCGGCTCCGGCAAGACAACAATCGGCAGCTTGCTCGCTGCGCGCCTCGGCTGGCACTTCGCTGACGCCGACGAGTTTCACTCCGCCGCCAACAAAGAAAAAATGCATAAGGGTATTCCGCTCAGCGATGCCGATCGCCTTCCGTGGCTAGCCGCCATGCACAACCAGATCGCAAAATGGGCGGCCCTGAAACAAAATGTAGTCCTCGCGTGCTCGGCCTTAAAGCAGAGCTATCGGCAGTTGCTGTGGAACGGCCCCGAAGTCCAGTTTGTCTATCTGAAAGGGAGCTACGAGCTGATTGCTGAGCGTCTTCGCGCGCGCAAAGGCCACTTTGCCGATGAGCACATCCTCGCCGGTCAATTCCGCGACCTCGAGGAGCCAAGCGACGCCGTCACGGTGGACATTGGCGCTTCGCCCGAAGAGATTGTCGATGAAATTTGTCGCCGCCTGGGGCTCCTGCCCAAACGCAACGATGCATGATTGAAGACGCGTGATTACGGTTTGGAGGGCGCGGCCGTCGAGCTAGTTTGTGTCACGGGGCCGTAACGCTTGGCGAGCCATGCGCGCACTTCTTCCGGGTCGTAGTTGAACGGCCCCATGCCGCCTGCATAGGCGATGCGGCCGCGCTCGTCGATGATGTAGAGGCGCTCTGGCCACGCGGAGTAGGCCAGGTCCGCCGCGTCATTCATATCGTCGATGCCGAAGGGCAGCGGATATTTCTGCCGTTGCACGAAGTCGTTGGCGATGGCCACGCGCTGCTCCAGCGTCTTCGGCTGCGCGTAGCACACGTCTTCCTTCACGTTCGATTTCATCTGCCACTCGTCGGTGGGATGCGCTTCGCGCACGTAAACGGTCAGGAAGTCCGCGTGATCTTTATAGTCGTTGTAAATCTTGACCACGTCGCCGACGTGGCGCCGGAACGGCGGTCAAGTGTAGCTGCCGAAAATCACCACCAGCGGCCGCGCTCCGGTGCGTTCGCGCAAATGAAAACGGGTCGATCCATCCAGCGATAGCAACCGCACGTCGGGCGCATCTTCGCCGGCGCGCAGCTTGCCGCGGTGCATGTGCGGAAGGGCATAGCGCACCAGGCCGTATACATCCTTCGGGCTCCCGGCCATAAACGAAAGGCCGACGAAGGCGGCCACCAACAGGCCGAGAAGGCTGCCGAGCGTCCATTTCCAGAAACGGCTCATCTTGTGGTGCTCCCCTGAGTTTTCGGTTGGCCCCGGAAATCGTACGCGAACCTTAGCACCGCGCCGGACCCAGCTACATAGTGTTTATATATTAGGCCGAGCGTAAGGCGCTACCAAGAGCCTGGCGCGATTCACCGGCCCTCCTTGGCAATCAGCTTTTCGCGCTCCTGCTGGTACCGCGCCAGAGAGCGTTCTATGACAGTGACCGCGGCGTAGGCCGGACGTATATCTTCCACTTCGACGCGCTTGCCTTCGAGCTGCTTGTAGTCCTGGAAAAAGCGCTTCAGCACCAGCAAGCGATGCGGCGGCAAATCGCGTGCCTCCACGTATCCGCTGAATTCCGGGTCGTTGGTGGCCACGGCAATCACTTTGTCGTCGCTCGCGCCGGAATCGATCATGGTCATCAGCCCGATGGCGCGCGCGTGAATCAGCGCCAGCGGCTGTACCGGCTCCTGGCACAGAACCAGCACGTCCAGCGGATCATTGTCTTCCGCATACGTCTGCGGAATGAAGCCATAGTTTGCCGGATAGAAAACCGCGGAATGAATGATGCGGTCCACCTTAAGCAGGCCGGTGGGCTTGTCGAGCTCGTACTTTACGTTCGAGCCCAGCGGTATCTCGATGACCGCCTGAAAGTCTCGCGGCAAATCGTTGCCGGGCGAAACATCATGCCATGCGTGGACCACGGTGAACCTCTCTCAAGCGCGCGCCTTCTCGATCATCTCTTCCCAAATCCCCTTGCTCTTCAAAATCAGTTCCACCAACTCGCGCGCCGCGCCTTTGCCGCCAATCGCCTTGGTCACGAAGTGCGCTGCGAGCTTCACTTCCAGCGTCGCGTCTCCCACCGCCACCGCCAATCCCACGCGGCGCATCACCGGCAAATCGGGTAAATCATCGCCCAGAAACGCCACCTCGGATTCCGCGGCTCCCGTCTTCTTCAGGATCTCTTCGTAGGCGGCAATCTTGTGCGGTTGCTTCTCGTAGACGAATTCGATGTCCAACTCACGAGCGCGCCGCCGCGTCGCCGCGCTCTCGCGGCCGGTAATAACCCCAGTGCGGATCCCCGCGGTGTGCGCCAGCGAAAGCCCCTGCCCGTCATGTGCATCAAACGTTTTGATCTCCAGCGCGGACCCGTCCACCTGCGAAAGCAGGGAAACGGCCCCCGTCGTAAGCGTTCCATCCACATCCATCAACAAAACTCGAATCTGCTTGGCCCGCTTCCTCACCGCCGGCGAAATCCTCTTCCCCGTTCTAAGCAAGCTCGCTCCTCTGTTGTTGTCCCACGCTTGTTGACCGCACAGCCAAAAATGGCTGTGCCACTAAATCAGTTCCAAGCCCCACAAATCATGCAAATGCACTACGCCCACTACGCCTCCCGCTTCATCCACCACCACAATCGAGGTGATCTTGCGCTTCTCCATCCAGTTCAGCGCCTCGCTGGCCAGCAGTTGAGGACCGATCGTCTGCGGGCTCCGGGTCATACACGCTCCCGCGGTCATTTCCAGCGTTGCTCCGCGATGCTTCTCCATTAGCCGCCGCAAATCGCCATCGGTGATGATTCCTGCCAGCCGCCCGTCCGCGTGCAGCACGGTGGTCATTCCCAGGCCCTTTTTGCTCATCTCGTGAAACGTCTCGGGCATCGACGTTCCTTCGCTCACTCGGGGCAGCGCCTCGCCAGCGTGCATCAAATGCTCCACGCGGAGCAGTTTCTTGCCAAGCCGGCCGGCCGGATGCAGCGCGGCAAAATCGTCGTGGCGA
>Ga0307477_10003760_pt1 | contig 11173 bp, 8 predicted proteins | sample atmos_gasesECM2C_FD_203316 | JGI IMG/M metagenome (GOLD analysis project Ga0307477, IMG submission 203316) | Hardwood forest soil microbial communities from Morgan-Monroe State Forest, Indiana, United States - atmos_gasesECM2C_515 | ecosystem: Environmental > Terrestrial > Soil > Temperate... | reverse complement strand
GAAGGCAGGCTCGGCGTCTCGTTCGCCACCTCGATCTGCGCGCCGGTCAGTGTCGTCACGGAATTGTTATTCACAACGAAAACTTTGTCGTAATAGGTCCGCTGAGACCCGGTCGGCACATCCGCCGCACTGGTCGAGAACATGCGGATCACTGCCGTCACCGGGTTTGGCGATATCTCAAACAGCATACCCTGGAGGACCTTGTAGGTCGTCGTGTTGTCCGGTACCGCGCCCCAGTCACGGCTGACTGCGACCACATCGGTGCCGTAGCCCGCCGTGGCGATGATCTGCCGCAACTGGTTCGCACCGGTGCCGCTCTTAGTCCAAATAATCTGCCCGGCGGAGACCACGGCACCGTCGCCGGATTGCAGTTTGAAGAGCGCCGGTGTCGTACCGCTGTGGTTGGCTGATCCAGCCTGCGCGGTATGCACCGTCGCGTCGGTCGTCACTGCTCCCGAAGGCAGCACGCAGCTATGGGCGGCGAGTGCCACGTCACCGACCGCGGGGGTACCACCGGGGTTGGCCACTGGTCCGTTCGCACTCGCCCCCGACAATGCGGCGTAGAGCAACCGCTCGAGCGATTGTGACCCGGTCACCCAGCTCTGCCCGTTTAAGATCAGTGTCTGGCTTAGAATCACGCCGGTCGAGTCGCGTCCGGAACAGGCGATCCTGGTCGCGGTGTCGCTCAATGAGCTCGAGATAACATCGACACTGCCCGCCGGGGTGATGTCATAGAATGCGACACGACGAGTGAAGTCGACCGCGCCGCCTATCGTGGCGCCGTCGGTCTCGGGCATATCGGCCGAGCCATAAACGACGATGTCGGATGGCAGCACGCTCATCAGAAGCTCCTATGGCTTTTCTAAATTGGGTTCGAGAGGCCGAACGGGCCAACGGAGCCCGAGACGGCCATCGGCCCCGCATGTACGCATCGGAAATAAAGTTCGCGTTATTCGCCGGCGGTCCTTGCACGGGTCTCTGTTTTTGGCGCGACAGGGTCACGCAGCAGGACTGGCCCTTGAGCGGTCAGGAACATCGGCGCGTCACCGCCCTCGATCGGATCCAATCCGAGGACGTCACGCGCCTCGTTAAGGGTGAAGATGCCGTCCTTGACATAGCTGGTGAGGATTACGGATTGGTCCTTGGGATCCGTCGGCCGTACAACCGACCAAGCAAATTCGAGGTCGCTATGGCCCATCCGCTTCTGGATGACGCTATCGACGAGTCGCTTGACCCAGCCCATCAGCGGGGCCAGGCCTTCCGCCAGAGCCGCCTCCTGTGCGGTCTGCGCCGTTGCCCGATTGACCTGCGGGGTGAATGCGGTCGGTGGCAGAGAGAACGCGTAACAGACGATCCGTGCCAACCATTCGTCGAAATCGTCTTTGTAAGGCGCCTCCCTGAAGGCCTGGTACTTGGCGCTGCTGGGTCCCCAAAGAAGCCGTGTGCGGTTGCCGGTATTGCCGGCGAGCATCGAGTCGAACCACTTCTGGTACTGGTGGATTTGTTCGGCGTTCCAGCCCTCCGGAGCGCTGATCAGCCCGGGCGGAATGTTGCCTTCCGTGAAGTGCTGCAGTTGCATGGTTTGCCGACGCAGCCCGATGTTGACCGTCACGACGATCTGCTCCACAGGACCGAATCCGTATGCCTTGTGCGGACGACGGTTGCGCGGCAGGTAGATCAGCTCGGCGTCGCTTAGAAGGCGCCAAGGCCGGCCGTGGATCACCTGCTCATATGCCGGTGCCGGCGGCTGCGGCCGACGTCCGGTGTCGTCGACCAGTACCTTGATCGTCGACCCGTCGACGACATCGAGGCCGATGATATCGCCGCCGCGGTTGCGCCGTACCTCGAAGGCGGGTGCATCGAGCACGAGGACATCCTCGAGCACCTCACGAAGCCAAGTTGCGAACGGTTGCTCGCCGTCGGGCATGCGCCAGAACTCGGACAGCCGCTCGATACGTGCTGGAGCGTCCGCCGCCGGGTTGTGATCGTTGCGCGATCTGATCGACCACTCGAGCTTCTCGATCTGGTCCTTGCGCGTCTCGATCGCGAGCCGCGTGATGTCGTGGCTCTCAGCCAGCGCTCGGAGTTCGTCGAAACCGATCGGCTCGTAGGAGCGCGGCGTGTAAGTGGTGTTGTAGCCGACCGGAAAATCCCATAGCCGCACCCGCTCGCGCTCGGGCGGCACCAGCGGATAGCTGGGGGAAAAGATCCCATGATCGGGCTGGAAGACTTCGCGAAATTGGGTGATGTCGTTCTGCGTTCCCCAGCCGCCCCAGGTGTAGGACGCGATCGGCTCGCGAGCGAGTTGCGTCAACGGGGTCCGCTTTCCGCCGGTAGGTGGCATAGCTTACTCCGCGCTTCTTGCGCAAGTTCCCAGTGTTGCCGCGGCAATCATCAATAGCCTCCCGTGATTGCCACGCGCTTCCAGGTGTTTGGTGCGGTGCAGATGTAGAGGAAACTGCTGTCGTGCGTTATCTGGTTGGTCGTGCAGGCCGACGACGAGGCCGGCGAACCCGAACTGATCAGCCCGCCCAGATTATTGAGCGTTTGCGGTGTTGCTGCGACAACCCGGAAGTTCGAGCCGTCGAATTGCAGTGTTGCATATTCGTAATTCTGACCGATCGCCAGGGTCACCGAGTTGCTCGACACGCCGCCGCCCGCCGGGACCAGGATTTTTCCCCCGGCGGTGCCATTGACCTGGACGGTCATTGTCTTGCCGTTGTCGGTCGCAAAACCCATGGTCCAGCCGGTGACGATCGACGTCGTCGACGGCAAGGTCACGATCAGCGAGGATGCCGGCGTATTGTAGTTCGACACCGCATTGCCGTTGTCGCTTTGGCCGGCCGCGTAGGTGCCGACTGCGGGGAAACTCCATCGGTTGATGCCGGGGGCGTTGCCGGAGATCCCGATCTGGGTCGCCGTTGCCGGCGTCGCCTCGACGACCCGGAAGTTGCTGCCGTCGAACTGCAGCACGAGGAGCTCGTAATTGCCTGATGCCAGCGACGCCGCGGTCGCGGTCGCGCCGCTGCCCGGAAACAAGATGTGGCCGCCCGAGCTGCCGTTTACTTGAATCGACGTGGCCTTGTTGCTGTCGCTGGCGATCCCGATCGTCCAACCCATCGGAATCGCCGTGGTCGACGGCAATGTCACCGCGAAGAACGAAAGTGGGCTATTGAAGCTCGACACAACCGCGCCGTTGTCGGCAACAGTCGCGGGGTAAGCGCTAACCGCCGGGAAGCTCCAATGACTGATCCCGCCGGCGCCGATCATGCCGATTGCCTGCACCGTCGCCGGCGTTGCGTCAACGACGCGGAAATTGCCGCTTCCGTCGTATTGCAGAACCAGAAACTCGTAGGCGCCTTGGGCGGTATTCGCGAGGGTCAAGGTCGTCGCCGATGCGCCTGATCCAGGCCACGCGATGTGCCCGCCTGACGTCCCGTTGACCTGAACCGACAGCGGCTTTGTGCTGTCGGTCGCAAAACCCATGCTCCATCCCGTCGGCAACGCCGTCGTCGCGGGCAGAGAGACACTCAGTCCTGCGGTCGTGTTGAAGCTCGACAGGATATTCCCATTGTCCCCCAATGTCGCAGCATAGCCTGAGGTCGAGGGGTATAGCCAGTTGCTGGGCCAGGGGGGCGGATCAAAACCATTGACGAGACGAGTATTGCGGGTCGAGGAGATGATGCGCCAATTGTTGCCGTCGGACTGCAGGGCGACGTTCTCATAGTTGCCGGACCCAAGGATGATCGACGACACCGACTTGCCGCCCGACAAGATCGCTCCGGACGGAGCAGTGACCGTCATGCCCTTGCCGTTATCCGTCGCAAACCCCATCGTCCAGCCAGGGTTCACGCTGCCAATGGCCGGAAGGGTTACGGTCAGCGACGCGCCGGGGGCATTGTAGCTCGAGATATTGAGTCCGTCATCGACGGCAGCCGCCGTATAGCTCGCGGCGGACGGGAAATACCATCGGCTGCGCGACCCACCTCCGATCACGGTGATCCCGGTCGAGGACGGCCCGAAATTGACCGTTGCACCGCCATAGTTCGGGTTGATCAGCACATTGCCGATGCTGGCAGTCGCGTTGACCGCGGTCGTACAGTTGAAATAGGGCGAGACGAAGGTGTTCAGACCATTGTGGTTGAAGGTGATCGCCAGGCAGGTCGGCGACACTTCGAGATCCAGCCCAAAGAACGTGTTGCTGAAATTGTATCCATTTTCGAGCACTAGGCTCCTGCCGCCGGTGCCCTGCGCAGTGCCGGCGCCTGAAATCCGCGAGAATTGTGTTTGTTCGAGCGCCATCCCCGCCGCCCCTCCGGCAGACACGCAAACTGCGTAAATGTCGCTGTCGAGAACAAAGTTGAACTGGCATCCGCCGGAGTTCGGCGCGGCGCTGGCATTATTGACGATCAGATGATCGATTTTGACGGAATTATGCGCGTCAGAAAAATCGGTCTTACCGAGGACCACCGCATAAGTCGGGGTGCTGGCGTTGACGAATAGGCTTCCCTCTTCCTTGAAGTAGAAGCATCCCGTGGGGCTCGTGGGTGAGCCGCCACCACACTGGATCTGCAGCACCGGTCCCGAGCCGATCGCCCGTCCGTCGATTGTCGCCGCCTCAGAGATCAGCCGAAAGCCTTTGGATGCCTGGCCGGCATAGTCGATCGAGATCGGCGCGGTGACCTTGTAGGTTCCAGCCGGAATATGTACCGGCCAGTTGTTGGTGATTGCCGTCGAGATCGTGGTGTTGATCGCTGTCGTGTCGTCATGGCTGCCGTCACCGGTCGCACCATTGCAACGCACATCGAGCCAAGGGCGTCCCGAGCACATCAGCATGTCGCCGCCCATCGTCGCGGTACCGGTCGTCGACAATGTCGAGAAATTTCCTGGCGACTGCGCCCAAGTCGGCAGCGCGATACCGAGCCCGAAGACGAACGCAGCCAGCCGGAGGAGGCGCTTCATTACCACCTGCGCGCCGCAAAAGCCTGGCCCGTCGCGCCACCCCAAAGGCTGACGGCACCTGCCGGCTTGTAGCCCGAGGGGGTCATGAACACGGCACCGGCAGCGATCGGGATCGACGCCCCGCCCGATGTCGCTGAGCCGACATCGCTCACATACAGAATGGCCGAAGAATTGTTGGCGACGAGGTAGCCGTTGATCGGGACGACCCCGGCAAACAGCGTCTGGGCCGTACCCCCCGCGACTACGGTCGCGCTGCCGTCGACTGCCGCGGCGCCGCCGGTGTTGATGACCGGAAGCGGTGCCGTCGGGCCAACCGGAGTGGCAATGCCGCCGACAACCGACGCCGGCGCGTGTACCGGCACGAGATTGCCCGCGACATCGGGCTGCGTCGAAATCGGCTGCGTCGTCGTGTTCGCATCTTTGACCAAGAGCGTCAATCTATGGGCTCCTTTCGATCGGCGTGGAAATGTCCCTCACCCACCCAGCCCTGCGGGCCGGGTCCCCCCTCTCCCGCACTGCGGGAGAGGGTGCTGAGCGCAGCGAAGCGGGTGAGGGCGGCGACAAATCGCTACGAGCGGGCCTTCTGAGCGAGCTGGCGATAGAGGTCGAAGATCCCCTGGTCAGGCATCCGCTCGAGCAGGAGATCGGTCAGAGCCCATACCAGCGCGTCAACCCGGTCGGGCGAGTGTCCCGCCGAGCCCAAGTCGACATCGCCGTGGCCGGCGGGCACAAAGCCGCACATCTGATCTTCGAGCTGAGGGAAGCTTCCGAGGTGGTGAACCCGGCCCTGCTCGTAAAGCGCCGCCACCGGCTCGGCCCGAGTGACCTTGCCGCGTGAGGCGCGCACGGCTGCAAAGGGCACATTCGGATCGATCACACGCAACGTCGCCTCGACCATCTCGCCACCGTGGTTCACCTCGGCAACGACCCGGTCGGCGCGGTGCGCGCGATAGGCGGCAATCGCTGTCCTCGCCCATTCCGTCGGCGGGTAACGACCGGAAGCGTCGGCAAGCACCCAGGCATGGCCTTGCTCGTCCTTACCGGCGACGATGATGCCGGTCTCGTCGGCGTCCGCGGTAGAGGTCGCGGCCGGGTCGATCGCCACGACCACTCTGATCAAAGATGGCGCATTATGCGCCCGCGCCGCCTCGATGATGCCGCGGGTCCAGAGGGCACCCGACACGTCGTCGAGGAGCTCGGCCTCGATCTCTTGGCGGCCGAGGCGCGTCCCTTCGTATTTGCGGACGATCTGATCGAGGAAGGCGGGAGGCAGGTTAGCGCGGTTCTCATAGGTCGAGCCACGCGTCACCACGGCCGTAGGATCGGCGATCAGCGCTCGGATCAACTTGGTCGGCCGCGGCGTGGTGGTGACCACGACGCGGGGATCGGCGCCCAACCTCAGCCCGAACATCATCATGTCCCAGGCCTCGGGATAGCGCCAGCTGCCGAGCTCGTCGCACCACGTAGCATCATGCTGTGGTCCGCGCAGGCGTTCGGGTTCATCGGCGCTGTAGAGCGTTGCGATGGCCCCGTTCGGCCACGTCAACCGTCGCTTTGACGGCTCGTAGCGAGGCCGGTCCCAAGGCGGCGAGATCGCCAGGATGCCGCTTTCGCCTTCGACCATTACATTGCGCGCGTCGGCAGCAGTTGGAGCAACCAGCGCCAAGCGGCGCGCCTCGCACGTCGTCACCCGCGTGCGGATCAGCTCCGCACCCGTTCGGGTCTTGCCAAATCCGCGACCGGCGAGGAGAAGCCACACCCGCCAGTTGCCTTGGGGCGGGAGTTGCGCCGGTCGCGCCCAGAAAGGCCAATCATAGAGCAGCGCGCGCGCCTCGGCGGGGCTCAACGCGGCGGCGAGGTCGTTCCTCGCGGGCTCGGGCAGCGAAGCGAGCCAACCCGCGCGCAAGCCCCTCACCCGCATACCTCCGCCGGATCGTCAAGCCGTCCCGTCCCTCGGTGATCGGTGGAACATCGGGATCGCCGGGCGTTTCTACGTCTTTGGCCCGCTGCGTCGCCGCTTCCGCCAATTTCGACGATTTCTATCAGATCGATCCGGACTTGTCAATCAAGAAATGCCAGTATCGCAATCACGGGCCATACCGAAATGCGCCTCGAGCGCGCCGAGAGCCGCGATCAGGATACCCGAAGCCGCCTCTTGGCTGACCCGGCGGCCGCTCCAGCCCCGCTCGAGCGCCCATTCCTTCAGCGACTGTTCCCAGCCGACGACGTGCCATAGGCATGAGCCGGCGGGCGAGCCGATGCCACCGACCGCCAGAATGGCGCGCCAGACGACATCACGCGCACCCTCGATCCGTAGGCCCGGCTCATCTTCGGCTCTGAACCTCGATGAGCCGCCGACCCTTAGCCGCGACCAATCGGGGGCACGCAGCGGGTCGAGCTGGGCCGTGACAAAGCGGGTCCGGAAATCCTCGCCGGCCTGGCGCATCCCGGCACTGATCGAACCTCGACGCTCCATAGCCGCGAGCGTGTCGACGGCCCGATAGGGCCGCGCGGGACGACCCGATTCGTCGGCGATCGGCCGCTCCAACCGCTCGACGATGCCGTGGCTGCGGCGTTCCGGCGTCGGATGCATCGCAACGTTTTCGCCGATTGAGACTGCAAGGCTGCGAGAATGACGGCGTGCCATGATCGAATTCTCGAACAAATCATGAACTATGTGGTCGCGAAAAACCGCGAACAGCCTGCTCCATCCGCTTCAAGAATCGGCGCGACGGCCCGACGGTCTCGGGGCCCCGGCGACCGCCGACGGCCTTGGCGATCGCTTCCACCTCACGCAAACGGTCAGCCTCGGCCTCGCTGCCATAAGCGACATGACAGAGCGCATGATGCTCCGGGCAATAAGGTGAGACCGCCTTTCGCGATGGCGAGACCGCCTTTCGCGGAGCGCCACAGATCCGGCGGCCGTGGCACTCGTCCAGAAGGTAAGCACAACCCGATTCGTCCTGATCATCCTCCCACCCCACCGGCACCGACGAAATCCCCATAAGTGTCTCCGTTTTCGCACTAAACTGCTTGTCAGGATCACACCGGCATGGTAGCGTTGATTCGCTGTGTGTCAATATAGCAAATTGCTGAGGACGCATTATGGACGGTCGTTGGTTCCATCAGGCCCTGGAGCGGGTCAACGCGACGCAGGCCGATCTCGCGCGCCACCTTCGGCTGGCACCCTCGGCGGTCTCCCGAATGATGAAGGGCGAGCGCCAGATGAAGCAGTTAGAGACCGTGCACATCGCCGAGTTTCTCGGCGTGTCGCCGGAGGAGGTTCTCCGTCATGCCGTCGAGGCCACGGTTCCGCCGCCGGCCGGCGAAATGCCACGCGGGCGCGGTCGTCCGCCCTCGACCGCGTCTTCGTCCGCAACGCCTGCGGCGCTGACACGCGGCCCGGATCAAATCCCGATTCGCAGCGCCGCGCGCGGCGGCAGCGATCAGGAGATGTTTCTCGAAGACGGACCGATCGGCTACACGCCGCGCCCCGCCAATCTCGGCGGCGTGCGCTCGGCCTATGCGATCTACATGGTCGGCGACAGCATGGAGCCGCGTTACGAGCCGGGCTGGCTCTTACATGTCAACCCGTTCAAGCCGCCGACGCGCGGTCGCGACGTCGTTGTCTACAAGCAGGACAATGCCGTGCTGATCAAGCAGTTCGTCGGCTGGGAGAGCGACACCTTAGTGTTGCGCCAGCTCAACCCGCCCGACACATTGCGCATCCCGCGCGCAGAGGTCCGCGAATGCCACCTCGTCGTCGGCGCCGATCAGGAAGGCTAAAGCGGCAGCGCACCGTCTATCTCGGCGGGCGTAAGGCAGAAGCTCGTTGCGGAGCCGCGAAGTGCGCTGCGCCAAAGTCGTCATCACCGCCCCCGGGTTACGCTAGCGACGGACGGTCGCCACTAAGGCCCGGGGTGACCGGAACAAGTCCGGTCATGACGACAAACGGTAGGTCCCGCCTGCCACGTTGATCCGCTTGGATTGCGGCGAGATCTGAAACCGGATGTGAACAGCGCCTCGCATCCTCCCCGCCCGCGCGTTTACAGCGCGTGGTGCAATGCGGGTTTGTTGGACACGTGCAGGTATTCCTGAGTTGAGGAGAACAAAATGTCTTACGCCAGGTACTCACTTTGCGTGGCCTTTGCCGGTATGGCAGCGATGTGTTCATTATCAGATGCTAAGGCGCAAAGTACAATTGCTCCTCCTAAGTGCGTCTCTGCGGTAGTGGTCCAAGATGTTTTGGGTTATATTGTGAGATTTCACAACAATTGTGGATACACTGTAACTGTATACTGGGGACCAAAGCTCGGTGACGGCGGAGGAACTATTCAGTCCAGTGCAAACATACGTGGTGGAGACACAATTGAGAGCCAGTCTAATTTATCGGATATCGCCCATATGAGGTATTATTCTTGTCCTGCATCGAATTACAAGCTTACCTATAAGACAAGCTTGGGTGTCACGGTAACAGTATACACCGACAGGAACACCTTGGTATGTTGGAAACTTTAACAATACCGAGCCGTGGTCATGAAGTGCAACGTCCTGGCGCCGGCGACGATCTGCCCGATTTCGTCGCCGCTCGGGTTACGGGCAAACTGGCCTATATGTTCGACCGTCACTGGATAACCCTTTCTCGATATTTTGTGATTTTGATGTGAACAGCCTTCCGCCGCCTGGCGCATGCGTCGCCGCGCCGAGTTTACGGTGCCGTGTAGCGATTTGCGAGGCGGAGCAATGCTGGAGGACAAGACTCATAATGTGATGGTCGACACGGGCGCGTTGCTGCCGCTGATTGTCAGCAACGCGCTGAATGCACTCGGCGCAATCCTGATATTGCTGATCGGCCTGTGGCTCTCGGGCTGGGCCGACCGCCTCATAGTTACGATGTTGCGCGGCGAACGCCGCATGTCGATCCGATGCTGTAGAGCTTCTTCGGCAGCCTCGCCCGCTACCTGGTCTTGACTGTGACGTTGCTCGCGGTGCTGTTGGAGTTCGGCATCCAGACGACGAGCCTCGTCGCGATCCTTGGTGCCGCCAGCCTCGCGGTCGGCCGCAACGGAAAGGTGTGGCTCAGCACCGAAATGGGGCCCCATCTAAATATGATCTAACACTCTGATAAGTCGAAGAAAATGAGCATCATGGGTGGGGTCCCAATCAGCGCCGATGGGGACTCCACCGAAACCGGAATTCGCTTAGGGAAATCAAGCCTTTGATACATGCTCGGGGTGGGGTCCCCCTTCGATCTGTAGCACAATCCAAGATAAACGCGAGGAGAACTCTATTGAGAATGAACCGCATCGGCCATATCGGCTGCTGCCGGTTTCGGTGCCAGGCCTTTGAGCCCGCCGACCGATCGTCGTAGATTGCACCGGGAAACAAACTCGCAAGGCGCCGGGGGCGATGTCATAGCGCCAGGAAGGGAAGGAAACGGATGGCTAAGCTCACCCGCCGATCGTTGCTTCGCAACTCTTTCGGCTTAGTTGCAGCCGGGACATTAGCCCGTCCCTACATCGCCAACGCAGCGGCCACGACCGCGGCCGTGTGGTGGGTTCAGGGTTTCGCGCAGGAGGAGGATGTTTCGTTCAAGAAGATCGTTGCCGATTACGAGAAGACCAGCGGCAACACGATCGACTACACCATTGTCCCCTATGCGCCGATGCGCCAGAAGATCGTCTCGGCGATGACCAGCGGCGTCGTCCCCGACCTTTTCCAGAACAACCCAGCCGAGATCATTGCGCTCCACGCCTGGCAGGACAAGCTGGTCGACGTGAGCGACGTCGTCGAGACGCAACGGGAGGAATACACCGAGACCGCGCTGCTCACGGCCCATTGCTACAACAACGTCGAGAAGAAGCGCAGCTATTACGGTGTGCCTTATACCGTCGGCTGTTCGATGAACCATATCTGGCGGCCGCTGGTCGAGAAGGCCGGCTATCAGATGGAGGACATGCCGAAAACCTGGGATGCCTATTACGATTTCTTCAAGGACGTGCAAAAGAAATTGCGCGCCCAGGGCATGCGTAATGTCTATGGTCTCGGTTTTCAGATGAACACCGCCGGCAACGACTCCAACGCGCGGGCCAACGATTTCCTGATCGCGTATGGCGGTCAGGACATCGTCACCAAGGATGGCAAATTGCACCTCGACGACCCGCAGGTGCGCAAGGCGGCGATCGAGATGCTGACCTATCCCACCACCGCC
>Ga0307477_10003759_pt1 | contig 11173 bp, 7 predicted proteins | sample atmos_gasesECM2C_FD_203316 | JGI IMG/M metagenome (GOLD analysis project Ga0307477, IMG submission 203316) | Hardwood forest soil microbial communities from Morgan-Monroe State Forest, Indiana, United States - atmos_gasesECM2C_515 | ecosystem: Environmental > Terrestrial > Soil > Temperate... | reverse complement strand
CGGCGAGGTCCTAGGCAAGTTCCATCCGCACGGCGACGCTCCTGTCTATGACGCCCTGGTGCGCATGGCGCAGCCTTTCAGCATGCGTTATCCGCTGGTGGATGGGCAGGGCAATTTCGGCTCGGTTGATGGGGATCCGCCCGCGGCCATGCGTTACACCGAAGCGCGGCTCGCGCGCATCAGCGAAGAGTTGCTGGCGGATATCGATCGCGAGACCGTCGATTTCATTCCCAATTTTGATGAGACCGAGCACGAGCCGGTCGTACTCCCCACGCGCGTACCCAACCTGCTGGTAAATGGCGCCACCGGCATCGCCGTGGGCATGGCCACGAACATTCCTCCGCATAACCTAAAGGAGATTATCGACGCCACCGTCTTGATGGTAGAAAAACCGGACGTCTCGCTCAAGGAAGTGATGAAGCTCGTTCCAGGTCCTGACTTCCCCACAGGCGGCTACATCGCCGGCCGCGATGGCATCGAGCAGGCCTACAAAAAAGGCCGCGGCAGCTTCATCATGCGCGCCAAGGCTTCCATCGAGCAGGTGGGCAAAGACCGCGAGAATATCGTCATCACCGAAATTCCCTACCAGGTGAATAAGGCGCGCCTTGTCGAGCGCATCGCCGATCTCGTGCAAAGCAAAAAAATCGAGGGTATCTCCGACGTGCGCGACGAGTCCGATCGCGAAGGCATGCGCGTCGTTGTCGAAATCAAGCGCGGCGAAGAAGCCCAGCTCGTCCTGAACCATCTCTACAAGCTCACGCAGATGCAGGAATCGTTCGGCATGATCCTGCTGGCGATCACTGGCGGCCAGCCACGCGAAATGGGCTTGCTCGAGTTCTTGCGGCTCTTCCTTGAACATCGCCGGGAAGTGGTGATTCGCCGCACGCGCTACGACCTGCGCAAAGCCGAAGAGCGCGAGCACATTTTGCTGGGGTATCACATCGCCGTCGATCATCTGGACAACGCTATCAAGATCATCCGGGGTTCCGCGAGCCGCGCGAATGCGCGCGAGAATTTGCACGCCTATTTTTCTAACAAGTCGGTCGAAATCGTCTCCAGCGCGCGTGGAGAGAAGACGGAAACCCTCAAAGGCGTCAAACTTGACGCCAAGAAATATGGACTTTCCGGCGATGTGATCGGCCTCAGCCTTATCCAGATTGACGCCATCCTGGAACTGCAATTGCATCGTTTGACGCGCCTTTCCATCGACGACATTCTGAAGGAACTTGCCGACATCCGCGCGAAGATCGCCGATCTCAAGGAAATTCTGGGTAGCGAGAAAAAACTTAAGCAGGTAATCGTCTCCGAACTGCAGGAGATTCAGAAGGAATTCGGCGATGTCCGGCGCACGCAAATCGTCGACGCTGTGGATGAGATCAAGGTCGAAGACCTGATCGCCGATACAGACATGGCCATTACCATCAGCCACGCCGGCTATATCAAGCGCACGCCGGTGGAGGTCTACCGCCATCAATCCCGCGGCGGAAAGGGCCGTATCGGCGCACGTACGCGCGAAGAGGATTTTGTCCAGCATCTCTTCATCGCTTCGGCGCACAGTTATATTTTGCTGTTCAGCTCCAAGGGCCGCGTTTTTTGGCTGAAGGTCTACGAAATTCCCGAAGCCGCGGCAGCCACGCGCGGCAGGGCCATCACCAGTCTTCTGAAATTCCAGGAGGACGAACACCTCACCGCGCTCGTACCGGCGCGCAATTTGGAAGAAACAGGCCGTTATGTCTTTTTCGCCACGCGTTACGGCACGGTGAAGAAGACCGAGCTCGCGGAATTCAGCAATCCGCGGCCTTCGGGAATCATTGCCATCAATCTGGATGCCAAGGACGAATTGATCGGCGTGAAGCTCACCGACGGTAAACAGATGATCTTTCTCGCCAGCCACGAAGGCCAGGCCATTCTTTTCCGCGAGACGGAAGTTCGCGCCATGGGCCGCCAGGCCGGCGGAGTCAACGGCATGGATCTCGGCAAGGACGATTACGTGGTCAGCATGGATGCCGTGAAAGTCGATTTTGAGATCATCCGCAAGGAATCGAAGAAAGAAACGGAAGATCTCGACGAGCTCGAAAACGAAGCCATCAAGGATTCGCTCACTTCGCTCATGCTCACCATCTCCGAAAAGGGCTACGGCAAGCGAACTCCGCTGGCCGAATACCGCATCACCTCGCGTGGCGGCAAAGGTGTGATCAATCTAAAGAGCACCGACCGCAACGGGGCGGTGGTCGCTGCTCTGCAAGCCAGCGAAGATTCCGACGTCATGATCATCACCGAGTTCGGAAAGATCATCCGAGTGCACTCCAATGAGATTCGAGAGGCGGGGCGGTCCACGCAGGGCGTGCGCCTGCTTCGCCTCGATGATGAGGATAAAATCGCCGCAGCCGCTATTCTCGAAGAGGAAAGCAATGGCGCCGATGTGGCTGGCGGCACCCCAACCGCACCGCCGGGCGGGACCAAAGAGGAAGAAAAGTCCTGAATGCGTTTATTACGCGCCGGGTGAACTGAGATAGTAGCCCGGTCGCGAGCGCACCATCAGTGCGCGCCGACCGCCCACAAGCACTCGAATTTCGTGGTACCCCGTAGTGTTTTTCCCCGTAGGACGGTAGCTGAGCGTATATTGCGCGTGCAGCTCACCGCCCACCTCGTCAATGGCCTTCTCGATCGAAGCATCCTTCACGGTGGATTGGTAGAGGCCCCCGGTCGCCGCTGTCGCCACCTCCAGCGGACGTTCCTTGACAGCGGCCTCCGCGTGCTGCACCAGCCACGCCGCTAATGCCATAACATCGATATTCCCGGAGCGCTGCTCTTCTGTGGTAGGCGTTTGGGGTGTGCCTGGAATACCTGGCTGCCCGAATACGCCTGGGGGCGTTGCGGATGGCGGAGAGCCGCTCTTTTGCGGGCCTCGAGCTTCGGCGGCGGTCGTCGAAAGGCCCACGGAATAGATGGTGATGTTCTCGAGCTGGGCATCTCTCAAAACCTGGCCCAGCTTTTCTTCGCTGCCCGAATCAACCGCTTCGGCGACCGTGATGATCACGCGCCGCCGGGCCGCCGGGCGGCTCTTGAGCATGCCCACTGCGCTTGAAAGCGCGTCATAGAGTCGCGTTCCCGACGTGCCTGGCTTCAGATTATTGATGCTCTTTTCAATGGCGTCATGGTCCGCTGTGAAATCTTGCAGATGATTCACCTGGTCATCGTAGCCGATCACCGCCGCGTCACCATTTTCGCCGACGACGGTCTCGGTGAACAAAACGCCCGTTTTGCGAAGCGCCGGGAGCAGCGCTTGGATTCGCGAGCTCGTCTCCATGACGATCACTACGGATAGCGGCGCGCCTGCCATATCGAACCCTTCGAGCTTCTGTTCCACGCCGTTATCGAAAATGTGAAAGTCCTTTTCGACAAGATCCAGCACTAGCTCACCTTTGGCATCCCGCACAACGACTGGAGCGTTCACCAGGTCCACGCGCACGCGTATCGACGATTGATCGAGCGGCTTTTGCGATGGCGACTGCGGCGCCTTCTGAACCGCCTGTCCCGGTGTTGGAGGAATGGGCCCGGAGGGAGCCTGGGCCAGCGCGTAGGTGCCCGCCAATAATGCGAATCCTGCCACCCCCGCCACCAGTGGCGTTATTTTGTGTCCTCGTGTCATAGCTTTCATGTTCCGCCTCCGCCGCACTGGTCCTTTTCGCCCTGATCCAAGTTTACTAGATTGGACGCCTGCCGAGCCGCTTACGTTGGATTGACCTTGCCCCCGCACGTAGAATGATGGCTCGTCTAATTTCCCTCTGGAGGATTCATGGCTCGTCGTCGTCAAACGCCGCAGCAGCCCGCCTATCGCGATGCTCTCTTCATGGAAAGCATCGCCGCGCGGCCGGTGCGCATTCTTACCGAATATCTCGACCCTCTTGTTCGATTGCGGCGCGAAGAGGTCGGCGACACTATCGTTATATTTGGATCGGCGCGGATTGTCGGGCGTGACCGGGCCCTGGCCCATCTGCGGCGCCTCAAGAGTCTCAAAGGCAAGCAAACGCCGCGTCGTCGCCTGGCCCTCCGCGATGCTCGCGCGGCTCTGTCGATGTCCCGCTATTACGAAGAGGCGCGGGAGCTTGCACGCCGGATCACTGCATGGTCCCTCACCCTCGGCGAACATCCACGCCGTTTCGTAGTCTGTTCCGGCGGCGGGCCCGGCATCATGGAAGCCGCCAACCGCGGTGCCGCCGAAGCCGGCGGCAAAACGGTCGGCCTGTCCATCGAACTGCCGCACGAGCAGTGGCCCAATTCCTACATCAGTCCGGGGCTCAATTTTCAGTTTCATTATTTCTTCATGCGCAAGCTGTGGTTCGCGCAACTCGCCAAGGCACTCATCGTTTTTCCCGGCGGCTTCGGCACCATGGATGAGCTTTGGGAAATGCTCACATTGATGCAGACGGGTAAGCTGCAGCGCCGCAATCTGATCCTGATTTACGGGCGGCGCTATTGGAATCGGGTAATCGATTGGCGGGAGATGCTGAATTGGGGCACTATCAACCGGCGAGAATACAATCTTCTGCAGTTTGCCGATAGCGTCGATGAGGCCTTCGAGCGCATCCGCGGCGGCCTTGAAGAGTTCCAGATGTCTCCGGATACGCTCTTCTCCGAGTAGGTCAGAGCACAGTACCGAAGCGCACATGCGTCGCTAAGTGAGGCCCGCAGCCAAGGGCCGGACCCGGGCACTCCGGATCCGGCCCTTCTTTAGTTCAGGATTCCGACTGCTTCCTCTGCAAAAATCGCCTCAAAGCGTCGCTTTTCATCGCGGTCGTGCACCAGCACGATGGGAGCGACCTGCAGCGACTTGCGGCAGGTCTTACAAGTGGCCGCTTCCCCATGTATGTCCTGCAGGAAGCCGTCGATGAAGTGATATTCCGCAAGCGCCCGACGGGCCGCTTTCATTCCTTTGTGCCCGCAGGATGGACATACAAATTCCACGAGATCTTCCTGCGGATCCCGATCCAACGCGGCCCAACCCGTGTAGCGAACCCCTACGATCTCTTCCAAATGAGAAGTGCGATTCATGGCCAAAGTCCTCAATTCTATGATTAACGACAAACGTATAGATGCGAACTTTCGAAGAATTGATGCAGCTTGCTGGTGGATTTTTAGCTCTCTCTTCTAATTCGAATAGTTAGAAGAGGGTGGAGGAGAGTATTGGCCGGTGAACATCCCCTCGGATTCTGAGTTCTAAAGTAAAGGTTCCCCGGAGTACTTGGCAATGACCCTTCGGGCCTCATCTCGAAGCCGCAATACTTCCGCCAAGTCGCGTCCATTCGAGGCAGCGGAGGGGGCCAGGGCAGGACAGACCGTCACAGTGATTCGCGAGGGCTTAGGCAGCCAAGTGCCATCCCGCAGGAAGCGGCGGGCGCCCCGCAGGGCCACAGGGACGATCGGCCGTCCGGTCTTGACCGCTGCCCGGAATGCCCCCGACTGAAAGGGGCGCACCCCGGGTCGGGCCGTAAATGTGCCCTCCGCGAAGATAAACAAAGATTCGCCTAGAAGCAGGGCCTGCTCCATTTGCTCCGCTAGGCGCGACCGCTCCCGGAGCTTGCTGCGCTCAAAGGCGAAATGGCCGATTTTGCGCAGAAAACTCCCGATGAAAAGCATATGGTTGATTTCGTTTTTAGCCACAAAGTGATAGTTCGTTTCGAATAGCGCCATCACCACCAGCACATCGCTATAGCTTGTGTGATTGCTCACGTAGACGCACGCACCATAAGCATCGATGTGCTCCCGTCCTTCCAGATCAATCCGGCAGCTGACGAGCCAAAAATAAAGTCGCAGAGCTATAGTGGTCATCCGCGCCGCCGGCTGTCCCCGCGGCATCAGGTGCAGTATGAGCCAAGCCAGCACCACCCAGATCAAAAACACCGTGGCGGCGTAAAACCCGTAAATCGACTCGAAAATCCGCCGAAAAAGGCGCCGCTCGCCGTCGGCCGCTTGTGCGTTAGCATCATTCTCAACACGTGCCCCGAAGATGGTTTGGCCCGCGTGCAAGTCGGGTTCACCAGAATTCCGATCTCGAGCACTCAGCTGTTTGGCGGGAGACTCTTCGACGGTGTCGGCCCTTTCGTTGCCCTGTGCCCCGGCGAGTGCCACGATGACATCTTCGACAGTCTTGGCTTCCGCAATAGCAGTCTCGGGAATCGACATCCCCAAGTTCCGTTCAAGACGCGACAAAAGCTCCACGCGTTCAATGCTTCCCAGCCCGAGGTCGCTATCCAGGCTCGTGGATGCCTGCAGCGTTGCGCTCGCCGCAGGATTGTCTAATTCGCGCAGGAGGTCGCGAATGATCCCGAAGACCTGAGCTTCGATCTTGGCGCGATCCGAACGGGGGATAAGGGTGGCCACAGCCGGATTCTACTCAATTACTGCTTTTCTGTTTGGAGCCTGACGGAGACCGGTTTCTAAATAGGCGCTACTAGCCGGGAAGGGCATCGGAGACCCGTCAAACACGTTTTGGATGCGAATGGCCAATTGGATGTGACCTGTGGCTCGATTTTGCGATCTCGGGCGCATAGGCAAACTGCTTAGAAGTCTAGTGGGTATCTCTTTGGAAGGATTGATGATGAAGCGGGTTGGGAAGCTGCCTACGACTTCGATCTCTCGGAGCCGTCGTCCCCGCAGCGGCTCCCAACCCGGCCACGATAATCGCAACGGTATGCGATCCGGCCAATGGATCACTAGCCCCAACAAAGAGGTACCGGCGTTTTAGTACGACTGGTGCAGTCGGGCGGAGTTCGTGTTACTTGGGGGAGCCACTTCGTGCCGTACGATGAGTCAGGCGCAGTGTCACGTTGGCTTCACGGCCTGCAGGGACCCAGACGTTGTGTTCCCACTCCGAAGTCATCCCCAGGCCCTGGGCGCGCACCTCGTACAAGCCCTGCCGAAGGCCAGCGATCCGGAAGTGCCCGCTCCCATCCGCTCGCACGGCGTGCGGTGCCCTGCCGTCCGCTGTTTGCCAAAATACCTCCGCGAATGCCACTCGAGTTCCCTTGCCGCTAAGTACAACTCCATCCAGGGCGCCTTCGACGCTTCGGCTGTGCGCCAAAATTGGGGCCAGCAATAAAAGAAGGGTTAGCGCGGCAAAGCGAAGCTTGCGCACGGCTCACCTCGAATCAGCTTCTAGCCATTCTACCGTGCCTCAGCGCAGGCGAGTCAGCAGTGGGGCTAAACGATTAACTGCTCGTAAGGCCACACGCTGCAAGGCAGATCCCGGCGACAGAGTTGCAGCCTTTCCCCCGTATCGGTATTGTTGCCCCTCTTAGGGACGCACCTCGAACAGGAGACTGGATGCCGCGCTATCTCACGCTGCACACGCTCGCTTGCCTCACCCGCCAAGGCGCCACCCAGCTTACCGAGCGCCTGTTTTCTTCTGGCCGCATCAAAGCCCGCCGCGTGCAGGTAAACATGATGGAAGGGAAGATGCTCGTCGAATTCGAAGCGCCCGATCGCGAGACGCTTCAAGCGTGGCTCGAATCGCAGGCCTTCCATTACGAGTGGCTTATGCGAGTCGAATTCGAATCTGAATCGGGCACACTGGTGCCCGTATCTTGAATACCCCGTATCTTTAGAACTTGGGATCGTTAATCTTTGTTGGCGAAAATGCTGGGATGTTCGCGCCGGATCACGGCGATTGCCTCTTCCGGCGGTCCTACGCGCAGGTATTCGCTAAATTCCATACGCTCGTGAATGTTCAAGCTGAAAAGAAATTTACGCCCATCGAAGTCATAGCCATAGCGCGACGGCATCCACAGGTTGGGTTCTACCTCGCGCTGCTCGAAACTAAATTGTCCCCCGCGATAGAGCTTGGCAATGAGTCCCGCGCCCCACGAAACATCGTCGGTCAATTGCGCATCGGCCCGGATGAGCTGCGCGCTCGATTCGTCCACCCACGCTGTACCTCTGCTGTGCGCGTAAAGCACGGCGTATCGTGCTGACGACCGATACGTCGGATCGGGCGTGAACGTCAGCTTCACCACTGGGCGGCCATTAACCGAGACGCGCCCTGCCCACCGAAAAGTAAATGCCTTCCCGATGGCACCAACCATATCGGCCCGCTCGTGCATGTGCCGTGCTGTTTCGTAGAAATTAGGGATGTGCGGGTCCCGTCCATTGGCTTCAGCAAGCAGAGCCTGGGCCGCGCCATGCCATTGCTGTTCAAGATAGGCCGCATCGCTGGTTTTGCCGTCGCGCTGCAACTCTACCCGAAAGATTCCCTCACCTGCCGGGATGACCCTGGAAACGACGTCCCTGTCGGGCTCTTTGTTACTACCGTGGAAGACGGAATGTTCGGTGCGCGCGTATTGGCGGAGCAGAAGATCATTACGCCGTTGATTTTCAACGGCCTGATTGACGAGATCATGAATCTGCTGCGCCGTGAGGGGTGTTTCGGAGTAGTTCCCGTCTTCATGCTCCGGCTCGCCTGGAGGTAACGCCGCAGGCCAGGCAGCGTAGACAGTCATCCCCGCAGCCAGAATGGCCAACAAACCGAAGCCAACCTGTATACGTTGCCGCATCCTGATCCTCACCGGGTAGGTTTCCCGGCGGCTGGGTGGGTCCTGCGTGGTAGTCTGCCCCATTATCTCACTAAGCTCCTGGGACCGAAACCCATCCGAGCCAAGACTGTGTCGGGAGTTCAAGCACGGCAAGAACCGTTCTCCCGACGGCTGGGGCTGCCCCTACTATCTTGAGATGATAGGGCAGGAAAAGCGGACGTCCCACAGGTTTCACATATGTGGCGAGCTTGAAATGGCACCACAATATGTAGACATTTTGAACAACATTCCCTCAAGACTTTGTGCAAATCGCTCCGCTTTTTCCTTGACAAGACTTTGGCGCACCGCTATCGTCCGAACCCAGATTCGGGAGACCACGGCTGTGCCACCGGATTGCGTTAGGCTCCCGGTAAACAGCCAGGCGCCAGCCCGGGTTCACCGAGACAACTAGACAAAGCCGCGATTTCGGCGCGTCAGGCGTGGACGCCCCAATCGGCGGTTTCGAAGGCGACAGCCACCCCTCCAAAATAAGGGTGGCCTTTTTCGCTTTTTTGGCTCTCGAGCCTGATCTGAGGTCGTTCGAATCGAGCGGTTTCCGCCGGAGAAGCGGAAGCAGCGTCCAGGCGGATGGCTCGTTTGCTTGGTAAAATATAAGGGTTCCCATCCCGCGGGAACCCAACCTGCGCGGAGGCGAGATGGCGGAACCCCAGATGGCACTCCAGAACGACAATCCGGTAATGACCTCGACCACACCACAAACGCGTCCGAAAGTCGGCTTGGACTTTAAGCGCTATTTTACCGATGGGCGTGTTTCTCCTTTCGATGCTGTCGAATGGGAAAGGCGCGTCGCCCAGATCGGTAATGAAAAGGGGCAGGTGATCTTCCGCCAGGAAAACGTGGAGGTACCGAAATCCTGGTCGCAGACCGCAACGAATATCGTTGCTTCGAAGTACTTCCACGGAAAGCCGGACACGTCGCAGCGTGAAAACTCTGTGCGCCAGTTGATTAGCCGCGTAGTGGACACAATTGTGGATTGGGGCGAGATCGGCGGTTATTTCGCTTCGCCGGCTGCCCGCGATGCCTTCTCTGACGACCTTACCCATCTCCTGGTCCAGCAAAAAATGAGCTTCAATTCGCCTGTGTGGTTCAACGTCGGCGTGCAGGCGAAGCCTCAATGCTCGGCATGCTTCATCAACTCGGTCCAGGACGATATGAAATCGATCATGGATCTGGTGAAGACCGAAGGCATGCTCTTCAAGTGGGGCTCGGGCACGGGCACAAATTTTTCCGCGCTGCGCGGGAGCCGTGAAGCGCTCTCCGGCGGTGGTATTGCCTCCGGGCCGGTGAGCTTCATGAAGGGGTTTGACGCTTTTGCCGGCGTGATCAAGAGCGGAGGAAAAACGCGGCGCGCGGCCAAGATGGTCATCCTGAACGCCGACCATCCAGACATCGTGCAGTTCGTGGATAGCAAGATGCGCGAGGAGCGCAAGGCGCACGTGCTGATCGAGCAGGGCTATGACAGCTCGATCGATGGCGAAGCGTATAGCTCCGTCTTCTTTCAGAATGCCAATCACTCCGTGCGTGTAACCGATGAATTCATGCAAGCCGTCGAGGCGGACCGCGACTGGTGGACCCGCAATGTTACCGATGGCTCGCCCGCCGAGAAGCTTCGCGCGGGCGATCTTTTGAAGAAGATCTCCGAATCGGCCTGGCATTGCGGAGATCCCGGCATGCAGTACGACTCCACCGTCAATCGCTGGCACACTTGCAAAGCTACGGCGCGCATTAATGCTTCGAATCCATGCTCGGAATACATGTTCCTGGACGATACGGCCTGCAATCTGGCTTCGCTGAACTTGATGAAGTTCCTCGGGCCGAATAGCGCGTTTGACGTCGAGGCTTTTCGCCACGCTGTCGATATCACCATTACGGCACAGGAAATTCTGGTCGATAATGCAAGCTATCCGACGCCCAGGATCGCCGAAAATTCTCACAAGTTCCGCCCGCTTGGCTTGGGTTACGCCAATCTGGGCGCTCTGCTGATGTCACTGGCCCTGCCTTACGATTCAGAAGGAGGCCGGGACATGGCCGGCGCGATTACGGCCATGATGTGCGGCGAAGCATATGCTCAGTCAGCTCGCATTGCCGAGCGACTCGGTCCATTCCCGGGATTTGCGGTCAATCGCGAGCCTATGCTGGACGTCATTCGAATGCATCGCGATTCTGTGCGGCCGATTAAGCCCGAAAATGTACAAGCTCCTCTGCTGGCTGGGGCGCGCCAGGCATGGGACGACGCTCTCGCGCTCGGCGAACGGCATGGCTACAAGAATTCGCAAGTCACCGTACTCGCGCCCACCGGCACTATCGGCTTCATGATGGATTGCGATACGACCGGAATCGAGCCGGATCTGGCTTTGGTGAAATATAAGAAACTCGTGGGCGGCGGCGTCATCAAGATCGTCAACAACACGGTTCCGCAGGCGCTGATGAGGCTCGGATATTCGCCCGAACAGAGCTCACAAATAGTCACGCACATTGATCTCGAGGGCACGATCGAAGGCGCGCCCGGCCTCAAGCCGGAACACTTGGCCGTCTTTGATTGCTCGCTGGCTCCCGCTGGTGGCGGCCGGTCAATTGCCTGG
>Ga0307477_10003758_pt1 | contig 11174 bp, 8 predicted proteins | sample atmos_gasesECM2C_FD_203316 | JGI IMG/M metagenome (GOLD analysis project Ga0307477, IMG submission 203316) | Hardwood forest soil microbial communities from Morgan-Monroe State Forest, Indiana, United States - atmos_gasesECM2C_515 | ecosystem: Environmental > Terrestrial > Soil > Temperate... | reverse complement strand
CCCTCAACCTGATCCTGCTCAAGGGCGTGATCCTGACCGCCTTCGAGTTCCGCGGCTTTGGTCTTCACGCCCCCGACGAGTTGCGACGCAACAACGACGAGCTGCGGGAGCTTCTGCGCGAGGGGCGGATCAGGCCCTACGTGTCGGCTGTGTTCCCGCTCAGCGAGACCGCCCAAGCGCTGAATCTGCTGGCCGAGCGGCGCAGCATCGGCAAGATCCTCATCGACCCGAACGGGTGAGCAGGCTCCCGCCGCGGGTGGCCGCCCTGCTGGCGGTCGGGCGGGTGACGCGGCGAGTCGTGAGCCTGGCCCTGGTGACTGGCGCGCTCACGGGAGCGGGAGTGGCCGGCTTCGAATGGGTGACCCGCGATGAGCTGTTCGTTCGCGTCCAGCGGGCGCCGATGGTCGTGCAAGCCTTGGCTCCCGCCGCGGGCCTGGCCGTGGCCGCGCTCCTCCTTCGCCTCGTGGCCCGAGGAGCCAGCCCGGCCACCGCCGACAACTACATCGCCAACTTCCATGAACAAGGTCGGCGCCTGCCGCTCCGGCCTGTCGTTGGCCGGCTCCTCGCCAGCGTGGCCACGCTCGGCTCCGGCGGGGCGCTGGGCTTCGAAGGTCCCTCGATCTATCTCGGCGCGGCCATCGGCTCGGCCATCCAGGCCCGCACGAGCCGCTTCTTCTCGCGCGAGGACGCCAAGATCCTGCTCGTGGCCGGTGCCGCCGCCGGCGTCGCCGCCATCTTCAAGGCCCCGGTCACCGGCCTGGTCTTTGCCATCGAGGTCCCGTATCAGGAGGACGTAGCCCGGCGCATGCTGCTGCCCGCAGGCATCGCCGCGGCGTCGAGCTATGTGGTCTTCGCGGCGTTCTTGGGAACCGCCCCGCTGTTGGCGGTCTCGGGCACCCCGCCCTTCGACCTGACTGATCTCGGGGGAGCCGCGCTGGTAGGCGTGCTGTGCGGCGTCGGCGCTCGCCTCTTCACCGTGCTCCTGGCCCGGGCCAAGCAGACGACGGTCGGCGTGCCCGTGGCCGCGAGGGTCGCGGTGGCCGGCGCCGGTTTGGCCGCACTGGCGGGACTATCGAATTGGCTGTTCGGCACTCCGCTCACCGTCGGCGCCGGATACGACAACCTCACGTGGGCGCTGGACCCGCGCCGCACGGTCAGCCTCGTGCTGCTCCTTCTGGTGCTGCGTGCCCTGGCCACCATCTTCACCGTGGCTGGGGGTGGGGCCGGGGGTCTGTTCATCCCGCTGGTGATCGAAGGCGCGCTGGTCGGGCGAGCCGTCGGTGGGTTGTTCCGCACCGCCGCGACGGGGAGTACCTTCTTCCCGCTGGTCGGGGTCTCCGCCTTCCTCGGGGCCGGCTACCGGGTGCCACCGGCCGGGGTCGTCTTTGCCGCCGAAGCGACCGGGCGGCCGGGGTTCATCGTCCCTGGCCTCATCGCCGCCGTGATCGCCCCGCTCATGATGGGCCGGGCGTCCGCCTCGCCATATCAGGTCGCGGGCCGGGCCGGGCACTTGGAGCGTCGCTTCCGCCTCCCGCTGCGCACCGCGCTGCAAACCGACGTGACCATCGCCGCGCCGGATACCACCCTCGTTGAGTTCTTCTGGAACCATCTCGTCGGCCAGCGGGCCAAGGCCGTGCCTGTCGTCGACGGTGCGGCCTACCTCGGTGTGATGGGTATCGACGAGTTCCGTGATCTCCCCGACGACCGCTGGGCGACCACGACCGTCGGGGAACGCATGCGAACCGACTATCCCGTGCTCGCCCCCGGGGCCACCCTCGGCGACGCGCTGGCGGCCCTCGAAGGTCACGACGTCGATCTGCTGGCCGTGGTCGACGGGGACACGTTCATCGGCGTCGTGACGACCAACGCCGTGCTAGCTCTCGACGAGGTCCTCGGCTCTTGGGACGAGCCTGGCCGATGATTGTGCAAAACAGTGCACGAAATGCTCGACAGGATCCGAGAGAAGCTCAAGATTTGTACACGATTGTTGGCGAAGCTTGATCTTTCCGCCCAAGAGGCGTTGACTGGATGCATGACCGTCACTCGTACCGCGCCCGCGCTCTCGACGGTGGCCGACCACCTGATGGGCTGGGACCACCTCGAATGGTGGGTGGGCAACGCCCGGGCGGTCGCGGCGTGGCTGACATCCGGGTTCGGCTTTCATGTCGTCGCCTACGCCGGGCCCGAGACCGGGATCGCCGATCGGGTGTCGTATGTGTTGGCCCAAGGCGAGATCCGCTTCGTGGTGACCGCGGGGCTCGACCCCTCCTCGGAGGTGGCTGCACATGTTCTGCGCCATGGCGACGGGGTGCGCCATCTGGCGTGGCGAGTCGATGACGCGGCGAGCGCGCTGCATGCCGCCGCGGGTCGCGGGGCACGTGTGGTCGGCGAACCGTGTGAAAGCCACGACGGCACGATCATCGAGGCATCCGTCGCTGCCTACGGCGAGACCGACATTGCGTTCGTTCAGCGTGTCCGCCCTGGGGGGATCTGGGCGCCGGGATTCACGACCAAGCGGTTGCCCCGTCCCCCCGCCGGGCCGAGCGTCGGTCTGGAGTCGCTCGACCATGTCGTGGCCAACGTCGAAGAGGGTCGCCTGGACGAGTGGGTGGAGTTCCACGAGAGCGTGCTGGGGTTCGTCCAGATGAAGCACTTCGACGCCGAGCAGATCTCGACCGAGTACTCCGCCTTGCGCTCGACCGTGATGTGGGACGGTCACCAGATCGTGCTGCCCATCAACGAGCCCGCGCCTGGTCGGCGGCAGAGCCAGATCCAGGAGTACCTCAACGCCTACGGCGGGCCGGGCGTGCAACACATCGCCATGGCGACGCGCGACATCTGCTCCTCGGTGCAAGCGCTCAGCCGGCGCGGCGTGCGGTTTCTCGATCTGCCCAAGTCCTACTACGACGAGGCTCGAGTGCGGTGCGGACAGTTCAATGTCGACTGGGCCGAGCTCCAGCACCTCGGGATCGAGATCGATGCCGACTCAGGCGGCTACCTGTTGCAAATCTTCAGCGAGAATGTCGCCGACCGCCCCACGCTGTTCACCGAGATCATCCAGCGTGAGGGAGCGACCGGGTTCGGCGAGGGCAATTTCAAGGCCCTCTTCGAAGCCATCGAGCGCGAACAGGCCCGGCGCGGCCACCTCTAGGCTTCGGCGAAGAGGTCGAGCGCCTCGGGGTTGGCCAGCGCTTCGCGGTTGCGCACCGGACGACCGTTGACGACATCGGCGACGGCTAGCTCGACCAGCTTGCCGGAGCGGGTCCTCGGGATGTCAGCGACGGCCCTGATCACAGCCGGCACGTGGCGAGGTGAGCAGTTGTCGCGGAGCACGCCCCGGATTCGGTCCTCCAGGGCCCGGTCCAGATCGGCGCCGTCGCTGAGGCGCACGAACAACACGATGCGGGTGTCGCCATCCCACTCCTGGCCGATGGCGATGGCCTCGGCGATCTCCGGCAACGTCTCGACCTGGCGGTAGATCTCGGCCGTCCCGATGCGGACTCCGCCCGCGTTGAGCGTGGCGTCGGAGCGACCGTAAATCACGATCCCTCCGTGGGACGTCCACGAGGCGAAGTCACCCTGGGCCCACACGCCCGAAAACCGGGAGAAGTAGGCGTCGTGATAACGCGAGCCGTTGTGGTCTCCCCAAAAGCCCAGCGGCATGGACGGGAACGGAGAGCGACACACCAGCTCACCCTTTGCCGACGCGAGCGGTGCGCCTTCGTCGTCCAACACGTCGATGTCCATGGCGAGACTCGGGCCCTGGATCTCGCCCGTCCACACTGGGCGAGTCGGATCGCCGCCCACCAGACACCCGCACAGGTCGGTGCCACCGGAAACGGACGCCACGTGCACATCGTCGAGTACGGCGTCATAGAGGAACTCGAAGCTCTCGTTCACCAGCGGCGACCCCGTCGACCCGATGGTTCGCACGCTGGACAGCTCGTGCCGGTCGCGGGGGCGGAAGCCTCCCTTGCGGAGCGCATCGACGTACTTGGCCGAGATCCCGAACATGGTGATCCCCACGTCATCGGCCAGGTTCCAGAGCACCTCCGGTCCCGGATGGAAGGGGGAGCCGTCGAAGCACACGATCGACGCGCCCGACGCCAACGCCGAGGTCAGCCAGTTCCACATCATCCAGCCGCACGTCGTAAACCAGAACACGGTGTCGCCGGCCCGGATGTCACATCCGAACTGATGCTCCACGAGGTGCTTGAGCAGGATGCCTCCGGCGCGATGCACGATGCACTTGGGCGGGCCCGTCGTTCCCGACGAGTAGAGAATGAAGGCGGCGTGGTCGAATGGCTGCGAGACGAACGGGCCCATGGAGCCGCCGCCCGCCAGTGCATCGTCCCACCCGATCGCACCGTTAACACGGGCCGGAACGTCGCCGACCACGACGACGTCTCGCACCGTCGCGAGCCGCGGACGGAACTCGCGTAGCCGTCCGACGCAGTCGTGCTTGACGCCCGCGTAGCTGTAGGCGTCGGCAACAAACAGCACCACCGGCTCGATCTGCCCGAACCGGTCCAGCACGCCGGCCGGTCCGAAGTCGGGCGACGTGGACGAGAACACCGCTCCGATGGCAGTGGTCGCCAGCATGGCCACGACCGTTTCGGGCAAGTTGGGCATCCAGGCCGCGACCCGATCTCCGGCCCGCACGCCCCGTCCGAGCAGGAACCCAGCCATGGCATCGACCTGAGCCGACAGCGCCGTCCAGGTCAGCGCGCGACGTTCGCCGTCCTCGCGTGCGAACCAGATGGCCACGCCGTCGTCGTCGCGACGCAACAGGTTCTCGGCGAAGTTGACCCGCCCGTCCGGAAAGAACTGGGCGCCCAAAAGGGACCCGTCACCCGCAACGGTCACGTTCCCCTTTTGACCTTTGACTCCGGTCAGATCCCACGCCAAGTCCCAGAAGGGACCCAGATGCGCGACCGACCATCGCTGCAGGGCGACGCTGTCGGGAATGGCCGCGCCCGTTCGTCGCTCGGCCTCCACGCGCAGGCGCTCCATGCCGCTCGCGGCGACACGTTGGGGGCTCGGCGTCCACAGCGGGGCTTCACGAGCCACGACGTCAAGCTAGTGCTAGACCTGCGCTCGATGGAAGGGGGGAGTCTTCCGCCGTTGCTGCGCGTCACCGGCGCAGAGGTCGTCTACAACGACGTCGTGCTCGTGCTTCGGGGGATCAGCCTCGACGTGCCGACGGGCTCGATCGTGGCCCTGCTGGGCGCAAACGGCGCGGGCAAGACCACAACCCTGCGGGCCATCACCGGATTGCTGGGGATTCACCGCGGCAAGCTCACCAAGGGCACCATCGAGGTCGACGGCCGGTCCGCGGCCGGACTCGACCCAGCCGCCATCGTGCGCCTCGGTGTCAGCCAGGTGATGGAAGGCCGGCGGATCTTTGCCGAGCTGACGGTCGACGAGAACCTGCGCGCCGGCGGCTTCACCCGCCGTGACAAGAACGAGCTGAAGGCCTCCTACGAACGGGCCATGGAGCTGTTCCCGGCGTTGGCCACCCGCCGCCGCTCCATCGCCGGCTATCTGTCCGGCGGCGAGCAACAGATGCTGGCCATCGGCCGTGCGCTCATGCAGTCGCCGCGGCTGTTGCTGCTCGACGAGCCGTCACTCGGACTGGCACCGCTCGTCGTCGAGCAGATCCGTACGATCATCGCCGAGATCAACGCCGCCGGAATGAGCGTGTTGCTCGTTGAGCAAAACGCCACGATGGCCCTGGCGCTGGCCGATCACGGCTATGTGCTCGAGAACGGGCGGGTGGTCAAGGACGGGCCGGGACAGGAGCTCCTGAACGACCCTGACATCCAGGAGTTCTACCTGGGGGTCGGTGAGGCAGGGCGGCGGTCCTTTCGAGACGTCAAGAGCTACCGTCGACGCAAGAGGTGGAGCGCATGAGCGATCCGCTCCTGGTTGTCGACGGCATCCTGCTTCGCTTCGGTGGTGTCACCGCCCTCGCCGAGGTCAGTTTCGATGTCGGGCCGGGCGAGCTGTTCGCTGTCATCGGGCCCAACGGCGCGGGCAAGACCTCGATTTTCAACTGTCTCAACGGGGTATACCGGCCCCAGCGCGGCTCGATCCGTCTTGACGGCACCGAGCTCATCGGCAAGCGGCCCGCGGTCATCGCCCGCCTCGGGATGGGCCGCACATTCCAGAATCTCGGGCTGTTCGTCAACCTTGACGTGATCGACAACCTCATGCTCGGGCGGCATCATCTGATGCGGTCCGGGTTCGTGGCGGGGGCGCTGTGGTGGGGCCCGGCCCGGCGCGAAGAGGTCGCCAACCGCCGCCGGTGTGAGGAGATCATCGACCTCCTCGAACTTGCGCCGTATCGCCGCAGCCCCGTCGGGGCCTTGCCCTACGGGGTGCAAAAGCGGATCGAGCTCGGGCGCGCGCTGTGCATGGACCCGCGGGTGCTGTTGCTCGACGAGCCCGTGGCTGGGATGAACCTCGAAGAGACCGAAGACATGGCTCGTTACATCCTCGAGACACAAGCCGCGCTTGGGCTGGCGATGATTCTCGTCGAGCACGACATGCACATGGTGATGGACATCGCTGACAGGGTTATGGTCCTCGACTTCGGCGTGGTCATCGCCACCGGCGAGCCCGCCCAGGTGCAGGCTGACCCGCGGGTGATCGAGGCCTATCTGGGGCAGCCGGGAGCGGGTGTCGCATGACGATCACACAGCCCGCCCTCGCAGCGCGGTCGGCGACGTCTTTGCCCGCCCTCCTGCTTGAGCAGGCAGGGCGCCGACCGACCAAGGTGGCGCTGCGCAAGAAGGATCTCGGGCGGTGGAAGGAGTACACCTGGGCCGACTACCTGGCCCGCGTGCAAGCTGTGGGATTGGGACTGCTCGACCTCGGAGTGGAGAAGGGCGAGCGGGTGGCCATCCACAGCTCCAACCGGCCGGCATGGCTTTTCGCGGATATGGCCGCGCAAGGCTTGGGCGCCATCAGCGTCGGGATCTACCCGACCAACCCGCCCGCTGAAGTCGAGTACCTGCTGGCTGACTCCGAGGCCACCGTCCTCATCGCCGAGGACGAGGAGCAGCTCGACAAGGCCCTGGCCGTGCGCGACCGGCTCCCTGCCCTCCGGACGATCGTTGTGATCGAAACCCGCGGCGTCAAGAACCTGGACGATCCCAACGTCCTCACATGGGCCGCGCTCGAGGAGCGCGGCCGTCTTCGCGGGGGCGTCGATGAATGGGATCGCCGCGTGGCGTCGCTCGACGCCTCCGATGTCGCCACTGTCGTCTACACGTCCGGCACGACCGGGCCGCCGAAGGGCGCCATGCTGAGCCACGCCAACTTGTTGGCGGCAGGCTCGGCCTTCGGGCAGGCCTTCGGGGCCCGAGAGGACGACGAGGTGTTGTCTTACCTCCCGCTGTGCCACATCGCCGAGCGGCTGGGCTCGGTCATCGACGCCCTGGCCGTTGGCTACACGGTCAACTTCGGAGCGGGCGGGGATGCCTTCGCCACAGACCTGCGCGAGGTGCAGCCCACCTACTTCCTCGGGGTGCCGCGGGTGTGGGAGAAGATGATGGCCACGGTCGACATCCGCGTCGCCGACGCCAGTGGCCTGAAGCGCGCGCTCTATCACTTCTGGCTCCGCCAGGGGGAAAGGTTGGCGCCCAAACGCATGACGGGGCGCCTCAATCCGGTTGACTGGATGACGGCCGGGCTCGGGTGGCTCATGCTCTACCGGAGTCTCCGCGACAAGCTCGGGATGGGTCGAATCCGGATCGCCATCTCCGGCGCGGCGCCCATCGCCCCCCAGGTCGTGGAGTGGTTCTGGTCACTCGGGGTGCCGGTGCGGGAGGGCTACGGCCAGACCGAGGGAACGGCAGTAGCGACGCTGACCCCGGCCGACGACATCCGGGTCGGCAAGGTCGGCACGGCCCTGGCGGGAACTGAGGTGAGGGTGGCCGAGGACGGCGAAGTCCTCGTCCGGGGACCCTCGGTGTTCGTCGGCTATCTCAACAACCCAGAGGCCACGGCGGCGACCATCGACGCCGACGGGTGGTTGCATACCGGCGACATCGGTCAGCTCGATGCGGACGGGTTCCTGGCCATCACCGACCGCAAGAAGGACATCATCATCACCGCCGGAGGCAAGAACATCGCGCCGTCGGAGATTGAGAACCGGCTCAAGCTCTGCCCCTATGTTCGCGAGGCCGTCGTCATCGGCGACCGCCGCCCGTACCTCGTTGCCCTCATCGGCATCGAAGCGGACACCACCGGTGATTGGGCGACCCGCCGAGGTCTGGGTTACACGACCTACCGCGATCTGTCGGCCAAGCCCGAGGTGCGGGAGCTGATCGGTCAGTGGGTGGACGAGGTAAACGGGGACCTCGCTCAGGTCGAGACCATCAAGCGCTTCGAGCTCCTGCCCAAGGAACTGGATCCTGAGGAGGGCGAGATGACGGCGACGCAGAAGGTCAAGCGCGCAGCGCTCGCGGCGCAGTTCGCCGATCTCATCGAAGGGCTGTACCGGTGAACAACTTCCTTCAACTGTGCTTCGCCGGGCTGGCGTTGGGGGCGCTCTACGCCCTGATCGCGCTCGGGTTCGTCATCATCTACAAGGCCACGGGCGTCATCAACTTCGCCCAGGGCGGCCTGGTCGTGCTCGGCGCCTACCTCGTGTACAACGCCCACATCACGTGGGGGCTCCCGTTCGTGCTTGCCGTCGCCTTCGGCATCGCTGGTTGCGCGTTCGCTGGCGCGCTCGTCGAGCGGACGGTCCTGCGTCGCATGGTGGGACAGCCCGTGTTCGCCGTGATCATGGTGACCATCGGGCTGCTGTACATCATCCGGGTTGGAGTAAGCACGGTCTGGGGGTTCGACCAGCTCAACCTCAACGACCCTTGGGGGATCCACGCCGTCGACGTGGGTGGAATCAAGGTCGCGGTGACTGACGCGTGGACCATCGGACTAGCAGCCCTGGTGCTGGGCCTGTTCTTTGCCTTCTTTCGCTACTCGCGGATGGGCGTCGCCATGCGGGCCACCGCCCTCGACCAAGAAGCCGCGGTCGCGCAGGGGATCAGCGCCCGGCTGGTGTTCGGCGTGGCCTGGGCCATCGCGGGCGCGGTGGCCACCCTGGCGGGGGTGATGTTGTCGACCAGCGGCGCTGGCGGGGTACGCCCGGACATCGAGTTCGTGGCTCTGCTGGCCTTCCCGGCCATCATTCTGGGCGGCCTGGATTCGCCCATCGGCGCGGTGGTCGGCGGGCTGGTGATCGGTATCACCCAGGACCTGACCGCCGGGTACCAGCACCGGTACGCGTCGTTCCTCGGCGACGGGTTCAGCGCTGTCATGCCCTACGTCGTCATGATCCTGATCCTGCTAGTACGGCCTTTCGGGCTGTTCGGGACCCGCGAGGTGCGGAGGGTCTGATGCCCAGGCTGCGCAACCTCCACATGACCCTGCGGTACGAGGATGACGTCCGCCTGTTTCCCTCACGACTGGCTCGCGTCGGAGTCCTCCTGCTGTTGGTCCTTGCCGTCTGGCTGCCCTTGTCGCTCAAGAGCGACTTTCAGCTCGGCGTGCTCATCGACACGGCCACGTTGGCCATCGGCGCCATCGGGCTCAATCTACTGACCGGCTACACCGGGCAGGTGTCTCTCGGGCACGCCTTCTTCATCGGCACCGGGGCGTACTGCGCGGTGTGGTTTGGCGGACATGAGCACCAGTCGTTGGTGGTGTGGCTGCTGGCGGCGGCCGTGGTCGGCGGCGCCATCGGCGCCGTGATCGGACCGTTCGCCCTGCGGCTGCGGGGCAACTACCTCGCCGTGGTCTCGCTCGGGCTGGTCTTCGTCGGCCTGCACGTCTTCCACAACTGGCGCCAGGTCACCGGCGGACCAGGCGGCACGGCTGTCACCGCGCCGCTCAAGCTGGGACCGATCAACTTCGCCCGGCTCAAGATCGGCCATACGGTGTACACCCGCACCCAGAGCTTCCTGCTGCTGGTCCTCTTGGTCCTGGCCCTGTGCGCGCTGCTGGCCAAGAACATCGTCCGCAGCCGGCCCGGCCGTGCCATGCAGGCGGTGCGCGACCGCGACGTGGCCGCCGAGGTCATCGGCGTGAGCCTGGCCCGGTACAAGATCGGTGCCTTCGTCGTGTCGAGCGCCATGGCTGCCGTCGCCGGAGCCCTGTTCGGCGCTCATCAACAGTTCGTGCAGCCCGACTCGTGGGACATCATCCTGTCGATCCAGTACATCGCCGTAATCATCGTGGGCGGGGTCGGCACGATCTTCGGGCCCATCCTGGGGGCGTTTTTCATCGCCGTCGTGCCGCAGCTCGTCAACCGCTACAGCAGCCATTTGCCGCTGATCGCGCACTCAGCCACCACTCACGGCTTCCAGATCTCGAGGTTCGAGTTCAACCAGCTGCTGTTCGGGCTTTTCATCGTTGCGTTCTTGGTCCTCGAACCGAGGGGGCTCGCCGCCGTATGGTTCCGGGTGAAGGGCTATTTCCGCGCGTGGCCGTTCTCGTATTAGTACCCATCCCAAACAGACAGGAGACAGGTATGCACCGACGTAGGTTCCTCGCCACTGGAGCGCTGGTGGGCGTGGTCGCCTTGCTCCTCGCCGCCTGCGGCGGCAGCTCGACCAGCTCCAAGACCACGACCACGGCGGCCGGCGGGGCCAAGACGCTGGCTGCCGCTCCCGGCTTCGATCCCGCCGCCGGGACCATTCACCTCGGTGTCATCACGCCCTTGACCGGACCGGTCGCGGTGATCGGCAAGCCGCTCACGGCGGGAACCGAAACCTGGTTCAAGTACATCAACTCCAAAGGCGGGATCGCCGGCAAGTACAAGGTGGTGCTCGACGAGCAGGACAGCCAGTACACGCCGGCCCTCGGGGTCCAGGCCTACAACCAGATCAAGGGCAGCGACGTGCTCATCGCGCAGCTGCTCGGCACCCCGGTGACCAGTGCGGTTCTCCCCCAGCTGGCCACGGACAACGTCGTCGCGGCGCCGGCTTCCCTTGACGCCACGTGGGTGCATGACCCCAACCTCATCCCGGTGGGGGCCCCCTATCAGATCCAGATGATCAATGCTGCTGACTACCTGGTCAACGATCTGAACATGAAGTCCTCGGTGTTCTGCAGCTTCATCCAGGACGACACCTACGGTCAGGCCGGTCAGGCTGGTGTTGACT
>Ga0307477_10003757_pt1 | contig 11174 bp, 5 predicted proteins | sample atmos_gasesECM2C_FD_203316 | JGI IMG/M metagenome (GOLD analysis project Ga0307477, IMG submission 203316) | Hardwood forest soil microbial communities from Morgan-Monroe State Forest, Indiana, United States - atmos_gasesECM2C_515 | ecosystem: Environmental > Terrestrial > Soil > Temperate... | reverse complement strand
AAGATCACCGAAGCGGGCACTCCCTCCCGCGCCTTCTGCTCCTGAAACGACATGCCTAAGTAATCGAAACCCATTTCGCGCGGCATGGTCTGCTTGAAAACTTCTTCAAGCGCCGCCGTGGCCTGGTTCGAGCTATAGCCGGGCGCCGCGCTGCCGTTGATTTGCGCGGAGCGGTATTCGTTGTAGCGCATCGTAAACTCCGGCCCGAGCCGCGGCTTCACACTGATCAGGGTGGAGAGCGGAACATTCTCTCCTTTGTTGTTGCGAACATAGAACTGCCCGACGTTTTCCACCTTGGCGCGGTCTTCCCCTTCCGCCTCGATATAGACCTGCCACTGGCGTCCGAAGCGATTGAAATAGTTGATGAAATATCCACCCATGAACGCCTGAACGGTCCGGTAGACATCGTTGAGGAGCACACCCTGCTTCAGGACCTTGTCGCGGTCCACCTGGACGAACTCCTGTGGCACGCTGGGCAGGAAGGTAGTGCTCACGCCTGCGATCTCGGGGCGCTTGCGGGCCGCTTCCAGGAAGGTGGCCAAATTCTTCGCCAGAAACTGCACATCGTTGCCGGCTCGGTCCTCGAGAACGAACGTAAATCCGCCGGAGGTGCCGACACCCGGAATGGCGGGCGGCGAAAAACCGAAGGCAATTGCCGTAGGCAGCTTGCTCAATTCCCGATTCAGATGCGCCTTGATCGCTTGAAATTGTTCGGCTCTCGTCTTGCGCTCATCCCAGAGCTTGAACGTCACGAAAAAGAAGGCGTTGTAGCTGGTGCGCACGTAGCTCAGCAAACTGAAGCCGACGACGCTGGTCGAGTATTGAACCCCGGGGGTGTTCATCAGGATTTTTTCCACATCGGCCGCAACCGCGGTGGTGCGTTCCAACGAAGCCCCGTTTGGGAGCTGTAGATTGACGAAAGCATAGCCCTGATCTTCGTCCGGAAGGAAGCTCGACGGTACTCGGTTGGCAAAAAAGCCGCCCGCCAAGGCAAAGGCCACGAGCAACACGACCACGACGACGGTCTTTCGGACTAATACTGCGCTCCAACGGACGTAGCCCTCTGTGGCTCGCTCAAAGACGCGGTTAAACCAATCAAAAAATCTCCTCAACAGTCCCTGGCTCGGTTCCTTGGGTTTGAGTAGAAGGGCCGCAAGCGCGGGACTGAGGCTAAGCGCGTTAAACGCAGACAGGAGCACCGAAATCGCGACGGTGACGGCGAACTGCTGGTAGAGCCGGCCGGTAATGCCGGGGATGAATGCTGTAGGCACAAATACCGCGGAGAGAACCAGGGCGATCCCGACGACAGGGCCGGAAAGTTCTTCCATTGCTTTCAACGCCGCGTCCTTCGGCGTCATGCCCTCCTCGATGTGGCGTTCCACGCCTTCGACGACGACAATGGCGTCATCTACCACGAGGCCAATCGCCAACACGAGACCGAAGAGCGAGAGCGTGTTGATGGAGAAACCGAACAGTGGGAAGAGCACAAATGTGCCGACAAGCGACACGGGAATGGCCAACAGGGGGATCAGCGTGGCGCGCCAGCCCTGCAAGAAGATGTAGACCACAAGAATCACCAGCGCCAGGGCGATTACAAGCGTCTTAACGATTTCCTTGATGCCTTCCGTCACCGCGCGAGTCTGGTCGAGCGCCACAACATAGTCCATGTCCTCCGGAAACCGCTGTTTCATCTGGGCCATTAGCTTCGTGATCTTTGCGGCTGCGTCGACGGCGTTGGAACCGGGCAACTGATATGTAGCGATAATCGCGCTTGGTTTGCCGTTGAGGCGGCCAACAACGCTGTAGTCCTGGGAGCCCAGCTCGATCCGAGCGACGTCCCGGACACGCACGATCCCGCCGTCGGGCGTCTCGCGCAGGACGATCTGTCCGAACTCTTCTTGCGAGACAAGACGGCCTTGTGCGAGAACCGAATAGGTAAATTCCTGGCCCTTGGGTGCAGGTTCGCCGCCCGCCTTCCCGGCTGGGTTCACTGTGTTCTGCGCCTGAATAGCGCTGATGATTTCGGGAACGGTGATGCCCAGCTTTGCCAATTGGTCGGGTTTCACCCAGAGCCGCATCGCGTATTGGCCCGCACCGAATATCTGAACGTTGCCGATGCCCGGCGAGCGCGTGAACGGATCGACGATATTGATGTACGCGTAGTTCGCCAGAAACTTGGCATCGTAGGTTCCGTGCGGCGAGTAGAGGGCAATCAGCATGAGCGGTGCCGACACCGACTTTCGGACGGTAATTCCGTAGTTGTTGACGTCGGTGGGGAGTTGCGAGGCGGCTTGCGTCTCGCGTGCCTGGGTGAGAATCAAATCCGTGTTCGGATCGGTTTTTACGTCGAAATTCACGATCAGAGTCGTGTTTGAATTGCCGGTGGCGTTCAGCGAATACATATAATTCATGTTGTCCACGCCGCTCATCTGCTGTTCGATAGGCGTAGCAACCGCCTGTTCGAGGGTTTGCGCGTCCGCGCCGACGTAGGTAGCCAGGACTTGAATCTCCGGCGGAGCGATGCTGGGAAACTGCGCGATCGGCAGACTAAGGATCGTGATCGCGCCTACGATCAACATGACGATGGAAATCACCATCGCGACGATGGGGCGGTTGATAAAAAACTTTGACATCGGATTACCTTCCCTTCGCCTCTGCGGCGAATGGCTTGGGGTTCACTTGCAAGCCCGCGCGAACCTTTTGAACCCCTTCGGCGACGACTCTTTCGCCTGGATTCAGCCCTTCGGCAATAATCCACTGGGTGCCAACGCGGTCACCGACCGTGACCGTTCGAATGCTCACTTTGTCGTCGGCAGCTACAACGGCCACCTGGTAACCGCCTTGGAGTTCTGACACGGCGCGCTGAGGGACAAGCAGGGCGCCCTTTTGCATGCGGCTCGACGCCCGCACTTTGGCATACCCGCCGGGACGCAGAATATTGCCGGGGTTGGGAAATAGCCCGGCGATCCGGATTGCGCCCGTGCTCTGATTTACTTCGCGGTCCGCGAAGTAGATGCTGCCTGGGCGCTCGTAAGTCCTCCCGTCGGCCAGGATCAGTTCGAGCGGCTCTCGCTTGAATTGCGCTTCCCGCTCCTCGAGGGTCGGAAACCTTCGGTTGAAGTCGAGATAGTCTGCCTCGCTGACAGTGAAATAGACCTTGATGGGGTCGACCGTCGAAACAGTGGTGACAGGTGTGCTGCTTGGATTGACCAGGGCTCCTACTTGAAGTTGAGCTTGCCCGGCGATGCCGTCAATGGGCGCAACGAGCCGCGTGAAATCCAGGTTGATCCTGGCCGTTTCAACGGCGGCCTCAGCCGACTTAATTTGAGCTTGCGCCGTTGCCACCGTAGCCTTTGCCGCCATGTTGTTCTGGACGGCGTTGTCCAAATCCTGCTGGCTGGCGGCTTGCTGCTGCGCTAGCGGGGTGTACCGCTCCACATCAAGCTGAGTTCTGCCTTGCACAGCCTGGGCGTTGGCAAGCAAGGCCTTGGCCTGCGCCGATTGGCCTTCGGCTTGGTCGAGCGCTGCCTGAAAGGGCCGCGGGTCAATCTCGAAGAGTAACTGACCCTTCTTGACGAAAGCGCCTTCCTGGTAGCCCTGCCTCATTATGTAGCCCGTGACCTGCGCCCTGACGTCGGCATTTGTGAGTCCGTCGAGCGTACCGATCCACTCGCGATAAATCGGAACATCCTTTTGCTCAACTTGTACGACCTCCACGTCCGGCGAAGCTCCCGACGGCGCTCCTGACACGCCCTTTGGGCGCATCGCTTCAACAAACAGGCCGATGACCAACAAGCAAAATGTTCCGCCTATCCAGAATTTGTATTTCGAAAGCGTGTTCATCTCCATCCTCATCTCCGACAGCGCGCTGTTGTGCCACTTAGCCTTGCTTCATGCCCAGGAACGCTGCTCCCAGCCGCCCTTAGTGTCTCGGCAGGATTGTTGCATTCTAACTCCGATTTGCCAGCGCACCCAAAGGCGCGCCGATGGTTCCACGTCCACGACCATCTCTGTGCCCTGAATATATTCTGAATCCCTCTCTCTTGTATTTCTGGATTTCGAGTGCACGACCTCTACGATCTCGATCCCCTTCCGACCTATCAGCCTGCAGCCGTCACCAACAATGCCTCGACCTTCGAATCCAGATCCTGAGCAACTTTCAGAGCTTCGGGGCTTCCGTACGGGGCGAGAAAGCTCGCCATCCTGTCGTAGGGAAGGTGCACTCCACCAATTCCGACCGGCCAGTCGTTTCCTGGGCGATTTTCTCCAGTTCGGCGTACCTTTTTGCTGCGGTGACATCCTTTCTAAACGCGTTCACGTCGGGATGCCCAACAGTCTTCCCGAACGCCGCTACAACGCCCGGGAACGCCTTGGAAGAAGTCACGCTGAATCGCTGCACCTTGATTTCTTTCGTTGCCGTCCCTATCAATCGTTTTCTTTTGATGCGAGAGTCGACTATTCGTTATTTATTGTTCTGCTCCATCAGCATCCACTCGCGTGTGTAAGGCGAGCAGTGGAGGGTTTCCGTTCCTTGTGCCTCGCAGGCTCCTAATCCACAGCTGCAAGCATCACGCCCTCCTTGTCGAACGCAATCGGCCCGAGCCCGAAATTCAGGCCTTCCGTTTTCGACCGTAAAACCAAGGTAAAATGAAACACCCTCGATCGGCGCGTATCTCAAAAAATCTGCATTTTTTAAGGGAAAATGGTGGACGTGAGGGGATTCGAACCCCTGACCCCCTGCTTGCAAAGCAGGTGCTCTCCCAGCTGAGCTACACGCCCGACACCGTATGGATCAAGTTTAGAGTATTTTCAGAATCAGTTCATCTTCATTTCTCGCAGGCCGTTTTCACAGTTCCGATACAAACACATTCAGGCGTACCATGAAGAAAGCTATCTCGGGAGCAGCGGAAAGCGTGCACGGAGAATTCCGATGATGAGAGCGATCGCGATTTGTGCAGCATTTTTCCTGGCGATGGTAGCGGCTGCGCAGCAAAAACCATCGGCACCGGATGCTTCTCATTCGCACCACGCCATGGAACACGGCGGGTTCATGCAAGGCGGCATGCATCACGCGATGGCGAAGGGTGTGAAGCTCGAAGAGAAAATCGACGCCGCAACCCACACGATCACGCTGCGCGTTGGACCGATGGCGCTTCCTTCGCACACCAGTCACCACAAAATGCCGCAGCCGCCCGATCTTTTTTGGACAATTCCCGTGGACGCCTGGCTGCTTGCCTATACGCCGAAACTCGTGGACTCCAGCGGGAACGAAGTGCCTGGCCGCGTTTTGCACCATGTCGCTTTTTGGAATGAAAACCGATCTGATTTTCTTTGTCCGAATAAAGAAGAACACATCTTCGGCGCCGGCAGCGAATTGACCAACTGGGTCGAGATTCCGGGCTACGGTTATCCCGTGCGGAAGGGTGACCAAATCCGGGTCGAAACCATGGTCCACAACCCGTCGGACACGCCTTACGACAAGGTGTACCTCGAGGTGCAAATCCCATATATCGATGCGAATGCGCCGAGCGTGGCGAAGTTGATCAACAACGTTTATCCCGCGTGGATGGACGTGGAATCATGTGGAAATTCGGGCTACGACTTGAAGCCCGGAAAAAATGTGACGACCGGGACAGTTCCGGTGAAATACGACGGCATTCTTCTCGGCGTCGGCGGGCACATGCACGACTACGCAAAGGAAATAGTTCTTGAGGACACGACGCGCAAGGAAACGGTCGCGACGCTCGATGCCAAAGTCAACGCGCAGGGCGAATTGTTGAGCATGCCGGTCGTGACGTTTTTCGATCGAGGCGGCTACAAATTCGCCGCCGGGGACACACTGAAAATCACAGCCATCTACGAAAATGCGACGGGAAAATTGCTTCGCGATGGCGCCATGGGCATCGTGGTCGGATATTTCGCACCCACGAACGATGCGGCGATGGCTTGGCTCCGCCACAAAGCTGCGCCGCCGCATGAAATGGCCGGTATGACTCACGACCGATAATCCGCGCACTCAACGGTTAGTTCGCCTCGGCGCTTCTACTCGGCAATGGCGTCGAAGCCTTTGGCGCGAACCTTTCCCGGGAAAATCTTGTCCGCATCATCCGCGAGCGCCTACCTACAATGACGCGTTCCATTACTGAAATTCTGGTTATCATAGAATCATCTGGGTATTGGAATAGTCGCTGAACTTTATATCTGATTTACACAAAGTTTTTTCTTAATACAATTGGAATCAGATAGTTGACACAAATCATCCAACGCGCTTTTGGTAGCATTCGTGCTCGTTTCTGTTCAGACACTACTCTCGCTTGGCCGGCCTATCGTTGACCTAAAAGTATTTTAAAATGCCTTTTGGGGGATAAATCGATGATCAAGAGAGTTTTGGGGACTCTTGCCGCTCTATTGGCCACCACGCTCACAATGGGTGTTCTTTCGGCTCGAGCGCAAGACGTGGCGTCTCTCACTGGAATCGTGACGGACAAGGATGGTGGCACGGTATCGGACGCCGTCGTAAAACTTGTTGATACGAACACGGGCGCGAATTACGCGACCAAGACCGGAGACGACGGAACGTACAGGTTTCTGCAATTGTCTCCTGGACCGGGGTATACGCTCACGATCAATAAAGATGGGTTTCAGACCGTTAACATTTCAAATCTATATTTGCCGATTGCCACCACAACGTCGAGAAACGTTGAGTTGGCGGTCGGGGCGCTAAAGGAAACTATCGAAGTGAAGGCTGAGGGCTCGGTCAGTTTGAATACGACCGACAGTGCTATTGGCAACAATTTCGACTTGCGTGCTGTTGCGGACTTGCCGAGCGAGTTCCGTGATGACCCTGCCGCTCTGTTGCGGCTTCAGCCGGGTGTGGTCAGCGCGCAAGGCGGCACGAATGCGGATCCAAGTGGCAGCCGGGACGGCTCTGTGGCTGGTGCACGCGCCGATCAAAACAACATCACCGTGGACGGAATTGACGCCACGGACTTCGCGATCGGCCAGGCATTTGCCACGCAAGCGGCCGTTCCCCTGGACTCCGTTCAGGAATTCAGCACCCAAGTTGGCAACCCCACCGCGGCCTATGGCCGAGGAAGCGGCGCGCAGACTATTATTACAACCAAGAGCGGTACGAACGTTTGGCATGGTGCAGCATTCGAATACAATCGAACCGCCGCTACGGAAGCGAATACCTTCTTTAACAATAAAAACAGGGTTCCCCGGACTAACTTGGTCCGGAACCAATTTGGCGCGAATCTCGGCGGCGCCGTCAAGAAGGATAAGCTTTTCTTTTTCTTTGATTACGAAGGCAGGCGCGATGCGAAGCAGGCAAATGTTCTTCAGATCGTACCTCTAGGTCACGTCAAGAATGGCGGAATCGCTTACGTCAATGCTCTCAATAATACGACCAATCAGCCGTGCAGCCCCTTGAGCCGACTAGGCTCGAGTGACACCAGCACGGCCTGCGTGACCATCCTGACTGCTGCTCAAGTGGCGGCTCTGGATCCTTGTTCCGCGCCCGGCGCCTGCTCCAGCGCGACAACCCCGGGGTTTTCCGCGGCTGGATCCGCTCCTGCTCTCTTGAATCTCTTCAACACGCGCTATCCCCAGCCTAACGATCTTGCCTCCGGAGACGGGCTTAACACGGCAGGCTTCCGTTTTAATGCCCCCAACCCTCTTACGGAGAATATTTACACCACTCGAATCGATTACAACATCAACAGCAAGCACAAGATGTTTACTCGATTCAACTTTAATAACTCCAATGCCATTTCCACTCCCATTCAGTTTCCGGGTGACCCCGTTACGGCTCCTCAGATCGGGCAGGACAACGGTTGGGTCCTCGGCGAGACCTGGATAATCACCTCCCGGACCATCAATCAATTTACGTACGGAGAATCGCGCGTCAGTCTCGACTTCCCGATCCCATTCAACGGGAATGGGAACAATTTTCCACTAAATTGGTTCGGCGGTTCACTATCTATTCCTTTTGCCCGTCAGAGTACGCAATCCCGGCTCGACCCCGTCCCAACCTTCCGCGATGATGCCACTCTTGAGCGGGGCAAGCATTCAATTCAGGTCGGCGGTGAATGGAAGCCCATTCGTGTTCGCAGCACCCTTGGCAATTCTTTCAATTTCGTCAGCGAGGGCCTGGGGGGCAACATTACCAGCCTTCCGGGGGGTCCAGGGGGAGGGCAGCCACTCAATCTCTTGACCGATCCCGCCGTCGACCCTAACGGCATCGCCGCCGGCAACTGGAACAATTTCTTCGTCGGCGCTCTCGGGGTCCTTAACGAGGATCAGACCGCTTTCATTTATGAAAAAAATGGCACTGCCCTTCCTCTGGGCTCCGCCGAGCGTCGCGACTACCGCTATTACACCTACGCCTTCTATGGCCAGGACTCTTGGAAAGTCAGGAGCGATCTCACTCTCACTGCGGGCCTCCGCTATCAATATGACTCTGTGCCCTACGAGTCCAATGGTCTGGAAGCGACGTTTGCAAACACGAATCTCAATAATCTTTTTGCCGTGCGCACCGCGAACGGCTTGAATAGCGTTTCTGGCCCCACCGCCACTCCGCAGCTTAAGTATCAGCTCTCGGGCAAGGCCAATCCCAACGCGCCCTCCTTGTATGGCGCGGACAAGCTAAACTTCTCTCCCCGCCTGGCCGTGGCGTGGAATCCTGGTTTCCGCAATGGCTTGCTGGGCAGCGTTTTTGGCGATCACAAGACTGTGGTCCGGCTCTCCGCTGCGCAGATCTACGATCAAACCGTGATCAACGCCGTGAACTTTATCGAGGATCAGGCCAGCTATCTTTTCGGCAACACCGTCACCCAACTATTTGGCCCCGGCGGGGGCGTCAATGCCCTGACTACCGCTCCGCGATACACGGGTCCCACGACTCTCCCATTCTCCTTCTCCGCTCCGCCGTTCCAGAATCCCCTGACGCCCACCGCCATCTTCAACTTTGGAATCGATCCCCAGTTGAAGACTCCCTACTCAAATGTTTTCTCGGCGGGCGTCCAGCGCGAGCTTCACGGCGGATTTCAACTGGAAGTCGACTATTACGGTAGGTTCGGCCGGAAACTCTTCACCTTGGCCGACGCTGCACAGCCGGTGGACTTCATCGATCCGGCATCCAAGCAGCGCATGATCGCCGCCTTCACCGCCTTGGAGCTCGCTGCGCGCCAAAGCGTCAATCCGGCAAATGTCGTCAATCAGCCCTTCTTTGAGAACCAGATGCAATCTGCGACTGGTGCCTCTTGCGCGGCGATCAACGCCTTCTTCAATTCACCTTTCAGCACTTGCACGCAGTTCGTCTATGCTTCTAACCAGCTTGCCTTGCAGCAGGGGAATCTTGGCGGGGCCCTCTTCCCACTCGTATCCAGCGGTCTCCTCGCACCAAACGTTGGTTTGCCCTCGCAGTTCTTCGTTAACGCCCTGGGCTCCAACAAAGGCTGGTCCTCCTATAACGGGCTTTTGGTCACTCTGCGCAAACGGCTCTCTCATAACCTTCAGTTTGATTTCAATTACACCTTTTCCCATTCCATTGATAACAGTTCCATCGTCGCCAACAATAACGGTAATTTCGCGGCTGGGGCTTATACCGTTATGTGCAATCCGATCGACCTGAATGTGTGCCGCGGGAACTCCGAGTTCGACGCCACCCACCAGGTCAGTTCCAATTTCGTCTACGACTTGCCCATTGGCCGCGGCCAGCCTCTCGGCGGGAACTCCGCCCGTTGGCTCGATGAAGTCATTGGCGGCTGGCAAGTCTCTGGAATCGTTACTTGGCGCACCGGGTTGGCATTGCCCGTCCAGTCCGGCGTCAGCACAACCAGCCTGGCCGCGGACAATGGGGCTCTCTTTACCGGCAGCCCAGCCGCCGTTTCAACGAACCTCCATACCGACACGAAAAATAACAATCAAGTCCAGTTCTTCGCCGATCCCACCAAAGCCGCTGGTGCATTTTCTCCAGTCACCGGCTTACAGGTTGGCAATCGCGATACCATGCGGGGTCCGCATTTCTCCAACGCGGACTTGGGCGTGGCCAAGAACTTCCTGCTCTTCAAGGAGAGGTATCGGCTGATCTTCCGCGCGGATGCATTCAATGCCTTCAACCATCCAAACTTTGCCTTGCCCAACACCAACATCAACACTTCAACTTTCGGCGTGATCACCGCTACAGTCGGCCAGGAAGAATCGCGCGTGCTGCAGATGTCGCTGCGCTTCACTTTCTAGACGGCTTGAGCTGTCGAATAGATGGAGCGGGCTCCCTTATCGGGAAGCCCGCTCCATCTATTCATTTTCGGCCGGGCTTCCCTACTCCGCAGTTGCGACGAAGCCTTTGGCGCGAATTTCGCCCGGGGAAATTTCGTCCGCGTAGCACCACACCCAGTTTTCGCCCGGCTCGATCGAACGCACCAGCGGATGATGCGCGCGGTGGAAATGTTTCGTCGCGTGTTTGTTTTTCGACGAATCACAGCAGCCCACGTGGCCGCACTCCAGGCAGAGGCGCAGGTGCACCCAAGTGTCGCCGATCTTGATGCAATCCTCGCAAACGTGTTTGTCGGTGCGGGTGAATTTAATTTGGTTCAGATGGCTGCATGTTTCCGGCATGGGTTCCTTCCTTCTGCCCGGCCTCCCGCGCGACGCGAGCCCTTCATTCAGGCGGCGTTGGCGGAGAACTGCGAAATTTTTTCGAGCGCCTCGCGATCCCAGTTCGCGAGCTTCGCTCCCGCTTCGTAAGTGCTCTGGCAAAATTCCAGCAGCGCCGTGCTGGGAGAAGCGGTTGCGCGCACCTCGTCATACATCAGGAGAAATTCGCCGAGCTGCTGGTGATAAAAGGCAGCGTCCGGCCGGACGCGAGATTCGCCGAATCCCTGCGGCACCGGAGCCATGTAGGAATAAAACGCCGCGCCTTTGATGTCGCCGCCACCGGGCCAAAAGCCGACGCTGCTGACTTCGTGCGAATAGGCTTCGCGGGTGATGACGTCGGCGCCCTTGCGTTCCGGGGCGCGGCGGCCGGAAAAGCGCGTCACCGCAAGGTCGAAGCTGCCCCAGAAGAAATGCACCGGGCTGGACTTGCCGATGAAGCGCGACCTGAACTCGTTGAATACGCAGTCCGCCGACACCAGGATTTGCCAGAACCTGCGCGCGTATTCCGGATCGTA
>Ga0307477_10003756_pt1 | contig 11175 bp, 7 predicted proteins | sample atmos_gasesECM2C_FD_203316 | JGI IMG/M metagenome (GOLD analysis project Ga0307477, IMG submission 203316) | Hardwood forest soil microbial communities from Morgan-Monroe State Forest, Indiana, United States - atmos_gasesECM2C_515 | ecosystem: Environmental > Terrestrial > Soil > Temperate... | reverse complement strand
AGCCCGATGCAGACGGCGTAGAAGAAGGTCCACAACAACGTTGCAGTTGCGAGCGCCGAAAGCGATTTGTTGAACATCTGACAGAGTTTACCTCGGAGTCGGTTCGCCTCAGAACTTGCCCTAGAGGCTATGACGCGAAGCCTAGAACCAGTTTCATATATATCTCAGCAGGATCTTCATACAGCCCAAATGCACCATACGAAGAAAGTTTTCAGCGTGATATTCCCAACGAATGATAGCCGACGAGACCAACGCAACCAAGCGAACAGTCGCTCCACGCACCAACGTTGTCGCTCCACGCACCAACGTTTGCGAGGCGACGTGCCGGAAAGAAGAGCGAACCGCTGTTTCCCTAGATGCGTACCACTCGAAGAGATGTGTACGACTACGGTTAGACAGGGGGAATTATGTCGAGCCGACGTATCTCGATATGGTTGGCGGTCCTCGCCGTGCTTTTCATCGCACATCCACCCACACCAGGGGCTCGAATCGAGAATTCGATATCCGATTCTGCCACATCAGGCGCACCAGCACAGATATCGGCGGGTTCGAAACCCGCTCGTGTGCAGGTTCGTAGCCTTGGAGCAGAACTCCTGGCACGTGCGTTCTATTGTTTCCACTGCCGCTGTTCCGCCTTATTAGTGGCTCAAATAACACTCCGCGCAGCCGGCAAGGGCCCGAAGGTACGGTCTATATCGTTCGATATGTCCACCTGGATTTCGGCTGATTTCTCAGGGGGCAAAAATGATGGAACGAGTGACACTGTCAGGGAGGAAGTATGGCCGTGAAAAATGTGGCGACCGGCGAACGGAACAAATCCGCCCTTGGGCGATTTCAGAAATCTCCACTCGCAATCACCAACGAGGGGCGAGCGGCACCAGCATCGAGTTACTATGCGAATATCCTACGTGAGCTACTGCGTATTGTCGCTTTAGCTCTTTGGCTCCTTGCGTACACTCAGATACCCGCAGCGGCGCAAGAGTTCGCGGATCCGACCATCGATGCCGAACTCAAGGAACTTAGAGACAGGAGCCAAGCTGTCGAAATCCGAGAAAGTGCGGCTCGATCTCTTGGCCGCCTTAACCCGCCGCCCCCCATAGCTGTGTCCGCGCTCTCCACGGTACTGCTAGATAAACAAGAAGCAAGGCTATTGCGCCTGGCGGCCGTCGATGCATTGGCAGCTATCGGCCGAGAGAGTGGCGCCTCACCCGAAGTGGTTGCTGCGTTAGTCAAAGCACTCGATGGACGCGAGTCCCCCGCTCAGGACTCAACAATTCGAGCTGCGGCCGCCCGGGCTCTCGGAAAGATCCCTGAAAACGACTTGGATCAATCGGCCGAAGACGGTGAGGCGAGTCAAGCGATTCCAGTACTTGCTGATGCAGTGACGAAACCAAATGAAGACCCCATAGTTCGAGCAAACGCAGCGTGGGCCCTTGGACAGATTAGCGGCCAAGAGGGAAATAGTGAAGAGAAAACTAAGGCGGTAAAGGCTCTGATTGGAGCAGTAAAACTCACGCCCGTAACCGTGGGTCAAGCCGCGGCCCAATCTCTGATAAAGATGCCTAAGACAGCCGTACCTGAACTGGAACAAACGCTCATTGGCAATGACGACGCAAGCTTCAGGTGGAACATCGTATGGATATTGGGCGAGATTGGAGACGATGCGAAAGACGCGGTGCCCCTCCTGACCAACCTTCTCAAGACGGGGCGAGAAGATCCAAATGTTCGCGGCGCAGCCGCGTGGGCACTCGGCAAGATTGGCCGACTCACGAAAGCAGGAACCGCGGACTTTCCGGGTACCGTGTCCGCCCTCATCGATGCCCTTAGGAATGTGGACAACGACCCGAATGTCCGCTCGAACGCCGCGTGGGCACTCGGACGATTGGGTCCGGACGTAAGAACGGAGAAGCAAGCGCAGTTTCCGGTTGCTGCTACCAGTGCGCTTGTGGAAGCGCTCGGTGATAGAGACCGCGATATTCGGCGAAATGCAGCCTGGACTCTCGGGCAAGTAAGCCCTGACCCCAACACAGCGGCACCTGTCCTCGCAGGTTTGCTAAATAACATTGCTGAGCCAGATCCAAGGGTGCGAACTGAGGCTGCTCTGGCTCTCGGACGAATAGGTCCGCTCGGTTGGCAAGTGCAAAAAACGGTCCAAGTCCTCTCCAGCGCTCTTAAAGATCCGGAACCGGCAGTCCAAATGGGCGCGGCTGTGTCACTAGGTCAGATTGGAGCAGATGCGCGATCCGTGATTGCCCAGCTCGTCGATCTCGCGCGAAAACGACCAAATCACAAGGTAAGGAAGGAAGAGGAAGGCGTTCGTTGGTCGGCTGCGGATGCGGTGCTCAAGATTGCCGATGCGCTCCAAATGCAGGGCAAGACAGACGCAATTGAGGAATTGGAGCAAGCGGCAGTAGGGTTGGGGAAATACGAGCAGCGACAGTATTCAGCTGGAGTCAGATCTGATGCGGGTAAGCTCCGCACTTTGCTCTGGTTCAATCGGCTAAAGGGATCGCTGGATTGGGTGCAGCAGCATCAAGTGTCACTCTTTTTAGTCGTTGCGTATGTTTTGTTGTGGTTGCTTCTCTACTGGAAATATCCCCTTTTGGTATTCCAACTTAACGAGTGGATGAAGCCGTACGCCGGACGTAAGTTGCCACAATTCCTTGGCGGAATACCCCTCTCATATCTATTTCTGGGAGGGTATTTTCACTACCGTCCACGAGTCCTCGACGCTTGGATTGCTAAACATATCGGCTCTGCTCGTCGGAACTTCCAAAAAAAGGTCACAGTGCAGCAACGGGACGTTTACGTTGACTTGCCGCTATTTTTCGATGGAAGAGCTGTCTCGGCGCTGGGAGCAGTCGATCTGCGCTCGTGCTTTGACAAACAGGCTGGCTATGTACTCATCTGCGGAGAGGGCGGGTCTGGCAAAACAAGCCTCGCCTGCCAGATCTGTAAATGGGCCATGATGGACGACGAGACTAAGCGCGTCGGTGGGCACTCAATGTTGGCGCTGTTGCTCGAACAGGAGAACTTTGGTGCGATCGATGGGAAGGACGCCTTTATCGAAGTTGTTCGCAACGAGTTGTGGTGCTTGATCGCTCCCGCGGATGCCCCGTCGTTGGAGCTTGTCGAGAGGCTCTTGAGAAGTCGCCGTGTTGTCGTTACAGTCGACGGCTTCTCTGAGATGAACGGAATTACGAGAAGTAAAATCCAGCCTGGCCAGCCAGAATTTGCCGCCCGCGCCCTGATCATCACATCACGACTTGAGGAAACTCTCGTGGGGGCAGAGCCTATAGTGGTCAAACCCATGCGTGTGCAGGGCGATCACTTGTCCACATTCATGGACGCATATCTGGTGAACCGAAATAAGAAAGATCTCTTTAGTGATGCAGAGTACTTCGATTGTTTGAGCAAACTATCACGGATAGTCGGAAGGAGGGAAATCACTGTCCTCTTGGCGAAGCTATACGCGGAACAGATGATCACGGCGAAGGAAGTACCAACTGGCACACTTCCAGAAAATATACCCGATCTAATGTTGAGGTACCTCAATGAAGTAAACCGGAAAATACAACAAAATAGGCTCGACGACAGGGTTGTTCACAGAGACGCAAGAGCTATTGCGTGGGAATGCCTTAAGGAGACTTTTCGCCCTATGCCGGCAAGAATCGAGAGAGTTATGCAGCATCTGAACAATGAAACTCCTGCTCGTGAGAAGCGGCTGAAGTATCTGGAGGACACCCTCCGCCTTTTACAAACGACTGGTACGGGACGGGACCACGTTCGATTCACTTTGGACCCTTTAGCCGAGTATCTCGCTGCCATGCACGTACTGGTGGATTTCGGTGAGAAGCGAGAGTGTTGGCAGAAGTTCCTAAATGTTCTAGATTCAACGCCGGGGGCCCCCGAGGCCATCAGAGGGTTTCTGTTGGCCCTCTGTGATTGTTGCACGGCCAAGATCGCCGATCTCCAAATACCAGATTTCCTGATTGCCGAACTGAGTAGGCGTGCTGTTGTGCAAAGGAGTGACCGAAACGTGACACTAGTCCACGAGCTAGCAGTTGAAAAGGTGGCCCTTAAAGCCTAAGTGGCACGCGAAAGATCAAACAGAAATGAGAACGCACAATTCGGAGAAGATGTATGTTGCACAGACGCATCGGACACTTCCGGAGCCGACGCTCGCGCTGGTTCCTTGCGCCTCCATTTTACGTCCTTCAATCTATTGTGCGGCGTCCTTTCTATTGTTAGGGTTGACCGTCTTTCTCGCGGGTTGGCCGCGGAGACAGCATCCTCTGACCGCAGACGGGACCACGCTTTTCAGCCAGAAGTGTGCGATGTGTCATCGGTGGAGTAATGACATGCACGCTCCCACCCCCGACATGCTGCACCAAATGTCGCGGGCAGCGGTTCTCGCCGCGCTCGATTCCGGAACGATGACATGGGAAGGAAGATTCCTCTCCAGGGCGGAGAGAGTATCAGTCGCCGAGTACCTGGGCACTTCGGGTGGCCTTGCATCAGAGAAAACGAAAGGACAACCGTGCTCACGAGATCTGGACCTGCCTACTAACTCATCCGTGTGGTCCGGTTGGGGGGCCGGCCCTCACAATGACCGCTTCCAGTCGGCCGTTGCCGCGGGGCTGAAAGGCGATCAGATCAGGGACCTAAAGCTGAAATGGGCCTTTGGATTTTCCGGGGCAGCGGCAACATTCGGTCAGCCTACGGTTTTCGCCGGGAAACTGTTCGTGGGCAGTGAGGACGGCACAGTATACGCACTTGACACGGCAAGCGGATGCACGTGGTGGACATTCAAGGCGTCGGCGACGGTCAAGACCGCTGTTTCGATTGGAAATGAAGGCACCACAGCCTTCTTCGGCGACACTACCGGATGTGTGTACGCACTCAACGTCGCCGATGGTTCTCTTTCCTGGAAAATGCATCCAGATGAGCACCCAGCTGCGCGCATCACCGGGTCTCCTCTGTTGGTTGGCACCCACCTTTACGTGCCCGTTTCTTCTGGAGAAGAAGGTGCGGCTGCCGATGCCAGGTATCCATGCTGCACCTTCCGAGGCAGTGTCGTCGCGTTAGACACGAGTTCCGGGAGGGTTATCTGGAAGACGTACACCATCGACGAGGTCCCTAAGCCGATACGCAGGAGTGCTTCGGGAGTCCAGTATTGGGGCCCGTCGGGTGCCGCGGTTTGGTCAACTCCGACAGCGGATCTGAGGCGTCACGCGATTTACGTAGCGACGGGAAATAACTACTCAACTCCAGCCACCCACTCATCCGACTCAGCCATTGCGATCGATATGAATTCAGGTAGGAAGCTGTGGGCAAGGCAATTCACCCCAAACGACCTGTGGAACAGTGGCTGTGTAGCGGTACAGAAAGATAATTGTCCGAAGCAACGCGGCGACGACTTCGATTTCGGTGCGCCTCCAATGTTGAAATCGCTCGCTGACTCCCGGGACATCCTGCTGCTGGCGCAGAAATCGGGAATAGTCTACGCACTTGATCCTGAACATGGGGGCAAACTCCTTTGGCAACTGCGTATTGGGCATGGCGGTCCGTCTGGCGGCATTCAGTGGGGTGGAGCAGCCGACGGCCGGTATGCTTACTTCCCTCTTTCTGATTACGATGACGAGGCCCCCCTCTCCGGTGGCGGCCTGTTCGCACTCGATCTGCGGTCCGGTAAACGAGTTTGGTATGCCCCTCCGCCGAAGCCAACTTGCGTCGGGCAGCTCGGCTGCAGCGGAGCACAGATGGCGCCGCCCACCGTCGTTCGAGGCGTGGTCTTCGTGGGCTCACTTGATGGTCATTTGCGCGCATATGATACGAGGGATGGCGCTGTCCTCTGGGACTTCGACACAGCTCAGGAGTTCCACACGACTAACCGCGTCAGAGCACATGGTGGCTCGATGAATGGAGCAGGACCGACCATTGTGAATGGCATGGTGTACGTGAACTCTGGCTACACAAATGCGATGCCGGGGAACGTCCTACTGGCTTTTGCTGTTGACTCCAATCATTTTAGGACTCGTCCTTCGCGAAATGAATTGGCCAGCAAGCTCAAGCCCTAGACTAGGGAAGTTGTCGCACCGGAGTTTACACAGAATGCTGTGATAGAACCGTGATAGGTCCATATTCAGAACGGGGCGAATTCGATCAAAACGCGTCAGGACGCATTTCCGGTAAGCGGTTGAAGAATCAGGTAGAGTAGAAGATTTTTATAACCGTTCAGATGTAAGTGTCAGAGCAACCACACGGTCGACGGATTGATTCCGCAGCCAGCCTGACTTCGCCATTTCTACGATTTCTACTGTAGCTTGGTTGCCGGATCCCCCAGAAGGATCCATGTTCTCCGGATGTCCAAGTTGCTAACCGCCTTCTTGGCAGCCGCCGCCGCCTCGCCTATGGTCAAGGACTGGCTGCCGTAAAGCGCCGACACCATCGCCTGATCTAGGATCGACTGGCCCGATGAGTCGGTCAACCCAGACGATGCCCATGCGGCCACCGCGCCGCCCGACGGTGCGAGCATGATCGCCTTCGCGAGGCTCACCGTATAGACGTCTTGGAAATAACCATTCAAGCAGGTCATCGAGATCAGGAACGGCGTTTGTGAACCGTTGGTTAGGGCGGCGACATCGCTCGAGCTCAACAACGCGCTCGCCCACACTTCGTTGGAGCCATGGCCGGCGAAGTTAACGAGAGACTGTCCCGCGTTGAGGGCGGTAATTAGGTCGCTATGTGCGTTGCGATCGCCTCCTTGCGAGATGAGTGTGACCGTCTGTGTAGTAGGAATCAGCGCTTGCACAGTGGACGTGTATGACGTAAACGGGTTGCCGGCATCGTTGGTACCGGCGACCAGCAGCACCTGATTGGTCCAGGCACCGGAGCTGGAGGTCTCGTAGTTCACGATGCGGTTGGCCAACATGCTGGCAGCGCTGGCACTTCTCACGGGCAACCGACCGACCGCCATTTCCGGCACGCCATCCAGATCGAAGTCGGCAAACCAGTCGTCCGATGCTGTTTCCAGAAGTTGCGTATCGATCAGATAAGTGGGCACGAAGTCGTCATCACCCACTCCAAGGTAGTTCCGCGGGTCGAAAGTCGCGTCGCCTACCAACAACACAAAATGTGGCTTTAGCGACCAATGCGCTTTCGCGGTCTGCAGGAACCTCTTGAGCGCGTATGGGCTCTTCGCGCCGAAATTGAACTCGTCGTAGAGGTCTCGTACGTTAACCGTCGCTACTGTGTGGCCCTGGTCTTGCCTCAATCGCCACAGCGGGCTGAGACTGGAAATGAAGTCCGCGTGACTAATGATCACGACGTCGGCTCCAGCTTGGGCCGCGTGCCAGCTAGAGGGGTGATTGGACGTAAGGCTGGCAGGCTGGCTGGATTGTGTACTGGTAAGCGCCAGCAGCGTCCGCGTCCCAGACCCCTGCGGGACAAAAGATACCGCGTAGCTGGGGCCTTGGCGGACAATCGTTCGTCGCAGAGTTGTGACCGCACCCGGCTTGGTGATGTCCACCACCTTGATGTCCGAATGGCTAAATCCGCCGATAGTATGCTTCAGTCCCGGAGTGGCGGTCAGACGCAAGTAGTCATCATCGGCTGTGTAGGTATGGGGATATGTAAGTTGGACACTGTTTACCACGCTGACGTCCTGTTCACCGCCATCCACCGTAAGCGTCAGCACGTTGTTCGAGCCCTGCCGGAGCGCCGAGACGGGAAGCGCGAGCTTGGCGAACCCCGCCAACTGGTTGCTGAACCGTACAGTGCCCGCGTGGTAGGAGTTCAGTTGCACGCCGACGATGTGAGCCCCGCTGGATGCGCCTTGAAGCGATACCTCCAACTGAGCGTTAGTCACGGCCGTCCTATCCAGGTTGGCGATCGTGAAGGAATTGGTGACCGGCGAGCCGGACTCGAGCACCGGCCCAAAGAAATTGTCCGCGTCACCGTTCAGCAGCGCCGCAAAATAGACGGTACGCGGATTCCACTCCACGGTCGCCGGGAAGCTGGTGTCACCGGCGGTGGTCCCCGCGTTCAGAGGCTCGATGGGCACTCGCTTGCCTTTGTTCGATCCCGCCACCAGCCAGTACACCTGCGTCCCCGACCATGTCGTGTTCAGCGGGTAGCCGTAGAACTCCACTGTGTCTTGCGGGTCAAGTTTTCCGTGCGACTGCCCAGACACAAGCATTGGTTGTTCGATTCCGTTGACGTAGAGCTGCAGCAGCTGGGGATCGACATCGGGGCTTAGACCCGCCGCCAGGAGCTGTGGCTGCGTAAGGCGGTACCAGCCTTCAGCGCAAACCGAGATCTTGATAGCCGGACCGGCCGCCAGCGCGTATTGCTGCCGTTGGGTTCGGGAGGTGATAGCCGGTTGGTCTCCTGTCCGTTGGAACGGCCGAGATCCGGAATTGACTGGCCCGCAGTTGCTCGCCCTGGTGTCCAAAGTCAGCGACGGAGCTCTTCCGAGTTCGCTGAGCATCTGCGGTTTCACCGCACTGCGCTCCCGATCGACTATCAGTGGACTCAAAGCGGCAGACTTAGCTTCGGCGGCTGGTTCGGCGAAGACGGGCCCATACACAGTGTTGTCGCCATTAAGGTCGACCTCTTCGACCCAATACGCAGCCTCGCCGCTCGCCTCGGGCTTGTCCAGCCAAGCGTGCGAGTGGCCCGAAGTGAAAGTTGTCTTCGGTCCCGCCAGCAATGCCGTACCCGCTAGCAACGACGAGTTCAGGCGAACGCGCTGGCCATTCTGTTCGCGGTAGAGATTAAAGCCAAGGCTGGAAATCTCACGTCCGGTCTTCAGCTCGATCAGGTTGCCGCTTTCGTACTGAGTAGCCGTGAGTGAGTTGACCTTTACCGCGGTCGTGCTGCTCGGAATGAGCGGCACGGCCATCATGGCCCAGGGATTGAGTGCGGTGCTGAGGGTCCACGAAGCCGAAGTCGAGGGTCCGCTAACGCCTCCTGCCCCCAGAATTGTGCTGTTAGCACAGGTGGAGCCTGGCGAGCACTGCCACTCCTGTACCAACCCGGAGGAGGCCGGAGTCGCGGTACTTGGCAAGTCAGCGACGAGCGCGTTATACACCACCCCGCCAGTGCCAGGGCTGGTGATGCCAGTTACGGAAGCGTTGGTGGACAAGAGACAGAGGCCTATACTACAGGAATTGGTACCTTGCGTACCCAGCGAAGCTACACCAGAAAACGCGACTGCCCCCGCGACACATGCTGAAGAGCTGCTCAGGGAAATAGAAATTGATGCTGTACCTGCGGTGATACTCGGGCCCAATCGATAGACAAAAAGTTCTCCCAGACTGCTCGTACCGACCATGGATCCAATCTGCGTGAAGGTTTGCGGAGTAGTCGTGTTAAAGACCGGTGCGGATGGCGCACTGCCGCTGATCAGCGCGACGGCGAGAAGGATGAGATTGGGACTGCCGGTGCTCGCATTAAGTGAGGTAATGCTGCAGTTGGTGCCGGAAGTATAGTTGCCCGTAGCAACGTTCGTCACTGCCACTCCAGCGCTTGCTAACGTCGGCGATACCACGCACGAAATTATCAAAGCGACTAGAGCGGGGACACGACGAGAGGTTCTGGACATAGAACTCCGTTTCACCCTGCAAGTTCTGCTCTTTAGACCGAAGCACACACACGCACACACACGAAAAGTGTGACTCATCGTGGCTCTCGCTGGGTGAAGATCGATGGTGTGCCGTCCCACTCCACTGCTACCACTCCGATAATCTGCATTCTCCGCGGTGCTCGTAGACGCTAGCCAGCCGCGTTTCGACCGATCGGACCAAAGAGGGAACGCCAGTTTGCGCGACTGGCGATCAGTAAGAGGCCTATCTGGTGTTTGCAATGCGACGCTTGGATCCTGATCGAGTGTTTCACCTTCGCCTTTTGACCCGCGAGATCGATCAGCGGCCGTTACGTTCCACGGCGACCAGCCTGCCTAAAATCTGGTCCGGCGCAACCGGCTCGCTTGCTCCTTTGTCAGCATCACCCCGCGCTAGCAACACGAGCTTTGCGTTTCGGTTCACAATCCTCATCAAGCGATGGCCGATCACGCCGCGCTCAGTTCGGTAAAAAAACAATGTCTTTCAATTTAACATTCGTTGCCGTGGCCGGCTCGACTATGACCGCTTCTCCCGGTCGGATGGTCGGCAACATGCTGCTTCCTCCGACGCGGAAACGCGTACGGTATCCGCTCCGCAAGATGTCAGCGGCAATTTGGACGAAGAATTTAGACATGTCGAACGCGTTCATGCTGCGTGCCCCCGAGCCAAGTCGATGGCACGCTCCTCGGGAACAAATCGCAGTTCAGCGGACGGTAACGAATCGATGAGTTGCGAGAAAAATGTCAGTGCAAAATCCAGCCCGGAGCGGCTGTAGAACGGCACGAAGCTGCATGCGAGGAAGCGCGCCAACGCTTCCGCACCCCTAAGGGGGACGATTTCGTTAGTGGTGGCGTGCCGTAGGAAGAAAATCTGCCGAAGAGGCGTCCGCTCTGGTCGCGCAAATTTCGCCTCGCCGTGCCATGGTGTGCCGTAGATCCAAGTCGTTCCTGCCCAGGACCGCAGGATGATTCGGTCATCGCTCAGCACCCGCACTCCGGCGGCCCTTCGCCATAATCTGGCCATCGTAGTCTTGCCCGACCCCGAATGACCGAGAAACAAATAGCCTTGGCCGTCGCTATCCTCCAGCCCACAGGCATGGACCTCGACCCCGCGTCCGAGAGCCAGCAGATTCATCATCAACAATTCATCGAGTGGATACTCCAGGGTATCCACCGGATAACGAAAGTCAAAATAACTGCGCTCGAGCAGAACCTCGCCGCGGGTAAAATCCGCGCTGAATGTAGCCCGCTTGTAGGGTAGCGCCCCATACATCGGCGAAGTGAGATGGAAAACGTAGTCTTGGAGTTCGCGGGAAAGTCGCCACAGCCCCCCGGAATCGAAAACTAGGCTGGAGTGGGTGGGCTGACGTAGCTTGCCCCATGCGGCCGTTACCTCCGCGTCGGCAGCGCCATTCGAAACCAGAAAATCCTCTGCAACCCGATTAACGCGCACCCTCATGCTCTGTTCAACGCTTCTGATCCGTAGACGGACATCGCCGACCATGAGCGTCAAGGTATCAGCAGCGCGACTGCTTGCGGTAGTGTCTTCG
>Ga0307477_10003755_pt1 | contig 11179 bp, 11 predicted proteins | sample atmos_gasesECM2C_FD_203316 | JGI IMG/M metagenome (GOLD analysis project Ga0307477, IMG submission 203316) | Hardwood forest soil microbial communities from Morgan-Monroe State Forest, Indiana, United States - atmos_gasesECM2C_515 | ecosystem: Environmental > Terrestrial > Soil > Temperate... | reverse complement strand
GGCGCCCTCGACGGGTGCGCGACTGGCCAGTGCCTGAGCCACCCAGGCGCTGGGCCAGGCGCGAGCGTTCGTCATTCGGCTCCCAATGCGCGCACGATCTCGCGCTCGTCGAAGGGAATCCGCTCGCCGCCGACGAGCTGATAGGTCTCGTGGCCTTTGCCCGCGAGGAGGAGGGTGTCGTCGGCCCGCGCGAAGCCGAGCGCGAGCGCGATCGCCGCCCGGCGATCGGCAAGGCGGTGGTGGGGGCGCTCCGCCATGCCCGCTTCCACATCGTCGAGGATCCGCTCCGGGTCCTCGCCGCGCGGGTTGTCGGAGGTGAGGATGGCGAGGTCCGCGAGCCGCACGGCGATCTCGCCCATGGGCGCGCGCTTGCCGACGTCGCGTTCGCCGCCCGCGCCGAAGACCACGATCACCCGACCGCGCGTGAGCGGCCGCACCGCCTCTAGCGCGCGCTCGAGTGCGTCCGGGGTGTGCGCATAGTCCCGCAGGACGGTGCACGGCCGCGACGCCAACCGCTCCATGCGCCCGGGCACCTGGGGCGCGCTGGAGAGGTGTTCGGCGACCGCCGCGAGCGGCACGCCGAGGCCCACGGCGCAGGCGGCGACGCCGAGCGCGTTACTCACGTTGAACCGTCCAAGGAGCGGCAGCCGCACGACGGCGCTTCCGCTCGGGGTCCGGAGCGCGAAGCGCGACCCGTTGGCGTCTCCCGTGACGTCGCGGGCAGTCACGTCGGCCGCGTGCTCCCCGAAGGTGAGGCGACGGTGCTCGCGCGGCAGCGGCGCCCAGGCGGGATCGTCGGCGTTCACCACGGCGAGGCCGTCGGGTGCGAGATAGCGAAGGAGCTTGGCCTTCGCTTGAAAGTAGTCCGCCACCGTCTTGTGGTAGTCGAGGTGGTCCCGCGTCAGATTGGTGAAGATCGCGGCGCGGAAGACGAGCCCGTCCACGCGTCCCTGGTCGAGGCTGTGGGACGACACCTCGAGCGCCGCCCCGCGGGCCCCGCGCGCCACGAGGCCCGCCAGGGTAGCCTGGAGGTCGATCGGGCCGGGGGTCGTGAGATTCCCCGCGTCGCTCGGCACCCGGTCCCCTTTGGGATCGAAAGCGCCGAGGGTGCCGATCGAGCCCATCGGCTCGAGCGCGGCGAGCACGTGTCGGGCGAGCACGACGGACGTCGTCTTACCGTTCGTGCCGGTCACCCCGATCAGGTCGAGGCGTGCCGCCGGCCGCTCGAACCACGTCTCGGCCGCCACGGCGGCGGCCCGACGCCCGTCGGCCACCAGGACCTGGGCGAGCGGTGCCGCGACCTGGTGCTCGACGAGGGCGGCGACGGCGCCCGCTCGAGCGGCTGCCGGGACGAAGTCGTGGCCGTCCTGCGTGGACCCTCGCACGGCGCAGAACAAGGTGCCCGGGCTCACGCGTCGGCTGTCGGTGGTGAGTCCCCGGATCTCGGGCCACGCGGTGGGCGGGCCGAGGAGGAGACCGGCGCGCTCGAGCGCCGTCACGATGGCGACGAGGCGGCTCACGGAGTGAGGGGCGGAGGAGGAGGCGCGCGACCGGGAGCGGCGGCCGGAGCGGCGAACAGCGTGACCAGGGTTCCCGCGGCGACCGAATCCCCGGCGGGGGGGGAGGTGCGTTGCGCGACCCCCCAGCCGCGGAGGACGACGCGGAACCCCACGCGGTGCAGCTCGAGCACCGCCTCGCGCAGGCTCCGTCCGGCGACGTCGGGAACGGCGCACCGCGGGCGGGCCAGGGCGGTGTCGGGGTGATAGGGCCATGCCACCACGTAGGGCACGACGCCGCCGTCCTCGTCGGGGCCCGCGGCGGGCACCCGGGGCGCGGCGGTCGAGAGGCGGGCGCGATCGAGCGCGACGTCGCGTGCCGCGAGCGCCTGCTCGAGCATGGAGCGCGTCACGGGCGCCGCCGTCTCCGCGGCGAAGTAGCTCCCGCTTCGTGGGTTGTCGATCTTTACGACGAGCACGATCTGCGGATGGTCCGCGGGGAACAGGGCCGCGAAGGACGCCGTGTACTGTCCCGGGGCGTAGCGCCCGTGCACGACGCGGCGCGCCGTGCCCGTCTTCGCGGCGACGGGGAAGGCGGCGAGCGCCGCTTCGGCGCCGGTGCCGTGCTCCACCACACCCCGCAAGAGGTCGCGAAGCGCAAGCGCCACGGCCGGCGTGATGGCGCGGCGCACGGGCTCGGGGCGGTGGCGATAGAGGAGCGCCCCTCCCGGGGCTCGCACCTCGCGAACGAGCGCGGGCTCGAGCAAGAGGCCGTCGTTGGCCAGCGCCCCATAGGCCGCCGCGACCTGAATCGGCGTCACCGAGAGCTCGTAACCCATCGCGAGACTTGCCGCGCTGAGGTGCGACCAGGCCGCGGGAGCCCGGAGGCGCCCCGCCGCCTCGGCCGGGAACTCGATCCCGGTCGGCGTGCCGAACCCGAAGTCGCGGAGCGTCGTGTACTGCGCGTCTGGGGTGAGGCGCGCCACGAATTTGACCATGGCGATGTTGCTCGAGACGCGGATCGCGTCCGCGAGGGTGAGGGCGGGGAGGGGCTCTTCATCCACGATCGTCCGTCGCGCCACGCGGTAGCGTCCACCCTCGCCCGATACCCGGTCGTCTGGTGCCACCAGGTCGCGCGCGAGCAGCGCGGCCGCGGCGAAGATTTTCGCGATCGAGCCCGGCTCGAAGGTGTCGATGAAGGCGCTCGGACGCACCGTGCCATCGCGACGCGCGGAGCTCACGGCCAGGACCTCGCCCGTCGAGGGATCGAGCATGACCACGTCGCCGCCATCCGCCTTGGTGCGGCGCACGGCTTCCTCGAGGGCGCGCTGGGCGATGTCCTGGAGCTCGGCGTCGAGGGTGAGCACAACATCGCTGCCGGGGACGGGGTCCCGAATGACGCGGGCCGGCGATTCGTACTCGCGCCCGGCGCGATCCTTGAGCACCACCGCCGCGCCCGGTCTGCCCGTGAGCACTGAGTCCAGGGCGAGTTCCAGTCCCGAGGCGCCGCGCTCGTCGTCGCCCACGCGCCCGATCACGGCCTGTGCGAGTTCTGGGCGGGGATAGAAGCGGTTGACCACGGGCTCGAGATGCACGCCCCGCACGTCGCGCAGGAGCCGGACCTGCATGGCGGTGAACGGGCCGGCGAAGTAGGCATAGCGCTTGGACAGCGCCACGCGCGCGTCGGCGCGCGGGAGGTGCAGCACGCGCGTGATGGTGGCCGCGTCCCCCGAGGGATCGCGCAACTCGTTCGGCGCGACGCCCACGTGGTAGGTCTCTTGGGTCAGGGCGAGGGGCGTGCCGCGCCGGTCGAGGAGGGCGCCGCGGCGGGCGGGGAGGACCACGTGCTCCGTGCGCTCGACGCGCGCCTCCGCGGCCCAGCGACGGCCCTCGACCACTTGGACCTGCGCGGCGCGCCCGAGCAGCGCCACCAGGGCGGCGAAGAAAACGGCCTGAACCACTTGGAGGCGGACGGCGAGTCTCGCCATCGCTCAGCGCGGCTCGCTGCCCGGGGCTGGGATCAGGATGAGCTCCGAATCGCCGGGGAGGCGGAGCCGCAGATGCTGCTGCGCCCGGGGCAGCAGGACGGCGCGGCTCTCCGCTTCCCGGATGCGGCGTTCGAGCTCGGCGCGATGTCCATCGAGGGTCGCGTGCACCGCGCGCAGTCCTGCGAGCTCGCGGGCGGCGCGGATGGCCGCGGTCTGGCGGGCGATGACGACCGAGGCCGCGGCGAGAAAGGCGCAGAGCCAGAGCGCGGCCCAGTGCCGGCCCTTAGCCATGATCGGCCACCTCGAACGCCCGGAACCGGGCGGAGCGGGCCCGGGGGTTCGCCGCGATCTCCGCCGCCTCGGGGCGGAGCGCTTTTTTGGAGAGGACGCGCCCCAGGGCCCGGCCGCGACAGGTGCAGATGGGCTGGCGTGGCGGGCAGACGCAGGAGCGGGCCCAGTCGCGGAACGCATGCTTCACGATCCGGTCCTCACCCGAGTGATAGCTGATCACGCCGAGCCGGCCGCCGGGGACGAGGGCCGCCCGGAGTGCGGGGAGCCCGTGCTCGAGCTGCTCGAGCTCTTCGTTCACGACGATGCGGAGGGCTTGGAACAGCCGTGCGAAGTCGGGCGGACCCGAGCGGGGGCCCAGGACCTCGCGGATCGCGTTGACGAAGTCATCGCTCGTCGCGAAGGCCGAGCGCGCGCGTCGGCGCACAATCGCCTCGCCCAGCCGGCGCGCGGCTGCCGGCCGCTCGTCGGCGAGCGCGACCCATGCGTCCGCGAGCGGTTTCGCCGCCCAGGTATTCAGCACGTCCGCTGCGCTCACCCCCTCGCTCGCCATCCGCATGTCGAGCGGGGCCCCAGCGCGAAACGTGAAGCCGCGCTCGGGCGCGTCGAGCTGGTGGGAGGAAACGCCCAGGTCGAGGAGGATGCGGTCGGGCCGGAAGGTCGCGATGGCGCGGAGCACCTCGGCCGAGGCGAACGTGCCGGTCACGTAGCGCACTCCGGCATCGCCCAGGGCGGCCCGGGCTGCGGCGACCGCCTCGGGGTCGCGGTCCGCCACGAGGAGCGCGGCGCCCGCGGCGCGCAGCAGGGCGGCATGCCCGCCCCCGCCCGCCGTGGCGTCCACGGCCCTTTGCGCGCCCGCCGCCCAGGTGCGCACCGCCTCGGCGAGCACGGGGACATGGTAGGTCGACGTTCGTGCGCTCCCGGTCCAAACGAAAGCCCCGCCTGCCGTGGCAGACGGGGCTCGGTGTCGCGTCCCGCGACGCGGGTTCAGGCGGGGCTGACGGGGCTCGAACCCGCGACCTCCGGTGTGACAGACCGGCACTCTAACCAGCTGAGCTACAGCCCCCTGCGACGGAAGTCCAGAATATAGCTCAGAACGAGGTGCAGCGAAACTGCTTCTTCACTTGCGGCATGACCGCCTCGAACTTCGCGAGATTCTGCAGCATCGTGTTGACGAAGCTCGGCTGCACGCGCGCGCCCAGGATCAGGGCGTCCTTGGTGCGGGCGAGGCGATCGTGGATCGCCTTGGCCTCGGCGCAGTGCTTGGTCTTCACCATCTCCGCGTACGGTCCGGCCAAGGAGGCGACCGACGCGATGCCAAACCAAAAGCTCGCCTGCACGCGGACCTGCTGGCGCAGTCCCGTCGTGTCTCCGGGCGTGCGCGGCGCGAGGAGCTTCAAGGCTTGGTCGAGCCACTCGTAGGCCCGCTCATAGGCGCCCGCTTGCGCGAGCTTCGAGCCACCGGTGAGCAGGATTTCGGCGGCGTAGAGCTGCGGCCCCGAATCGGGCGAGCTCGCGGCGGGCCGTAAGTACGTCCGGGCCGAATCGAGGCGATCGGCGAACTGCAGGCGGAACGCTCGGAGCGCGGCGGTGTCGGGCTTGAGGCGCGACGCTTGCGCCGTGTCGTAGGTCGCGGATTCCACGATCGTCTTGGCGACGAGGAGCGCGGTGTTCACGTTCCCGGGATCGAGCGCGAGGGCTTGCTCGTCCGCCCAGCGCGCGGAGTCGCGCTGCCCCGTCATCGCCTCGACGTCGCCCAGCACCTTCCAAAAGTCCGGGGCTTTGGGGAACCGGCGCGTCGCGGCATGCGCGAAGGCGAGCAGTTGTTGCGTGTCGGCGAGCTGCTGGGCCGCGCCGATGGCCGCCTTGAGGAAGGCCGAGTCGGCGAGCTTCGTGCTGTCACTCGCGGCTTGCGCGACGAACCCGTCGAGCACGCAGCGCCACAGCTGCCCCTGGATGCAGACCTGGGCCTTGAGATCGAGCAGTTTGGCGTCGCCGGGAAGGTGCGCCAGTCCCTCGTCGAGCACGCCCACGGCTCGCTGGTACTGCTTCTGTTGGCGCAACAGTTCCGCGACCCCGAGTCGCAGTTGTTCGTTCTGCGGCTCCCCCGCCAGCTCGTGCAGGAAGGCGTCGACCGCGTTGAGCGTGTCGCCGCGGCTCAGGTACTGGCGCGCCTTCAGTTCCCAGGCGGTCGGGTTCAGCGAATCGCCGCGTGTGGCGCGGGTCGCGGCGGCGATCAGGCTGTCGGGTGGGAACCCTTTCGCCTCGTACACCGTGGCGACGCACAGGTGCGCGGCCGTCAGGTTGGGCTCGATGGACAGCGCCTTGCTGGCCGCGTCGAGCGCCGCGTTGAGCTGGCCCTTTTGGCGATGCTCCTCGCACTCGCGGGCGTTCTCGGCGGCGCGGACGATCGTGTTGAACCGCGCCGCCAGCGCCTCGCCCAGGGCCGCCGGAGTCCCGGGGCTAGCCAGAGTCGCCGAGAGCATGAAGGCGTAGCCCGAGGAGCCGATGTCGACGATGCGCACGTGGGCCGTGAGGGCCGTGCCACTGTGCTCGAGCGTGCCCGTGTCGTAGGCGTCCACGTTCAGCACGCGCGCGAGCAGCCGCGCCTGCGCATCATCGAGGAGGACATCGCACGGGAAGTCCGAGGCTTTCAGCGCTTCGCACAGTTTGGCCTTGGGGACGACGAGCACCTTGTAGTGCGCCATCGAGATGAGGCGCTCGCGCGCGGCGTCCATCACGGCGACGCTCGTCGCGGAATCGGCCGGCGTGCGGCCCAGGAGCGGCAGGATGAGCAGCTTCGTCGTGGGTCCGGGCACCCCGACTTGTGCCGAGAGGGCGACGCACGAAGTCCAGAGGAGGCCGGTCGCCAGACGGATCGTTCTCACGGAACTCCTCAGGTGAACGCCACGGCGCGAGTAGGTGCTAGGCCGTAGGCAGCGCACTCGCGGCGCGGTGTGATCGCGGCGCGCGGTGCGCGAACTCCCGATGGGCGAAGAGGGATTCGAACCCCCGACTTCCTGCGTGTAAGGCAGGCGCTCTGGACCAGCTGAGCTATTCGCCCTTCCACGGCGCGGCGACTAGAGAGCCAGGCCTACCGGAAAGAACACGCAGTAGCCGAGGACGAGCAAAATCGGCGCCGCGGTCGTCGAGCCTCGAGACAAGAGCCAGTAGCCCGCGACGAGCGACACGAGGGCCGCGCCGAGCGAGACCGCGTTCCTCGTGCCGAAATGCAGCCGCGAATGGGCGAGCCCCGGGGTTGGCATAGGCGCGGAGTTTATCGCGCAATTGCAGGCTCGTCAAGCACTTGGGCCGTCGTCGTCGGGCACCGTCCACCCCTCGTCGAGCCGCGCCCGGCGGACGGCGTCGCGTCGCCGACGCAGGATCACGAGCCAGACGAGGAGCAGGGCCACGACCGCCCAAAACAACCCCACGGCCTCCGCCCAGGACAGCCACCCGTAGCGCGTCGCGACATCGCGCTCCCAGCGGCTCTCGAAGTCTCCCTCGGTGACGTGGTAGGTCGCCCGCAGCGCGGCATCGAGCGTCGGCTGCGTGGCGAGCTGGTCGAGCAGCGGGCCGAGCCCCCGGCTCCCTCCCCAGCGATTGAGGAGCAGCACGGCGGTCGTGGCGAGGGCGTAGGCCGTTTGCGCGTCGGCCGCATCGGCGCGCAGCGCCTGGTCGACCTCGTCGAGATCGACGTGCGCACCGCGGGCGACTTGCCAGTTGAGGCGCAGCGCGTCGAGGCGGTCCCATTCCCCCGCGGCGAAGGCGGCGTAGCCTTCATCGAACCACAGCGGCGGCTCGTGCACGCCGAGGCGCCAGTGGAGCGCGAGGTGCGCGAGTTCGTGGCGGCAGGCGCCCGTGAGGCGGTCGGGCGGGCCCACGGCGAGCAGAATCATCGTGTTCGCGCCGGGGAACGCGGCGCCGTCGCTCCAGCCGGGAAGCCGGCCGTGGGTAAGCGAGTCAAAGCGCGCGCGAGTCGGCGCCAGGATCAGGCGGATCGGGCGGTCCGGCAGCGGGCCGAGGCCGGGAAACGGCCGCGCGCGGTCCGCGAACTCCGCGAGCGCGAGGGCGAGCGCTTCCTGGCCCGGCCACGCCACCGCCGTCACGCGGCCCACGGTCATCGCGTGGGGTATGGCGCTCTGGAGCCCGAGCAGCAGGATCAGGTGCGCGGCGGCTCCTGCCCCTGGCGGACGAGGTCGCGGGTCTCCTCACACTTCTTGCCCCACGGGTTGAACTTGTTCGCTTTGACCCCGTTGTCCCAAGTCCGCTGGGCCTGCTCGTGGTTTCCAGCGAACCAGTACGCGCGGCCGAGTTCGTAATAGGCTTCGATCAGGTTGGGCCCAAGCTTCAGCGTCTTCTCGAAGAACGTTTGCGCGTCCTCGTACATCTCGCGCTGGAGATAGACGAGCCCGAGGTAGAAGTGGGCGTAGAGCGTGGCCTTCTTGTCGTTGTCCAGGCGGATGGCCTTCGACAGGTGCTCGATCGCCTCGCCGAAGATTCGTTTCTTCAGGCAGATGTACCCCACATTGATGCGCGCGAGCGAGTTGGCGGGCTCTTTCATGAGGACCTTCTGGAAAGTCTGCAGCGCATCGTCGTAGTCCTCGTGCAGCATCTGCGCCCAGCCGAGTAGCGACTCGGCCTGGGTCTCGCCGGGCGAGAGCTGGAGCGCCCGGTGGAGCGCCTGGATGGCGCCGGCATGATCGCCGAGCGAGATCAGGCTCCACCCTTTCTCGATGAACGTCGAGGCGCCGATGTGGTCGGCGTGGAGGGCCGGGCGCGTGCCCGTGAACTCCGGTGCCGACGCCTCGGCCGTCGACGTCATGGCCTGCTTGTAGCGGTCGACGAGCGTGCGGATCTGTTCTTTGAGCTCGGAGAGCTCCGTGATGAGAACGTCTACCTGCTTGAAGTAGCCAATGATTTCGCGTTTGACCGTCTCGCGTTCCGTGACCCCGGTGACCGTGTTGAGCTTGCGCGCAATGACCTCGAATTGGGCGCGCAGGGCCGGGACGGGCGACTCCGTCATGCGCCCTTCGCCACGGGCGGGACCACGGCCTCGAGGGCGAGGCGTTCCGTGGCGTTCAACAGCTGGCCCGAGTTGAGCAGGATGATCGTGCGGCCGTTGCGGACCACGAGGCCGCTGATGTACTCGGCCGCCAGGCCCTTGACGATCTTGGGCGGCGCCGTGATGTCGGTCGCCGCCACTTGCAGCACCTCGGTGACGGCGTCGACCACCACGCCGATCCGCGCGCCGTCCCACTGGAGGATCACCGTGCGCGTCTCCTCCTTTTTCGGGGCCGCGACACTGAGCCGCTTGCGCAAGTCGATCAGCGGCACGGCGGCGCCCTGGTACTGCAGCACGCCTTCGAGGAACTCGGGGGCCTTGGGAAGGGGAGCGGGCGCCTCGTAGCGCAGGATCCGCTCCACCTGAAAGATGTTGAAGGCGAAGTGCTGCCCGGCCACCTCGAAGGCGACGAGCTGGACGTCGTCCCCGGTCGTCATTGCATCCGGTCCTCGAGGACGGCCAAGTCGAGTATCGGCACGAGCGTCTCCTCGTGCTGCGCCACGCCCCCCGCCCAGGGCATCGACTCCCCCGGTGGCATCGGCAGGGCGGCTGTGCGCACTACCTCGTCCGCATCATCCACCTCGAGGGCGACGAGGCGGTGCGTCACGCCCACCCCCCCCACCCCCCCCACCGCCGCCCCTTCCCTGCCCGCGGGTGCCGGCCCGAGTTCTACGAACACCGTGGCGCGGCCGCGCTCAGCGGGCGGAGAGCGGTCCCCGAGCAGGGCGCCCAAGTGGACGAGCGGCACTAGCCGTCCGCGCCGCGGGGTGAGCCCCCGCATCGCGGGCAAGACGCGGGGCACCTCAAGCACCTCGGCGGCGTCGTCCACTTCCAGCACGCCCGCGAGCGGGAGGCCGTAGGGGCGACCCTCGACGCGCACGAGCAGATACCCGCCCGTCACGGTCGGCGCCGCGCGAGCTCGCTCAGCACCCGGGGCGCAATCGCCCCGAGCGCCAGCACGGCGTCTACTCCCCCCGCCTGGAGCGCGGCGGTGGGCATCCCCGCGATCACCGAGGATTCGCGGTCCTGGGCGAGGCCACTGCCCCCCGCGTCGTGGATCGCCCGCAGCCCCGCCGCCCCGTCGCGGCCCATGCCGGTGAGCACGACGCCCACGCCGTTCGGCCCGAACACTTGGGCGACGGATCGGAACAGGGGGTCGGCCGCCGGTCGGACGCCCCAGATGGGCGGACTCTGGTCGAGCGCGATCTCCGGACCGTCGGGGGTGGGGGTCACCCGCATATGATAATCGCCCGGGGCCACGTACGCCGTGTCGACGACGACCGGCGCGCCGTGGTCGGCTTCCACGACCCGCAGCGCACTCATCGAGTCCAGCCGCTCGGCGAGGCTGCGGGTGAATTTTGCGGGCATGTGCTGCGCCACCAGCACGGCGGCTCCCTGGCCCGTCAGCAGGCGGGGCAGCACTTCGGCCAGGGCGCGTGGCCCCCCGGTGGAGGCGGCGATCGCGACAGCGAGGTGGGCGCGGGGCCGCAGCGCGGTCTCGGGAGGGTGGCGCACGGTCGCCGGCGGGCGCGCCATGACCGAGACGTGGGAGATGTCGGCGGCGAGTGCGCGCCGCACGGCCGCGACGAGCTCGGGACCCAAGTGCTCGAGCGCGGTCCGCGTCGCGTCGGTGGGCTTCGCGACGATTTCCACCGCGCCGAGCTCGAGGGCGCGGATCGCGGCCGCGGTGCCGGGCCCGGCGTGGGCGCTCACGACGACGATCGGGCGTGGTGCTTCGGACATCAAGTACCCGATCGCCGCGAGCCCGTCGAGTTCGGGCATTTCGAGGTCCATGGTCACGACGGCGGGGTCGTGCTGATGGACCTTGCGAATGGCGTCGAGGCCATCGCGCGCCGTCGCGACCACGTGAAACTCCGCCTCCAAAACGTCCCGCAGCACGCGCCGCATGAGCGCGCTGTCGTCGGCTACGAGGACGCTCGGCCGGCGCTCAGATGTCGTAGGCATCCGCGCCTACCGAGCGGATCTCCGCTCGGCCGTCGGCTACGTAGAACCGCACCGACCGCCCGCGGTCGCCGCCCACCGCCTCGCTCGTGAGCGGAATCGCGGCCGCGCGCAGCGCGCTGCGACAGGCAGCGATGTTGCGCTCCCCCATTTGCAGCGAGCCCGGGGTCATGAGCTGCGCGAACATGCTCGCGCCGCCGGCGAGCTTGGCGAGCAGACGCCGGGGGTCGGCCCCGAGGGCGCAGAGCCGCTCGACCAGGAACGGGACGGCGGTCTCGGGGAACTTGGCGGGATTGCTCGTGTCGCGGGCCAGGCTGCGCGAGGGGAGTAGCACGTGGGCCATCGCCCCCACGCCCGCCCCCGGATCATGCACCATGATC
>Ga0307477_10003754_pt1 | contig 11182 bp, 10 predicted proteins | sample atmos_gasesECM2C_FD_203316 | JGI IMG/M metagenome (GOLD analysis project Ga0307477, IMG submission 203316) | Hardwood forest soil microbial communities from Morgan-Monroe State Forest, Indiana, United States - atmos_gasesECM2C_515 | ecosystem: Environmental > Terrestrial > Soil > Temperate... | reverse complement strand
ATTCTCACATGAACAAAGGAGCTTAATATGGCATTTGTGCAAGGTTTCTATTCAGATCAGACCGTAACGGCACTCACCACCTCGTACCAACAATTCGCTTTTGGGATCGAGGCGACCCAGCTCATCATCCAGAATGATGACGGGACGAACGCTATCTACTTCAGTTGGGACGGCGTCCATAACCACGGGCAGCTTCTGCACGGAGAGACCCGTGATCTCAAGTCCTCGAACTATGAGCAGATTTATTTAAAGGCGGCTGTCGGAACACCCGCGTACCGTCTAACAGCGGTGAGATAATACATGAGTACAACTGGGGCTCAATTAGTAAGTGACTGCCGCTCCGAGGTAATAGAGCCTAATCCAGCATTCTTCTCTACCGCGCGGATGCTGGCTCTCGTGAACCTCGCCCAGCAGGAGTACGTGAGGAAGACGCGGTGCCTTCAGAGCGCAGCCTTCACCTCCACGATTGCTGGGCAGTTAACCTACCCGATGCCGACCGACTGGCTCGGTAGCGAGTGCATATTCTGGCAGGATCAGACCAATGTCCTGTCCCCCATTTGGCGTCGGCTGAAGCCTACTACACTCGAGAAGATGGCACAGGAAAGCCCCAATTTCCTTTCTACAGACCCTAATATGCTAGGGAAGCCATCAAAGTACTTCATCATCGGGAGCACCCTCTACATCTATCCCAAACCTCAACTCTCTGGCAGCGCCGATCTGTACATGTACTACCAAGCCAGGGAAATTCCCCTCACCGATCTGTCACAGAATCTCTCTGTTGACGATTCATTGGCGCCAGGGCTCAGGGCGTATATCCTGTGGAAGATGTGGAAGCAGGACCAAGAGGACTCCCTCGCTGAGGAGCAGCACCAGCTTTTCAAGGAAGAGGTCGGATGGGGGATCAAGTGGAAGAACCAACGGATTTTGGACCTCAAGCGAAAGATTGACATCGAGTCGTACATGCCGTTCTCCATTGGCGGCAACAACTATTCAGCCAATGGCTCGATCAATCCGCTTGACTTAAGCTAATGAGGACTATCATATATGGCTAATTTTCCTACAACGATATCGACCAACTCTGAGCTTTACGTGGCTGTTAACGGTGTGCAAACCACTCTAGCACTCTCAGCGCTTATCTCTGATACTGTGCTGACCTTAGTTTCCACCACTTTCTTTCCGCTAACTGGCGCAGTGACAGTAGATAACAACGAGGTAGTATTTTACACAGGAGTCAGCGGTAATACATTGACAGGATGTACGCGAGGAGCGGATGGAACAACGGCCCTTCCACATTCATCTGGTGCAATAGTGGGGCTTACGATAGTCGCTGCCCATCACAACCTCTTAAAGGATGAGATCATAGCTATTGAGACCGCGCTAGGCGCGTCAATGGCCAACGTTATCTCACCTGCCCAGTTGACTTCTGGTCTTGCGACTAAGCAAGACACAGGCCCTTATGTGACGGCATTGACTGGCGATGTGACTGCCAGCGGTCCTGGAAGCGTCCCAGCAACGCTTGCCAATACTGCCGTCACCCCTGGAACCTATACCAATACCAACCTTACGGTCGATGCAAAAGGCCGCATCACTGCTGCCTCCAATGGTAGTAGTGGGGGAAGTGGGATAACGCAACTGACTGGGGACGTTACGGCAGGCCCTGGTAGCGGAAGTCAGGTAGCCTCGATTTCCAATACCACAGTCACTTCAAAGCTCCTAACAGGATATGTGTCTGGCTCTGGCTTGGTGGCCGCGACGGATACGATCCTTCAGGCTATCAACAAGCTTAATGCCAACCAAGCGTTAGGTATCCCAGCTGTTGCATCTATTGCGGGCACGGGCACGGTGACCGCCGACGCATCAGTGGCTTCTGAGTTTACTACGACAGTGTCTGGAACTTTGACGTTAAATGGTCCTGCTAACCCCACAAATGGCCAGAAGGTGGTGTTCCGCATCCTGAACGATGCCTCCCATTCTGTGACATTGGCTACAGGCAGCAACAACTTTCGATTCGGGACGGATATCCCGTCCTATACCAATTCTGTCTCCTTGACAGACTATATCGGGGCGATATGGAATAGCACAGCCTCTAGGTGGGATGTCGTATCAATTAGCCAAGGGTTTTAATATGGCTATATCGTTTGTTCAGTCAACAAATCACGCTCAAACGGGCGGCTCCACCATAACAGTTTCAACTTCAGCATCAGGGACTGGGAACCTATTAGTGATAGCAGCCTCCTTCTACAGCGGGGGCCCAATAACTGGAATAACAGATAACGTGGGGAATATGTACATACAGGTGCCTGGGGTGTACGTGGTGGGTCCCAGCGTCAACGAGACAGTCGATGTCTGGTGTTGTGTCAGCTCTCTTAGCGGGGCCACCAGCATTACGGTCACTTTCACCTCCGCCATAGTCAAAGGGATGGCGGTATTCTTTGAGTACACGGACCCAGGGCACACTTTTTCAGTGGACGCGGGAAGCTATGGGGTAAACGCCACACCTTCTGTAACCACCACGAACTCTGGGGATGTCCTGGTGGCTTGTGCGACGACGGACAACGGCGTAAACTCTGTCAACTCTCCTTGGACTCACTTTGTGGCCCCCTTATTCGGGGTGGGCGCCGCTGATTACATAACCAGCTCTACCGGAGTCTACCCAACGGAGTTTAATACGAACGGTGGAAATGTAGTCTTCGGTATCGCGGCCTTCTCACCTAGCGCAGGACCATCGCGAAAGAAAGAGTCGATGCTCTTAGTTTTTTAAAGGAGACTTATGATAGTCATCATTCCCGCGCTGTATGGCCGCGTGTTATTTAGCAGAACCCTTTACAGCATCGACACATTTGATACCGTCCCCATTCCCGTGTGGATCACAGTGATACAACCAACAGGCACGCCATGGACGGAAGTGCCACAAAGATAATAGAACCCAGGAGACATACTAACATGACCTTCACAGCCACCGACCCAGATAACTTAGAGCACATCCTCACCTCATTCGGGCAGGCACCGTACAATCTCGAGATCAAGACCACGGCGTCCCGCATCTATGACCTGCCATTGGCGCCGCCCCTGACCGACGACATCATGAACATCGCCCACACTTCCGATAGCACGGGGTCCTTAACCGTGGTCGGAGTAGCCATCGCGATAGGCGACATGTGCTCCTTCGTGTTCTCGCCCACGACAAGGTCCTGGTATGCGTCCACCGCTGGCCTTGGAAGTGGCATCACGCAGTTGACTGGAGATGTCACGGCTGGCCCAGGCTCGGGAAGTCAGGCGGCCACTATATCCGCTGGTGCTGTGACGAACACGACAGTATCACCCACCGCTGCGATCGACTTCTCTAAGCTTGCCGCCCTTCCATCTGCCGACATCTTGGTGGGAAATTCAGGAAACGTGGCCACTGCCGTTCCTCTGATCGGGGATGCCACCTTAGACGATACGGGGGCTCTGACTCTTATAACTGTCAATAGCAATGTCGGCTCCTTTACTAGCGCCAACATAACGGTTGATGCAAAGGGCCGCATTACGGCTGCTGCAAACGGCAGTGGTGGGTCTTTCACGCCTTCGGCCCAGTTCCAGGTGGGCAATGGCTCATACGTTGCTCAATCATCTTTTGCAGATACAGTGGTAACCCTGGCATTCAGCATGGCAGATGCTAGCCACAAGGTAAAAGTCTCAGTCACTGGGGGTTTGTACAAGGACGCTGTACTAGACGCCGCTTACCTAACTCTCGCAGTGGACGGAACGAATATCGGTCATGCGAGCGACGGGCTTACTAAACTAGACGAGCAGTTTATGACAGCCGCGCAGGCCATCACTGTTCCCGCAGGATTTACGGTTTTGTACGCGCCTGGGGATACGGCCTCTCATACGTATACGGCGCAAGTGCGGTCAGAGTCGTCTAGCAGGGTGCTGTTTCCTTCAGCCTATGGCACAATGGTTATCGAGGAAATAGTTTAAAAACAAGTGAGGAAATAAATGAACAAGCAATCAGTGCTTCTGCCTGGCGCCCAAGGCACTTGGGACTCCTACATAAGCAAGTACCAGCCCGACTCGCAGAAGGTCCTGGACAACATGTTCACGGCCAACTCCAAGAACTTCCTTACGGACCAGACGGGCATGATAGACAAGCGTCAGGGCGGCGTGACATGGAACCGTACATCCTTCTCGGGCCCCGCCAGGGATTCCTATGACGCAATATTCGAGTCTGGGGCACAGCACTACCTCCGTGTGGGGCAGGGCATCCTGTCAGCCTCCACGGGCAATGGCATATTCACCACCATACAGTCAGGATTCGCCACCTTTGGAAACTTCGAGTTCGCCACGTACCAGGACCGCGTGTACGGGGACAACGGCATAAATCCAGCTATTGTCTATGACACAATAACGAGCTACGGCGGGGTGACCTACCCCTTCACGACGGGCATGACGAAGCCCATGGGCGCGCAGCCGCCCCTGACCGCCCCAGTGTCGCATACGCCAACTTCTGGCGGATCGATACCAGTGGGGCCGCACAGATATGAGGTGACCTTCATGTACTACGGGTCCGAGGAGAGCAACGGCTCTCCGGCCTCGGCGGTACAGACAACGACCTCCGGCTTCCAGACAATTTTGTTGACAAGCGTCCCGATCGGCGGATATGGCGTGACGGCTCGGAACATCTATCGTGACAACAACGATGGCGTGTTTCTTCTCTTGGACACGATCAACGACAATACGACGACTACATACACGGATACGCTAGCGCAAGGGTCGACACCAACACCTATCCCAACGGACAATGGAACGCCGCCGACATTCAGTAAGATCGCCCTGTGGCTGGACTCGCTATGGGTTGCCCCGACGGGAAACACGAACACCCTCGTGTACAGCAATGCGGGCTCGCCCGATATATTCGCTGGGAACAACTTCGTGCGTTGCCAGAGTGACGACATCATCACGGCTATAGTGGTGTACAATGGCACACTCTACGTGTGGGGCCTCCACTCGTTCGGGAGCATCCAGGGAACGACGCCGGACACCTTCTACTACTACAATATATCCAACACCATAGGGTGCACGGACAACCGATCGATACAGATTCGATCCGTCGTGTCGATCCCGACGCTCTGGTGGCTGAGCAGCAAGGGAATTTACTTCTCCAACGGGTACACCGTGGAGTATGGGTCAGACTTGATCCAGGACCTCGTCAACCTTCAGCTGTCGCAGGTCAACTACACACTTGGTACGAACGTTCAGAATTCCCAGGCCCAGTACGCTGGCGATACGTACACTCCTGGGATCGACATCATGAGCATCCCTGGCACGATCACCACCTTGGAGCCGGAGGCCGACTATAGCCAGACGTCGGACTGGCTTGGTGGGTCAGTGGTAACGAATCTCAAGACTTCCGATTCCAACTTTGCCGAGGCGCCGACTCAATTTGCTCCAACGCTTGCTTCAGGCGTATATGGTGGACAAGCTGAGCCTGACGGGTCTGGAAATAACATAACGCTTATCCCATTCTCGGGATTTACGGGAGATTCAAGCACCACCTTCACTAATGCCGAGGGACCAAGTGACGGGTCACAATGGAGCGTGGGACAGCCGTTCTTTGTTCCTTCAAATGGCACTCTCACTAGTGTGACGGTGTTTGTGGGCAATTTTGGAAGTTCTGGTACCGACACCGCCCGCATAATGGTATGGGCCACTACAGCAGGGCATCCAGGGACTGTTCTCTTCACAGGAACTACGCAGAATGTGGGAAGCGCAGGAAGCTTTATGAGCGATACTCCCAATATTAGCTTGTCAACGGGAACTGAGTATTGGCTAGGCTATCAGAACATAACACAGGCTGGGCCTGGCGCGGCTGGCGCTGTCTATGGAAATACCACTTTTACATTGGCAACAGCCAATAGCTCCTCGGCGCTTTGGAATGCCCAAGGTGGGGTGTACAAGCCCATAAACATTGGATTTGGCAATCCCACGATTGTGACAATCCGGTGTTCCTACGTCTTTTCGCCAGTAGCAACCCCTGCCACAGGGACATGGGCTTCACCGATCTATGATAGTGGCGTAGTGAGTGGTGCCATTCCAAACACGTTGACCATTACTGCAACGTACCCAATGAACACCTCTTCAAGCATAACGGTTTATACGTCAGCCAGTGCAAGCATGACCAGTCCGAATACTCAGACATTTGTCAATCTCAATGGCACTGTGAGCTTGTCACTTACAGGTTTGGAGTTCTGGCAAGTAGTGATAACTGTTAGCACAACGGATAACCGCGATGTGCCACTTGTCAGCGCGCCAGTCATTGTCTTTAGTACCATGGCCGTCTGGGTGTCTCAGCCCATCAATGCCACATCGGACAATACAGGATGGGACACATTGACATTCACTGGCAATGTGTCCATGGGAACAAGCATTACTATCGCTATTGCGACATCTCCTGACAACATAACATACAGCAGTTTTGGGCCAATTGGAAGTGCCTTGACTGAGCCGTGGGCCAAGATTCAATTTATCCTGACCACAGATGCTGGGGACACGATAAGCCCGTCCCTATCGGAGATCACGCTGACTTGGAGCTTGACCTCAACGATAACAAGCAGCCCGATCGACACGGGAACGGTGCCTTCTGGGTTCAGCACGATGCAGTTCGTTCAGAGCAATGCCCCAGCGGGGGCGGTGACGATGTACATCCGCACTGCCACGACGGCCCTCGGGCTTTCCAGCGCCACTTATGTGCTGGTGCCGAATGGAACCTTTCCCAACCTGACGCCGGACGAGTTCGTCCAGTGGAAGCTAGTCCTGATGTCAAGCGTAAACAACGATCCGCAGATCACCTCCGTGACAGTCAACTGGTTCATTGGTACTGGGACGGTGGGCGTGCGCGTGGCCAGCCTGTTCTACAACAAGACCTATTACCTGTCCGTGGCGACGATCGGGGCCACGGCGAACGACACCCTCATACAGCTTGACCAGTTCGGGAAGTGGCGGATACAGAAGGACAACTCAGTAGGAACTCTTTTGCTTTACTTCAACACCCTTTATTTCTCGGACGGGGTGAACGGGAACATCTACAATGGATTCATCGCCCCGACCGACAATGGAACTCCCATCGTCATGGATGTTAGAACGAAGGCGTGGCATGAGGCCGATGACATATTCCTCAAACTGCCTCGAGGCCTGAAGGTCACCGGCCTTCATACTGGCACGCTGATCCACGCGTACTACTCGATGGACCGTGGCAACACGTGGGTGGAGATGTTCAACGAGATGGGAGCATTCGGGTACCAGACGACCACGAGCGGCCTTGAATTCGTCACCCTGTTCGTGCCGGACGCCGACACCCTGGCCCCTGGGCGCACTCTGATGTTCAGGCTGGTGTCTCCTGATATGTTCCCGTGCTCCATCATAAATTTTGAGCCGACCATGTACTCCCGAAAGGGACGTTATTTGAGTGGGGGACTATAATGGCTAAGTCGCAGATCAACAAGGTCAACCCGCCTATCCAGTCCGATAGGCCGTCATTGACGGACTACTCGCAGAATATCCAAGGGAACATGGTGATCCTCTTTCAGTCTGCGCACGACCACCTTGTGCTGACTGACAATCCATCGTCCAAGGAAGGCTCGATTCAAACGATTTCAATTGTGGATAACGGAACATCGGTTTACTTGGTAGCAAAAACGTCGAGAGGATGGTTCAAGAGTCCGGCGTTCACGGCACTTTAAGGAGACAAACATGGGCGCAAACTTAGGAGCGGTAATCGCGGGGCTAATCAACAATGGGCAGTCCCTGCCTACCGTCGATATCCAAAATCTTTTAAACACAATCCAGCAGAACCAACAGGGGAACAACCAGATCATCAACCAGCTGCCTGCCAACATGCAGGCGCTGTACTCCCAGTACGCGGGCGCCCTGGGCGGGGCTGGAAACACCCTACAGAACACCACGCAGGGTATAGGACAGAATCTTTTAAGCTCCACGCAGAACCTCTACGGACCGAACAACCCCGCCGTTCAAGCCACCCTAGCGGCCCTCAAGCAGAACGACTACTCCACGCTCCCTGGGACGCTGACGAACCTTAAGGCCAACCTGGCAGCGACGGGCGGCCTCAACCGAGGCGGAGCGGCCAATGCCATCACCAAAGCCACGCTGGCTCCCGCCACGCAGTTCTCCGGCCAAGCAGGAACCGTGCAGGGACAGCAGCTTCAGGCCCAACAGCAGAACGTTCAGCAGGCCCTTAACAAGATTGCCTCACTTGATGACCAGACGGCGCAGAGCTTGTTCGGCATGTCGAAGGAGCAGGCGACGCAGATTCTCACTGGCGGACGCCAGGACCTTCAGATGCAGCTCTCCGACTTAATCAACAGCAACAACCTGGCCACGAGCCAGACGCTCGGCGCACAAGGCCTGGCGGACCAGAACGCCTACCAGAACGCCGTGACGCGTAACTCGCAGCAGGCGGCGGTCGTCAATGGCCTTACCAACCTAGGCGTCGACGCCTTTGCGGGCGGATTTGGAGGCGGAGGGGCCTCATCGGGTGCGATGACGTTCAACCCTCTCACCATGAGCACGCCAACAGGCGATAACGCGAACCCAGCAAACTACGGAATTGGGCAGTAAGTGAGGACTATGTATGGCCGATAATTTTAATGTGTCAACTACACAAAGTCAGGCTAATGAGGCAGGTGGCCTAGACAGCAACAATCCGGCGATGACCTACGTGGACTTCGCCCACCAGATCGCCAATAACGCCGCCACGCAGACCGAGCAGCAGCAGGCCATACAGAACGCTGCCCTCATGCTTCAGCAGAAGAAGCAACTCGCCGCATCGGGCGTTAACCTGACCCCAGAAGCTACCAACTTCCTCCCAATAAACGAGGCTGTGGGGGAGCTCAAGGCGGCTGGCGTGGACGACGACACGATTCAGCAGTTCGTCGACTCACTCAATGGCCAGCAGATGGTCAACCGCGCATCGATCGACACGATCATCCGCAAGAAGATGCTGAGCAGCAAGCTATCAGTGGCTGGCAAGGCCTTCAAGACCACGGACGACATCCTCCTTCCCCCTGGGACCAATGCGGGGGACCTAAACCTCGTGCCAGACCCCACGAGGCCTGGCATCGGCCACGTCCCGTCGAACGGCGAGTACCAAGTCTCCATAGACCCCCAGTCAGGACAGCCAACGAGCTACATCGCGCTTGGCGAGACGCCTCCTGAGAAGCCCAACACCAAAGGAGCTGACCAGCTTCAGAAGCGCCAGACGGACCTGGTCAAGCTCATCGCCAAACAGCTTGAGGCACGGCGCGGCAACTGGCTCAGCCAGGGGCTCTACCGCTGCTCAGTCGCCCTTCAGAAATTGAACAACACGCCGTTCATGACAAAGCAGGACCTGTACCAGATCGCTCAGGACGTGGCGTCCATATTCACGGGAGGCGTGCCGACCGAGGAAGAAATTCAGATGTCCTCGTACCACACATCCTTGAATAGCTTGCTGGATAGCCTTACTTCCTTAACGGGAAAAGTTTTTGGACTTCCGCTTCAGGACATACGGTCCAAGCTGATGAGCATCGTGCAGCCCCTCTACCAAGAGATGATTGAGCGCTTCACTAATTTGATGGACCTCTACGGCCAAGGATATCCTGATGTCATCCAGGCCAACCCAGACTGGTGGGACCAGACGAAGCAGAAGGCCCTTCATGCGGCGGAACACCAGCAAAGCATAGGCTCAGCGCTCACGACTGGTGGCAATCTGATGCCTATTGGAAAGGCCACACCCGAGGCGACTCCTGCCGCTTCGGCTGCTCCATCAGCCACGCCTGCGCAGCCAGTGGCTACTAATGCTGCACCAGCACAACCTACAGCTAATCGACCGGCGCTACAGGATATCTTCGGAGCCCCCTAATGGCAACAGCAAAGCAGATACTCGATGCCCGCGCGGCAGGGTACTCGGACGCTGAGATTGCTCAGCACCTTGGCGGTCAGAGATACCAGAAAGCAAAGGATGCTGGCTACTCGGACCAGGAAGTCATAAACCACTTTTTGTCACCAGGCGACCAGACCCTCCTTGGGAACATGTCCTCGGCCAGCGGAAAAGGCCCCTTGGACGAGCTCTCGCAGGCCAGCGGGGACGTGGGAAGGATGGTTGAGGCTGGCGGGGCTGGTCTCGCAGACCTTGGATCCTCGATCAGTATGGTTCCCGACCCCGCGGCGCCCAGTCCATCAGCGGCGCTCAGCCAGGCTACCTCGGATATCGCCAACGTGGAGCAGGGACAGCCTCCCACGAGCACGGCAGGCTCCATTGGAAAGACTATAGGATCATTTTTCACGCCAAATCAGATAGCCTTGCAGGCTTTGGGAGGGGCAGTTGCTAAGCCGATAGCGACCGGCCTTGGAAATGTGGCCACTCCGGTCATAAAAGGCCTCGTGAATGCATTCCCAAAGATTTCAGATGCCCTCGGGGCGTCCCCAGAGGCCGTCTCGGCCCTTGCGGAGAACCCAGGGGCCGTGTCAACAGCCAAATCGCTGCCAGAAACGGCCCAGGACGTGGCCGGAACGGTGCAGGGGCTTAGCGAGCAGGGCATGGACATTGCCTCAGCTGGCAAGGCGGCGCTCAGCGACACCACACCAGTGGTCGGGCTGCGCGACAAGCTCATGAACTACGCGGCAAACATCGCTAAGGGACCGGCGGCAGATGAGGCCGACCAGGCGGCAGCGGACTACGTGTCAAAATTTGCTAAAAACCTCGAATTAAACCCCTCTGAGTCGGATATAGGCGAGATGATAGACGATTTGGACGAAAAAATCAACACGAAGTACAACAAAGCCAATCCTGGGCCGACGGCTGAGGCCAAGATAGGCATAAGGCGCATGCTTTCCCAGGCATTACAGGGCCAGAACCCACAGTACGCCAAAGCTATGAGCCAATCAGCGGCCACTTTCGAGCCCACGGAGGCCCTGAGCAAGTCGTTTGGCGTGGAAGGCGGAAATCCGTCAGATCGGACGATTAACGCTCTCCGAAACAAGAGCACGCCAGATGCATTGGCCACCCAGAGGGCGCTCGGAGCCATTCCAGGCCTCTCGAACACGATTTCAAGCGCCGTGGCCAGGGACGCGCTCCAAAAGACGCTCCTGGGCAAGCTCGGGCTGTTCCTGGCGCCAAAGATAGGCGGGGCAATGCAGGGCGGCG